>Ga0075481_10000750_pt1 | contig 12430 bp, 10 predicted proteins | sample DEB08_DNA_11_FD_76337 | JGI IMG/M metagenome (GOLD analysis project Ga0075481, IMG submission 76337) | Aqueous microbial communities from the Delaware River and Bay under freshwater to marine salinity gradient to study organic matter... | ecosystem: Environmental > Aquatic > Marine > Coastal ... | reverse complement strand
GCCGGCGTGGGACTGAACCGGGACGATCTGCCGCCCTTCGAGGCGGGGCGGTTCGATCCTCGCCGGTTCTTCGCGCATCCCGAGCGTCCCTTCGAGATCGAGATCGGATCCGGCAAGGGGACCTTTCTGCTCGCGGAGGCGTCCGCGAATCCCGAGACGAACCTGCTGGGCATCGAACAGGCCGGCGAATTCTGGCGCTATGCGGCGGATCGTCTGCGTCGGCACGGTCTCGCCAACGTCAAGGTGCTGTGGGGCGACGCGGTGGAGTTCGTCCGGCACCGGGTCGAGGACGGGGTCGCTCGGACCATTCATCTCTACTTCTCCGACCCGTGGCCGAAGGCCCGTCATCACAAGCGCCGTGTGCTTCAGGACCGGAGTCTCGAGGATCTTCATCGCGTCCTGATGGCCGGCGGCGAGCTGCGCCTGGTCACCGACCATGCCGATCTGTGGGCGTGGTACGAGGACCTGGCGGGCCGCCATGCGGATCGGTGGGAACGCCGGCCCTTCGCTCGCCCGGAACACGCCGCCGAGGGCGAGATCGTCGGCACCAACTTCGAGCGGAAGTTTCGGGAGGAGGGACGGACGTTCCACGCGATGACGCTGCTGCGGCGATGACGCTGCTGCGGCGATGACCGCGGATACCGCGGGCGGTCCGGAGCGCGAGGCGGACTCGCCTCGGTCCTCCGGCGGCCCTATTCCGCGGCCTCGATCCGCTCGCCCTCGTTGCCCGGGGCGAGGGACTCGTCGACGGTCAGCACGTACACCAGCATCGCGACGAGCATCAGCACGATGCCCACGACGACGATGGTCCGCGGCTTCGAGGAACGCGAATCGGGCGCGTCCTTTCCGTGACTTCGGTGGTGGGGATGGTCGCGGTCGTGCGTGTGGTTGGTCATGTGCGGACTCGACTGGGGAGGCGTTCGTCTGAACCGCTCGGATGCTAGCAGGCGCCTTCCTGTGCGGAACCGGCATCGCCGGCCTCCGGCCGAGTCCATCCGCTCTCGGCGTCCTTTTCGAGAGCTCTTGCTCCGAGCTTGATGCACCGCAGGCAGATCAGCGCCTCCTCGTCGACCGGACTGGCCCAGGAGGAGTCCTTGCGGTCCTCGAGGCACATCCGGCACTTGAATGCGCCTTCACCGTCGTCGACGCCGGCGTGGACGACCGCGACGTAGGCGGCCGACAGGCAGCGTCCGCAGACGCAGGCGCCATGGTGGCCCTCGATCATGGGGACCGACTCGGTCCATTCGCGATGGCAGTAGTCGCAGAGGACGTCGGTCATCCGCACGTCGAGGGGATCGGTGTCGGGCTTGCGCACGCCTGGCGTCCTGTGGAGGGTTCGACGTTGCCGCGGATGGGGATCTTCCGTCGGGTCCGTATGCTACGGGGGCGCCCCACGACGGAGTCGGATCATGAACCGCGGGCTGTCTCTCGCGAACAAGTGCCAGCTGATCTTCTCGATCGCGGTGCTGCTGATCCTCGCCGCCGCGCTCAGCGTGCCGTGGATCCGCACCCAGCGCCTCGTGGTCGAGAACCAGCTGGAGGTCTCGCGACAACTGGCCGAGACGTGGCTCGAGAACGGCTTCATCCTCGGCAGAAGCGAAGGCCTCGCCATTCCGATGGAGCTGCTGCCGCTCGGCCGCGCGTGGCAGGCCGCCGAGGGCGACCCCTTCCTCGAGCAGGTCCTGCAGCGGTTCGAACGGACCCCCGACGCGGTGGATTCCTTTCGCGCCACCGACGTCGATGGGCGGACGATCTACCGGTACGTGCGTGCCATCCGCGCCAGCGATCTGGCCCGCCTGCAGGACACCGGCTTCATCGACTTCACGCCGCGACTTCTGGTGCCCTCCATCGTGGACCCGATCGAGGCGGTGCTGCTGATCGACCGCACCAGTCCCGCGGCGGCGGGGCAGCTTCTGCGCAACCGGATCTGGATCGTCGCCAGCGGGCTCGCCGCGGGCCTTCTCGCGGTGCTGGTCTTCCACGCCATCCTCTCCCGGCTCATTCTCTCTCCGGTCCGACGACTGCAGGACACCGTCGACCGGGTGCGTCGCGGCGATCCCTCGGCCCGTTCGACGGTGCGCACCGGCGACGACTTCGAGGAACTCGGACGCGGTCTCGACACGATGCTCGACGAGATCGAGGAGACCCGCGAGCGCCTCGAGGCCATGAACAGCTCGCTCGACCTCAAGGTGGGGGAGCTCTCCGAGGCGAACATCGGTCTCTACGAGTCCAACCGTCTGAAGAGCGAGTTCCTCGCCAACGTCAGCCACGAACTGAAGACGCCTCTCAACTCGATCCTCGGCTTCGCGGAGTTGCTCGACGAGATCGCGAAGACCGAGACCGCCCCCGATCCCAAGCGGCTTCGATACCTCGCCAACATCGTCGAGAGCGGTCGACGCCTGCTCGGGATGATCGAGGAGCTGCTCGCGATGGCGAAGATCGAGGCGGGCCGGGTCGAGCTCTCGATCGCGCCGGTGAGCGTCTCCGACCTCATCGAGGGTCTCGAGACGATCATGACGCCGCAGGCGGACGCCCGATCGGTGCGTCTCGAGACTCGCGTCGCCGCAGCACTGCCGCAGGTCGAGTCCGACGCCGGCAAGCTGCAGCAGATCCTCTTCAACTTCCTGTCCAACGCGGTGAAGTTCTCGCCGGAGGGCGGCACGGTGACGTTGTCGGCCGAGCGGTTCACCCGGGCCGATCGCACCCCGGGCGTGCGCCTCTCGGTGCGCGACGAGGGGCCGGGAGTTCCCTACGACATGCAGGATCGGATCTTCGAGAAGTTTCGACAGGTCGATGCCAGTCACACCCGCGACCACGGCGGCACCGGTCTGGGCCTCGCGATCTGTCGAGAACTCGCCGGCCTGCTCGGTGCCTCGGTCTCGCTGGTCTCCGAACCGGGCCGAGGCGCAACCTTCGCGGTGGAGTTGCCGTTGCAGTTCTCCGGGCAGGGCACCGCGGGGTTGATGCCCGGCTGAGAAGACTCCTCGCGACGGACCGGCGCCTCGATCGACCGGGAACCTGCGTCGGGAGATGCGCTCGAAGGTCGCTCGCAGGTCGCTCGCAGGTCGATCGCATCGGTCCGATCCGCCTCGACGTCCCAGACGCCCGCGACCGGCCTGCGGACTTCGGTGGCGACCCCGCTCGTCGCGTGCGGACGTGCAGGCGGATCGAGTCCGTCTTGCTCCATTCCGGTTGCTTCATGGAGGAAGGGTGCGATGCTGGAAGTCCCCGGTCCGCCTCCTCCTCCGTCTTCCTCCTCCGTCCTCATCCCCGACAAGCCCCCGAAGACCTCCCGACGATGCCACCCTCCGCCCGAGTTCTCCATCCGGTCTGTGTCCGTCTGCTGCTTCTGTTCGGCACGCTGGTCGTCGCCTCGGCGTCCGAGGCCGCACCGCCCCACGGACGCATGGCGATCTCGCCGCCGCCGGTCTCGGATGCCTCGCTCGACGAACTCGTCGAGGCCTCGAGTCTCTTCCTGGACGACGACGACTCGCGGTCCGGAGTTCCGGTGTCTCGGAGGTTTCGCCTCGGAAGCGCCGGCGAGGTCGAGGCGATCGAGTCTGCGCGAAGCGAACGGGTCTGGGAGGGTCGGGTGCTCGACGACTCCGGAGACGTTCGCGGATGGCTGCTCGAGATCGGCACGAGCGCAGGATCGATGATCGCCTACGACCCCGGTGACGGAGCCGTGGTGCAGGCGATCCCGCTCGGCGACGGCCGGGTCCGCATCCTGCGGCGACCCGGCGCATTCCCCCCATGCCTCGGTGCCATCTCCATCGACCTCCCTTCGCACGCCGAGGGCGGACTCGCGGGGGGCTGCGACGACGGAAGCACGCTCGATGTGCTGATCAAGTGGACCCCCACCGCCCAGGTGCAGGCCGGGGGACCGTCGGCGATTCGGGCGATCGCGGAGGCTTCCGTGGCCATGAGCAACCATGTCTACGCTCTCAGCGGCGTCGGCACCCGCATGCGTGCGGTCGACATGAGCGTCAGCGAGCCCTTCGACGGCGATGCGCAGAGCGGCACCCTTCAGGCGCTTCGGGCGACCAACGACGGAGTTCTCGACGGCGTGCACGCGGAGCGGGATGCGCTCGGCGCGGATCTGGTCACATTGATCACCGGCGAACATCCCTCCTACTGCGGCGTCGCCTACCTGCTCGGGACCGACTCGCCGTCGTGGGGATTCTCGGTGGTGGTGTGGGACTGCGCGGTCGGGAATCTCACCTTCACGCACGAGATCGGCCACAACCAGGGATGCTGCCACGCCCCCGGCGACGGCGGCGGCTGCAACAGTGGCGGGGTGTTCTCCTACTCGGTCGGCCGGCGGTTCTTCGGCGACAGCGGTGGGCAGTGGCGAACGGTCCTGGCCTACTCGCCGGGCACCCGTTGGCCTCGCCTCTCGAGCCCCGACGTGATCCACGACGGCCAACCCACCGGGACCGCCTCCGCCGACAACGGGCGCACCATCGACGAGACCGCGGTGGTCATGTCGAACTACCGATGCTCGATTCCATCCGGCGATGGCGAGGTCCAGTTCGAGTCGCCGGTGTTCGTTCCTCCCGTCGACGGCCAGTCGGTCGAGATCGAGTTGCCGCCGCTGCCTCCGGTCTCGCCCGGTTCATCGGCGATCCTCTCGGTGGCCGCGGTCTCCGACCACGACGGATCGAGCGAACTGTTCGCGTTTCGCGTCAACGAGCGGCTGCTTGGCATCGTGTTCGGCGGCCACGGCGAGGAGTGCCGACCGGAGGGCGAGGATTCCGTCTTCGCCGACGGCGTCTTCAACGCCGCGATCTCCGGTGGTGGATCCGACGGCGAGGTGGTTCGCATCACCGCCACCAGTCCGGTCGATCCGGTCTGCGAAGCGAGCGAGATGACCTTCACGATCCGCTATCAGGCGGATGCGTCGTGCGGCACCGTGGACAGCGACGGCGACGGATTCGGCGACGGCTGCGACGAGTGCTCCGAAGACCCCGGGAAGATCGAGCCGGGGGACTGCGGTTGCGGTGTTCCCGACACCGATGCCGACGGAAACGGCACCTCGGACTGCCTCGAGACCTGCACGGGCGACTTCAACGGAGATCAGCAGGTCGGAGGAGCCGATCTGACCCTGCTCTTCGGGCAGTGGGGTGCAGGCGGCGGATTCGCGGACATCGACGACAACGGACTCGTCGATGGAGGCGATCTCGCCGTCCTGCTGACGCTGTGGGGAGAGTGTCCCTAGCGTCCACCAAACGCCTTCAAGCAAGGGGGGGCGACATCGGGTCGCGGCGTCGTTCCGACCCGATCCGGTCCGTCGAGCGGCGCCGGACTCCAACGGCGGCGCTCCCTTGCCAGGCGACCTGGCCCTGCTCAAGAGCTGTCCGGTGGGCCTAGAGGCGGGCCGCGATCAGGCGGTCGGCTCCGGCGATCCGACGCCTGGCCCAGGACGCGTCCAGACGCTCGGGCAGCGGAGCGAACTCCGGATGGTCCCGCATGAACGCGAAGACCACGGCCGCGACCCGCTCCGGCGGGACGTCGCCGCCCGGCGACAGCAGGTCGTAGTCCGGCCAGGCCAGCCGAAGGACGTGTCGTCGCGGGGGCGTCCCGTCCTCGGCGGCCGCCTCGATCTCGAAGAGCCAGCATCCGTCGGAGTCGCGCTGCGAGAGAATCGAGTGGTCCGCATCCATCGAACGCGACGATAGCATGAGCGGCTGCGCCGCCGCCCACCATCGACGCCATGTCCTTTCTCCTTGAAACGCTCCGCCTCGGCCTTGCCAACCTCGCGCTGCACAAGCTGCGTTCGGTCCTGACGAGCCTCGGCATCATCCTCGGCGTCGCCGCGGTGATCGTGGTGGTGGCGATCGGCGAGGGCAACAAGCGGGCGGCGCTTCGGGACATCGAGTCCCTCGGCGCGACCAACATCATCGTGCGTTCGAGCAAGCCTCCGGCGACCGGCAGCGCGTCCAGCGTGCAGTCCTTCGTGGTCAGCTACGGCCTTCGCTACCAGGACCTCCGCCGCCTCGAGAGGTGGATCGGCGACGCGGATCAGGTGGTGCCTCTGAAGAGCGTCGGATCCGAACTTCGCCGCGGGGCGTCTCGGACGGTGAGCCAGGCCTTCGGCACGGTGCCGGCGCTTCAACAGGCCGCCAACCTCCGACTCGCGCCGCGAAGCCGCTATCTCACGCAGGAGGACATCGTCAGCGGCGCTCCGGTGGCGGTCATTGGATCGGCCGTGGCCGCCCAGTTCTTCCCCCTCGAGGATCCGCTCGGCAAGGACTTCCGCATCGACGAGGAGATCTTCCGCGTGGTCGGCGTCCTCGAGCCGATCGGCTTCGCAGGCGGCGCCGGTTCGGCCCTGGTCAACCGCGATCTCAACAAGGACGTGCACATTCCGCTGACCACGGCGCAGCGCCGGTTCGGCGACATCGTGGTGCGCCGGGAGAGCGGATCGTTCTCCGGCGAGCAGGTCGAGCTCTACGAGGTCTATCTGTCGGCGCCCGACACCGAGAGCGTGATCCCGATGGCCGAGCGGATCGAGCGCCTGGTCGAGACCGGCCATCCCGACATGAACGACGTGCAGCTGATCGTGCCGTGGGAGCTCCTGGAGAACGCGAAGAAGGCGCTGCTGGTCTGGAACATCATGCTGGTCGCGATCGCCGCGATCAGCCTCCTCGTCGGCGGCATCGGCATCATGAACATCATGCTCGCATCGATCACCGAGCGGACCCGCGAGATCGGGATCCGCCGCGCCCTCGGCGCGACGCGGAAGCACATCGTGAGCCAGTTCCTCGTCGAGACGGGGACCCTTTCGACGGTCGGCGGGCTGCTCGGCATCGGCATCGGCATCGGTACGGCGCTCGGCCTGCGGACGATCGTCCCGTGGCTCATGAGCCTGCCGATCTTCGAGGGGGTCTCGAACGGCAACTTCACCCTCGAGCCGCAGGTGACGCTGTGGTCGATCGCCGTCAGCTTCCTCGTCGCCGCAGGCGTCGGTCTCGTGTTCGGGATCTATCCGGCGATGGTCGCGAGCCGCAAGGATCCGATCGAGGCCCTCCGGCACGATTGAGGCCGTCGGCCGTCCCTCGAGGCCCGAGGCGTCATGCGGAGAGGGCGTTCCGGCCTCGCACCAGGCGAGCGCGAGCCCACAGCAACAGCGTCGCCGGGATCCACGCCAGCATCCATGGCAGGCGACTCCGCCAGGGTGGAGGTTGGGCCGCGATCGGCACGTCGGCTTCGAGACGTCCCGCATCGCTCTCGACGACGAGGCGCCACATGCCCTCGGCGGGCACCTCGATCTCGATGAAGGCCGCAAGCGGATCGGACGGCGACGGTGCGGAGGCGCCGCCGAGCACCAATCCGTTCCGCTCGAGGAGGATGCGTGGGGGCGTCGCCCGCCACGATGCCGACGCCGCCTCGATCGCGACGAGCCCCACCCGCGGCGGGACCGGCGAGACGAAGACCGCTGCGGGTTCGCCGTTGTCCAGTTCGCCTCGTGCGACGAGGGCGCCGCCGTCGCCGTTGGCCACGGGCGTCGCCGTGACGAGTGCGACGAGCACCGCCGCAGGGCCGAGCGAACGATGCGTGCGCCGCCGCCTCATGCCACCGTCCCACGCATGTCCATCGGCACCTGCACGATCCAGAAGCCGAGCATGCAGAGTGCCGCCGCGATCGCGATCCACGGCCACGCGCGGCGGCCGAGACTTCGGACCAGCGCGGCCGCGGAGACGAGCACACCGACCTGCAACGCGAGCAGTTCCGCGGGCACGAGCCAGGGCGGCACGTTCGCGCAGCAGGCGAGCGCCCACTGCGGCGTCCCCAGATCGAGGCCGACGTCGCCTGCGGCCCGCTGCAGGCTCGCCCAGCCCGCCGAAAAGCCGGTCACGAGGTGGAAGCCGAAGTGCACCGCCCACATCGAGGCCCCAAGCGGCAGAAGACCGCGCATGCCGCGGCAGAACCGTTCTCGCGAGCCGCCTGCGGCGACGACGCCGATCACCGCCGGAACGAGCAGGGCGAACGCGAGCGTGCCGACGAAGGCGACCACCCGGTCGTCCGGCAGACCGATCGATGCCGAGAACCGCCGCATCGCCTCGACCAGCGGCTCGGTCATGCCGAGGGCGTTCGCGAAGGCGCCGAAGACCAGCACCGCCGCAAGCATCGCCAGATCGAGGCGCCGGGAGATCCGGCCCACGCCCGATCGCTGCGGATCGTCGGCGAGATCCTCGACGGTGCGACGATCGACGAGGTCCACGTTGTCGTGCGGGCAGGCGTGGGCGCAGTCCATGCAGAAGGTGCAGTCGAGGTTGCCACGCTTGCGCGGCTGGGCGAGGTGCATCTCGCAGCCGGGGATCCTCGTTGCCGACCGAGGCGTCGCGAGCACCGGCAGCGCGAGCGTCGCCGCGGGCGCCGGCGCGACGGCCGGCGCTCCTCGAATGCACTCCATGGTCGTGCAACGCTCGCAGATCTCGGCGTCGCGCACGCCGACCTCGACCGGGGCGGCCTCGGCGATCGCGCCGTGCAACTGCCCGAGCGGACAGACGTGCTTGCAGAACGACGCTCCCGAGAAGAACGCGTCGACGGCGATCAACGCCGCGACATAGCCCGCGAGGATCCACGCGGTCGCCATCGGACTCGCCCAGAGGTCGAACGCCTCGTAGCAGGCGAGCCAGATCGCCACGAGACCGACCGCGAGCCACTTCGATCGCAAGGCCTTCGGAAACGGACGGGTCGGGCGGACGAACCGTCGCAGCAGGCCGCGCGGCGCCATGAACGGACAGCCCATGCAGGCGAGGTTGCCCACGAGCAGGATGCCGAGGACCACCACGCCGCGGCCGTGGGTCCACGGCAGGGTGCCCGCGAGGTTCGCGGGCGCCTCCTGCGGGCCCAGCCAGCCGTCGAGGCAGACCGCGACGAGAAGCGCGAACGCGATCCAGCGCACGCCGTCGCGGACCGCGCGATGCTTCAGGGCCGGTCCGAGCACCGCCCTCGCAAGCGTCGGCCGCGAACGGCGTCGTGCCGGGGACGAGGTGGCCGACGATGCCGACGAAGGCGTCGGGACACCGCCCGCACCGCTCGGCAGGGCCAGCGGCGACCGTCGATTCGATGTCCGCACGCTGCGGGCGACGAGCCATCCCGCGATCGGCAGCATCACCGCCTGGCTCGCGACCCACATCAGTCCCGCGGCGATCTCCTGATCGGCGATCGGCGAGACGCCGAGCATCGGCGCCGTGGTCTCGTACGAGGCGTACAGCGGCCGGCCCGCGAAGGCGAGGATGCCGCAGAAGACCGTGTTCTGCAGATCGATCGCCAACAGCAGCAGCACCCGCGGCAACGGTCCCCACGCCGACCGGAACGGCCACGGCTCGAAGACGTTCCAGAAGACGAGCACCCCGGTGCCGAGAAAGAAGGCGTGCTCGACGGCGTGCCAGAACGGAACGGCGACCGCGAGGTCGTAGAGCGCCGGGATGTGCCAGATCCACATCGCCAGCGAGAAGAGGATCCCCGCGGTCAGCGGATGCAGGAGCAGGCGATACGCGCGGCGAGTCGCTCGCGCCGCCAGCAGCGGGCCGACGAACCGCTGCCACGATCGAGGCAGCCCGCGAAAGACCGGGACTCCGGGCATGCCCAGCACGACGAGCGGCGCCGCGACCAGCGACAGCAGCACGTGCTGCACCATGTGCGGCCAGAGGGCGTAGTTCGCATAGAGGTCGACCGGCGAGGCCAGCGCGATCCAGAGCGTGGCAAGGCCGGCCAGGAAGCATGCGGCACGTCCTCTCGAGAATCGCTCCGGCAGGCCGATGCGTCCGCGCAGGTACGCCGCCGCGAGCAGGACGATCGCGATCGTCGTCCACGGGGGCACGGTCCAGGCGGCAGGCATGGGCGGAGCGTAGTCGCGGAGGGCGAGGTGGTCCGACTCGCCGAGCGTCCGGCGCGAGGGACGGGATTCAGCGTCGCTCGGCGGCCTGCGGCGGAATCGGCAGCAGTGCGCCCGGCGGGCTGGAGACCGGCTCGTTCGCCGGATGCATGGTCAGCAGGAACCTCACGACCGCTTCGGTCTCGGCGCTGGTCAGGTTCTTGCCGAACGCAGGCATGTTGCCGCCGCCCTGCTGGACCTGGCGGATCAGCTGGTCGTAGGAGAGGCGCGTCGCGACGTCGTCGAGCGCCGGTCCACGCTTGCCGCCCTCTCCGCCGAGTTCGTGGCAGTTGCGGCACTGGGCGTTCTGAACGACCACGGCGCCCTGCAGCTCGAGCGGTCCTCGATCCTCGACGTACTCGATCGGCGTCGGCATCGAGCTCCACGCGTCCATCACCGGGCTCCACGGACTCTTCGCGCCCTCCCACGTGAGGATTCCGACGGTGGTGGCCGCGAGCACCACGCCCAGCACCATGAAGGGCCGGCGGCTCGGAGCCCGTTCGCCGGCGTTGCCGAAGAGAGGCAGCAGGACGAGGCCGAGGATCAGCACGCCCGGCGCGATCAGCATCACCGCCGTCTCGCTCGCCGGCGGGATCAGCGAGACCAGACCGAAGATCCACAGGAACGGCAGGTCCGGCCTCGGGTTGGTCTCGATGTCGGTGGGATCGGGGATGCCGTTGGGACCCATCGGGCCGGCGAGAAGCGCGATCGCGACCAGGGCCAGCAGGGCGAGCCCGCAGAAGACCATGTCCCGCTTGGCGGCATCGGGCCAGAAGGGCACGCCTTCCTTGTGGATCCGCTTCTCGTAGGCCTCGCGATAGGTCGCCGGGTCGACGGGCTCGCCGGCCTTGGGCATCTCGCTGATCCCATGCCGAAGCACGAGCACCAGATGCAGGCCGACGAGGGCGATGGTGATCCCTGGCAGCACGAAGACGTGCAGGGCGAAGAACCGGCTGAGGGTCTCGCCGCTGATGATCGGACCGCCGAGCAGCAGGCCTCGCGCCCAGTTGCCCACGAAGGGGATGCGGTCGGCGATGGCGGCGCCGATGCCGATGCCCCAGTACGCGTCCTGGTCCCACCGCAGCACCTGCCCCGTGAAGGCGAGGGCCAGCGTCAGCAGGCAGAGCAGGACGCCGACCATCCAGGTCATCTCGCGCGGGAACTTGTAGGTCGCGTGCAGGAACACCTGCACCATGTGGAGGATCATCATCGCCACCATGGCGTTGCTCGACCAACCGTGCAGGGCCCGCAGCATCCATCCGAACGGCACCTGGGTGTCGATGTGGACGAGGTTCTGGTAGGCGTTGGAGGCGCTCGGGGCGTACAGCGTCGCGAGGCAGATCCCGGTGACGATCTGCAGCGAGAAGAACATCAGCGTCGCGCTGCCGAAGACGTAGAACCACTTCGCGCTCGGCGGCACGCGGTGGGTCATGATCGGCGCGATGAACGCGCCGATGCCGGTGCGGTCCTCGAGCCACGAGAGCGGGCCGAGCACGGCGCGGGCGAGCGGACCTCGCTCGTTGGGCGAGCCGTGGTCCGTCATCAGGGCGCCTCCTCGAGGCCCGGAAGTCGTCCCGCGTCGATCCAGAGGCGACCGTTCTCGATCTTCGCCGGGTAGGGGAAGAGTCCGCGAGGCGGGGGGCCGCTCGCCCGGGAACCGTCCTCGTAGTAGACGCCGCCGTGGCAGGGGCACATGAAGAGCCGCGACTGCGGGAACCAGCGCACCGGGCAGCCCAGATGGGCGCAGTTGACCGCGAACACCTGGAAGTCCGGCGCCTCCGGATTGAACGCGTCCGGCGGCGGGGGCTCGCCCGAGCTCGTATCGAGCGGCTGCACCGGCCCACGCCTGGATGCGCCGCCGGGCGGAATGTGGCGGACCCAGCAACCCGTTCTCGCGGTGAGCCCGTCGGTGGGTGCGGTCCAGGGGTTCACGAAGGTGGCGAAGCGGGTCTCGCCGGGTGGGAAGTCCTCGACCGCGCCCAGGTCCACCCATTGTTCGGCGTAGGAACGGAATCCCGGCGCCAGCATCGCCGAGACGACGGGCGCGGCCGCGGCGACACCGCCGGCACCCATGAGGCCAAGCCCGATCTTGAACATGAACTCTCGCCGGCCGCCACCGGCTGCCGCGGAGCTTCCGCAGCCTTCGCAGGGCGAGCCGTCCGTCGCGCTCTCGGTGTCGGCGCCGCTCGCCTGCGGCAGGGGCGTGTCGTTCGCTCTGCGTTCGTCCTCGGCTGCACTCACGGAGAGGTCTCCCTGGTGGTGTCGGGATCGGGCGATGTCGGAAGCGGCGGCTCGACGGCGCCTTGCGAGGCCCACGACGGTCGCCTGCTCGCCATGAACGCGACGACGTCGGCGATCTCGTCCGGCGACAGCGACGAGGGCGCCTTGCCCAGATCGGGTCGGCCGAAGACCACGGCGCTCCAGAGGCCCTGGTCGGTGACGTTGGCGAGATAGAACGGGTTCAGCACGCTGTCGCGACTTCCCTCGACGTGGCAGGACGCGCAGTGCGCCGAGAAGAGTTCGCCGCCCATCGACGCGTCGCCG
>Ga0075481_10000749_pt1 | contig 12434 bp, 6 predicted proteins | sample DEB08_DNA_11_FD_76337 | JGI IMG/M metagenome (GOLD analysis project Ga0075481, IMG submission 76337) | Aqueous microbial communities from the Delaware River and Bay under freshwater to marine salinity gradient to study organic matter... | ecosystem: Environmental > Aquatic > Marine > Coastal ... | reverse complement strand
TACCCAAGCGTATCATCAATGTCCATAGCCGCGCCATTCATAGCGCAGTGCTGTGAGCTTGATGAACCTCCAATGGCCCTGTTTAATTCTACGCTTCTGAATAAACTGTTTATAGCTATAGGGCCACCCACGTGTTCTCTGAGTGGTTCAAACACCTTTTCACAGAGTAGTTTTATTCTCTCCATCTGCTCACCGCTAGGAATGTTTTCTATACCCCTTCTTATTGCGGTATTGCTTTTTGTGGCTTCCCTGTAGGAAACGTGTTCTGTTATTTTCATTTCTTACGTTTAATAGTGATCCATTTATGAAGAGTGTAACCTATGGTGACAACAAGTAGTAGTATCTTCAAAGACATCTCTATGTCACTAAAGGATATCCCAAGTGTTGTTATATTAATCAACACGACCTTCATTTCGTTATACATCAGTTTAATTAAAGGCATCACTCTTCTTCTTTATTTTTTTTACCTAAAATTGCGCCTGCCTCAGCAATACCAAACGCTCCTAATGTTACTATAACAAAAGAATTAAATATTACGTCGCTGTGTATTAATTCTTTACCGTATATACCGGTGGCTATGTCAACAGCAGCAAATATTGTCATTACCGCGAATGATAGAAACCCAACGATGTTTTTTTCGTTGTATCTGTTCCTTGTTCTAAATATGTCCCAAAAGCTCATTTTTTTATTTTTTATAGTTTATTATTCAGCAAGTGGCGGCTCAAAAAGTGGGGGTTCAAAAACATCTTGTTCTTCAAACGGCACATAGCTTTTATTTTTAGATTTTTTACTGGAATCACCAAACCAGTATCTATCGTTTAACTTTTTAAGGTCTTTGTAGTTTGGTATAAGCCCAATAGAACCGGCAATATCAAACGGTGTTTTGAAAAACAATTCATTCTTATTTTTATCTCTAGACTCTTTTCTGCTATTATTAATAGATCTGTCAGTTAGTGTGATTGCTCTCCTCACTGATTTAATTGTTGGGGTTAGCGGGCCTGCAGAACTAATAAGAAAATCTGTAAACAAATCTCTTCCAGGACTTCGTTTTACAGGTATTTTAGAAAAAACCATACTGTCTTTGTATGGGTCATACTCAGTTTTCTCACCATCTTTTGTCACTGAGTCCCAAGTTATACCCTCTCCAAACTCCATGTTAGCGTACTCTATACCCAAGTTAACAACCGTTTGACTGATGTTACCTAAATTTCTACCAAACGCTAATGTAACTATACCTGATAGCACACTTCTCGTTAAGTCTTCTTTCTTAATCTCGTCTTCATCTTCGCCCATGCCAAGCGCAGAGAAAATCAATCCGAAGGCATAGTCTATACCTAGTCTGTAAATTGACATACGCATTATTGTGGACGCTAAAAGCATTGCGCCAGCACCTCTAGAAATCTCTCCCTTGCCCAATAAGTTTTGCACACCCTTTACTGCTGAGTAGTATTCAAAAACTCTAAAGTTTGTCATGTACCTATTTACTACCTGTCCTGCTCTTATTATTGCACTTACGTCTGGATCAGATATATTGCTTGGTATTGTGTCAAATGGATTTGTGGATGCCGATGTATCTATAATCGCAGCGTCTGCTTGTTCAGAGGCTTGGTTTATAGCTTCTTGAAACCTATCTCTATATGACTCATCGTTAGCTAGTTTTTCCCAGTTTAATTTTTGACCTGTAAGTTGTTTAAACCTGTTCTGAAACTCACCAACAAATAGAGGTCTAATAACCATCTCATCGGGTTTGGTTATAAGTGACTCATTGAGTTTGAACACAGCTCGAAATGGCATCGCAATAACCTTACCAACTGTTTTTGCAGATGCGGCAAGTTCTTCAGTCATTTGCTCAGGGTTGAAAAGCTTTGCTTTTGATAGCAGCTTACCCTCCATGTCCTTATTGTCAAATTTAGCCGTTTTAGTCAACCTATCCGTCTGAGTGGTGTTGGTGTTCTCAATAGCCTTTTCTATAGTTTTGGCGTCTACACCAACAAGTATGCCGTACCCGTCAACAAGGCTACCAGCGTGATTCATTACAGCGTGTATCGTGTTTGTACCAAGCTCAGAGGCAGCCTTTACTAAACCACTTAATTGAGAGTAGTATCCAGCCCTAGTTAGGTAATTAACAACATTATCACCAAACCCTTTTTTCTTTGTCACAATCTTGTACTGGCTGTTTATAATAGTGTCATATATTGACTCTAACTCATTAACCAAATCTTTTTGAAAATTTGTTTCTGCTCTGCTTTTTAGTCCAGAAAAAGCCACTCTGGTGGATTTTATAACTGGGTACATATGGTAGCCAACAGAAATCTTTCTTGCCGCTGCGTATGCATTACTTACAGGGTCGAAAGATATTGAGTGAGTTTTACCAGTACGCTGTATTGCAGCTTTATTCTTTACAGAGGCGTTCATGAACGAATCAAAGAGGCCTTCAAAATCGTTAGATATTTCAGTTGTTGCTGTTCCCGATTTAGGTAAGTGAATATAATTTTCCCGATGTATAAACGGCATACCCTGTACAGCGGCATCCATTCTAGCCATAGAGGTTAATTGTTCATACACTTCATCTATCATTTGAAGATGCTTCTTTTCGTTTGCAGTAAGGCTATCGTATAGCTTCTTAGCGTCTACTTGCCCCTCAGTGAGATACCCATCCCTTATCTTCTCTAGTTCCTTGATTTCATATTCATTATATTCCGTGTCTTTATCTTTGATAGTTGCGTTAATCCAATCCTTAGCTTGATTAACCTCCTTGTTCCCTAAGTTGCTATCGTATTCCCTTTGAATCTGGAACACCATTATCTTAGCCTTCTGTATAAATCTTTTGTTTTGATTTCTTGACAAAAGTGCTGTGGCGTTTTTAAGCTTGTCCTCAATTCTTTTAAGGGTTTGTTCTGATGCGGAAAACGCCATAGAGGTTGGTCTAAACAAAGACTTGTAAATATTAGTTGCTTTAAATCTTTTTGAACCATCTGAGAATAATTCTTTCTCAGCCTTTAATATTTGGTCATAGTTTTTTGTTGGGGCAGAACGAAGTCTATCACCTATACCCGTTTTCTTGGCTTTTCTACTTGAAGAGTTTAGTAAATTAATAATTCCTGCGGCAGCCTTGCTAATTGCTTTATCTACGACTCCAGTCTGTTTTATTTCGGTCAATGGGATAGACATGTTCCCCCTAACCCCACGAACCTTTATAATACCTTGAAATAACTCAGGTGTTAAGAACCCAGCCTTCATAGCCTCTAAAGCCCTAACAATTGACTCGGCGTCTCTTAAACTAAGCCCTTGTATGTCCTCTAGGGTTATGGAGCTTGCTTCTCGAACATACCTTCTTTCTAGTTCCGATAGTTTAAAAGCACCATCGTCATAGTTACTATAAAACGCTGACTGTATTTGATTTAGTATTGCTATAAAATCTTGTTCTATACCCTCTCGCTTCTTATTATCACGCATCACCTTTGATACCAATTTAGTGTCTTCCTTGGTGTACCCATCCATAGGGTCTTCAACTGATGACTCATCCAACAAAGACTTAAACCTAGTAATAAGCTCTCTCTCTTCCTTGGTTATCTTTTTATCTTTTTCAAGCTTTGCGAGGTTTGTATTTAACGTTTTAGTAGGGTCTATTAGTTCATTTATTCTGTCTGCAATCTCTTTAGCTCTTAAGGAATCAAGCTCATAAGAGTCTAAAACAAGATCTATCTTAGCCTTAAATGCGTCCCTAGATGTTTTGTCATACTTTTTGTTTATGTTTAGTATGTCACTCAAAATACTATCGTATTCCTTTTGCGTTTTCTTAGAAAGATACTTTGGGTCTATACCCATAACTCTAACAAATGATTCTTGAAGTTCTTTTAACTGGCCTATCTTGGCAATTCTTTTTATTGCTCTACTTCTGTCTTTGTATCTCTTAATTCTCTCTACTCTTCCCTCGTCATTGGATATTGCGTCGTCCACCTTGTCCAACATCTTCTGCATGTTACTGACATTAGTGTTCTTTAGGCTTGTAATAACCTTGTTTATAGTTCTTTTTGAAAACAGACTTAGTTCAGAGTCTTTTAAAAGTTGCCTTAATTCTTTAGCAACTATTTCTCTAGCTTTATCATTATCAGTTAATCTAGAAACTTTGTTTATTAGTTTCTTAATAGACTCTTTTGACTTTGAATCTACTTTTTCTTTTTTAGAAAACCTGGTCACACCTGACTCCGGAGTCACCTCAATGTTTGTTTGAGCCCTTAACCTGCCTCGATTCCAGTTTGTAACCAACATTTCATAACCAGCATCCTTCATAACTTTAGATATCCATGCAGCTTGATAGTTTGGACTGAATGCCTGCCCAGGTCTTTTTTCGTTAAAAAGTTTTTTAGCTTTCTCGTAAAACCCAGCTACATCAGACTGAAAGTGATACACCTTCTCCTTTTTTATTTTGACAACGTGTAACTCATCTCCAACACCAGGCTCTTTTGTGTCCCTATCTGTGTAAAACATCACAGCCCCACCAACAGAGGATAATGCATTAGCCTCTTCTCTACTGGTTAAGCTCCTTGCCATGTCTCCAGATGATGGCTTTAACACATCTCTTCTTTCAAAAGAGTAATGATAAAACTCATAATTACCATCACCATCATCAATAAGTTTGTTCTGAACATCTGTTGGTAGAGAAAGACTTAAATTATCTAAGTCATACTCTATTTGAAACTCAAGATTACTTCCGTCTATGTTTATTACGGAATAGTAGTCGTCAGCCTTAGTATTAAACTTTTCAAGTCCCTTTTTTATTAGGTTTATTGTACCGTCTTTATACACCAAGCCTTCATTAGTGGCGACACTTTCTTGTTTAAGATCTCTTGCAAACTCAGCTGCATCATCTCTTTCTAATCCTTCAACAAAAAACGAATTTTCTGGGGAGCCATACTTACCAAATATTGGTATTAACTTATATTCTGGAAGTTTGTATTTTGCTCTTTGTTCATTCTTTTCATTAAACCAATCTACAGCTTTTTTGTTGTAAGATATGTTTTCTTCATTCGTTGCTTGTATCGAGTCTGGGTTCTCTCCGGTAAGCATTCCCCACTTACCTCTTTTGATCTTGTTTATAAAGGCATCTACATCTTTTATTCCAGAATTAGGTAAAGAACTTTTCGCAGAGTCTTCCCATGATTTGTCTCTTTTAGAGAACCTAGTATCGGATGGGTCGCGCTCTATAGTTGCCCCCAACTCAGCGTCATAGTTTTTAGGAAACGGCTCACCCATCATTACAGACACCTCTTCCACTTTAGCAATTAGATTGAATTCTGGATCCTTCAACACCATCATGGTAGCGTCAAGAGCTAGTTCTTGAGCTAAGCGCTCAGATAGTGCTGTTTTACGAGCTGAGTTAATGTCATTTGAATTACCCGTTAGAAAATTCCATAGTTGTTCGGGTGTTGTTTCTATCTTCCTGTAAATAGTAGGACTAGAATCCCTTGACGCTCCAGGAAGTAGGTATAAACCCTTTGAAACCGCATCATCAACTTGTTTTGGGCTAGAATTTTCAGATACAATCTCAGCAAATATTTTATTTTCTTCTCGACGCTCTAACCTTACAAGCTCTCTAGTAGGTATTTTTTGAAGTATAAGTTCAGAGTTGTTGAAAACAAAGTCTTTATACTTCTCCCCTTTGCCAATAAAATCTTTCACTGGCTTCATTAGTTCCCTTCTAAAACGATCTATTAGAGTTCTTCTAAACTTCTTATTGGTTACCGGAGGTAGTTTAGTGCCAAACGTTCTTCTCACTGAATCAATCACGCTGTTATAAAGGTCGCTTCCCTTTTCAATGCCAAGCTTTTCTCTAAACGTCTTATCTTGTACCTTAAACTCTTGCTCTTCAGCTCTTTCAACTACGTCTTCAGTAGTTGTTTCTTCAGCAATTTGCATTGGTCTAACCCTACCTTCAGTTGGAACCGCTTCAACTTGTTCAGTTGTTTGGAATCTGCCTTGGCTTTTATATTGGTTAACAATGTCTGGTATCGCAAACCTCTGTAACTCATCTATCACAAAGCCTCCAAGATCATCATTCTTTTCTGGATTAAATCTTTGTAATGAGCGTTCAAATAATTGACTTTTTACATCTTCATAAAACTCATCTGTAACTTGTTCTTTTGGAACACCAAATCTAGCAAGGTTTTTGTTTATTAATGGATGTAGTTTATTACCAAGAATTAAATCAAGATATACCGTGCCAATAACTTCTGAATCATACTCAGCTTTTGTTGTTCCTTCTGGTACTAATGCTTTAATTGAATCACCCAATTCTTTTCTTGAAAATCTCGATCCAACTTCTATTTTTTCTCCAGTTAAAGAAGCGTCTATATCAAGGCCTTTTTCTAACTTAACAAGTTCTTTGACATCACCAGACATAAATCTAGTGCCATATGTAAGAAACATATTAAACACATCTTCTCCGGATTTTAATTTACCCGCCTCTGTTTTTTCTACTGGGTTTGTAAACAATCCATTATAAGCAGATTTAATTTTAGCTAAAAATGATTTATCTAACTTACCAGATCGTTCAGCAAGTGCAATCATTTTTGTTATAGCTATAATTCTTTCTTCATGCCAAAGAGATTCAGATTCTTTTGTACCTTTTCGTTTTAATTTTTTATAATCATTTTCAAATTGGCGTAATTGTTTTTTGTCTGTTATGTAATTGTTTTTATAGTGATTATATAGTAAGTCACTTATTTTAACAACATCGCCACCAAGAGCCCTTATTTTATTAAAAAATGAGGCGTGAAGAAACTCATGCCCATGAACAAAAGAATCTCCATTATTTGGATCAACCGCTTCATTTCTTAATGTTAGAACAAACGGAAAATTATTATCGGCGTTTATTGCTTGACCTGAAACACTAACGTTTCCTTTTTTTAACTCCTTTTTTAACTCTGCAAATTCTTTTTTGGATTTATAATATTGCTCTTGTGTAATAATGTCATCAATAAATGCTTGATCTAAAGCAGAATTAAACTGAACCTCCGCATCTTCAATATTTTCCGCATCAATTATTTTTATTTCTTTACCCGTTTCGTTTGCCCTAACAGTGTTGTATAAATGTGAGATTTGTGATTGTCTATCAAAATTGTACCTTGATAGCATTAAATCCCTTTTATTTTTTAAATCCTTAAACTGTGTTTCAAGTTCTTTTATTTGGCTTTCTTTCTGATCTTTAGTTAAATCTTTAGACTCTGATATATCTTTAGCTTTTCTTATTAAACTCGCTCTTTTTGTTTCGTTTTTTATTAAAGCTTGTTTTTGACCAAAGTTTAATTCATCAAGAAGTGTAACTACGTTTTTAACTTCATTGTAATTTTCCTGTATTAGAATCTCCTGCTCTGCAGTTATTTCTTTTAATAGATCTAGGTCTTCTTGTGTTTTATTTTCTTTATTATTTATCTCTTGCTTTCGTAAGGCTAGTTCGCCTAGTTTTTTGGTTCTTTTGTTAATTTGGATATCTACATCTGAACTTCTAAATGCAACAGAAGCATCGACAAAAGTTTTAGGTGCAGACATTGCTAAACCACTAAATGTCGCTCCAGTTATAAAAGCTTCGTCTACGCCTTCAAGTATGTTTTTATCATCGCCAAGAATATATACATCCGCAGCATTTTGGGCTATTTGTGCAATAGCCTCAGAACCACCTTCTTCAATTGGTTGCCAAGCGTTTTGTACTACATTTTCAGCAAATTTTCTTGACCATTTTTTTGTTGATAAATCATACCACGCTCTATTGCCTGGGCTTGCTTTAGCTACTATTCCTATGCTTTTGTTTAAAGCCCTAACTTGCCTTAAACCAACGTATTCAGAACCAGCTTCCGCACCACCTACTATTAAGCCGGTTGTATAATATTTCCACAGAGGTATGTCTTCTGGGCCCTTTAAAGCATAGTCACCTTTGCCTTGTATTCTATCTTCTAATTCATCGACTTTATTACCATAAGCCGCTCCACCAAGTATCGCTAAGCCAACACCGCCAGTAGCAGCGGTAATAGCTGTATTAATAGATTGCCCACTAACAACATCTAATGCAAAGTCTAAAAAATTATCGCCGCTCTTAAAAGCTGTTCTATAATCTTGAGTTTCCCTTACCTTTCCGGTAAACTCTTCTTTATCTATTTCTTTTAATTTATCTGCAAAAGATTCTATTAAAGAAGTTTTTTCCGTGTCATTTAATACTGAAGATGTAATAGATGGTAAATCCAGCTCATCAGAGATAGCATTAATCATTACACCGGTTGGCGTTATTGACAAAAAATCATCAAATAAATTTACAACGCCAGATGTTAATTGCAAACCAGAACCAACAACTCTAGAAACGGTTACATCAAGAGCATTGTAAGATTTACCAGCTTGTTCAACTGCTTTTTCTAAATCTGAACTTGACACGTTTATATCGTTAAGTTCTTCAGCTTGTTTATTTATTTTATTGCCTAGATAATTAATATCTTTTGCTAGCCCATTAAATTCTTGAACTGTAGAGTTATAAGCATTTATTTCTTCTTCACTTAATTTTTCACCAAGCTTGAATTTATTGTCTATTACGTTTATTTGTTTTTTTAATTCTTCAGCTTTTTCAACGTTGTCGTCAAAAGCTAAAACATCAACGTCTATGTCTTTTCTTTTGTTTTCAGCTAACGTCTTTTTATCTTCCGATGCTTGAGCTATTAATTCTTTTAATTCTTTTCTACCTTGTTCGTATTCTAAATCTTCTTTCGATGTAAGTGCTTCATTTACTGATGCAAAAAAATCTTTTACCGGAGTCACATATTCTTCAGATATTCCTTCTGGCAACACGTCTGACTCAATTACTTTTTTAAGGCCTATTTCTCCAGCTGTTGCCATTAAACCAAAATTGGTTAATCTAGCAATGCCAAATCCAGTTTTCTTTAAATTGTCGACAAAACCTTCTGAATACTCATCCTCAAAATCGTCAAGAACTTGCTTTCTTTGTTCGTTTGTAATCTGGTTTTTTAATTCAGACCGAAGTAAATCTTTTGCAACTGGTATAGCCTGATCATCGGTTACCGCAGATATATTAACATCTTCTTGATCAGCGTATAATTTTTTAGCTTCGTCTAAATAATCTTCGTAAGCATATTTTTCTTCTGTAACCGTTTTAAAATCTCCAAATGATTTAACTAATTTACTAGTAAGCTTTGGCTCTTCTATTTGCCTTTCAATTTCATTAAGTTGTTCTTGTGTTAACCCAGCCTCACTAATTGATTTTATTTTATCCGCGTATGACTTAACTATTGGGTCTACTTTCTGATCTTTTACTTCTTCTTTAGGAGCTTCTTGTGATTTAATTTGGCCTAAAGATGCTACACCAATTGGTAACTCTTGCTCTAATAATGGAGAAGGCTGCTGAAATGTGGTAGGCTGCTGAGGCTCTTCTGGTGTAACAGGCGCCGCAGTCGCAGCCACAGTCTGGACACCTTCTTGCTTTCCCGGATTAAAACCAATATCAGATTTGAATGTTTCAATATCTGGTATGCTGAAATACTCAGACATTGATTCCCTAAATTTGGTTAATTTGTTCTCATCTTGCATGTCAGTTTTGAAAGTTTCAAAATCTGGAAGACTAAAATATTGAGAGCCGTTATTATACAGTTTTCGTAAAACTTCTTCGTTCATTATATTATTTTTAATATGCTGATGGCTTAGATGTTGATGTTGATTGACTAGGTTTTTGTAACACGCCCTGCGCAGTTGTTATTGCCAAATATAAATCATCGGGTCTGTCAAGACTAAATGATTGAGTTTGTCTTGTTGTACCGCCCTTACTAAATTCTTTATACTCAACGACAAGTTGCCCATTTTTAATATAAGAATCTGTTATAGTTTTATCTTTTCCTTGAATCTTGATTTGCTTCCCCTTTAAAAAACGAGCTCGAGAATCAAGAGGATCTATTGCTTGTTTTGTAGAATACCCAGGAAACGCTTTAATTTCATCCGCTATTCCTGAAATAGTATCAAATAAATCTTGATCAAAATCTTTTGTTTTTTCAAGATTTTTCAAACTTTGCTTGTACAGTGCCGTTCTTCTAGCGCGGGCTTCAGACGCAGCTAATTTTTCTCGTTCTGTCATAGCTAAAGGTGTATCAGCTAACAATCCAGTTATCTTTTGTTTTAACCTAGCCTCTAAGTCTTGTCGCTTTTCGTTATATAACCTTTCTCTTTCTGCTTGTTCTTCATCTGAATCACCCCAAGGTTTATTGGTTGCAGGATTAATGTTTGGAGTGTAATCGACTCCTCTAATGTCCGGAAAAGCGTTTCTATAGTATAAGTCAAGCTCTTCTTCATCCATGCCCTTAAAGTACTCTGAAAACTTACTTTCCCAATCAAATCTAACACCTCTAGTTGCGAACGAGTTAATATTCTTTTGGTACTGCCCAGCCAAGGCAGATAGTTCATTATCGATAGCATCGATACGTGGAGATATATCTTGAACAGAACCCATACTCATTCTAAGGTCTTTCATTGAAATATCATAGGTTTTAGACTCCCCTGTATCAGGGTCTTTCTCTGTATACTGCCAATTAATAACCATAGGGTTATTTGGATCTTTAACAGATTTAAAAGCATTCCTATCGCCTCTTGCCATTGCTCCTAATAATCTAACAGATGGGTCGTCATATTTGTCAATGTCGATGTCCATAGTAGCAATCTCGGACATTTTAGTAGCAATCTCACTCATACCAGCATTAGTAGCCTGTACGTTTCTAATAGCGTTTTGTTTGTCAGCCTCCGACATGCTAGCGAAGTTTTCAATGTCTTGAAGAGAATCGTTAAGTGAGTTTCTGTACTCTTCTCCTAAGTAATCGTTAGCATCAAGATAAGCCTTACTGATAAAGTCTTTGTATGAATCCTTAAACTCTTTTTCGCGCTTTGCTCTTTCCTCTTGTTGCTTAGCTGTAGCATACGCAATTTTAGCCGCTGCCGCTGAAGTATTTTCAGTGATAACGCTAAAGTCTAGCCCGTATAGTTTTGGATTAGTGTAAGCTCCCATTGTCTTATTTTATTTTTTTTTATTATTATCCAGCAGTAGCTGCAGCATATCCAGCACCCATAGATCCTAACGAACTAGCTGTACCACTAATAGCACCCATCATTTGTTGTCTATACTGTTGCTGCAACATTCTTTCCTGTTGACCAAGTGCAGCGGTTCTTTCTAGTTGCTGGAGTTCTCTACCTTCTCTAGTGGCAAACATAAACTCTTGTCCAGCCGATCTGGCTTGTTGAACTCTTTGCTGTTCAGATAAAACTCTTTGTTGCCTTTGTGCTTCGCCCTCAGCCCTCAACTTAGCATTAGCTGCTTCTTGTGCTTCAATGCTAGCCGATATTTCTTGTTTACTTTGTGCCGCAGCCCTAGCAAGAGCAGTTGCGCCGCCAGCACCAGCACCTGTGGCTCTAAGCTGGTCAAGTGTATTTGCTAAAGCAATATCTGACTGCGTTGCCTGCATTTCAGCGGCTTGAGTTGCCACCTGTAAATTAGCGTATGGGTTTGTGATTTGCGCACTTAAATCTTGTACCTGCAACGACGGGTCAATAATCTCTTGTCTACCCGCTTCAAGTGTCTTTAATTCACGTTCTAATCTTTCAGCTGATCGTCTTGACTTTTTTGCTTGTGAGCCGGCCATAATAGCTGTTGTCGCTCCACCTGCAACTGCTATTCCGCCTGCTATTAGTAATGATCCCGCTATAAAACTCATGATTTATTACTTTTTAATAAATTAATCTCTTCTATTGATATTACAGGGTCGTCGAAGTTTTTAGCAATAACCTCTTCTTCAACTTCCTCTGGTGTTTTTTTATCTGTTCCGTGTACTGTAATAAATACACAATCTGTGTGTGTATAAATTATTCTTTTAGTGCCAGGTTTTGTTATACCGTGATGAGGTGCCTCTAATTCCACAACTCCATCTTCGGTTAGTATTGACATTTTTCCTTTCATTAAGAAAAATGGATGTTCTTTTTTATGTATCTTAGTTACAATTAATTGGCCCGCTGGATTAAATATTTCTCTAACATAACAATTATCTGTAAACGTATGCTTTACAGGGTTGTAAGCATGTAGCTCTTCACCTTTCATTGCGTTTTCGTTTTTTTCTAACGCTTCGTGTGCTAAAGTAATTTGATCTCTGAACTCTTTCTTTTTTCTTAGCTCAGCAGCAGTGTCCCACATTTCATCAAAAGTAAAGGTGTGCTTTAGATCCATGTCTTTAGTGGCACTAATCCATTGTTCTTTAGCCTGCTCTTTTGTTAAAGGTGAATTTAATATTTGCTCGTTAATATCCTGCTCTGTCATGTAGAAGAAATTTTAGCCTCCGAAGATACAGTAAAAAGTGATATTGGCCCTTCTTCCGATGCATTTAATCCTGTAGTATTTCTAGTTA
>Ga0075481_10000743_pt1 | contig 12460 bp, 12 predicted proteins | sample DEB08_DNA_11_FD_76337 | JGI IMG/M metagenome (GOLD analysis project Ga0075481, IMG submission 76337) | Aqueous microbial communities from the Delaware River and Bay under freshwater to marine salinity gradient to study organic matter... | ecosystem: Environmental > Aquatic > Marine > Coastal ... | reverse complement strand
AATATTCTGAGTTTAAAGCAGGTGATCGAGCGAAACTCCACGGATAACCCTATTTCTCCTCGTGCAGGTTCAAAATTCAACGTGTCTGCCGAAGTGGCTCTGCCTATGCCGGGATTTGCCCAGTTTTATAAAATCCAGACGGCGTATCAGCAGCATGCTACCGTTGCGGGAAAACTGGTGCTAAGTTCTACGGCTGAATATGGATACATGGGCTATTTTGGCAAGGACAACCGAAGCAATTTCAAGCGTTACTTTTTGGGTGGAACGCCGCTCCAGCAGCGTCAAAACTTCCTGAACGACAACATCGATCTGAGGGGTTTTCCGGGAGGATTCAATGGGGTGATTTCTCCACTGGATGAAAACCGAAATTTGGTAGGCGGCCGTGTATACAGCAAATACTCTTTTGAAGTGCGGTATCCCGCCGTAAGTTCCGAGCAGATTCAGCTGATTCCCTACCTCTTTTTTGATGCCGGGAATGCATTCAACGATCTAAGCGAGTTTGATCCATTTAATATCAAACGGGCCACTGGACTGGGTGCACGAATCTTCCTTCCTATTCTTGGGTTGGTGGACTTGAGTTACGGGTATCGGTTTGATGGAACACCGGCATCGAATGAAGGGGCAGGATTGAAGGCAGGCGAATGGGAGTTCCTGTTTAATATTGGCGCACCATTCTAATGGGTTGACGGGCCGAAGTGCTGTTCCATCAACCCGAAAAAGAAAACAAGTTTATAAACGTTCTGACATCATTCTAATAAAACGAAAGCGATGAAACGAAAGCAAGTGTCCATATTCTTGTATGTTGCGGTGGCAATGTTCGGGCTGTTTGCGATTGGAGCGCCGGGGGAACTGAATGCCCAGAAAATTGGCTATATCGATTCGGATGAGATCATTAAGCTGATGCCGGAGTATAGCGGGATCGAAAAACGGCTGAATTTACTGACAACGGGGTGGGATGATGAAGTGCGGGAGATGGAGCAGACGATTCAGGAGCTGCAGGAAGAGTTTGATGCCCGGGAGATTTTGTTTACCGAAGAGATTCGGAAGGAGCGGCTGGATGAGATTGAGGAGCTGAAGAAGCAGAAAGATCGGTTTGTTGAGGAGAAATTTGGCCCGAACGGGGAGTATTTTACGATTCAGGCGGAGCTATTGGAGCCGATTCAGAGGCAAATTTTTGAGGCACTGAATGCGGTGGCAGAGCGGGGGAATTATGATCTGATTTTTGACCGGAGCGGGGATACGCGGTATCTCTATACAAATCCGGATTGGAATGTTACAGATCGGGTTTTGCGCGAGCTTGGAATTGACGAGGAAAACATAAGAAATTGAATAGAAAAGATTTTATCTTCGACAACCTTAAAAATAGAGTATACCATATGAAAAAAGGAATTTTGTTGACCATGTTGCTGACGATGGCATTGTTGCCATTATCGGCGTTTTCGCAGATGAAAATCGGATACATGAATCCGGACTCTGTACTTCGGGATCTGCCGGAGGTTGCTACGATTGAGGCGCAGGTTCAGGGGTACATTGAGGAGCGTGAGCAGGCGTTCCAAGATCGGTATCAGGCGTGGATTGCACTCTTTAGTGAGTATAATGAGCAGACGCAACAAGGATTGCTTACTGAGGAGGAGATAGCTGCAAAAGAGCAGGAACTTGCCGAGGAGGAGCAGGAGCTGACGCTTTTGCAGACGCGGATTCAGAATCAGATTGCGGCACGGCAGAATGAGTTGTTTACGCCGGTGCTGGAGCGACTGGATCGGGGTATCAGGGCAGTTTCCGAGCAGATGGGGCTGGATATGGTGTTGAACCGTCAGACCGGGATGGGGGATCCGATCATCTATTTTGCAGGTGGGCAGAGTGTGGATATCACTGAGTCAGTTTTGAACTATTTGTTGGAAAATAACGAGTAAACTTATCACGAAGGAAGAATTCAATCTAAAACAGGAACAAACATGAATACATTACAAATGAACACATTTCGAATTTTTTCTACGCTTTTGATCGCGCTGAGTTGTGTGATTCTATCGGTGCCACAACTGCAGGCACAGGACATGAAGATTGGATATGTGGATCCAAGGGTGGTTTTGGAAAAGATGCCGGAGATGAAGGCGGTGCAGCAGCGGTTGCAAAATTTTGCGGAGCGCAAGCAGAGCGAACTGTCTGCAAAAGAGCAGGAGCTTCAGCAGGAGTTTTTGGCGTATCAGGAGCGGTCTGCAACCGGTATGATGGATGAGGAAGCGATGGCACGGGAGGAGGAGCGGCTTGGACAGATGGATCTTGAGTTACGTCAGCAGCAGGCTCTGGCACAGCAAGAACTGGATCAGCAGCGCGTTCAGTTGATGTCACCATTGCTCGAGCAGATCCAGGGAGCGATCAACAGCGTGGCCGAGGCTAAGGGGCTGAGTTACGTGTTGAATACCACAACATCTGCCGGAGATGTGATTATTCTCTATGTATCCGAGGAGATGGAGCAGGAGTATAATATCACAGACGCTGTGATGATGGAGCTGGGTATCTAAGATTAGCTGGGTATCTAAGATTGTGGAAGTAGACCGGCTTCACGCGGAACGGCAGGTCTGGTCGGAAGGTTTTTCGCGCGTTATGGGGCTGGATGAAGTAGGGCGGGGGTGTCTTTGCGGGCCGGTTGTTGCAGCTGGGGTGATATTTTCGCCCGGCTATGAACCGCCCGCCGGACTGAGAGACAGCAAGAAGTTGACGAGAGAGAATCGAGAGAGGTTGGCGAAGGAGATTCGGGAGACTTGTCTTTTTTGGTCGGTACAGTGCGTTTCGCATCAGCAGATCGACCGCATCAATATTTTGAGGGCTTCGTTGCTAGCCATGCAACAATGTGTAAATGCAGCGGATCCGGCACCGGATATGCTGTTTATCGATGGAAATCAGCCATTGAATCTGCTAATCCCGCAGCAAACCATGGTGAAAGGGGACGACCGATCTGCAACCATTGCTGCTGCCTCCGTGCTGGCGAAGGTGTTTCGGGATGATTGGATGCAAAAACTTCATAAAGAGTTTCCGCAGTACGGATGGGACAGGAATGTTGGATATCCGACGCGTGAGCACCGGGAAGCTTTGCGGGAGTACGGTCCAACCCCATACCATCGGATGAGTTTTCGGTTGTTGTGATTCGTAAGATGCTGTCTGAAGTCGGCTGTGGATACTGGTGTCGGCTGTAGATACTGGTGTCAGCTGTAGATACTGAAGGACCGTTTGTACAGGTCAAAATTGAGACACACGGCGATCATCAGGGAGTTAATGAGAAATGCAGCACCTCCGTAGCTGATGAACGGTAAAGGGATTCCGATGATTGGAATCAGAGACGTTGCGCTTCCGATGTTGATAATGAATTGAATAAAAAGGAGAAAGGTGAAACCAACCATGACCAACTGCGCAAATGGATTTTTGTGGGATCCCACCATATTCAGCAAGGTGATAAACAGCAGGGTAAACAGCAAAATCAACCCGCCTGCTCCCAGGAACCCAAACTCCTCGGCAACCACACAATAGATAAAATCGGTCCACTGTTCGGGTAAAAACCGAAGCTGTGTTTGCGTACCCTCCATGAAACCTTTACCAGTCAGGCCTCCGGAACCGATGGCTGTTTTGGCTTGTAAAATGTTCCACCCGCTTCCCTGTGGATCCAGAGAGGGGTTAGCAAAAGACTGAATCCGTGCGATTTGATGGGGTTGAAGGACTTGCTGGAATGCGAACTCCAGACCGCCAATGATCACAAGTCCTAGTACCAGTGCACTGAGACTGATCCACATTCGACGTTGCAGTACAAATGTAATGCCAGCAATTAAAATTGCGGATGTTAGTCCCAGCCGCCAGTCCAGAATCGAAAAATACCCGATGATTCCGGGAGAGATAATGAGCAGGGTGATGCCGGATGGCAGGCCGGACCAAAACAACATCACAGGGATCAGAAGCAAAAAGACCAGCGCCAATCCGGTTTCATTTTGCAGGAGTAGTAGCAACACCGGTACCAGGAAGAACGCCAGGGCTGTGAGGGCTGTCCGTATATCCTCCGAAGTTATGTTCCGCTTTCGTGTAAGATAGTTAGACACCGCAAGAATGGTTGCTGGTAGTGTAAGCAGTCCGGCCTGAACATTCACCGGGCCCACCCGGATCCAGCTCTTCGATCCGTTGATTTCCACACCTGCGAACAGGGTAAGAATCATGAGCACGACCCCGAACCCGTAGAAAATATAGGCAGCCCCCTGAAAGGTTCGTGGGGATATAAACTGAACGATTATAATCATCAGGGCGGATGCTCCGACCCATACGAGTTGTCGATTGAAATTATTTACAATGAAACCAGGAAGAAATTCCGATACAGGACCTCTGGTGGCACTGTAGATGGCAGTCAACCCTGCAGCGGATAGCAAAACCCAGATCCCAATCAATCGCCAGTTTAGTTTGCCAAATTCAATCATCGGATCTCCCCCTGTACTTCCTGTGTTTCCCGTGCTTCCTGTGTTCCCTGTGTTCCCTGTGTTCCCTGAGCCTCCCCTGCTTCCTGCTGCGTCCGCGCCTCCTCTGCTTCCCGCTCCCGTTCTGCCCTGCGAGCCTCAATCTCTACCACGTCAAAATTCATCACATAGTCGAGCACCCTTGTTCGTTCAATGGTGCCCTTCAGATATTGCTCAATCATCAGTGATGCAACTGGTGCAGCGGAGATCGAGCCAAACCCGGAATTTTCCAACAGCACGGCGACTACAATTTTCGGATCTTCGGCCGGAGCAAACGAGATAAACCAGCCATGATCCCGACCGTGCGGATTTTGGGCTGTTCCCGTTTTTCCTGCCACGGCCACGTCCTGCATATTCACATAAAATCGCCCTCCACCTTCTGTTACCACCCGCCGCATTCCTTCCCGCACCACTTGCAAATCCGACTCCCGAAGCCATTCCACTCGTCGTCGTTCAACCGCAACGGACGTCCGCGATTGATCCGGGTAGATCACCTCTTTTACAATATGGGGTTTCACCACGTAACCGCCATTGGCAATTACACTGGCAGCTACCACCATTTGCAGGGGAGAGACCGATACCATCCCTTGACCGATCCCTAAACTCATCAAATCCCCTACACCCCATTTTCGCTCACCAAACGTCTGATTCATCCAGGTACTGTCGGGCATAATCCCGCTTCGCTCAAATGGCAGATCGATTCCGGTTTTTTCACCCATCCCAAAATCTTTCATCTTGGCAGACCATCTATTTAGGTGTCCTCGCGTGGCAATTCGCTCCATCATCCAGAAAAAATAGTAGTTGCTGGACTTTGCGAGTGCCTTTTCGAGATCATAGACACCGGGTTCTGCTGTATCCCCATACGCTCTCCCACGAATATAGGGACCGGTACTTACGATTTCAGTTCTCGGGGTGATGAGATTCAGATCCATACCGAACAGACCCATGAAAGGTTTAAAAGTGGATCCGGGTGGTTGTCGCGACGAGATGGCGCGGTTGAACAGGGGTGTGAGGGAATCGGCATTTACCTGTTGCCAGTACTCCGGATCGGTGGTAGAGGAGAGTTTTTCCGGATCAAACTGCGGAGCACTCACAAGGCTCAATATTTCACCATTGGTTGGATCCATCGCAACGATGGCGCCGGTTTTTCCCTCCATGAGCGTTTCCCCAAGCTGTTGTAGCTCTGCATCCAGGGTTGTGATTAGGTGCGAACCTCGAACCGGATCCCGGTCCAGATCCTCCACCGGAAACTCACCGAGAGATGCTCCAAATGCATTTACACGGATGTAGCGGGCGCCTTTATCACCCCGAAGCTCCTGCTGATAGGTAAGTTCGAGCCCACTCCGGCCAACTTGATCCCCCATCTGAAGCTCCTTGTTCTGCTTTAGATCTTCAGGGGAAGCCTCCCGCAGGTAGCCAAAAATATGGGGAGCGAGTACTTCTCCCGGGTAATTTCGTCTGCTTCCGATCTGATTACCAATACCGGGCAGACGCCAAATGTTCTCTTCGATGGAGGAAAAAATATCAAAGGACACCTCTTGAAACAGGATGGATGTGCGGTGCCAGGAGTAGCTTCGCGCTGCCCGAAGCCGGGTTTCAATCTCCTCCTCCGGAAATCCGCTGAGTTGTGCCAGGAGCGGGATTTTTTCCTCATCAAACAGAGAAGGGGTAACTGTGATGGCATATACAGGCGTATTTTCAACAAGAATTTTTTGATTTCGGTCCATGATAATCCCCCGCGAGGCTGGTACAACTTCCATTCGCAGCGAATTTTTCATGCTGAGAGGAGCGTAGGTGTCGAAGTTGAGGATCTGGAGTTGAATGAGTCGGAATAGGAGGATCACAAAACCCAGAATTACGATGGTTTTGAGGACCCTTGTGGATCGTTTCTGCAGTTGGCCGGATCGTTGTGTTGGACTCATGGCAAGATTACCGGTTTCCTGCGGTGAAGTAGTAGATCAACCCGACACCAAGCGTGAACAGTGTGTCACTGAATAGTTTGGTAGCTACCACAAATTCAGATGCATAGAGCTCAGTAAACAGCGAGATCGTGATGAAGATGGCATTATGGGTGAAAAGTATCAAAAAAAGGTACAGTGCGATCTGCCAAAAGAGGAAACGGTTGTTTTGAATGCGGGATATGAGGGGATGAAACAGGTAGATGGTGCTGACTTTGGAGAAAAGATGCAGGCCCCACAGGTCGGTGGTTGCATCGGCCAGAAAGCCGAGGATGGCAGCCATGATGAGGGACTGAGTGCGTGAATATTTGCCACTTTGCAAGATGAGAAAGAGCAGAACCAGGTCGATGATACCACCTGCCAGGGTCAGTTTGTTCAAAACGGCTGCCTGCAGAATTAGGACCAGAGATCCGGACAGGACAAGTTTGATGATGCCTGGCAGGTTCAAAATAGGTCCTCCTGGAGATTTTGCAGTGTTTGAACGCTGCTGTCGGGCTGAAAGGGAATGATAAACAGTTCAGAAAGGGTGTGGAGCTCTACTTTGCTTCGTATGAGTACACGCTGTGTGTCTTCACCAGGTTTGGAATCGGTTTGAATAACCTCACCCAGAATCAGTCCGGAGGGGTAGCGATTGCCGTATCCGGAGGTTTCAGCGATATCGCCGATATTCACAGGAATGGTTTTTGGGATATAGTCCAGGTGAAGAACCCTTTGCTGATCGCGGCTCCATCCTGCCACGCCGTATGCTCTCGAGTCCTGAATGCGTGCACTTGCCCGAAACAATGTGTTGGCATAGGGCATAACCTGGGACACGCCGGATCCGGTAAGAATGATGGTGCCCACCAGGCCATCCGAGGAGATAACCGGCATGCCAGGCTTTACACCCTGTCGTTCACCGGCGTCCAGGGTGATGAAATTGTTCAGGCCTGTGAGTTGCTTTGCTATCACTTTGGCCGGGATCAGGTCGGGTTGACCGGCTGTTTTGAGCGCCAGCATCGATCGAAGGGATTGCAGTTCCGATTCTGCACTTCGAAGGCGATTGAGTTCGTCCTGAAGCAGTACATTTTGGCGCTGAAGGTACCGGTTGGTTTCCAGAGCTTGTCGATACGTAGACACCTGGGATAGAGGCTCTTCGATAAGGCTCAGGAATGCCACCGATACGGTTCGTACGTTATTGAGTCCGCCAGAGGTTCTCTCTGCCATCAGGAAAAGAGCTGCCACCAGCAGAAGTGCGGTAAGGATTGTGTCTTTAACCTCTATCAGCCGACGCATTCCACAATAAGGGGATTAGAGTGTAGTAAGGGGATCCGGTGATCTCTGGGAGACTAAGTAATCACCGTTTTATAGTAGTCAAGATCTTCCAGAATGGCTCCGGTACCGCGCACCACTGCAGTCAGCGGATCCTCTGCAATATGAACGGGCAGATCGGTGGTTTCCATGATCAATTTATCCAGATTTCGCAGAAGGGCACCACCGCCGGTAAGCATAATCCCGCGGTCCAGAATATCGGCAGACAGTTCGGGTGGCGTGTGTTCCAGGGATTTTGTGATCGCTTCAACAATGGTATTCACCGATTCGGAGATCGCTTCACGAACGTCTTTGGAAGTAACCTGTCGGGTTCTCGGAACTCCGTTGATCAGATCCCGTCCTTTGGTAATCATCTCCAGTTCCTCGTCGAGAGGCGTGGCACTTCCGATTTCACATTTGATCTTCTCGGCTGTTCGCTCTCCAATCAGCAAGTTGTGATTTCTTCGGAAGTAGCCGATGATGTCCTCGTTTAATTCATCTCCTCCAAGCCGAACGGACTCTGCGTACACGACTCCGGACAGTGCAATCACAGCAATCTCTGTCGTTCCGCCGCCGATATCAACAATCATGTTCCCGTAGGGTTCGTGAACATCCAGCCCAATTCCGATAGCCGCAGCCATAGGCTCATCCACCAGATAAACCTCCTTGGCACCTGCATGTTCTGCACTGTCCCGAACAGCTCGCCGCTCTACTTCTGTGATGCCGCTTGGAACACACACCACCATTTGGCGGGTTGTAGAGTACCATTTTACGCGAACTTTCTTGATCATACCACGAATCATCTGCTCTGCCATTTCGAAGTCGGCAATCACACCATCCTGCAGTGGCCGGATGGTTCGGATGTTCTTGTGGGTTTTCTCGTGCATCAGCCGGGCCTCGTATCCAGTAGCAACGGTATCTCCCTGGCTGTTGATGGCAACAATGGAGGGTTCGTTCAGTACGATTCCTTCGTCACGAGAGTAGATGAGCGTATTTGCTGTTCCAAGATCGATCGCGATATCGGTGTACAGAAAATCAAAGATGCTTTTTTTGGTCTGATTTTTCCCAGTTCTTGTCTTGGTAACTGTATATGGTTCACTCATTTATGGTATAAAATTAAAGAATTAGTTATGGCCAATGAAAATACCATATTCGTATGCGATTTGCGAATGATTTTTAATGTCTGAAGATACGAAAACCGGTCTGTACCATTGCAATATTTGCATTGTCTGCTGCTTCAATGACCTCGTCGTCTCGAACGCTCCCTCCCGGTTGAATAACAGCAGAAGCTCCCGCGTTCTGCATCGCTTTGATGGCATCCGCAAAGGGGAAAAATGCATCGGATGCAACCACAGAACCCTGGAGAGAAACCCCGGTTCGTTCCGCCTTACGGATGGCCACATCAAAACTATCGATGCGACTGGTTTGCCCGCCCCCGATGGCCAGAATTTGTCGGTTCTTGCAGAAGAGGATGGCATTCGATTTAACGTATCGTACTGCCTTCCAGGCAAATTTCAGATCGCTCATCTCTGATGCTGTTGGCGATCGGTGTGTAACGATGTTCAGATCGCTTTCAGTCAGCGGACGTACGTCTGAGGTCTGCTCCAAGGTTCCATCAAAAAAGGACCGGATTTCGGAACTGCGACGTGGTGCATCCGGATGAAATAGCACCAGACGACGGTTTTTCTTCTCCATGAGTTGTTCAAGAGCCTGCGGATGAAATGAGGGAGCCAGAACGATTTCAGAAAAGATGGTATCGATCTCTGTAGCCAGTTCCGGTGTCACCTCGTGCGTACTGCAAATCACCCCGCCAAAGGGTGAGACAGGATCGGTCTCAAAGGCCTTCTGCCATGCGTCCAAAGCAGTGTTCCCCTCAGCCAGTCCACAGGGAACGGTATGTTTCAGAATTGCGATGGTCGGTTTTTCCGATTTAAAATCCCGCATCATGCGAAGCCCTGCATCCATATCCAGATAGTTGTTGTAGCTCAGTGGTTTGCCATGCAGCTGTTCGATGGAGGATTTCATCGAGGAGTTCACCGAAGAGTTCGAATCCATATGAACGGTTGCTTCCTGATGAGGATTTTCTCCATATCGAAGGGAGAATGAGCGGGGATACGATTCCGCCTGCGAGTTTCCGGGCAAACGGCTGAGATACGTCACGATTCCGGCATCATATTCAGATACCTTCTGAAATGCTGTTTTCGCAAGTTCCAGGCGGAGCTCGAAAGGAATTCGCCCTGTATTGGATAGTGCCTCGAGGAAATACTCATACTGGCCGGGAGAGGTAAGGACCGTTACATGGCCCATATTCTTGGCAGCTGCCCGAATCATGGCCGGCCCTCCGATGTCGATAAATTCTGTTGCCTTTGCAAGGTGTCCGGATACATTTTCCTGATCTTGCGGCGGGTCCTGCACAGCTTCCCCAAAGGGATACAAATTAGCGACAACCAGTCCGATGGGTGTGATCTTTCGTTCCTGCAGTGACTCCAGATCCGGTGCATGTTCCAACCGGGCCAGAATGGCGCCGTGAATCGATGGATGAAGCGTCTTCACACGTCCGTCGAGGAACTCGGTCTCACCGGTTACCTCAGCTACATCGGTTACTGTCAGCCCGGCCTTTCGGAGTGTTTCAGCCGTACCGCCGGTACTAAGGAGTTCTACCCCCATTTCCTGAAGAGTGTTTGCAAGGGGTATGATTCCCGTCTTGTCATACACAGAAAGTAGTGCCCTTTTGAGTATTACTGGTTCCTGATGGATGTGATGAAGTGGTTGTAGTGTCATAATGTGTCCGAGCCGAGTAACTGCTGAAGGGTTTGAATAAGGATGATTTTTTCTTCCCGTTTCACTTTTTCCGCAAGAGTGGTAGCAGTATCCCGCGGGTCTACAGGGATTTTTGTCTGAAGGATAATATCTCCTGAGTCATACTCCTCATTCACATAGTGAATAGTACAACCTGTTTCTGTATCTCCTCCTGCAATCACAGCCTTGTGAATATGATCACCATAAAATCCTCGGCCACCATATTTTGGCAGAAGAGATGGATGCGTATTGATCATTTTGCCACTGTACTGCTGGACAATTGGCGCGGGAATTTTCCGTAAATACCCGGCTAAAAGAATCAAATCGGGCTTGAAACGAGCCATAACTTCCATCAAAAGAGGTGCGAATACATCCTCAGATTCTGCGGGGATTACAGAAACCGGAATACCGCTCCGCATCACTCTCTGTATCACTCCGGCGTTGTTTCGATCTGTAATCAGTCCAACAACACGAACATTGCGAAGTTCACCGGAAACGATTGCATCCAGAACTGCCTGAACGGTGGTTCCCTCTCCGGATGCAAAAAGCAGAAGATTTCTCAAGACTGGCGAATCAGTATGTTGATAGAAGTAACAAAATCAGATCAAAAACAAATATAGGAATTCAGTGCTAGCAAAGCCACTCAATCTCTTTGGAACTAGCATGAATCACATCCATGGTATATCCCTTCGAATGTAAAAAACGAAACACCTTCTGCTTTCGTTTGATGGGATCCACTTCTCTTCGAAAGTGTGCTTCTCTTTTTTGGATCAGTTGGATGCAACTCTCTGTAGCATCATCCTCTTGAAACGTATCTTCCAGGGCTTTTCGTGCGATCGCTTCAGAAATTCCTTTTCGTCGAAGTGCGCTTAGAATCTTGGACGGCCCCCAGCCATTTACAGAAAATTTACCTTGAGCAAACTGAACCGCAAAACGCACATCGTTTAACAGATCTTTGTCTGCAAAGGAACGTCTGCAGGATTGGACAATCTCATCCGAAAACCCTCTCCTTTTTAGTTTTTGAATAAACTCTTGTTCCGAATGATCCCGAATGGCAATCAATGAATAGCCGGAAGCAAACGCTTTTTCCCGATCCTCCTCTTGCCGGATTTTACGAAGCAGTCCCTGCGTTAAAATGGATCCCGCATGGAGCGCTAATCGATCCGCGATCGTAGTGGATACACCGGCCAAAAACTGCTCTTTGTGGAATAAAGAGAGTCTGTCGGATCGCTTTTTTTGGGTTTCTGTCCGGGTAATCTCCAAAGGAAGTTTCTCAAGAAGCCAGGCATCACCGGTTTCGTCTCGAGTGTGCTCCCTATTTGAATTTTCCGGTTCAGGCATCATCAGACTTAGCGGCTTTTTCTGCCACCGGCTTGGAATCGGAAGGCTCCTCCTCCGGCATCAGCCTGTTACGAACGGCTTTTTCAATTTTGATTGTCAGCTCCTCGTCCTCTTCCAAAAATTGCATCGCTGCATCCGATCCCTGTCCGATCGGTTCTCCTTCATAACGATACCAGCTTCCGCGTTTTTCAATGATATCGTACTCCACGGCAAGATCTAGTATTTCAGAAATTCGGGAAACACCCTGACCATACAGAATATTAAACTCGACCACTTTAAACGGAGGGGCAACCTTATTCTTGGCAACCTTCACTTTGGTTCGATTCCCCATCACCTCATCCCCCTTCTTGATCGAACCAATCCGACGGATATCGATTCGAACCGAACTGTAAAATTTCAATGCACGTCCACCAGTCGTTGTTTCCGGATTTCCAAACATCACCCCGATCTTCTCTCGCACCTGATTAATAAAAATACAGGCCGTATGGGATTTGCTCACAACGCCGGTAATTTTCCGAAGCGCCTGGGACATCAGTCTGGCTTGAAGTCCCATGTGGGAATCGCCCATCTCACCATCCAATTCTG
>Ga0075481_10000741_pt1 | contig 12502 bp, 7 predicted proteins | sample DEB08_DNA_11_FD_76337 | JGI IMG/M metagenome (GOLD analysis project Ga0075481, IMG submission 76337) | Aqueous microbial communities from the Delaware River and Bay under freshwater to marine salinity gradient to study organic matter... | ecosystem: Environmental > Aquatic > Marine > Coastal ... | reverse complement strand
GTCATAGCGAAATCAACATCAACCTTCGTTTCTTGAACCTCGTATCCAAGTGATCTAGCTAATTCAATAGTAGACATTCTTGTAATCCCTGGCAAGATGGTACCTGTAAGTTCGGGTGTGTAGATTATATTGTCTTTAACGCAAAAGAAATTTGCGGCTCCAACTTCCTCAATATACCTATGATTTACAGCGTCGAGATAAATTATTTCTGCATATCCTTCAGATTTTGCTTTCTTCGAAGGCATCATTCCCGGTGCATAATTCCCTATTGCTTTAACACCACCAGAACCTCCTGGTGCAGCCCTGTGATATTGGTCGGAAACTTTCAGAGAAATTGGATTCATACCTCCTTTGAAATATGGACCTACTGGAACTGTGTAGATTAAGAATGTGTATTCTGGAGCAGGAGCGACTCCTAATATTTCTCCACTACCAAAGATTAGAGGTCGAATATATAACTCTCCTTTACCAGTTGGAGGCAACCATCGTATATTTTCCTCGACTACTTTTCTTACTGCGTCCAAGAACATTTTTTCAGATACGGGAGGCATTCCTAACCTTCTACATCCATCAGCAGATCTTCTTGCATTAAATTCGGGACGGAATAGTAATACTCGTCCATCTTCCGATCTTCTTGCTTTCATTCCTTCAAACAATCCCTGTCCATAATTAATGACTCCAGCAGCAGGTGAAATCCTCAAATCTTGATAATCTTGCATGATACCATCTTCCCATTCTCCACCTTGTTTACATTTAGAAATAAACATTCTATCTGTTTCTGTGAAACTGAATGTCAAACTATCCCAATCAATGCTTGGTTTGGAGTCATCTAACATAGTAACGGCCTCAATTAAATGCCTAGGGAGAGGGGACGGCTTTCAACGGTTGTGTTCTATCAAACACAAAATTGCGTTAGGAGAACTTCACAAGTGTAGTATGTTACGCCCAATAAAGAATAAGGTGTTTGCATTGGAATGGAGTGAACAGGCTTGCATTATTTCAGGAGATAATCGCCCTATTCCTGGAAACATTGGTAAGACTACTGTGGAATTATGGTGTAGATCGAAATCAGGTCACTCCATACTATTGTTAGTCCATGGAATGAATCCATACATTGAGATTTCCGATCCTAGTTCCATCCATAATTCAGGTAATCCGACCATACCGCTTGAATCTGTTTCAGGTGATTCTAGAGTAGTTGGTAGTCCAGTGCCCATTGGGAACAAGTTGTATGATGGAAAAGAAATACCTCATTGGAGAGTTTTTGTTAAAGGAACAAATATTGTTCGTGACTTGAGAAGAGATCTATCATCTCGAGGATGGACTGTTACAAGTTCAGACATAATGTTGGTACATAGATTACTGATGGATTGTGATTTAGGTCCTCATATTTCCTTCAAAGGAGAAGTCCTTTGGGTTGGGAGACGTGCACCTAAAGAAATTTCCAGAATTCAAGATGCAGATTCTGCTTCTGAGAAAATTAAGCAACTTGGAGGAGCGGGACTATATCCTGTAGATTTGATAATGTCTTGCGATATTTCTGATTTGAAAAGAATAGAACCTTTTCCAACACCTTTTGTAACATTCTCTTATGATTTAGAAACCAGTGTTAAGCATAATACAATTCTTTGTGCTGCTGCCGTAATTGATAGAAGTGGTGAAAGGACAATCCATGAGTTTGTGGGTGCTGAGAAAGAAATTATGGAGGGGTTAACAAGACTGGTGAGAGATGAAGATCCTGATTTTATTACTGGATACAACATTGATAACTTTGACCTTCCCAGGACACAGGAAAGATCTGAAGAAAATAGTAATTCATTTTCAGAGCAATCATCAATGTTTGGTTGGGGCAGAGTACCTTTAACAAACAAAGAAATCGGTACTAAATCAATAGGTCGTGTTTTTCCAAAACGTCAGCAGAACAGAGTTTGGAGAATTTCTGGTAGAATACCACTTGATGCTTGGTGGCAGGCAAGACAAACTCTGAGCCCTCAAAGAGAATCGCTCAGGTATGTTTCTGATCTTCTATGGCCGGAACAAGATGATAAAAAGAAACTGGATGTTGATGCTAGCCAGATGGATATGGAGTGGGCAAATCGTCCAAAAGAAGTGATGGATTATTGTGTTAGAGATACAATCTTGCCCCTGGATATTCTTGAAAAATTAAAATCTATTCCTAGGAAAGAAGCCCTAGCGTCGGTATCATCTACGACAGTTGAAACAGCATCTGCAGGTACAACAAGTCAATGGATTGATTCTCTTGTCGTTAGATTAGCCGATAGAAATGGAGTTGCAATTCCCACAACTAATAGAACATCAGGTAGGAGAGAGCAGATAGCAGGAGGATATGTTCATGAAGTTGAACCTGGAGTAAAGAATTGGGTTTCAGTTCTTGATTTCAAATCTATGTATCCGTCGATAATGATCACGAATAATATCTGTTCAACTACGTTAGTTAGAGATTCTACTGTAGATTCATCACATTATGTATCTCCTGTTACAAATACTAGATATTTATCAAAAGAGGACAGAGTAGGGCTTGTACCTCTATTATTACAAGACTTAATGAATAGTCGCGATAAATACAAGAAAGCATATTCAAAAGCTCTTGAGAATGGTGATGAAGATGAAGCATTCCTAAATGATCAATTACAGTATGCTGTAAAAATTCTTATGAATTCATTCTATGGAGTATTTGCTTCTAGCTTTTATCGATTCACACATGAAAAGCTAGGTGCCAGTATTACAGAATGGGCACGACATAACATAACAGAAATAATTTCTAATCTAGAGAAGGATGGATTTGATGTGGTCTATTCAGATACAGATTCTATATTTGTTTGCACTATGAACGAACAGAATATCCCTGCAAAAAAACCAGAATCAGGTGATGAATTATTAGCTTGGGAATCAGCTAGAGATGAAACAATCAAACTTGGTGAACAACTGGCAAATCAATTTACTAAAGAAGGCGCCGAATTAGAGTTCGAAACAGCGCTTTCTGCCTTCTTTTCTCATGGAGCAAAGAAAAGATATGTCGGTAGAGTAATTTGGCCACGTGAAGAATTATTGATACGTGGATATGAAGTTAGGCGCACTGATTCGTTTAGTATTTTGAGTGAGACGATGACTGAGATGTTTGAATTGATTTTAGAAGGAGATGAGGAAGGTGCGATTGATCTTGCTAAATCAGTGATTACTGAGGTCCAACAAGGAAAAATCCCGGCATCAGAACTTATTGTAAGTCGCTCATGCAAGGGTACTTGGGACAAAAAACATGGAAAATGGGTTTTTGATAAGGTGTATGCTAACCCAGATAGTTTGCCTTATGTTAGAGCGGCCAAAGAAAGGATTAGTAGAGGCTTACAATTTACTCCAGGAATGAAAGTAGGTTACATCATTACCAATTCTAATTCAAGCCCTATGGAGGTAAAGGCTTGGTTAGTTGACGAAATTGGAGGTGAACCTCCAAAACCAGACCCGCAGTATTACATTAATAGGCTGGCTAAGTCACTTGGAAGAATTACTTCTGCGTTAGATTTTGATGAGTCTAAATTGAAAGATTATGCGAAAAATCCATCTACACAGAAGTCATTATTCGACTTTTAGTCAAAGTTACGTGAAGCCGTAGGATTGATGAGATATTGATACTACGGACACTATGATGGCACGCCTCCGAGGACTTGCATTTTTGTTGGTTTTGTTAATGATTAGTACTCCCTTAGCGGGTTGTTTAGACTCTTTCAGCGGTAATAATGCTCCAACCTCAACCTTCTCTATGACTCCGAATTCTAATGTTAGAGCAGGTGATGAAATTACATTCAATGCTGCAGGTTCTTCAGATCCTGATGGTGATTCTCTCACATTTACCTGGAATTTTGGTGATGGAAACACAGGATCTGGATTAACTACAACACATTCTTACGTACAAGATGGAGAATATACAGTCAGGTTGACTGTCAGCGATGGCTCATTAGAAACTACAACAAAAAAGACATTGAATATCATTGATCCATCCGCTAGAGAACCTAAAGCTAAGATTAGTGATGATAAAGCAGATGACTGCGAGGGAGAATCAGCCCCTGCAGGGAGTTTTGTCCTAGTATGGGTTTGTGAAGAAGATAAGGAGATTAGTGATAGAACAGTTGAGTTTACCACTAAAATCGATTTAGATGCTTCAGACTCATGGGCTGGTTGCGATCCAGATGACTCTGATTGTTATGCTGAAGAATACATAGTTGAATGGAATTGGGATTTAGATACTAGTTATGATTCCGATAACGACGGCGATCCAGAAAATGATATTGATGCTACAGGTGAGACAATTGAATGGGAAAATCTACCATCTACCGGCGAAGCAATTTCTGCTGGAGCATGGGAGATACGTTTGACTGTGGTCGATAATAACGGATTAACTTCATCTGACGATACTAAGGTGTACGTAAGTTACAGAGGAGTTTGGTCTGATTTTGAAATCGATCGCCGATTAGGAAATGATCCGATAATTATGTCATGGGATTATCCTGTAACTTATGATTCAGAAACTAATGATAAAATTCGTTATCTTAGACTAAAACTAATTTATCCTCAGGAAGATGATGGTGCAGGCGGAATAACTGTAGATTCTGAAAATATTCTAGACATCTATGTTTACAACTCGACTGATGATGAGGTTGCAAACACTTCAGCAATAGGTCCTGACAACAGAGACGCAGGTGATTGTGATTCGGATGATCATTGTGTTTGGATGGTAATTAGTGGTTCCACAGTAAGAGGTAAATTGCCTGGAGAATGGACTGCAGACATTCAAAATGAGAAAACTCACAACACAGAGATAAAACATTTCATTATTGAACTCGAATATCGATGAACTGCGACGCTGTTTGTATTGTTTTTTTAGTAGAACAATATTATTTGTTTAATGAATGGATTCAAATATACCTCTACGGTCGGCGGGCTACTTAGAGGTGTATCATATGGGTTCACAATGGGAAGATAAAAGCAAGCCGCACTTGAATATTGTATTCGTTGGTCACGTTGACCATGGAAAATCGACAACAGTTGGAAGACTACTATTAGATAGTGGTCACATCGAACAACACGTTATCGATAAAAACGAGAAACTTGCATCCGATCAAGGTAAGGCTGGATTCGGTCTAGCTTACGTTATGGATGGATTGAAGGAAGAGCGTGAGCGTGGAATTACAATCGACGTTGCTCACAAAGAGTTCTACACTCCAAATTATTACTTCACTGTAATTGACGCACCTGGTCACCGTGATTTCGTAAAGAACATGATTACTGGTACTAGTCAAGCAGATGCAGCAGTTCTTTGTGTTGCAGCTAACGACGGTGTTAACGCACAAACAAAAGAACACGCTTTCTTAGCACGTGTTCTTGGTGTAAAACAACTAATCGTTAACATCAACAAGATGGATATTAGTGGTGTTGACTACTCCGAAGATAAATACAATGCAGTTAAGACTGAAGTTTCCAATCTATTGAAGATGGCTGGTTTCAACCCAGCAGATGTTCCAATGATTGCAGGTTCATCTTTCCATGGTGAAAACATCTTCAACAAGAGTGATAACATGGGATGGTACAAGGGCCCTACCCTATTCGAAGCAATTGATGCAATTTCAATGCCTCCAAAACCAACAGATCGTCCACTAAGGCTTCCAATTCAGGATGTTTACAAAATCAGTGGTATTGGAACTGTTCCAGTAGGAAAGATTGAGACTGGTATTTTGACTGCTGGTAAGACAGTAGTATTCAACCCAAGTCAAAAATCTGCTGAAGTTAAGTCAATTGAGATGCACCACACAACTCACGCTAAAGCTGAGCCTGGTGACAACGTTGGTTTCAACGTACGTGGATTAGCTGCAACAGATATCCGCCGTGGTGACGTTGCTGGATACCCAGAGAGTTCTCCTAACTTCGTTCGTCACGACGAAACATTCGTTGGACAAATCCAGTTAATGGATATTCCAAAGGCTATTGGCGCAGGATACACTCCAGTATTCCATTGCCATACCAGCCAAGTAGCAGTTCGATTCGTTGAACTTCTTGAGAACTCCAAGACTAAGGAAGCAAATCCTCCGTTCTTGAAGACAGGAGATGCTGCTCTAGTTCGTTTCGGACCAACAAAGCCTATGGCAATCGAGCAAATGGATGCATTCCCTGAACTTGCAAGATTCGCTATTCGTGACATGGGTAAGACCGTGGCTGCTGGCGTTTGTATGAAGATTGAGAAGAAAGCTTAGATTTGTAGAAAAGATTGGTGAGTGAAATAAAATGCCAGTCGTTACTACTATCAAGTTAACCGGTGACAATCACAAAGATGTAGACATGGTATGTGCTACGATTAAAGCAATTTCAGATAAGTCTGGTGTTGCACTTCGTGGACCAATACCTCTACCTACTAAGAAATTGGTAGTACCTTGCAGAAAGTCTCCTGATGGAGAAGGTGCAGAGACCTGGGATCACTGGGAAATGCGTTTCCACAAGCGTCTTCTTGAACTAGTAACTAACAGCTCAAAAGATGAAAAGGCATTGAAGGCGATAATGATGATTGAATATCCAGATTCAGTCACTATTGAACTATCACTTCGAAACCTTGGATGAATCAATTAATTTTGTTCATATCTTAGAGCGCGGCCTCATCTTTTGCTAGACTACCCATTGGGTCCCATGCGGGTAATACTACAGGAGTGGTTGTGAGTCCTTCTTTCATTTTCTTTGTGAGATATTCAGTAGGTGCAGCAATTTCGAACATATGCTCATCATACCATGAATCGTTCATTGTGTAGAATCCTTCTTCTCCACTCTTATTTGCACCCCATGAATTCTCAACCCTCCATCTTCTAGGTTTCCCATCTACTACGTCTACTCCGGTGAATAGCATCGCATGTGTCATCATTGTCTGACTATATCTTAGTCGATTTGCTTTATCCATACCAAATTCTGCTCCATATAGCTCTGCAAAGTCAAATAATTTAGCATCCCAAAGTCCTCTTTCTCTGTGCATTTGTTTGCCTACATCGCATCCCATCCACACAGGTAACCCATCCTCCAATAGTTTCTGAGTAATGTCCTTCATTTCTTGGCTTGGTACATTAAGATAGACGACTGGCGGTCCACCTGCTACATTCTGGAGATAATCCACTGTGTAAGTTTGGTAGTACTCATTTCTTGGATCATTAACAATACAAACATAATCTTCCCAGTCAATATCGACGTATTCTTTAGCAAATTCTTGAGGAGTCATACTTCCTTTCCTGTGGAATTCTCCATCTTTATCTTCCCATTGCCAATCAAATTCTTCTGGAGGAGTTCCTAAATGAATACAAAGAATCTTCCAAATTTCTTCAACTCTCTTATCCTTGTGAGCTCTGGCTTCTTCAACAGATCCTCCATTGTCCAGTATATCTCTCAACTCACTTGCCCCGCTTCTTAGAATATCTTTCAGTATAGCATTCATCCATCGGGTACTTGATGAAGAAATACTTTCCGGATAGGCAGTTTTTGGAACTAATCCATGTTTTCTAATCAAGTTCATTGCCATATTCCATTGTCCACCATCTCCTATCGGATCACCGAGTAAGAATCCAATTGTTCTATCATCTAATGGCCTGTCAGCAGTATCGATGATTGCTTCGAAGAAATGATTACTTCTTTCGAATTTATCCCAGAAATGGATATGAGATTGACTGAATTCAAAGTTTTTAACATTCATTTTTTTCATTGTACCTGGTCTAAATAGATTCAAAGTTGCAAATAACCAACATCTTCCACTACTTTTTTGATTTGTTACTTTCCAGTCATCTAACTTGATTGAGAATGATGAATCAATACTCTGTACTAAATCTCTATTTAGTGCGACATCGATTAGATTTCCGTTAGTAACTGCGTTCTGTGCAACCCTTGTTGCTGAGTCATTTGCGAAGTTAATTCTGAATTGTTTTAGTTGTTTATTTGTAATGGATTCTCCCATAGGCTCACCTTCAGTAAGACGTATCGGATAATGACACCTCTAAGTCATTCCTTCTCATATTTCAGCAGATTCTGCAAAGCCTGCTGCAATTAATGTGTCCGCCATTAGTGATGAGAAGTTTGCAACATCACCGGCTGTCAATTCAATTGGAGTTCCGTCTTCATCAATAATTGGGTCTACTAAATCTTGTAAAATTCTTATTCTTTTCATATCTGATAAATTACTAATTGGACTTGCTTCTTCAATAGAAGTTGCAGACATAGCCCCAGTAGCCCTTTCCGGAAATTCATCCATTTGCCTAATTCTATCTTCCTCGTCTAACTCAGGCTCATCCCATATTTCTTGACTAGGAGGTGGAGGAGAAATATTTAGATTGGAATCGAGAACTTCTTCAGAATCATTAAATTCTGTTAATGGAAGATTGCCTCCAAGACTGGGTTTCTTGATGCTTTCCGGTTTTCCTCCATGAAGCATACCATCCCATGAAACATCATTTTTGTATTTCTCAACCAATCTTTCAATTCCTGTGTAATAAATTCTTTCTGACGGATCATGCCTTTGCCAATTAATTGGAGTCACTTGATTTTCATTTTGTTTACCATCCGGCGATTTTATCAGATTACTCAAGATAGCATGTTGAGCAAATGCATTCATTCTCAGTCTTGTTAAATCAGAAACGGATGTTCTAGCTACACCAAGTCTACGAGATTGTAACTGAGTTTTAGCATTCATACCTTCGTTTCTGATGGTTTCGGCTAATTCATTTTCTAGATGAGTTAGTAGTTGACGTATTGAAGACCAAAAATTTGGTATTGAAATTTCTTTCGGAAAATTTGGACTTGATTTTTGTTGCCTAGTTAACTCAAAAAGTGCCTTTTCAACAACAATTAGTTCCTGCTTGGACAATCTTGATGAAGCGACTTCGTCAATCATGTGAGCAACCTGACTTACGGCAGAGAGAGGAAGGCCATGAATGATTCCTTTGTTTATCTTCTTTCTAGCTTCTTCATCCGTTGAACTCAATAAGAAAAAACCTCTCCGAGGGTCGCAGGTGTACCCGAGCGGTCAAAGGGGTCGGACTCAAGATCCGATGCGGAGAGCTTCGCAGGTTCGAATCCTGCCTCCTGCACCACCTTAACTTCTAGACTCTATGAAATCCTCTAGAAATTCAACTGTTCCAAGAGTTCCTTTAGATTTGGTCAAGTAATCTGCTGCTTCTTCAACCCCATTGAATTCATTATTGACAGCTACAGCAAAGCCACATAGTTCAAACATTGGAATATCATTTGATGCGTCCCCTACTGCAATCACTCTCTTTGGGTCAATCCTTCTTTGCTCAAATGCAACTTTTAGTCCACTAGATTTATTCAGACCTTCTTCAGTTATATGTACTGCAAAACCGGTTGGAACAACTTGCAAGTCCGGCCATTTAGAATTCTTCAAAGCCTCTCTCATTTTTTCATAATTTTCTGTATCAAGTAAACACCACTCAGTTTCTCTCCATCGATTTGTTTCAATCCCCTTAGGGTCTAATCCATCAATCTTCGTAGATAACCACTGCGCAGCATCTCTAGCTCTTTTCCCATCTGCTAAACACCTAATTGGGAAACCGGCTTTTGTATCCCAAACCATTCCTCCATTTTCTCCAACAACAAATCCACTTACAGCCAAAACTTGCTGTATTGGAGTTACATTGGGTAGAGTCCTACCAGAAGCTAACGATACTGTAATTCCCATTTGTTCAATCTTTCTTATCAAAGGAATTAATTCAGGTTGAAAACCATCCATATCAATAAGAGTTCCATCAATATCGAAGACAATCATCTCCCATTCGTCACCCTCCGGTAATTTTCCCATGTATGGGCGTAATGGTTCTATTTCATCATCCCATCGTTCTTGGCCTATCCAGTCATGTTCAAGGATGACATACCAGTCCCAATGCCATGGAAGAAGAGGAGTTCCTACTTCTTGATGATGATGATGAACTCAAATCATCCATTCCTGAAAAAGAATCCACCGCAAAAAAACCAACTAACTCAGAGTCTAAAGAAATTATTTCAAATATTTCAAAGACAGTAGGAAATAGAATTATTCAGTTTAAAGAATCTAATGATTTAAAGAAACTATTAGAAGATGGCAAAGAGAATCTAATTTCATTCTCTAGAAGTGCAGATAATCTATTTGATGCGGACTTAGTTATTGATGGAACCTATGAAATTGAATGGGACATTGACGGTATGGATTGTGCTGATTGTGCGATGAAAGCTACTAGGGCAGTCAATAGATTGCCTGGAATTCATAAAGTGATTGTATCTGTTACAGAAGGAAATGTGAGATTCAATCTAGATATGGCCAAAGGAAGAGTTTCTCGCGTAAACTCAGTACTGGAAAGTTTAGGTCATAATCCAAAAATAACTTGGAAGGCAGTATCGGGTTTAACTCCAAGTAGAGCAGCAGGTAATCTTGGAATTGACAAGAATACATTGAGACATGCTCTATTAGATATCCCGGGAATAATTAATGCGAGATTTGAAGAAGGAAAAATAGAACTTCAGATGATTGAATTTTCCTCATTAAAATTACAGGAGATATCTGATGAAAGGATATCACAATTACTCGGTAATGATATAAAATTGGAAAAGTCCACTAGTTCAAGACTCAGACCTGATCAGGTACAACTTCTTTCAGCAATTCTTACTATTCCATTATTATTTGGAGTAATTCTTGTAGAACAATCATCTTCACTTCCACAAAATATTGCGTTGTTATTGGCGGTAATTGGCATTTCATTCGCTGGATTACCAATGTTAAGGAAAGCAGCATCCAGTATTAGAAATAGGGTTCTTGGTTTTCAAGTCCTAACGTCTTTGGCTGTAGTTGGTGCTATGATAATGCAAGAATATGTTGAAGCTTTACTAGTTACAGGATTAGTAGCCTTTGCTTCACACCTAGAAGAGATTGCTTTAGTCAGAGCTAGAAATGCGATGCAAGGAGGATTGGACAGACTTCCTCGATTAGCTCGACTTCATTCAGATAAAGTAAATGGTTCTAGTGAACAAGATTGGATACCAATTCAAGCATTGAACATTGGAGACAATGTAGAGATTAGGTCCGGTGAAGTAGTTCCTGTTGATGGAGTTATCATTGATGGAAATGGAGATATTGATCGTGCTCCATTAACTGGTGAACCAATTCCTGTTGGAGTTTCTAAAGGAGATAATGTTGAAGCAGGTTTAGTCTTAGTTAGAGGCCCAATTATTGTTAAATGTGAGGCTATTGGAGAATCAACTAGATTGGCTAGTTTGATAGATTTAGTTCGTAACTTCCGTGAGATGCCTACTAAGACACAGACTACAATCGAACGTTTCACAACTCTATGGGTTCCATTTGTTTTGATTGGTTCATTTGTTTACGGCCTCGTCACTAAAGATTTTGTCACCACTCTAGTATTGTGGGTAGTTTCCTGTCCATGCGCTTTACTCCTAGCTGCTCCAGTACCACATGCGACTGCACTTTCAGCAGCTTCAGCATCAGGCTTAGTGGCAAGAGGAGGGGATATTCTCGAATCAGCTGCATCAATCGAACTTGCATTGTTAGACAAAACTGGAACATTGACTACAGGTAGACCAAAAATTGGAGATTTTGTTTGTGTTTCTAACCAAGATAAAGACAATATTCTTGCGATAGTTTCAGCATTAGAAAAGCGATCTAATCATCCATATGCAAGAGCAATAATTTCCTTAGCAGAAGAATCACAAATTAAACCAAAGAGAGTGACAGGAATCAAGGATGGAGATGCTGGAGTTTCTGGTAAGTTAGGCGCTAAAGAATTAATTTTTGGTAGAGTTGACTGGTTAATATCTCAAAATATAGACATATCTGATGAATTACAAGAAGTCTTAGAATCAGCACGAAAGAAAGGTCATGGAGTCAGTGTCCTATCTATTGATGGTAGTTCAGTGGCTGCTTTCACGTTCGTTCATGATGATGCTAGAGAAGGTGTTTCAGAGATGGTTCAGTCATTACAGAATGAAGGGATAATCGTTGAGATTCTGAGTGGAGATGAACAGTCCTCGGTAGAATCTTTTGCTAAGAAAATAGGAATCGATCCTAACATCTGTAGGGGTAATGTTGACCCTGAAGGTAAAGCTCAGTGGGTTTTGGAAAGAAGTAAGGCACGAAAAACTTTGATGGCTGGTGATGGTTTTAACGATTCAGGTGCCTTAGCAGCAGCGAATATTGGGGTTGCTGTAGGTAGTGGTGACCAAGTAAATCTAGAAGCAGCAGATGTATTAATTCCTGGTGACGATCCTAGAGTGATTGTAGAATTAATTCAACTCGCTAAAAGAACAAAATTAATTGTAAATCTAAATATCATAATTTCAGTAATCGTTACTTTAATTCTTGTTGCTACTACATTAGCTGGTTTCAATACAAGTATTGCAGCAGGAATTGCTATGCATGAGGCAAGTGCATTTTTGGTAATTATCAATGGAATGTTTGTTTCAA
>Ga0075481_10000739_pt1 | contig 12550 bp, 6 predicted proteins | sample DEB08_DNA_11_FD_76337 | JGI IMG/M metagenome (GOLD analysis project Ga0075481, IMG submission 76337) | Aqueous microbial communities from the Delaware River and Bay under freshwater to marine salinity gradient to study organic matter... | ecosystem: Environmental > Aquatic > Marine > Coastal ... | reverse complement strand
CTGCAGAAGCTGCTGCAAAAGGTGAAGTTCCAGAAGCTGCTAAATTACCTGATGCAGTAAAAATTGAAGAGGGTACTCCTCAACAAACTACAACTATGGCAGCTCCAACTACTGCACAAACTTTTGAAGCTAAACCAACAGCAAAAGAAGCTGTAGCAACTTCACAAGCTGCACAAGCTGATACAACTATTGGACAAGATATAGAAGCTGGTGAAATAACAGACGTAGCTACAGTAGCTGATAAAGATGTTGATGTCCAAGCTGCAAAAGAAAGACAAGCAAGAGCTATAGAAGACGTAGCTCCCGGAGAAATAACAGCAGGTGTTAAGTTTGCAACTGTCGATGAGTTACAAGCTGAAGCTGCACAAGCTAAAACTATTGATGATGTTTTAGGACCAGATAATGATTACTTAGTAAAAGAAGTAGAAGGCGAAGATGTAACAGTTGCTGCTACTCCAGATGCAGAAAGGTCAGAACGTGAAACTATATTAGGTGAACCAGCACCTCCCGGTGTTGCTGCTGCTATTAACGATACAGTTGGTTATACTGCTGCTAAACAAAGACCTGTAAAAGGTAAAGCTGCTCAAGGTGCTGCTGCAGACATGATAGCACAAACTGCAGACTTACCACCAGATATAGCTGCTGCAGTTGTAGAAGACCCCGCTAGTGTCGAAGCTCAAATAGATACACAGCCTGTAGAAGTTCAAGCTGCAGTTGCTGCATTACCACAAGAAGCTTTAGTATCTTCACAAATGGAATCTCTTTTAGGTGGTATGGAAGATGGTAAAATACCTTTGTGGGCTAAACCTGCTGTTGATGCAGTTAATGCTGGATTAGCTAGAAGAGGTCTTAATGTTTCTACAGTAGGTAGAGATTCTTTATTTAATGCTATCATTCAAAGTGCTTTACCTATGGCACAAAGCAATGCACAAGCTTTACAACAAAGAGCAGCTCAAAACTTAACTAACGAACAACAAGCAAATCTACAACAAGCTACACAAGAACAACAATTAAGATTACAAAATTTAGCTAATAGACAAACTGCTGCAAGTCAAACAGCTCAAATGTCTCAGCAAATGAAAGTAATGCAGAGTCAATTTAAACAAGATGCTGTTATGACTACAGCTCAACAGCAACAACAAGTGAGGATGCAAAATCTTCAAAATCAACAACAAGCTGCTGTTATACGTTCTCAAAACCAACAACAGATGGCAATGCAAAATCTTGGTAATCAGCAACAGTTAAACATGGCAGAGCTTCAAATAGAAGCACAAGTTGAAGGAGCTAATCAAGCTGCAGAAAACCAAGAAAAAATGGCAGAGATGCAAATTGCTGCTGACTTCCTTGCTAAGAATGCTGGATTTAAACAGCAAATGGAACTTGCTAATTTAACCAATGACCAACAAATGAGGTTGGCTAATTTATCTTCACGTAATTTAGCTGAGTCAGAAAAGTTAAGTAATGCTGAAAAAATAGAACTTGCAAATCTTAATAAGACTATGCAAACTAATCAGTTACAAGCACAGTTAGCTCAACAAATGGGTATAGCTCAACTTAATGTTGACCAGCAAACAGCTATACAAAATGCTACAACTAAAGCTAACATGGATATGGCTAAGTTTTCAGCAGCTCAACAAGTTGAGTTAGCTAATAGTAAGTTTATGCAGACAGTAGCTATTACAAACATGAATGCTGAACAACAAGCAATTATGCAAAATGCTACAGCTATGGCTTCAATGGATTTAGCAAACTTATCTACAAGAGAAAGATTAGCTGTACAAAATGCACAAAACTTCTTAGCTATGGATATGGCTAATATGAACAATGAGCAACAAGCTAACATGTTAAAAGCTCAACAAGAACAGCAAAGATTATTATCAGACCAATCTGCAACTAATGCTGCTAAACAATTTAATGCTGCTAGTGAAAATCAAACTAATCAGTTTATGGCTAGTTTAGCTGCACAAATGGAACAATCTAATGTAGCTCAAATGAATGCTATGAGACAGTTTAATGATTCACAAACTAATGCTGCTGCAGCTAGAGATGCTAACAGAGCTGCAGATGTTGAAAAGTTTAATACTCAACTTGCGGCACAAGTAGACCAGTTCAATGCTAATCAAGACTTTGCAAGGAATCAATGGAATGCACAAAACCAAGCAGCAGTAGAACAGTCTAATACTCAATGGAGAAGAAATTTAAATACAGCTAATACTGCAATGCAAAATCAAATCAATGCACAGAATGCACAGAATGCTTTTGCTATGACACAAACAGCTCAATCATTTTTATGGCAAGAGTTAAGAGACCAAGCTGATTATGATTTTAGAGCTGGTGAAAATCAATTAAACAGAATATCACAGCTTGTAAATACTGCTGTAGCTTCTGACCCAAGTAAATATTCTACAGCATTGTCAAGTTTAAAAGATTTAGTAGCAATATTATCTGGTGATATAGTAGGTTAATAGGAGAAGATTAATGGGATTATTTAGTTCAATCAAAAAAGCTTTTAAAAAAGTAGTAAACGGAGTTAAGAAAGTAGTTAAGAAAGTTGTTGGAGGAGTTAAGAAAGTAGTCAAGAAAATTGGCTCTAGTAAAATTCTTAAAGCTTTAGCAATTGCTGCTGCTGTCGTAGTTACGGGAGGTGCAGCCATCGGGGCTTTTGGTGGCAAACTAGCCACTACTCAATTTGGTAGTTGGATGGTTGGAGCCAGTCAAAAAGTTTTAGGTGGTACATTATTTGGTACAACTGCTGGTAATCCTCTTGTTAGAGTTCTACAACAAACAGGTAACTTTGTTGCTAAAACTGCTGCAAAACCTTTTGGTGCAGCAGGTAAAGCTATAGGAAGTGTAGCAGGTGGTGCAACGGATTTCTTAGGTATAACAGATAAAGCTACTAGAATGGGATATGTATTAGACCCAACAACCGGTAAATATGTAGTAGACACTTCAAAAACTTTTCAAGGAGAAGGTTATTTTACAAAAGATTTATCTGGACAAACACTTGCAGAAGTTAAAGCTGGTGAACTAGGAACTATTGGAACTGGTAAAGTTATAGACCCAGATACAGGTAAAGCTGTTTATGGTAATATTACTGCTGATGCTTCTGGTGCTTTAAAGGCTAACGTAGGTGAACAAATATCTACAGGACCTACAACTGGAGAGATAATGAAATCTGCTGCAATTAATCAAGGATTTAATTTAGCTAGTTCAGCAGTCGCTAGTAAATATTTTAGTGAAGACCCTAGAGGACAATCAGATTCTTTATATTTAGAAGGTAAAACTCCTTTAACTCCTTTACAAGTTTATGCATCACAAAGTAATATAAATATTGCAGATATTTATAACTATCCTACATACGGTACTGGAGACCCGGGATATATGATGAATGCTGCTTTATTTAGCCAAGACACTATAGGTAGTCCAGTAAACTTACCAATAACAGGAGAGATGAATGCCTAGTCCAAAAAGAAATCCTAAACTATTTGTAAAAGGAAATGTTAGTGAAGCAGCTCAAGAAGCTGTATTAGATGCATTAGATGCTGGATTTACGATAGATGAAATTATTGAAACTAATAATCCTAAACTTAGAGCAGAGTCTGAATTTAATCAAGAAAATTTAGATGAGTTAGTAAGTTTAAAAAATCAAGGTTCACCTATACCGGGACAATCTTTAACTAACAATCCTGATACACCTTATCCTTGGGAAACTCCACCGGATATAACAAACCCAAATGAGGCATTAGATAATGTTGTAGAAGAATTATTACAGCCTAAAGCTGTTCAAAAAGTTGTTTCTGCTTTAGCTGGTGGTTTGCCTGTAGGAGATATTTCTATGGCAATTCTTTATAATAAATTTATACAAGGTGTTATAAACATAGATGTATTAATGTTATTAGCTGAACCAGTTATGTATTTAATAATGGCTATAGGAGAAGAAGCAGATATTAAATATAATATTGAAGGCGATGATATGGATGAGTTTGATGATGAAGATGATATTGCAGAAAGAGAACAACAGCTTAATCCTTTACAACAAATTAAACAGGATACAGTAAATAAAAAAATAAATGAAAACGCTATTCCGAAAAACATATTAGATAGAGTAAAAGAACAAGGACCTGAAATAAGAAGCATGTTAAGTCGAGGAGAAGAATAATGGCTAGAATGTTACAAGAAGAATATTATAATGTACAAAAAAACATTTTAGATAAAATTGGAGATGATTCTCCTATGGATAGTGATACTATAAAAGGATTAGCAGCTTATTTCGGTATTGATGTTCTTAGAAGATTAGTAGACAGAAAAGAAAATATTTTAAATGAAAATTTAAATACCATAAAACAAGATGAAATTATTAGGACTGGGAGAAATGATGAGCTTTGGAAACGAAGAAATAAAGTTTTAGAAGATAATAAATTACTTGAGGAACAAGGAGCAGAAAGATTCTTTGATGCACAAGCAGAATCAGTATTTAATAATCCTAAGACTCACGAAAACTCAGACATACTAAAAGAAAATCCTGATTGGACTTTTAACCCTGATGAATTTGCAGATAGAAATAGTCCTATGTATAAAGTAAAACAAGGATGGAAACAAGATTATATTAATACTGTACTATTACCTCAACACAGAAATAAGTATGAACAAATAGACCAAAACATTTTAACTTTTGATGAGTATAATAGAAACAATAGAGAAACTACAAAACATGCTCTTGAGTATGCTAAGAGACCAGAAGAAAGTAGTTTCTTTAGACAGTGGAATTTATTTGGTAAAAAAAGAACTGCTGAATTAAAAAGTAAATATGAGAATGCTAAAAAAGCAGAACAAAATATTCTTTTAGAAAGAGAAGGTTATTTAATAAATAACTATACTCCACAAATATTTGCTAAAGACCCTGAAACAGGAGACACATATGGTTCTACTTTAGAAGGGACTAAAAAATTCCAAGATAACATTACTAAACCTCTTAGTGGTTTAACTAGAAAGATGTATGAAACTGGTGAAGTTTATAACGAGTTTGAATTTAGAAATACAGAAGAATATAAAAAATTATCTTTACAAGGACAGAAAAGAGCTACAGAATTATTTAGAAGAAACGAAGAGTATGGAGATAAGAATAATACATACGAGCTTTTAAATATTTTTACAAGTGTTCAACTGTTAGAAAACGAACAATCTAAAATTCTTAAATACGATTCTATAAAATATAATGACCCTGATTTTGCTCAAGCTAAACCTATAAGACAAAAAAATCAAACTAGAACAATGTATGAAAATAGTCAAGCTTACCAAGAATGGAAGCAAGGTGTAGACTCTGCTTATGAAAAAGGAAGTGCTAAAGATATACAAGCTAGAGAAAGAGCTGGTTATACTTTAACTAGGTCAGACCAGTTAAATTTAGCTATTGATGAAAACATAGAATATATATCTGAACTTAGAGAAGATAAAAGACAATTCGATGCTGGAAAAATGTCTGAAGAAGATTACAATGAAAAAGTTGAAGCATACAAAAACAAAACAATAAGTAATATAATTGAAAAAGAATTAGGTACAACAGACAAAATACAATCTTTTATAGAGGGTATGCAAGAAGATAGAGTTAGTGCTTTTTTAACTTCATTAAGAACTACTGCTGGTCAAGAAGCAATAGATATGTGGACTACAAGAGAAAATCAAAGAAGAGAAAGTAAAGGATTACCTAAAATTATTCCTTCTCAAAAAGAAGATATTTATCGTTCTATAAATATTCAACACATATTAGATGATAGTGCTTACTTATATGAAAATCTATTAATAAATCCAGAAACAGGAAGAATAAGCGTAGACTCTGAAGAATTACAAGAATATAATATTAGTATTGATTCACTATAACAGGATTTTATATGGCTGTTAAAGATATCAAAGCATTAAGACAGGATATTTATAATAATAATCCTAACGATTTTTTATTAACTCTGAAAGATGATGAGTTATTAATGGAGCTTTACTATTCTAATAGTCCTGCATATGCTAAGTCTTCAGAAAAAATAAGAAACAAATATAAAAGTTATGATGATTGGTATAACTCTTTTGATTTAAAAACTAAATCTGCAACGGATATAAAAAAAGAAAAAGAGTTAAAAGAAAGTCCATTCAATACAAGCTTTGTAAAATCTATTGCAGATAAATACCAAGAAGCAGGGTCTCCAAAAATACCTACAAGTGGTTCTAATATTTTAAAAAACTTAGCTTTAATAAAGTATAGTATTAATCCCAGTAGTTTTGGTAAGCCTAATATTATAGAAGGCATAGCTGGTGATACACAAGATGCAGTAGGAACTTTACTAGACTTCGCAACTCTTGGAAAAGCCAAAGGTCCAGTCGGGCAAACTGTAGCTGACTTAGGAACTTTAACTAAGCAAATGGTTATAGGTCGTGAAAAATTAGAAACAGTTAGAGAGCCAACACCCGGTAAAGCACAAGAAGAATTTAAAACTACAAGAGTTATACCTCAAGAAACTTTTGCTGGAAACATAACTAGAAACATTGGTGGTTACATGGTTCCTTTTACAGGAGCTTTAAAAACTTTAAAAGCTGGTACACAAGCTACAAAGTTTGGAAAGAAACTTTTAGAAAGTAAACCTAAGATTACAGGAGGCTTACAACTTTATGGAGCTACTGCGATTACAGACCAATTAGTTGTAGACCCAGAACATGCTTTTATGGGACAAGTGTTAGGTAATGCTGTAGGAGAAGATAAAGAACTATTACAAGATGTATTAAGTTATGTAACTGCAAGTCCTGATAAAACTGAAGGAGAGAATAGAGTAGCTGTATTGTTTGATAGTGTGTTTCTTGCTGGAGCTATAGGCGGAGTTCTTTGGGCAGGTGGTAAAGCTTTTAGAAGTGGTAAAGATATGTTTAACTATTTTAAAGATATCAAAAATAATGGCACACCTGAACAGAAGAAACAAGCTGCATTGATTATAGAAGATGCAAGTAATAATAGTCCTAAAGCTAGAAAGAAACCTGAAACAATTAAAGATACTATAGAAGAACAAGAAATAAAATTAAATAATCAGATAGCTGAAGGTACAAGTTGGCAGTTTAGTCAGAATGCTTTTAAAAGAGGAGTTGGTAACTTATTTAATGTTATGACAAAGTCTAGGGGTTCAATGACTCCTAAAATGTTTTCTACTTTAAACTTGAATAAAAATGCTGCAATTGCATATCAGAATCTTGGAGTACAGTTAAAAACTCAAATAGATAATACAGTTAAAAAATTAGTAAAGACTGGCAAGTATACTGAAGATGATATTAATGAAATCATAGAAGTTTATCTTACACAACCAAACCCAGACATAAATAAGTTAGTACAGAAAGTTCTTAGTCCAAAAGAATACGATGAGTTTATCAAACAACAAGCAGGTAAAAGTAGATTTACACCGGAAGATTTACCTATTGAACTAAAAGAATTAGTAGATGAAAGTAGAGAGCAAATTAATGCTTTAAGTAAAATGCTTTTAGGTAGTAACTATATTAGTAAAGAATTAAAACAAGAAATAGCTAATGGGTACGGTTCATACTTAAGAAAGTCTTACAAAAAATTTAGTAATCCTAATTATAAGCCAAGTCAAGAAGTATTTGATGAAGCTGTTGTTTTTATATCTAATCAATTAAAAAAGAACGCACAAAATAAAAACAAAAGTCCAGAAGATTTAGAACAAATGGCTATCGGTCAAGTCAATGTTATATTAAAAACTGCAAAGTATAGCGATGACTTTTTCAGCTTTATAGATAATGTAAAAGGAGCTAAGTCTGGTGATGTTGTTTTTGCTGAAAGACAAAAGATTGCAAAAGAAATAGAAAATTTACTAGGTGTAGAAACTCAAGCAAGTAGTAGAATATTTAATACTATGGCTGATGTAAGTCAGTTTATTAGTAAACAACAAACTCTTTCTGATTTTAGAGAGTTAGGTTTAAAAGGTAAATATTTTTATAAAGAAGCAGACGGTCCTTATGGTCAGTTTGATACACAACTTAAAGGCGAAAGATATGGTGCTTTAAATGGTATGTGGACTACCAAACAAATGGCTAGAAATTTTATACAGCCTCTTTCAGAAAGACAAGGAACCTTAGCTAATGTTGCAAAATTTGTATATTCTGCAAAAGGTTTTGCCCAAGCTATGAAAACTGTAGGTAATAATATAACACACGAAAGAAATTTACAGAGTAGTGGTATTATAATGTTATCAAATGGTTTGAATCCTTTTTCTAGAGAAACTTATAAAGCTGTACAAACTGCTTGGAGTGCTGTAAAACCTACAGATAATAAAGCAGTCAATGATTTATATAACGAATACTTAAGACTGGGTGTCACTAATCAGAATGCAAAACTAGGAGATATTAGAAGATTAATAGCAGAATCACAAAATGATGTTACAGGTACTTTTGTAGATAAGTTTGCATCAAACACAGGATTAAAATATTTAGGAAGACAAGTAGAAAAAGCATATGTAGCTGAAGATGATTTATGGAAAATAGCTGTATATGAAAATGAATTAAAATTTTTAAAGAAAGCATATCCTCAAGAACAATTAGAAAATTTAAAACTAGAAGCAGCTAGGATAACTAGAAATACTATGCCTACATATGACATGATTCCTAGTGGATTTAAAGTTTTAAGATATGGTCCATGGGGTAACTACTTTGCATTCCATGCTGAAAGATTTAGAAACACTTTTCACAATTATAAACAAGCTGTTAATGAAATTAAAAGTGGTAATGATGTTTTAAAACAAAGAGGTTGGAGACGATTATCTGGACAAATTACAGTTGGACAAACTGGTAATTTAATTGTAGCTGGTTCTAGTATGTATCATACAGGAGTTTCTAAAGAGGAAGATGGACACATAAAAAATATATTTAAACAATCTTATCATGGTAATAACTGGTTATACGATGTGCAAGATAAGTCTGGTAAGTTATTATTTGCAGATACAAAATATACAGACCCTTCTGCTCCTGTAAACGATGTTATTTTAACTCCTATATTTGAGTATTTAAATACTAATAAAATGACAGAAGCTGAATTTGAAGACAGATTATATAAAGCTGTAACAACTTCAATGGGTAATTTTGTAACTCCATTTATTGATACAACTATTTTAGCTACTGCTGTGGGAGATATTTTTTCAAGAAAAGGTCAAGTGGAAGGACCTGATGGACAGTTATTTCCTTTAGAAGGTTGGGATTCTACCACAGATAATTTTGATACTAAATTAAACAACTTTATGATAGGATTAAATCATATTGCTAAAACTGCTTTCTTACCAGTTGCGGTAGATAACATTGCTAATACTATAGAAATAAATAAAGAGCAGCCTGATAAGTATGGAGTTGTTAAAGACCCAGACTTAAACAGATTTAAAAATCTTGCAGGTATGAATTATAATGTTATAGATGATGCTAACATACTAAAAAGAATATCACAAAAAAGTAAAGCTTTTTCAAGTAAAACAACAGCTATTCAATCAAGAGATTTATATAAGTATGATGGAGAAAGCAATGTAACCATAGCTCAATTAAAACATCAGTACTTACAAGCAAATAAAAAACATTACTTAAACTTTACAGACTTGAAAAGAACTATAAATAGTGCAATAGAGTTATCTAAGATTAATCCAGATAGATACGGTGTCACTGTTGATGATATTGAAAAAACTTTAAAAGACTCTGGAATGTCTTTAAAGAATATTAATGAGTTAGTCTTATCTAATGAAAGAGATATGTTTGTACCATTAACAATGTCTAAAGAAAAGATAGATAATATTATTAGAATGAATCCTAGTATTAATCGTACTCAATTAGAAAATGAGTTAAGAGATTTAAAATATGAACTAATGAACTTACCTTTATTAGATATAAGAGATGAATATACTGAGAGTCAAACAGAAGCATTAAATCTTTTATATCAGAGAAAACCTTTCTTTGCAGGTCAAAGAGTTTCAGAAGATTTTCCAGTTACTGATGTAACACCTATACCAGCAGATAGAGTTGACAAGAATACAGGTAGTCCTTACTCTGACCAAATGGCTAGGCTTGGACTAAATATAGGTGGTGTTATTCTTAGAGAAGCGGCTAAACAAACAGCTAAACAAACAGCTAAAAAATCTACAGGTTCTTCAGGTATAAAAGCTTATCACGGTTCTCCTGTAGACTTTGACGAGTTTAGTACGGACTTCTTAAAAACTGGAGAAGGTGTTAATGCTTATGGTAAAGGTTTATACTTTACAGAAACTGAAGAGATTGCTAAAAGTTATAAAAGTAATATATCCAGACAAAAAGAAATAAGAGAGTTAGGTAAAAAAGAAAATGATTTGTTAGAAGAATTTGATAATATAGTATCTAAATATAAAGATTATAAAAATCTATCACCTTCTGCATCTTCACAAGAATATCAAAAAGTTTTAAGTAAAGTATCAAAAAATGATAAAAAAAGATTAGATGAAATAATAAAAGAAACAGGTAATTTAATCGATGAAATGGATTACTTAGAATCAGGTTTATCAAAACCTAAAATGTTCCCGGGTAAGATGTATAAAGTAAATATACAAGCAAAACCTAAAGAACTTTTTGACTGGGATAAAACTATTGGTAAACAAGATGCTTCGATACAAGATGCAATTTTAAAAGTCTTAAAACAATTATCAGATAAAGAGTTAAAAGCTTTTATAGACGATACTGCTAGATATCCTTCTTGGACTAAAGATGGTTTAGGAGGAAGGAACCAATTAATAACTGATGCATTAGTTGCAGCTCAAGATATTACTGGAGAAGTATTTTTAAAAACTGTAAATAAATTTAGTCGTTCAATCGGTACTGGTGAAAAAAATATAGTTGAAGATATTTTACTCAAAGAAGGAGTACCGGGAATAAAATATAATGATGGTTTTAGCAGATATAAAGCTGGACCAAAAAATAAAAACTATGTAATCTTTGATGCACGTATTATTGACATATCTAAAAAGTATGGTATAACTATACCAGCAGCAGGTAAGGTGTTAATGGAAATGGATAAAGGAAAAGATACACCTACTACAATGAGAGAAAATTTTTATTCTGGTGGTCCTACTGGTCAAGAAACTAGAGCTACTAGAAACAACAATCCTTTTAACATAGTTTATGGTCCAGCAATAGGGGCTGGAAATATTATGTGGGAAGGTAAGTTAGAATATAATCCTGAAATTGAAGATACTTTTGAAAGGTTTAAAGATAATGTATATGGTTACAGAGCAGGTATATTAAATACTTTAACACATTACGATAGAGATGGTCTTAACACAGTAGAAAAATTAGTAACGAAACATGCTCCATTAGAAGGAGATATTATAACAGATAAGTATGAAAATCCTAATCAAAAAAACTTTATAAACTTTGTATCGAAAAGATTGGGTGTAAAACCTAACGAAAAAATAAATCTTAGAAACAAAGATGTAATGAGAGAGTATGCTAAGAGTGTTTCTATATTTGAGGGTTTTGCAAATCCAAAAGATGATGATATAAGTAAAGCAATAGATTTAGCTTATAAATATAGAAATATAGAATAATATGGGATTTCCATTTGAAATAATAACTATGTTAGCTTCAACAGTTCTTGGTGGAGTTATGAGTATCTGGTCTGAAAGTCGTAAGGCTAAAGCAGAAGCTCAAAAACTTCTTATAACTCGTGGTGAGTTTGATATGAAAGCTAGAAAGCAATCACTTGACCATGGATTAAAAGACAAAGGCTTTGCATGGACTAGAAGAATTATAGCATTAACATCAGTATTTGCTATTGTTCTTTTACCTAAACTTGTAGCTGTATATTATCCTGATGTAAGTGTTACTGTAGGTTATACACAATGGAATCCCGGCTTTTTATTCTTTAAAGAAGGAAGAGAAGTATTTGACTGGGTAACTTTTCAGGGTCTTGTAATTACACAATTAGACACTAACTTAGTATCAGCAATTATTGGTATGTACTTTGGTGGTAGTTTAGCTAAAGGAAGATAATGGATACTAGAGACTTTATGACCATCTTAGAAACTGTAGGGATTCCTGCAGCTTTTGCAGTTGCTGCTGGATGGATGGTTTGGAAACTCTTTAGTGCTTTAATAGCTGACGTACATAAAAAGTTAGACACTCAGCATAGCATGATAGTTTCTTTGATAGATAGAGTAAGACAAATGGATAACGATATGATAAGAATAGACTCTATGGTTAGAACAGCTTTAGGTGTACAAATAGATGTTGATAGATTGGCAAGAGCAGATGGAAAGAAAGACCAACGAAAAGATTAAATTAGAATTACCTATTATAAGTATCTTTATATTTTTATTTATAGTCAGTGTGTTGGAGCAACTACAATGAACTTAAATGATTTAGAAAAAGTACATCCTATGAAACAAATTACTGTTGCTTCTATAGTTCAAGTATTAGTATTTGGTTTTATGTTGTTAGCTTTCTGGACTAACTCTAAACTCTTTGCAGATGAAATAGTATTTAAGTTTAATAGTCCTAGCTT
>Ga0075481_10000738_pt1 | contig 12554 bp, 17 predicted proteins | sample DEB08_DNA_11_FD_76337 | JGI IMG/M metagenome (GOLD analysis project Ga0075481, IMG submission 76337) | Aqueous microbial communities from the Delaware River and Bay under freshwater to marine salinity gradient to study organic matter... | ecosystem: Environmental > Aquatic > Marine > Coastal ... | reverse complement strand
TCTGTTTGTCTACAAAGGAATGCAGGAATTTGCAGCACATCTACAATATGTGTAAGGTATTGTATTTGATCAACTTCGTGTATATCAGTTAGTGTTTTTACGTTTAGCTTGTCTTTCAATGCAAGTATATCGTGTACAAAAGGATGCAATCCTACACCCCGTTTGCCATTTACGCTTGTGCGATTTGCTTTGTCAAAACTTGCTTTGAAGTAGTAGTCAATACCATACTTGTCGCACACACGTTTACATTCTTTAGCAATCTCTGCACTCTGTGCAAGTGTTTCGTGTTGGCAAGGTCCTGCAATAATTTTCATTTACTATCCTTTATAATCCAGTATGTTGTTACTAGTTTATCCATTTGTTTTTTAAGTGTTTCGTTTTGTTCACACATATCACACAAATCTTGCCAATCGCCGTAGTGTAACAATTTTCCTTGGGCACGTGATACTCCGCCCGGGTCACCTCCAACTATCCAACGAGGAAGTTTATTGTGCGGTGGATCTCTATAGCGAGCATAAACTACGCCATCAGCACGTTCATATATCAGTGCTTCATTTGGTATTAGTTTTTCCAACTTGTGTTCCACTTGTTCTGCGTACAATATCATCGTGATTAAATTCTGCCCAGTATAGTTCAAATGCCACGCCGTCTTCAAGTCCTTCAAATTGATGAACTTTGCCAGGTTTAACTTGTGTAAAGTCACCTGCTTCAAGGATAGTTTCATCAACTAGTCCTTGGTCGTCTTGCCAAACACGTACAAGCATTTTGCCTGACTCTACAAAGAAACCATTCCACTTAAACTTGTGTTCATGTTCTGAGCATTTGTATCCTGCTTTGTATTCAATACGGTGAAACTCTAGTACACCGTTAGCGTGAATAAGTTCAGTTTGTCCCCAAATTTTTCCTGCTTTCATGTTATTCCTTATAATTTAAATGCGATTACTAATAATATTGCTACTAACAAAATATTTGTAAAGAAAATTTCTACTGCTAATATAGTGTGATACCAAACCCACCGTGCTTCATAAACTTTATTAACTTCAGGATGATTTCCCTTTTCAATTATTATTTTATCAAGAGGGTTTTCTTCTACCGGTCTTTCTAAATTTTCTGTAGTTTTCTTTCTTAATTTTTCTAGCCATTCCATCGCCATAATTTATTACTCAATAATATAATCTTTATATATTTCCATTGCTTCGTCCCAATAAATGTAACCATGACCATTCGGTCTACCTGGAACAAAACAAAGAGTCCAACGCCCTGCATGTGAAGGACTATATGTATCGTGTAGTTGTCCTACATTAACAAGACTTGGACGGTTAGTATTAGCTTCGTATACTAGTGTACACTCGTCTCTATTTGCAAGAACATTAGTATGTTCTCTTTCACTAAACTCATCTGCTGTGTTTAAATCTATATCATTAAGCATTTGTTTAGCAGTTTCTGTATCAGTTACTACTCGTGTATTATTAGATTGCCACCATCGGATTCGTCCTTCTTCTGGACCGAAAGTAACATTAATTTTTACATGGTTATCTAGTGTTACGTCATCTGCATGTACAGGCAATGATGCACCCGGCGGTGTCCAAAACACTTCTGTATGATTAATTATTAATCCCAAATCTTTGTGAAATTCATCGACTAGAGGATCTCTATATGGATTAATATCATGATGTTTCATCTCAGTTGGTTCTGTATCGAACATCGGATGCTTTGTTATTTCAAACGGTAAATTTAAATATCTATGATAGATGTTTTCCATTTATAACAACTTTCCAAAATCTATAATTTCACTTTGTCTACTAATATCTTTAACAAAGAATGCACATTCGGGATTGTGCCCATCTGTAATTGGCACACTTAGTAATTGTCCATTTTTCATTTTTGGAAAATACCATTTAACATCTGTATAAAAATTTACAATGTTTATTTTTCCAAACGACGGTTTAAACCCCTTTAACGGATTAAATAGAAATGCTTCAAAGCCTCTGTCATTAATACTTGTTAAAGGAAGTATTTCTAAGTCACTTCCGCTTTCAGAATCTCCAACAGCAACACTCCAATCTACAGGCATAGTGATCTCGTATCCATCTATATTTAAAACCATAGCAGGTGCGCTGAAAGATTCTAAAAAGATTAGTGGAACCCAAAAGAAATCAGGTTCTAAAGCATCGCTATTGTCTAGTACACTAAATCTTACATCGTCGTCTATTTGCTCTGGTAAGTTGTCTAAGTGATAACATTTGTTATCTAAAGTTAATATTCTCATTTAATTCCAATCCACTTTTTCAATTGTGAATGGGTATTGTGCTTCCTTATAAAACTTTTTACGCTGTGTAAGGTGCCGCTTCGCAAACTTACAAGTGCTTGTAAGATCCCATATTTGCACGAAGTCTTTGTCCTTTGCCTTTCTTACGCCTCTACCAATTGATTGGATTACTCTAACAAAACTTTTGCCTGGTTCTATAAGAACAAGATTAAAAATACGAGGGATATTAATGCCGACGGCAGCAACGCCATACGTAGCAATGACCACGTGATTTGTTCCTTGGTTAATTTCGTCATATGCGTCCTTTCTATCTTTTAGTTTTACATCGCCTTTAACAAATACTGATCCTGGTATTAGTTCTTGGAGTTTTTCTCCTGCTGAAATTCTGTCTACAAGTATTAGTGTATTGCCTGATTCTTTTACTGTGCTTAATAGTTTGCCTATATATTCTAATCTTTTTTCGTTAGTTGTTAGATACTTTAATTCTGATTGATAATCTCTATGTTCTACAGTGTCCATTAACTGTACAATGTTTACATGACATTGTGATAGTACACCTTTGTCTTGTAATTCCTTTGCTGTAATATTTCCTATCACAGGGCCTAATGAAGCATGGATAGATTCAAACTCGAACTTTTCTTTTGGAACAGTTCCAGTAAGACCCCATCTGATAGGAGCGTTGCGTAGGTTGCGTGTAAGCAAGTTCTTAAGAACTTCCGCTTTTGCTTGGTGTACTTCGTCAACAATAATAGTGCTAACACCTTCTAAAAACTCTGCTAAACTTAATACAGCAGAGCCATCTTTATGCTTCTTGTCAAGTATGTTTAAACTTTGCCAAGTGCATATAGTGTGAGTCTTACCTAGTTCTTTTCTGTCTCCGAAGTACACCCCTACGTCTAACCCACAATTGATGTAGTCTTCTTCTGTTTGTGTTACTAACGATTTGTTAGGCACAATAACAAGACTACGTCCATATGGCTCACTAATGTGTGACAGTGTTGCAGTTGTAATTGTTTTACCTGCACCTGTTGCAATTTCTTGCAAGCTCTGTGGATTTTGTAGAAAGTTGTTAATAGCTTCGACTTGGTAGTCACGCAGAATAATTTCTTCACCTTCTGCTGGATGTCCTTTTGGCCATACCACACCTTGATCAGCCCAATAGCGTTCTGTAATAGGTTGTAGATCTAATTGTATAGGATGTCTACGATCATCAATGTCTACTATCTGGACATTATTTTTAGTAAGAACATCCACAATAGTGTCGAGATGGTTAACATAACCAGTGCCACCGATGCCAAAGAAAGCCACCTTCCCGTCCCATCGTCCAAGTTTATACTGAGGCATATATCGTGCGTATGGTACCTCAAACTTGAGTGCGTTGGCAAGTTTTCGTCGTACATCTACCTCTAGCCCTTCCAGTTTGATGTTTACTTCATCTTCAATTATTAATCTACAACTAGCCATAGTAGTTAGAATACTTCCTCATTGGACTTTCATATTCGTCTCTTAATATAATTAAATCACATCTTCCGTTTATATAAGAATTTACATGTCTGTTTAAGTTAGATCCAAATACAACTGACGCGATCGGGCTCCATTCATTATTAATTAATAATTTTGGAACTTTATCTTTACTAATATACACTACTTTTGTTGATTTGTCAACCCAATTATTTAATTTGTTATCTTTTACATATTCATTAAAACTTGTACCTAATGAACTAGAGTTTGACAATCTAAAGAGTACACTTTGTTCTTCTATTGGTAAAATATGTCTAAAGAAATTAAAACAATCGTATAACTCTTGTTCTGGATTTTCAGGATCTAATACAACTAGTAACGGAAATCGATCTAAGTTATACAAAGATTCTAGTAATACATTTGTTCTGTACTTACTAGGTTTACATAAAAATTCAACTTTATCTCTTACAGCAATTTCTGAAGATAGGTCTATAATAGGAGGACGATTTTCATCAATAAAACTAATACCATATCTTCTATGCCTATCTATCAGTTTAATTTTTGGAACTAATAATGGCTCCCCTAATTCTTCTTTAAGAATAGCTAATGCGTTTGGGTTAATATTTTTAAGAACGCCATTGTATAACCCCGGAATATAATTTTCTTTATTATTAATAATATTATTAACTTCGTTATGTATATTCAAAATCATTTGATCTATTTCAAAGTTTTTATCTTTGAATGCAGATGCAATATGATATGCACTAAGTTCTGTTAAACTAAAATAATGGACATGCGAACCTTTGTTGTGTATATATTCTGCAGATCCTGCTAGTTTATACACTAGCTGTTGTATAAAAATGATAACGTTTTTACTGAACGGAAAACGTATTTTAATCCATTTTAAGTTATTAGTTTCAACTACAGCATCTTCAGGATAGTCAACTATCTTAATATATTTACTACGATCAATTTCGCGTAATGGCTTCCGAAGTTGGTCAATGGCAAATTCAAAATCACAATCTAAGTTTTCAAATTGGCCTTTATATTTTAACAACTTTTCTTTCATAAGAGCGCACTGTCTATCAGTCAGTGCAGTGCCTTTAAAGACTTGACGTGCAATACTATGCATGATAGTCATGTCTTCTTTTTCTATTACTACCTTAGGGTGTAAGGTGAGTCCTGCAGAAACTTCTAATAAATCTTCAATGGTAGCTATACTATTCATACATACAGTATAACTTAAAATATCTTATTTGTCAACTGTTTAAGTGGAATGCCTTGTGAAATTTCTTCTATTGTCCATTCAGTGTGTGCATAGTCGTTCAGCCATTGTGTTCTATCTGGCATCATTGGAGATTCTATGTCGTGCAGAAAGTCTATGTCGTTAGCGGCGTCATACGCTAACGATGCGGGCCCTACAAACGCCGGAACACCTTGTAGTACACTGTGTATACCCGGGTTACTACTATAGCTTATAGTAGCCCATACGTTGTTAAATGACATATCAAAGTCATCGTATGTACCGTCTATCTTTACAGGATTTTGTCTAATAACGTTTTTAAATTCGTGTTCAATATGTGGCAACGGGCATCTTGGATGTGGACGAAATATAATAGGACGATCTGAGTGTTGCTGTATAGTTTCAATAGTAGACATTACCCAGTCACTCATACGTGGTTGATCTCTCCATTGTTCACTTTGTTCGTGCTGTCCGCAAACTAAAATAAAATCGCCGTCGGATCTCCAAGGCTTACAAACCAGTCCCAGGCTAGTAGCCCTAGCCCTATCATTGTTTTGCTCACCAAAGTAAGCAGTTCTGTTGATTCCATTTAATCCTACCTTCCATGTTGTGCCCCGTTTGATCCCGCCAACTTCTAACACAATTACAGGTTTATTATTGTTTCTGTTTATATCCCATACTTGTTTATTTTTGCTCATTCGACCGTTCCATAGAACGCTCCATATAACAGCAACATCGTAGTTATTATAATGATCCATAACTCTATATGGTTCGTTATATATTACAGTATGGCCTGCATCTGTTAAACTTTTAGCAAATGCTTCAAATACTGGTTTACTGTTTAGTGCTCCGTAATCCGTGTATAAACAAAATATCATTTTACCTTTTGCCAGTAAGACTCGGTTCGGTTTATTAATAGATCTTTTTTCTTACTATGCCCTGTAAATTTTCGATCACCTTTCATATGGTCTAACCATTGTCCAAGTTTACTATTTATTAATGGATGTCCTCCGCCGCCTGACTTTGCACCATTATTAAGAATTTCTTCTGTGTAATCGAGTGCTTTAGGAAAATCGTTTTTCATTTCAAATAACAAACTACCAAACACGTAACTGTCGTGCCATTCTTCTAGTGCAAAGATACCGTTGTCTGCATCTTCATACATACGTTCAAATTCTTTTACAAAACTACAGCCCACAGGATGATTCATATTGATACCGTAGAATCCGCACTCAGGCCAATTCTTTACAACCATTTTTCCATGTGGTCCAGGGTTAACACCCTTACCTCTACCAACATATGTAATCCAATGATCGTCTGGTAGTAAATTTTTAAAATCTTTATAATTCCACGGACTATGTACAAACGTATCTGCGTCCATCCATACTACCCATTTTCCACTGCCATAATATTTGTTACAAGCATCAAATACTGCATATGTTTTGTTAGCAAATCTTATTGCGTCCCATTTAAATTCTTTGTGATAATCTCGTGGACGTCTTTCTGGCCACGGACATTTGCCATTTGCTTTCGGATCATCTTTCCAACGCTCTTTGAATGCATTTAGTTTAGGAAGTTCTTGTTTTGCATCAAGTATAGTAATTTGACTAGGGTCAGGGTTAACTGGAGTACAATCTTCTGTATATACAATTAATTTAATTGCTTTAGCAACATTATGTGCAAAGCTATCTAAAAATCTTTGTCCGTAAACATCCATACCTTCTTTATGAAAGGTTGTTACTACTACTATTTTATCGCCCATCGTCTTAGGTGTCTCCATGCTGTTCCATCTTTAAGTTCATCTAGTGTCCAATGCATTTGTGCCATTTTATGTATCCACGGCTCTCTATCAAATTCTTGTCTTTTTTCTATATCTTCTAGGTTATGGTGTGCAACATCTGCTGCCTGACTACGTACAGGATCTAAGACAAATGTTGGAATTCCTTCAATTGCTGCTACTACTCCAGGACTTGAATTATAACTTATTAATGAATGAGCATTTACAAAGTCTTGTCTAATATCTATTGAATTTGATATAACTATATTTTTAAGTTTAAATTTAGCAATGACACGTTTATGTGTTAATATATTTTTATCTCCTGGATGAAATCTTATCATTATTAATCTGTCAGTATGTCTTCTAATTTCTTTAACAGTATTAAGAATCCAAGGAACAAGAGGTTTTCCATCCATGCTCCAGCCACCATCTCTTTGACAGCATAACAGTATAAAATTACCATCTGTTTTCCAAGGCTTTAGTGTAAGTCCTAAAGATTTGCTAATTATTTCCCATCTTTTTGGGTCTGGATTAGAGTTACAGTATTCCCCTGTATTAGGAAAAACACCATCATAACTATACCTTAAAAATTGTTTAGTATTGTTTTTATCAGCATATAAAAACAAATTACTGTCGACAATAATGCTGCGTTTACCTTCTCGTTGTTGTTTTTCAAATACTGATTTTCTTAATTTTAAGTGTGGAGAATTTTTACTACCAGGGTGTACAAATCCTTGCACAACTGCAACATCGGCATCAACGGGATTGTAATCGCATACAATTTCACCTTTATCTCCAGAAGCCCAAACGCCTTCTATAAAGTTTACAATAATTTTAGGTTTTTCTACATTTGTGTTTCCTGGAGGAATACCCATTAAATATGATGCTACTTTAATAGTCATTTTAAATTATACTCCTCTATATATTTAAAAGGCAGTCCGGAAATTAATTCTCTTGATGTGTATTGACAATGAGAAATCCAATATTGCCATGCCTTAACTTTTTCTTCGTCTTCGTATAACGGTGTTTCAATTAAACTTAAATCTTTTAAACAAAATGCATCTGCTGCATTTGGTGCTAATGTAAAAGCAGGAATGCCATAACCAATGGCTTCAGTTGCTGCGATACTATTATATGTCACAACAGCAAATATATTATCTTCATCAAATTGATTGTAAATACTTCCCGATCCAACTCGGTCTCTTCTAAGCACTTTGTCTCGAATTATAATTGGTCGGTCTGTGTGTTGTTTTATTTTAGCAATAGTTTCTTCAACCCATTGGTCTCTGTTAATTCCATAATATTTGCAAGGCTTTTCTGATGGTGTTACAAGCAATATGCTTTCTCCATCTTTTTTCCAATTTCTAAATTTTAAATATAATTTATTTTTAGATACTATTTCAAATCTGTAGGGAGAAAGATCATATCTTGGTGTTGTATGTTGCATATCATTTTTAACTACACGATGCCAGTCTTTACGCTTTTGCATATTTCCAATATAACCAGTATCAATATAATAAAAATCTCTGCTTTGCTTTTTACAAAGTGTTACAGCTTTACGTTGAGTCATCCCCCTAAATATTAATGGAATATTAGAATCGTATTCTAATAGTTGTTTATAATGTTTAATGTACTCTACATCTATTGATGCTGTTAAACATTTTACAATACTATCAGTTTCGTCTAATGCTAAAAATTTAGGCATTCATCATGTCCGCAAGTTCTTGTTTCCATAGGTTGCTGAATTCACAGTTTCTATAGTTTTCGAACCACGGTCCTCCTTCAGTATAATGTATTAATTTTGGCGTTTCTACATCGTCATAAACACCAACAAGATAATTCCAAGTGTGATCCAATTCTCCAATTTCTTCATCCTTTAACCAACTAAATCTGTGCAAGTATGCTCCATTTATTTCCGGATTGTTAACTAGATCCATTGTAAGTCTAGCATTGCTAGGATGCGCACAGTTAAACAGCATTACACTTGACCAATTCTTACGAGGATAAATTGTTTGTTTTTGTCCATCCATCTTTATACCTTCTTTGGGTGTGTAATCATGTTGTACACACATAACAGCATACTTAGGATCTGCTTGATCAAACAGCTCTTTAATATCAGTTGTAAGGATCATATCGCAATCCATAAACACAGCCCAACCTTTGAAGTCCATAAGTTCAGGAATAAGAAAACGTGTAAATGTAAATTCAGTACTAGCAAGTTTGTCTACAGGACGAGTATACCATCCTGCATCACGTAGTTCTTGTTGTTTTAATGGACGCACATCAGCTAGTTTGCTCTTAGTTTCAATACTGTGTTTACAAACTTGATATGCGATATCTTCTCTAGTGTCATATCCTACAAATACTTTCATTAGTCTCTTCTTTCTATATCTTCTTCAATACACTCACTGCCCCATTGTACTTCAAGTATGTGTGCATTGACATCTCCAGGATTTGATGCTTTATGCCAAACTTCTTCAGAAATTGTGTATGTCATTGTACTAGGTTTTAGGTGCAAGCTATCTTTTAAGCCATTATACTCTGTGTCCATTTTTACAACACCTTCTAGGATTTTCCATTCCTCCGATCGTTTAAAATGACGTTGATCGCTTAGACTTTTGCCAGGATAAATTACAAGTTCTTTTACTTTATAACCTTTTTCAGGTTTATAATCAAGTACACGCCAGTATCCCCAATCACGTTCAGTCTTCTGTGTTTTCCATTCGTCTAGTATCCAACTACTTGAGTTTGCTTTGTTTTCACCGCCTACACCGAAAACAAATTCAACATCTGTATGTTCCATTTCTGGTATATTAATTTTAGTTCTGTCGCCTCCGTTGGCAAACACCACTTTCCATTGACTACCTTTTGTAGATAATACTTGTATTATTGCATGGTTTGCAGTATCGTCTGCATCGTTAAACCCTATAACTTCATCTACACATGCAAGCTCTTTTATAATAGCAGCCCGTTCATTAAAAGACATAAACGGACGACCTTTTTTGCGTGTAAGCCAATCATCTGAATTAAGGCCAACAACTAAATGATCTCCTAATTCTCGTGCTGCTTTAAAATATTCTATATGTCCTGAATGCAGAGGATCAAAGCCTCCAGTAACTAATACTACTTTGCTCATGTAGATATTTATGTGCGCAGTTTATATAGTTTTATAGAGATGATTTAAAACATATTACATGTAAATGTTTATTCTTATCATGTCTAAGACTTTTAATATCTTTAAAACCTTTTTTTGTAAGTAAATTTTCAAGCAATAAAAAATCGTAACCGCTTTTGTGAACGTCCCATAGTTCTGTATCTCCTTCTCTCTGCCAGCCCCAGAATCCTGCTATAGCATGTTCCATATTAGATCTTGTTATCCATTGATTTATATGATATGTCATATTAGGCAGCATTATTTCTAATTTTCCGTTAGGCTTTAGGATATCATGCCATTTTTCTAAAACAAGTTCTCCTTGAATAAATGTTAAATGTTCAAAGAAATGCCTTGAAAAAATTTCGTCTACAGATTTATGATCGACATGTTTATCTATATCCCAAGCAGGACATACAAAATCTACACCAGATAAATTTCTAATATCGCAAGTTTTAAATCCACTTTTACTAGGCGTTTCGCCGCAACCAAATTCTATTTTCATTTGTACCCTTTCAATAAATGAAACCAAGGGTCGCCTTTAGCTATTTCATCTTCTCTCCATTGGCAATATCCTAAATTGTTTAGCCACTGCGATCTGTCAAACAGTTTAGGTTGATCCAATAGTTTTAAACTTTTATTTGAACAATCCCATGCCATTGAGCTGGAGCACATACTAAAGGTAGGTATACCTTCACATATACTTTCTGTAAGTGCATTAGAATTAAATCCTACTACTGCATGTGCGTTTTTAAAATCTTCATACAAACCATCGCCGCCTTCTAATAAACCTGCACCGTATGTATTTGTACTAATTTCTACGTCAAAGTTTTTTAATATTTCTAATTGTCTGTCTCTTCTCAGCGGATGCATACGAACACGTATAGGTCTGTCTGTGTATTGTTTAATTTCTTGTATTGTATGCGCAACAAATCCTTCGTATGTTTTATGTTTCTCTATAAGATTTACTAAACTACTATCACCCGGGCGTTGTAGTATTACAAGAATATATTCTCCATTTGTGCGCCAGTCTTTTATTTCTATGCGTTGTTCTTTTTGTATTCTTAACCATCTATCATTTGGGCTGTTTTCGTTACAATAATCGCCTTTGTCTTGAAAATAACTAGTCCAGCTATATCTATGATATGCCATAGGGTTTGGCGGCTGTATCATATTACGTCTAAATACTGCACTTTCAGTTACAATAAATGGTTTTTTACTATCTAAAATAAATTGATAATATTTGTTAAGTCCTCGACGCTTTTGACCTAATATGTTATTTTGTATATAAACATCTGCCGAAAGTATAGTATCTTGATCGCTCCAAGGTACTATTTTAAAATTAGAAAGATTAGGTATAGGATGATTCCTATACATTTCTTCTATACCAACAACTAGTGCGTCAGAATACTTCATTTGTTAAAAACAATCCTCTATTTTTTACAAATGCTTTTCTAGGTTTTTTAGGATAATTCATTGTAGATATGTTACGTAATTGTTGTGTGTAATCTTCGTTATATTTAAATCCGTAATCAGTAAATTTATTAATCCAATAGTTTTCTTCTTGTAGATTAACATGATGATGGCCTGTCCATCCAGGCGGAGCATAGGTTATTATTACATACTTACACTGCTGAAAAGATCGCATGTAATTAGGCATATATTCTTCATATACGTGTTCTAAAAACTCTACACTCCAACCAATATCGTATTTGCTAGTTAAAGGTGCAGGACCTTTAGTAAAATCATGTATTAAGAACTTGTTAGGATTATATCTTTCTAGAGTATAATCGCCGTCTATTCCATAAGACGATACTCCTAGTTTTTCTGCTGCTTGAACCATTCCACCTGGCCCGCAACCTATATCAAGAAATGTTTTTATATTAAAATTAGATTGAAGCCAAGTTAATGCTCCTATGTCAATGTGTGTTTTATTATTATGGCCGCCGAGGTGTTCTTCTAGCATTATGTATACCCTTTATATAAAGCAAGGTACTTGCTTTTGTGTTTTTGGTTTCCTTTTAGTGTTAAAAAAACACTTTTAGCACCATTCTTTCCAATACTTATCCAATTCCGAGGCGCCGGAACAAAGTTATATTCTTTACTAAACTTTGCAAGAATATTTTGATCTCTCCCCCATTCCCAATCTTCTAATGGTTTAGATTGAATTTCTTTTGCATATGCTGTTTTAAATTCGCTGTTTCGAAATGCAATCAATCCTGCTAACCACCTACCATCTTTATAGTGTTGTAAAACATGTTGTTTAGAAAAAAGAAATTCAATTTCTTCTTGAGAATATGATCTAGTGCAGATTGTATCTGCATCTAATGTCATAACATATTCATTGTTATTAAATTTGTTAGCTGCAATTAAAAATCTTACACTTTGAAGATAACTTATTTTAGAAGTTTCGTTTTCAAAACTAACGTGTTCGTATGTAATATCTACGTTTGGTATATTATTAGTTTTTGTAGGATTTACTACATGACAATGTAAATTTAAGTTAGGATTATGTTTTTGAATACTTTGTATTAGTGGTGCTGCCCAATTGTCAAAATAAGTTTGATCAACACCTACAACCAAATTATAATGCGGCATCTTCCATGCCTGCTACTCTTAATTTAACAACGTTTGTTATTTGCCATTGCTTTTG
>Ga0075481_10000720_pt1 | contig 12687 bp, 11 predicted proteins | sample DEB08_DNA_11_FD_76337 | JGI IMG/M metagenome (GOLD analysis project Ga0075481, IMG submission 76337) | Aqueous microbial communities from the Delaware River and Bay under freshwater to marine salinity gradient to study organic matter... | ecosystem: Environmental > Aquatic > Marine > Coastal ... | reverse complement strand
TCTTTAATCTTCTCCATAGTACCATTCTTTTACGTCGAAACAAGGGCACGCCTTTCGCACTTCTGGCAGGTCGCGGTGCCCAACTACCTTTGCTTCTGGGAAAACGTGTGTAAGGGTGTCAAGGATGCTTCGCATGGCCTCTTTTTGTTCGGGCGTGCGGTTGTCCTCTGGGTCCCCTTTGGGGTCAAGCCCTCCAGCGTAGCAGATGCCGATGCTGTTGGCGTTGAATCCTTTTGCGTGAGCGCCAGGAATAGACACGTCGCGCCCCGCCTCTACCGTTCCGTCACGTCGAATTACGAAATGGTAACCACAGCCTTTCCATCCGAACTTCTTGTGAAGCCGATCTATCCAGTCTACCCCAACGTCCATTGTGGCGTATGTGGATGTAGCATGTACTACGATAAGGTCAATGTGTCGTTCGATCATTAAAACTCTTCTTCTGTAGGTGTCCAATCTGAACCTGCTAAAATCGCAAGTATCTGTCCGTGCGTGTACTCTTCACTGCGTGTTGTAAGAGCAGCAATTGAAGCAGGCATATCCCCTTCGTACTTTACAAAGCTTTGCGTGTCAGCCAAGTTTTTTCTCAGCGTATCTGCTGATGTCTCCATGACCTCAGAGAAGTCGATTGTTCCTACCTCTGTGAGGTCAAACACTACGTAATGTCTGTCTTCGAAATGCATTATAATCCGTGTTTGGCTTTACTTGCATTGTAGTTTTGTAGAACCTGTGCAGCAGTAAGTTCTGCATCATACATAAGGCATTCGCCTATCAAGCCGTCGTAATAATAAGTTCGCTGGTCATCTGCTCCCTGACCAAAAGTTGCACCACTATAGTCTACTACATAACTGCCGCTTCCTGAATTAATAATTAATCCTGTTGTCTGCGCAACTCCATTAATGTAAATCTTACCGCCCGCTGCTGTTCTACTCCCGTCGTGAGTAAAAGTAAATTGCGCTGGATTAGTGGTGTGCGTCGTGGATGTTCGCCAATATTGTCTTTGGTTATTGTCATAACGCGCAGCGGCTGTCAGAACGTAGTAGGAATTAGCCGCATTCCAGCTTATATACAACCCTACAAATGAGTATTGGCTGCCGTACTCAAACGCACCGAACAGACACTGAGTCCCGTTCTTAGAATCGTGGTCGTAGAATGCAGACCACGTATAAGCATCAGCGAAGTTAGCAGGAACCATTGTGCTAGGCACAGAATTTAACGTGCCTGTGTAGTCGTTCGTTCCATCAAACTCAACCCACACACTACCACCAGTTGGCTGAACTACTCCGTTCCTGTACGTCAAGTTGTAACCTCCTGATCCTTGGTCAACAAGTTGTGTAGATGTTGCTCCTCCGGTCAAAGAGGCATCATAGTGATGCACAAGGTTTGAAGTAACTATGCCCGACGATGCTGCGGGTGCATCTATACCGCTAAACGCTGCGATGTCCGCCTTAGTTACATCGCTTATCTTAGACAGGTTAGCCCAAGAGGTGTCGTTTACTTTGTCTATGCCCATTACGAAATCTCTACCCAGTCGGGTGATGGTTTAAAGTAGATGAGTGCGTCCCCTCCTTGGTCGGTTCCTATGTGGTATCCGATGATGCGACTGTAGTGGGTAGCTGTCGTTGGGGCTGCTGCGCTAATGGCTCCGCTTGTTCCGAGCCAAAGTGGCGCACCGGCTGTTGCTCCTTGTGGCGGTTGGGCGTTGGTGTTGACCATTCCTTCAATCGTTAGCGTTGTGCCGTCCCACCAGCCTAGGAAATTTTTGGCTGACGAGCTGCTAGCGCTTGCAGCGGTATCGTTCATGAAGTCTCGCACCGTGTCAGTTCCCCCGGTTTGGCTTACGTCAAATATTCGGTTTTGGTCATCCACGACTTCGCTATCGCTGTACTTCAAGCGTTTTGATGTAAGGGTCAAACCTGTGGCAGTGCCATTAACTACAACCAACTCGTTTGCATCGTAGCTCGCGGGCGCATCGGAAAGGTCGAGGAATGAAGCGGCTGCGATTCGTGCGTCCACCGCTGAGTCGGTGTAACCAACCTTGGCTGTGTTAGCAGTAACTGACGTGTTGTTGGATACCTCAGTGTCAAAATCACTTATCGTACTAGCTGTTTGCGTGCCAGTATGGTACGCTCTGTCGAGCAGAATCGAGTCAGGGCTGTTGAGCGTTGCGCCCGTAGCAATGCCAGTTAGTTTAGTCCGTTCTGCGGTGGTGATAATAGCACCACTACCTGCGCTGGACACATCTGTGAGGTCAGTCACACTTGCTGCTGCTATCCTAGCATCCGCATCGCTATCTGTGTACAAATCAGTCGTCAGGGCTAATTGACCTGAACTGTCAGGTAAAATTGCTACGGTGTCAGCTGTGTTCCCTGAAGTCGGACGAATCCATTGCGTATACAAGCCGTCGTCAAACTTAAAGAACGCGCCCTGCTTAACTATGATGTTAGCTTCATTTGCCGCTGTCAGCCCGTCAATGTGCAATGCTGTGAACGCAGTTGTGCCACTGCTGTCAGTAGCAACTATAAACTCAATGTCACCAGGTGAGGTCTCAGTCAATACAACCTTCGTAATTCCAGTACTAACGGTTGCTTTGGTTGACTCTAATTTTAACTCACTATCAGTGCCACCCCCATTCTTGATTGATGTGTCTGCGCCTTCCTTCAGCAAAGAGTACAACAAATTCAACTTACCCGAGGGTTCCCAAGCCAATCCAGTCCACTGAAGTACGTCACCGCCAAATGGCGCCGCAGCGTCCACGTCGTCTATGTCATCCATGTCAAGGACGACTACACCAGTTTGACCATTGACTGAATCTACAGCGCCTCCACCCCCTGCTTGTGGTTCCCATTGGTTTCCGTCCCAGGTCAACACATCGCCCGTTGAAGGAAGTGCCGTGGTCGTGTCCACATCGTTTAGCACGTCAATAGACTGGCCGTTTACCGCCGTTACGTTTTCGACATACACCACGGTGACATAAGACTCGTCGCCAGTTGTTGACTGATTGTCTTTTACACTTAAAATCTGACCGCTCTCTAACGCCATAACATCATTAAGCAGAGGTGTCATTTCTCCCAATGGAGCTGTTACTTTATTGACTAAAACGGCACTACTGCCAGTTTCGTTATCTGTAAAGTATAACTCCACAACAGCTTGGTGATCCGCGTGAGAAAAATAAACTTGCTTGACAAGCGTCGTTGAAGCAGTCGCCCTTAAAGCAGTTGTAGGGTTCGTTGTTTGATTTAGCTCTACGAAAGCTGTTTTATATGAATTAGGCATAGTTATTTTTCAAGGAAAAAGTGAAACAGCTCGACATCAGTAGTATCTCCGCCCGCAGAAATGTTGTCCAAATCTACAGGTTCACTTACTTCTATGTAATCTAATTTTGTAGTGTGTTCAGCTACCGTGCTTTCAACCGCTGCGTTCTTCTGATACAGCAGTGTGGCGCCGCCACCGGGAGTAAATCCGCCATTACCTCCAGACGGAGGGCGGTTGGGATTTCGACCAGTGTCGTCTTGATCTTGTTCTATGGACAGCTCGCCTGAGTAACCGCAAACTAAAGCTTCTACGCGCTGGGCGTGGTCTTTCAGCTGTACCGTCAATGAGTGCGGTAAAAACGTCTCAGTGCCTGTGGATAGCTTTGATGTATTGAACTTCTTATAAGGTCTACAAATATCAGAATACTGTCCTGGGGCCTCTAGGCGTCCCCGTATAATGGTCCCTGAAACGGATTGTCGTGTTTTTGCACGAATATTCAATGCTCTTCCGGTAGTATAAAGACCTAGCGCAGTGTACATATCGGTATAGGCCATGTCGGATGTAGTAAAGCCGTCAGGGTGAAACTTTAAATTGTCCTGCCTTGACAACGGCGAAGCCGTGTCGCTAGGATGGCTTGCCCGATACCGTCCAAAGGTGCGGTTCCCAGAGTTCTCATACGAAGCGCCAAGCGATGTGGCGTTTAGAGATACCTGCTCAGACCCATATGCCGTTTGGCTGTGCGAAATATACCTGGCGTCATAATTCTCTGTACCATCGCCCAAAAAAACCTCGATTCCAGACAGCTGAAAAGAGCGAAGTACAGAATCGCTTTCGTTGTACTGACCATCAGTCGATGTAGATGTGCTTTTTGTTACGAGCGGCCAACTGGAGAATGAGAATATAGTGTTCTCTGAGGACGTACTGTTAACATCTGGATTTTGACCGTACAAATCTATCAAATTGTTCCAAGGGTAGTTGTGACCTATTTCGTAAAGCCTTAAATTAGGGCTTATTTGTATCTTTGTAAACGTGCCAGTCGCGCCTTCCGCAAGGGTTGGGTTCTCTATTTCTTCATCAAACCTGTAGATAAAGTGATTCCTTGACAAGTCTTCTATCAGAGCGTTTTCGTCATCAGGATCTTGCTTGAGGAGGGGTGGCGTATGGTACACGTGACTCAACTCCCAATCCTGAAGTATCTCGTCAGTAGTGCCCGAATCCTCATCGGTTAAGATGCTTGGGTCTGCGCCAATCATAACCTCCAGGAACGCAGTATCATAATTTGACTCGTCGTCTCGAACCCACGAATACTGTTCGTAGGTTTTTGGGTAGTAGTCTCCTGTAGTTGACGGCACGTCTAGAGCAACTTGGTTGCCTGACCCCCCTCCTGAAAGGTACTGAAGTGTTCTTACGCGTCGACGAAGCCTAAACCAATAGGTACCGTCATAGACCCTTACGTCCATACGTAAGACGGCTATATTACCCCTATTGTGGTTTTCAAATCCTGATCCAGAGGTCTCATAAGTAGCGTCTCCAGAGAAATGGAGCCTGAACGTGCCCCCGCTGTCCCCGTTTGGCATAGATATTTCGTCCACTATGCCGTTTGGCGGAAGGTTTGAGTAAGCGTTACTGGTAGTAATTACGTTCAACTCATCCGCCTGACCAGTGAAGTGGTTGACCCTATGAAGATAGGTTTCCATTTCAGGCCCATCATACCCAATTCCAGATCGAAACACCAAATCACTACCTGCGCCTTCGTGCGTCTGTCCAAATGACTCGATAGGGTACACTCCCCTACGAACCGCACCCAAAATAAAGTTAGCACCTATGTGGTCTAGGTACGTTACTTGGGTATCTGAGTCTTCGTCTGTCCCATTTGAGTTAAAAAGTACAGAATGACTTTGGGTGCCGTCAGAATTTAATGTCCAGTTGAAGTAGCCTATCGTGTCGTCGTCACCGTTGATGATTCGTTCCCTGTCGAAGATATGAAACCGTCCCTCAGACATGCAAAATGTCGCCCCTAATGAAGCGCAGATGTCAGAAAGCACTTCATACGTGGAGATGAATCCACTCCTTCGGCTTGGCCTCTTTCGTTCAAACTCACCACCCCTTGATTCGCTTGGTTTAGGACGGATGTAGAATGACTCCGATCGAAGCCAGTAATGGTCTAACACCGCGTCGTTAGAAGGGAACGTGTTGTACGTGTCGTTTACAGGGCGAACCAACCTGTGCTCGGTAAGCTGAGGGAAGTCGTGCCCCCCGTCTGTGCTTGTACCTTGCAGCTCGTCGTCTATAATGCCCCAGTGAGGAAGCTTTCGAATTACCTCTTGCAGCCAGTAGGTTAGGTTTTTCTCTCCTGAGTACAGGTCACCGTTTGATTGCTTAAAATCGACGTTTTTGAGAGCGGCAAACCCGTCACTGGCTGTAAATGTCGTCAGAATGTAGCCGTCACCAATCTCTTCGGTGGTCTCTTCTGGGTGGATGATGCCTGCCCATTCAAACTGCTCTTCTGTTGCGGTCTGACGGTACAGGCGAACAAACATGCTGAACTCTTCGTCTCCAAAGCATGCCGTTGTTATGTGGGTTCTTTGAACCTCGGTAAGATACGCCGAAAAACTCATTGAAGAGGACATAATTGGCTGCAAAACATTATTAATGTCTCCCTTCCAATCTATGGTAAAGCCAGGGTCCGCAATATCCATATCTGAAAAGGGCACAAAAGAGCCTTGGCCCACGATTGTGTTATCCCAGATTTCCAGACGGTACGAAAACCCGTCGATGACGTTGTACGTCGTATTTACTATTCTTCTAGCCATAAATTCTGTCTAAAGCCGTTGCTCCTCGTCGTGTTCCAAGCACAATGTCGGATCCGCTTAGGTAGCCTTGAGTTCTCAGGCCGCCTGCTTGCGTGCTTCTTGTGAAACCGCCCAACCCTGAATTCCCAAGTGCAAAGTTAACAAATCCAGCATCCTTTATCGCTCCAGCGGCTGCTCCAATATTACTTCCTGCTGAGGCAATGGTCACCAAAAGCGCAATGATTCCCCAGGCAATGGCAAGGGCGGCAAGCTTGGTTATCAACGCAGTTATAGCCGAAATAAGAGACCCTTTAATCGCCTTAGCGAATCGCTCCGTGCCTTCTACAGCCGCAACGATAGATGAGCTAATTGCATTAGCGAAGGTGTCTCCTATAGCCAGTGATACAGACTCTATTTCTGACACCCTCTGATAGAAGTCTTCTAAAAACTGATCAACATCAGCCCCCATCATCTCAACAAAGCCCTCAGAAAGCTGTGGAGCAAAAAACACGTCGTTCAAGTCGCCGACAGCCTCAAGTCGATCCCTAAACGCCTTTGTAAGCGCCTCATTCGCTAGAAGCGACTGACGGTCCGCTTCACTTGCCTTTCCCGTTGCTTGAATCTGATCGTTTATCCTAGTTGTAAGGTTTGCGTGAATCCGCTCTAGCTCACTTATTGACGCAGCGTACCGATTAGACAGGTCGTCGATTTCGGCTATTTCTGGGTTTAGCTTGAAAAATTCTTTTGCTAAATTGCCAGGCCACGGTTTATCGGCTTTTTGACCCGTCTTGTCAAAAGTCTCTCCTACAAGCTTTAAAAGCGCCTCTACGCCCTTTAGCTCTTCATTTAAAGACTTCAGGTTGTCAGGGTCAAAAATTCCTGTTTTGCCATCTGAAAGCGCCTCTTTTTTGGCCGATTCGATGCGGGCAAGTATCTCTCGTCGCTGTTGCAGAAGCTCATTAACCGTCCTCGTCTCAACAGTTTCCTCACCCCCTGTTCTTTTACCAGCACCCTCTCCGGGAAGCGCTCCAAAAAAGAGACCGCCAAAATCTCTAGCAAACTTCTCAGCTTCTATCCTTTCGTCTCTCCTGGCTTGTGCGGCTCGCTCTACTTCGTTTGCATAATCAGATTGCGCGGACTTTAGGTCGTCTATTTTCTGCGTTAGGTCGGCTATTTGGCTATTGTAGCTAGACCCCACGTTAGAAGCTCTTAATTTGTCAAGCTTTTTTTGAAGCCTTTCAATCTCGAACTGAAAGCTTACAAGCTTTTCTAGCTCTTCTTTTTTAACAAATTCCTCTTTAGCAACTTCTTTCATTGCTTCACTCGAAGCGTAAGCCTTACGCCTGAGATCGTCCATGCTCATGGCTGCGGCATCAGTTTGCTCAGTCATAAGAGCTATGCCCACAACGGCAGTACCTATGATTGCGGCTAAAACCTGAGCGGCAAGCCCTACTGGGCCGAAGGCCAAATAGAGACTACCCAAGGCAAGACTCAAGGCTCCAATCGCTGCTAACAAAGGCCCTGCAATAGCAACAAAAGCCGTAAGGCCCACAACAATCTTCTTCAAAGGCTCTGGCATCCCAGCAAACTTTCTAAGCAAATTTGCTATGTTACCAGTTATAAGCCTAATTGTGTCTCCAAATTCTGTGGTAAACGCAATACCAACCTCTTGCGCGGCTGATTTAACACGTTTGAATGATGCGGACAGCGAATTGTCAAGAATAAGGGCAAATTCGTTTAGGAAGCCTCCAGAGTCAACAATCGTGTCTCTTAACTCTGTAAACTCTTCTCTTAAACCTCCCAATGCCGCTGCGGGACCAGCTCCACGCAGCCCAAATTGCTCTAATTCTTGTGAAAATCCCCTAGTAGGGTCAAGCAACTGCTCTATAGCTTCTGCGGCAGTGTACCCGTCCTTTCCAAGTTGCGCTAAAATGCGACGGAGAGCGGTACCGCCACGGCTCGCGTCAAAACCACGGTCAGCAAGCAAACCGAGGATTGCTGCTGTGTCTTCAAGTGTAAGACCATACACGGCAGCCTCGGAACCTACGTAATTCAGCGATGAGGCCAGGTTTTCAGCGTTTAGGGCTGTGTTTGCGGCTACAGAGGCAAACAAATTACCCACATACGCCGCCTGTTCTTGCTCTGAACCAACATCCTTAAGGCTTGTGGCAAACCTGTTCATAGTCTTAACCAGGAACTCTCCAGCGGTCGCTAGGTCTTGGTCCATGGCTTGAGCAAACTTCAATATAGTGCCCTGAAGATTCTCTATCTCAATATCGCTCTTACCCAGTTTGGCTAAAGAGAGCTGCAAATTACTAACTTCAGCTGCCGTAAAGATGGTTGAGGCACCAAGTTCACGCGCAGATTTTGTAAGTTTTGTAATATTCCCCTTCGGGTTAAGGGCTTGAATCTTCCTCTGAGCTAACTCAAATTCGGTCGCCACCTTGACAGCAGCTCCTGCCAGAAGAGCCATCGGAATTGACAGTGTTGAGGTGATTTCCCTGCCCGATCGCGATGCCGCGCTGCCAAAGGTCTTCAGCTTTCGAGAAGCGCGGTTCATTGCACGCTCAAAGCCCTCCGTATTAAATACTATCGAGCCTTTTACCGTAAATTGATCTGTAGCCATTAGAAGTCTCTGCTAAAGTTGTCGTATAGTTCTTTTGCCAGCTCTTTCGTTGCACGCGGCTTCTTCGCTTGCAGATAAGGGTGGAAGTCTTCTGGCTTGAACCTCTTTCCCTTTGAAGCATTTATGTTAGCCAGTAATGACATAGATGCCGCCGTGTGATTCCACGACAGCTCGTCAGAAACTATAAGGCCCCTACATACGGACGAGACCTCGGCCAAGGTCATGGTCCAAAAGGATTCTGGAGGAACCCCCCTTCGGATACATTCGTGATAGAATTCACGTATCGAAGGAAGGTCCTCCTTATCCTCGTCCGTTACTTCTTTCCCGCCTCGCCAGTTTCAGCATTCATTGCCTCACTAACGGCGTCTGAAATGTGTTCCAGCTGTCCTGAATCGAGCATTTCGGCGATGAAGAATTCCTTATCAGATGTGAAGCTCTTTCCAGAGTATACACATGAGTTCACTACGCTGTAGTAAGCGATTAAGGGTACCGCTGTGAGTGGGTCCTTGTTGACCCATTTGTCGAAATCCTTGAGTTCTACTCCTTCGTTCTTAAGCAGCAGTCGCAAGGCATTCATGGTGAAAAGGGCGTTCTGGTCTTTCTTCTTGAACTTGACTTTAAACTCCCCTCGAAAATTATTGGATAAATCCATGTGGTTGATTAAGGGTAAAAAGGGGCGACACGACCTTCGCGCCGCCCCATGACAAAGTTAACTATTAGGCAGCGATTTCCTTGTACAACTTACCGTAGCCTCGGAAAGTAGCACTGTATGTTGCGATATCGTCTACACCGCCAGTGAGTGAGCACGACTCGATCAAGGCTTGGCCTACGTATGAAACAACACCTGCGTCGTTGCCCAGGCTATCGTCTCCAATCTTGGTTGTGAATCGAACCAAAACATACTTTGAGTCCTTCGCCAAGTCCAACAACGTAACAGGGCTTCCTGTGTCGCCGTTAGTGTTCGCGGTGAGGTCGATCAGACCGTCGATAGAGAACGTGTAAGAGAACGCGCCAGAAGCGATGTAGTTGGTTGATGAGCCTACTCCGTCACGAGCGGCAACCTCGTTAATAGTGTTCGAAGCGTCGAGCGTAGTCGTCGTTGCGGCAGCCAACAAGTCGGCAGCAGTCACGCTGAGTGCTGTCAGGTCTCCGCCAGACGCTGTCGCAAACCCAACAAAGTCGTTGCTAGAGTCGTGAACGAGAACCTTGCCGTCTGACAAAGACGTGCCTGTTGCGTTAACAGCCCCTTCAAAGAGCTGGAGTGGAGACGTAGAGCCTCCGTCAATGGCATAAATGCCTAATTGATTTGATGCTAATGTAGCCATGATTGATTATTGTTTAGAATCCTTTTGCTATTAAATATTTCATTACCTGTGTAAGCTCCTTATTCGCCTTTGCAATCACCGTTGGTGTTTTCTGAGCAAAAATACGATAGAAAGGAACTCTTTTCTTTTTACTGATTTGTCGAGCAGGTCGCGCAAAGAAGTGCGCACGCCAGCCGCCTGTTTTTCCTTTTGTCTTTGGCAATACTTTGCGACCGTAAACCTTCTTTCGAAGCCCTTTAATCTTGCGGTTTCCCATTGGTTTGTCAAAACCGCCAGTCTTACGGTCGACGTATTGATACATCTGGCCTTTGTTAAACGCGCTTTGCCATGGGTTGACAGATCGCTTTAGAGCATCGTCAATTAGCGACTCAGCTTCTTTAGTCCCAACCTTGCGAGCCATATTCCTAAGCTTTGTTTCAAGCTCCTTGATTGACTCTTTCTCGATAACGAGACGCACTTGACTTCTAGGTATTGTTGCCATCACTTTGCTATTTTATAAAGTAAAGGAACATCCACTCGATTGATAAAGTTTATCCTATTGTAGTTAGTTGTTGGTCCTAAGTTTGCCAATATTTTTAAAGTAGCCCCAACCCACGAGGGTTCGTTCAGACCGGGAAGTGTAAATTCTCCTGTCTCTGGATCCTCGCTTTTAGCGTACTGTATACCGGGACGGCCTGTTGATGGTACGTTTTCAACAAACTTTGAGGAAATATCGTCACCGTTAGAATCAACAGTCAACTCTTCTCCGTTAGGCAAAATCACAGATACGCTAGTTATGCTAGAGACAAACAGACCATGTTCTTCACTTGTGTTTCCTCCAGAGTTTTTAAACCGTATGTTCCCCGTTTCTGGCTGCTTGGCATTACCGCCTGCAAGGAGGTAATTCATGTTTGACATTCTGAAGACACCTAAACGCTCTCCCTCCTGTCTAAAACAATGACTTGTGACATCGCTAGGGTAGTTTATGCTGTGGTTGTAAAAACTTATTGGCTGAGAGTATTCATACTTAACCACACCCCCATCTGTTTTGGTTACAGAGTTTTCTGCGTCACGCGAGTTAAGCCCATCTATGTATTCACTTACGCCTGTAATTGGAGTAAGACTATAGTACAGCTTCCCCATTTGTGGTCCGTGGGGAAGATGATAGTAACCTAATTCGTTGTAGGGCCAGGTTGTTGTGTCCAACTTGTAGGTCTTAAACCCGTCAGAGTTTAAATATGTCGGCTCGGTTTCGTCTGCTGGTATTAGCACGAAGGTGTTAGGTGAACTTTCTACAACTAGCTCTCCAGAGTCTAAAACGATTTTAGCATCAGGCGTTGAGTTGTTTGGAAACAAGTCGTACCAGCGAGATGTATAGCTTCGAATGTATCCATCTGTAGGCACGCCCGCTGCCGGACTCAGGGCCGTTTTGTAAATGAATTTGTCTTCGTTCATGATATAGATGTCCGAAACCTCGGTGCCATCAATATCCTCAACAATCTCTAGAGCGCTATTATATTCCCTAATATTGCCGAGCTGAAACGAAGATGAGCTGTTATCGCCTGTTATAATTTCATAAGAACCATTACCCGTGGTTCTTATCAGCAAGCTGTCACGCTTAGGAAAGGGGCTGTTATTTACTACCACATAATCAACCGTCGGGTTTCTGTAGTGAGTGGTTGGATGCGAAATGAACGGGTAATCTTGATCGGGTAGCCCCAAAAACGTATCGTCGTCTCGTAGCTCGGCACGGATCTTTAGCACCTCGTGTCGCCCTTCATACTGAATAGAGTAGATACGAAACTTTCCGCCCTCAAAGTAGATGACATCTTCAAACTTGACGCCCTTAAAGTATCGACAGCGAATCTCAGCCTTGATTTTACCTGTTCGCTGTTCTTGGATACGCTCCTCCGAGGCGCCAGCAGAAGGCGTGCCGATGTATTTAAATTCGGCACCCACATCGCGCTTGATGATAGAGACGGTCTTAACCTTTTCCCCTGAATTGTTAACGGTCATAGATTCCCTGTAGAAGGAAATCTTGTTCTTCATGGATCCCGGAGTTAGTACTGCCATTAGTAACGCTTTACTGAGCCAAGCAAGCGCTGTACACCCTCCTTGACTTCTGTGGTGATACCTCCGAAAAACTCTGCCTCACGGTGTGAATCGTAGTGACCTATTAACATAAGTGCTGCCTGAGTAAACTGCTTAGGCAGGTCCTTTACGTTCTCCCCTCCTTCAAGGGTAATCTTATACAGGTCGTAGTCCTGGTCTTCGTTAAGGTCCACAGGAGGCTCTGTTCCTGTGAAATCAACCTGAAGAGGGTAGCCTGTATTTCTAACTCGCGTCTTATCGTCTACGTAAGCGACATAGTCTCCACTAGTGTCCAGGTAGTCGATGGCTTCTACAGTATATGTGCCTGTAATGTTTCTCAGAGTTTGAATTTCGTTAACCTCCAAACGGTCTAGATAAACCACTACAGTTGATTTCTTGGCAGAAACAGATGCCAAGTTGTAGTTTGAGTCTTCGTGCTGCGCAGGAACGCTAGAGCAGAACACACGGTTCGTCACCGTGAGCATGTAGTCCATAGCGGCCTCCAGGTAGGATTTGATGAGATCGTCAGCTTCCCCCTGCTCGTAACGCAAGTGGCCGCGAATAATAGACAAAGGCACTAAGTCTTCTGCGTAGTAATTCTGTGTGACGATCGTTTTCATTT
>Ga0075481_10000711_pt1 | contig 12728 bp, 9 predicted proteins | sample DEB08_DNA_11_FD_76337 | JGI IMG/M metagenome (GOLD analysis project Ga0075481, IMG submission 76337) | Aqueous microbial communities from the Delaware River and Bay under freshwater to marine salinity gradient to study organic matter... | ecosystem: Environmental > Aquatic > Marine > Coastal ... | reverse complement strand
GGTGACCTTGGCCCCGAGTTCCTCGAGACGCTCGGACAGTTCGGATCTCGTGAAGTTCTCGAGCTCACCGGTCAGGACCACGGTCTTGCCGGCAAACGGCCCGGTGGCCTCGCCCGCCGCGGGTCGCAGGTCGCGGCTCGCGAGATCGACGCCCGCCTCGGCGAGGCGACGGAAGGTCTCCCCCGCCGCCTCCGAATGCAGGTACTCCGAGACCGCCGCCGCCGTGATCGGGCCGAAGTCCGGCAGGGCTTCGAGGGCTTCGGCGGATGCCGTACGGAGCGCGTCCGCATCCGCGAAGTGCCGTGCGAGCGTCTTCGCCGTCGCGGCACCGACGTGGCGGATGCCCAGACCCGCCAGCACGCGGGCGAGCCCGCGGGTCTTCGCGACCTCCGTCGCGTCGAGCAGGTTCTGCGCCGACGTCTCGCCGACCCGTTCGAGCGCGAGCAGATCCTCCTTCTTCAGCTCGAACAGATCCGCGAAGTGGGTCACCAGTTTCGCGTCGACGAGCTGGTTGACGATCGTCTCGCCGAAGCCGTCGAGATCCATCTGCCCGCGGCCGGCAAACCACTTGACCTTCTCGCGAAACTGCGCCGGACACTCGGGATTGGTGCAGTAGAGCTTCGGCCCCTCCTGCTCGACCGGTCCCTCGCACGTCGGACAGTGCGTGGGCGGCTCGATCGGACGCTCCTTGCCGGTCCGGGCCTTCACGACCGGCGCGACGACCTGGGGGATGATTTCGCCGGCCTTCTCGACCTCGACCCGATCGCCGAGGCGGATGTCCTTGCGACGGATCTCCTCGATGTTGTGGAGCGTCGCGTGGCGGACCGTCGTCCCCGCGAGGACCACCGGCTCCATCGTCGCCCGCGGCGTCAGGGTGCCGCCCTTGCCCACCTGCCACTCGACCTCGACGAGCCGACTCGTCGCGCGATCGGGCGGGTACTTGAACGCGATGCACCAGCGCGGGGCCTTCGAGGTCGAGCCGAGTTCGCGTTGCAGACGGAAGTCCTCGACCCGCACCACCATGCCGTCGCAGGCGTAGCCGAGCGAACGACGTCGTTCGGCGAAGGCCTCCACCGCCTCGACCGCCGCGTCCTCGGTCTCGACCCGCACCGCGAGCCGTTCGACCGGCACGCCGAAGGAGCGGAGTGCCGCGAGAAACGCCCAGTGGCCGTCGGCCTCGAGCGATCCGACCACCTCGCCGCGGCCGTGGGCGGAGAAGGCCAGGCGCCGCGAGGCGACCACCTTCGAGTCGAGCAGCTTGAGCGTGCCCGCCGCCGCGTTGCGGGCGTTGGCGAAGAGGGCCTCGCCCGACGCCTCGCGCTCCGCGTTGATCCGGTCGAACTCGCGATCGGGCAGGTAGATCTCGCCTCGGATCTCGAGGACTTCGGGCGGCGCGTCGGTGTCGAGACGCAGCGGAATCCCTCTGATCGTGCGGACGTTCGCGGTGACGACGTCGCCCTTCTCGCCGTCGCCTCGTGTCGTCGCCCGCACGAGGCGACCGTCCTCGTAGCGGAGGCTCACCGCGAGGCCGTCGAGCTTGGGGTCGCAGACGAATGCCGGCATCGCGTCCTCGGCGATGGCGTCGGCGTCGCGCAGGAGCTTCACGACCCGGGCGATCCACGCCCGCAGATCCTCGATCGAATAGGTGTTGTCGATCGACCTCATCGGCACCGCGTGGGCCGCGGTCTCGAAGCCCTCGATCGGCTCGCCGCCGACCCGGCGGGTGGGGCTGTCGGGATCGTCGAGATCGGGATGCCGCGCCTCGAGATCGGCGAGTTCCGCGAGCAGGCGGTCGTACTCCGGATCCGACATGATCGGATCGGCGTCGACGTAGTACGCCCGATCGGCCCGGCGCAACAGGTCTCGAAGTTCGAGGACCCGCTCTCCCTCTCGCCCCCGCTTCGCCGACGCCGTGACCGCCTTCCCGCCACGGGCTCCGTCGTCGTCTCGTGCCGTCATGCGATGCTCACCGCGAAGGGAAACCCGTCAGTCCGCGGAGATCGTCCGCGGGCCGTCCTTGCCGGCCTTCTTCTCGTACACGCCGTCGCCCGCCCGCTCGTACTTGGTGAAGCCCATCCGCTCGAGATTCTTGTTGGACATCTTGGTCTTCTCCGCCGCATCGCTGTGGGCAAGCGGCAGATTGGGCACGCTCGGCACGCGGCGGACCGGCTTGCCGTTCTCGGGATGGGTCTCGAGCGCCGGGTCGCTCATCTTCTGGAACCACTCGAAGGCGTCGCCGTCGCTGCCGTCGGGACGCACGAAGACGTAGCGGTAGGTGGGCATGCCACGATCGTAGGAACTCGTCCCGAATCGGTCCCGGATCAGGCGACGACGCCCCACTCCTGCAGGCGCTCGCGGGCCTGGGAGATCTCGGCGATGCGACGGTCCCCCGCCTCGCGTTCGATGGCGATCCGCAACTGGGGAACCATTGCCGCGGCCTCGAGGAGGCCGGCCCAGTCGACGGCGCCGTCGCCGACGGGCACCTCGCGTCCCCAGGTGCCGGGCGTCTCGGTGGGCAGCGCGTCCTTGGCATGCAACTGGTGGACCCGCGGGGCCAAGGTTCGCAGCGCCGCCACCGGATCGCCCATGCCGTAGAGGATCATGTTGGCCGGATCGAAGTTGACGCCGACCTCGGGCCGTTCGAGGGCCTCGAGCGCCTCGACGAGCGTGTCGGCGGTCTCCTGCCCGGTCTCGAGGGCGATCGCGACCCCGGCGTCTGCGAACACGTCTGCGACCTGGCGAAGGCGATCGAGCAGGCGTTCCCGTTCGGCGCCGCCTTCGGGAATGAACCCCGCATGGAAGGTGACCAGATCGAGGCCGAGCGCGGCGGCGAGTTCGGCGCCCCTGCGGCAGCGGGTGAAGTTCTCGGGCCAGGTCTCGTCGGGCCGAAGCCCGCCAGTGCGGGCGATCGACTCGAGCGTCGAGTAGTCCTCGCCGTCGAGGCGAACCATCCCGCTCGCGAGCGCGACCCCGCGATCGGCCAGCACGGCGGCGGCGTCCGCCCAGCCGGGCTCCTCGAGAAGCGGCACCAGATCGAGTTGCACCGCTTCGAGGCCGACTGCGGCCACCGCATCGGCGAGTTCGGAGGGACTCCCCGGTCGCAGGCTCCAACTGCACACCGACAACGGACGCGACAGGCGAAGTGGCGATCGGCTCACGAGAGGACTCCCAAGGTTCGTTCGACGGATGGCGAACCGCCGATGCTACCGGTGCGCGGCGTGACGCCGCGTGGGCATCGAGCGAATGGACGTCCTCGACGAGTTCCCCGCGGAATCGGAGCGACATCGGGGCGAGACGCGACCGACGCGGGAGCCGACGCGGGAGCCGACGCGGGATTGGATCGGCCAACGCCGCCGCCGTACGATGAGGACGCCCCTTCGAGGCCGACGACCGCCGTGAGTTCCCTGCCCATCGAAACCCAGACCGCCGCCCCCGCACCGCGGAAGCGATCGCTGATGCAGCGGTTCGAGAACTTCGTGGGCCGGCTCAGCGTCAAGAACGACTTCTGGCACAAGGTCTGCTCGCTGGTCTGGCTGCCCTACGCCTTCCGCTCGGGCATCAGCTTGCGCAAGGTCGACGCGGACACCTTCACCGCGGTGCTTCCGTTTCGGCGGATCAATCGCAACTGGTACAACGCGATGGCCGGGGCGGCCCTTCTGGGCAACTGCGAGGTGGCCGCGGGGATGTACCTCTTCGCCCGCTGCGGACCGGAGTACATGGTGGTCTGCAAGGAGATGAACTACCGGTTTCGCCGGCCGTGCCTCGGGCCCGCGGCGTATCGGGTGCTTCGCAGCGAGGACGTCACCGAACGGGTCGCCGCCGGCGAGGCGTTCAACGTGACCCTCGAGATGGAGATCCGCCAGACCCTGCGGCGCCGCGGCAAGGAGCCCAAGGTCGGCGAGTGCACCATCACCTTCCACTGCGTGCCGCTCGAGAAGGCCCGTGGCCGATCCCATTCGGACGACGAGGCCACGTCGAAGTCGGATCGGCGGTGACCTGGCGATGAGAGACCGCGCGGCCTCGCGAAGCGGCGGCGCCGCGATCCTCTGGGGACTGTTCGCCGCGTCGAGCTGGGCGTGGTGCATCGGACTCTTCCTGCCCGTGGTCCTGAGACGCCTGATGGGGTGGCCCGGCTTCGCGGCATTCGCGATTCCGAACGTCATCGGCTGCGCCGCGTTCGGATTCGTGCTCGACCGACGCCGAAGTCGTCGACTCGTGCGAAACCACCGGGGGGCCATGGTCGCCTTCGGCGCCGTCACCATCGCCTATCAGCTGCTGCTGGCCGGCTGGACCGGGAGGGTGGCGCTCGGTCCGGCCGCAGGCGGATGGGCGGGCGCCGGACTCGGCATGCTCGCGGTGGTGCTGGTGGGACTCGCCGTAGCGGCGACCCGCGATCGCGTCATCGCGTGGATCGCCGCCGGGGCCTGGGTGTTCTCGGCGATCGCGCTCGTCTGGGCATGGCGAGCCCACCCACCCGCCGCCGATCTCGATGTGGCGGCGTTCGCGCCGGAACTCGCCGCGATCGAGGTCTGGTGGCTGCTGCCGTCGCTGGTGCTGGGCTTTCTGCTGTGTCCATACCTCGACCTGACCTTCCATCGAGCGCTGCGACGCGGCCCGCGACGCGCGACGTTCGCGATCTTCGGCATCGCGTTCGGGACGCTCATCGTGCTGGTGGCGCTGCTGGCCGATCCGGCGGCGTTCGCGGCCGGAGGCATCGGCTTGACGCTGCTTCCACTGCTGCTGGCACAGCTCTGGGTGCAGTTGGGGTTCACCAGCGGCGCCCACGCCCGCGAGATCGCACGCACGCTGCGGCGCCGCCGTGGCGGGTCGTCCACGGCGGCCCTGACGATCGTCGCGGCCGGATGCGCCGGCGTCCTGCTGGGCACGCCGCTTCTGGCCGACGAGGCGAACTACCTCCGGATGCTCGGCTGGTACGGCCTGGTCTTCCCCGCGTACGTCATGGTCGCGATGGTCGCCCGGGGGCGATCGCCGGACGCCGTCGCCTGGTGGCTCGTGGGAGGTGCGGCTCTCGTCGGCCTGCCGCTCATGGAGATCGGGATCTCCGGCAGGGCCTTCGCATGGACCGCTGGCGGTGCCGCGGCGGTGCTGGCCGCGACGGTGGTGGCGGTCGCCCTGCCGCAGCGATCGCCTCGCGGCCCTCGCTGAGCGGACCCGCCACCGGAGTTGTCGCAACCCCAAGGTGGTTTCGATGCCGATCCGAAATACTCTTGGGGCGGTGACGTTTCTCGGGCGGCCGCACGGCGAGCGCACGATGCGCCGGCTCGAACCGAGCCGGCGACCCGAGCGTGCGAACCGTCGGCGCCTTCGTCGGCGTTCCCCGCCGCGTCATTCGAGGAATCGCACATGCCCCGCGACCAGGTCCTTCGCCCGCTGCCCGAAAGAGCCTTCGACTTCGACCGGGCTCGACACCTTCTGGCGCGGGCGGGGTTCGGCGGCACGCCCGAACAGGTCCGGGCGATCGCCGATCTCGGCCTCGACGACGCGGTGGACTACCTCGTCGAATGGGACTCGGTGCCCGATCCGGTGGTGGAGGCCGACACCTTCGACCGCGACATCCGCCGGCTCCCCACCGACGACGAACGACGCCTCGCCCAGGAGGCCCGCCGCACCGAGGACCAGGTCCTTCTCGATCAGCTCCAGCAGCAGCGCCAGCAGCGCGATCGCGAGGATCGGCAGCAGTTCGACGAACTTCGCAAGTGGTGGCTGGCCCGAATGCTCGAGACCGGCCGACCGCTGCAGGAGCGCCTGACCCTCTTCTGGCACGGTCACTTCGCCACCGGGTACCGCGAGATCCGCGACAGCTGGCTGCTGTTCCGGCAGAACCAGTTCCTTCGCGCCAACGCCGCCGGCAGCTTCGCCGAACTCGCCCATGGGATCGTCCGCGATCCGGCGATGCTCAAGTACCTGAACAACGACCGCAACATCCGTCGCTCGCCCAACGAGAACCTCGCCCGCGAACTCATGGAGCTCTTCACGCTCGGCGAGGGACGCGGCTACACCGAACGCGACATCAAGGAGGCGGCTCGTGCCCTGACCGGGCACACCGTGCTCGACAACGAGTTCCGGTTCGCCTCACGGGTGCACGATCCCGGCGCGAAGACGATCCTCGGACGCTCCGGCACGTTCGACGGCGCCGGCCTCGTCGATCTGCTGCTCTCGCAGAGGTCCTGCAGCGAGTTCATCGCCCTCAAGCTCTACCGGCACTTCGTGAACGACCTGCCCGGCGGGCTCGAGGGCGCCACCCCCGAGGCCCGCGCCGCCGTCGCCGAGATGGCGACCCTGCTTCGACGGCACCGCTACGAACTGCGGCCGGTCCTGGGCAGGCTCTTCAGAAGCCGCCACTTCCACGATCCCGCCAACGCCAACACCGTCGTCAAGAGTCCCATCGAGCTGATCGTCTCCTCGATCCGCACCCTCGGCCTGCCGGTCCGCCCGCTCTCGGTGCTGCTCTCCGCCGCCGACATGATGGGTCAGACCCTCTTCCAGCCGCCCACGGTCGAGGGCTGGCCGGGCGGCAGGACCTGGATCAACACCAGCACCCTCTTCGTCCGCCAGAATCTGCTGGTCTACCTCGTGACCGGCCGAAGTCCGTCGGGCCTCTCGATCGCCGCGGACGACACCGAGTTCGATCCCATGCCGCTGGTCGAGTCGCTGGCCGATTCCAACGGCCTCGCCGACGCCTCCGCGGTGCGCTCCGCAGCGGAGCGCCTGCTTCGGTTCTGCCTCGGCGGCGAACCGCACCCGCAACGAGTCGAGGCCCTCGACGGCCTTCTTGCCGACGTCGGCGATCGCCTCGACCGAGACCGCAGTCTCGCTCTGATCTGCCTCGTCACCGCGATGCCCGAGTACCAACTCGCCTGACCGCACGACCGACCCACCCCTCCCCAAGGAGTTTCCCATGGGCCACGACGACAGCACCCCCGATCCTCGCCGCGAGCCCCTCCCCTACTCGCGGCGACGCTTCGTGCGGCAGGGCGTCGCGCTCGCGTCGATGTCGGCGACGGTGCCGTGGTTCGTGCAGCGCTCCGCCGACGCCGCGATGCTGCCGGAGGACTCTCTGGTCTCGGCGCGGCCGGGAATCGACGAGGACCGCGTGCTCGTGGTCGTGCAGTTGGGTGGCGGCAACGACGGGCTGAACACGGTGGTGCCCTTCGGCGCGGACGAGTACTACCGGGCTCGGCCTCGCCTGGCGATTCCTGCTCCCGGCGGCGCCGACGGGGCGCTGCCCCTCTCCGGCACCGACGGTCTCGGCCTCAATCCCGCGCTCGCGCCGCTGCACGAACTGCACGAGCGCGGCGAGCTGTCGATCCTTCAGGGTGTGGGATATCCCAACCCCAACCGAAGCCACTTCGCGTCGATGGACATCTGGCACACCGCCCGCACCGAGGGACATGGCCGCGGCGGCTGGCTCGGCCGCTACTTCGACAACGCCTGCTCCGGCCGTCCGGAGCCCGAGGCGGGCGTCGCGATCGGACGAGAGGCCCCGTTGGCGATGCTGGGCGAACACGCCTCGCCGGTCACCTTCGAGACGGAGGAGCTGTTCCGCTGGGCCGGGGAGGATCTGCACCCGCTGCTTGCGAAGCGGTACCAGCAGGTCAGTCGCGCCGGAGCCCTCGAGACCGATGGCGACAGTCAGCTCGCGTTCCTGACCCGGACCGCGCTCGACGCTCAGGTCTCCTCGGACCGGATCCGCGCCGCGGTCGGCCGGGATCCGCTGGTCCGCTACCCCCAGGGCAATCTCGCGCGGCAGCTGCAGGTGGTCGGAGCGATGATCCGCGACGGCCTCAAGACCCGCGTCTACTACGTCACGCTCGGCGGCTTCGACACCCATGCCGGACAGGAACGCTCCCACGCGAACCTTCTTCGTCAGGTCGGGCAGTCGTTGCAGGCGTTCCAGCGGGACCTCGCGGCCCAGGGCAACCAGGATCGCGTGGTCACGATGGTCTTCAGCGAGTTCGGGCGCCGGGTGGCCCAGAACGCCTCGGGCGGCACCGACCACGGCGCCGCAGCACCGATGTTCCTGATGGGCACGCGGATCCGACCGGGCGTGATCGGCAACCACCCCTCGCTGACCGACCTCGACCGAGGCGATCTGAAGTACGGCATCGACTTCCGCTCGGTCTACGCCGGCCTGCTCGGCGACTGGCTGCAGAGCGATCCGGATCCGGTGCTCGGCGGGACGTTCCGCCGGGCCAGACTGCTGCGAGGTTGACGCCCTCACGGTCGAGCCAGCGGTCCGCGATCGGTCTACCATCCGACGAACGCCGGGGACAAGACGTCCCTCCCGCCCCACGGAGTCCGCCACGATGAACCGCCCCCTCGCCGCGACGTTGCTTGCCGGAACCATCGCGATCATCGCCGCCTGCGACGGCGGCGGGTCGACGACCGACCCCGCCGAGACCACCGTGGCCACGCGACCGGCGCCGACCGCCGAGGAACTCGCCGCCGCGACGCCCGTCAGCTACCGGGTCGAGGGCATGCACTGCGGCGGATGCGCCGCGGGGCTGCAGGAGAAGCTCGCCGGCCTGAGCGGCGTCGTCGCCTGCGAAGTCTCCTACGAGAACAGTCGCGCGGACATCGCCGTCAGCGACGAGTCGATCACCCCGGCGCTCGAGCAGGCGATCGAGGAACTCGGCTACACCTACGCCGTCGCCGACGCGACCCCTTCCGAGGCGGACGCCGCACCAGCGGAGGAGTCCGAGACCTCCTCGCCCTCCGGCGGCGAGACCGAGGCGGGCTGAACGACCGAGCGAATCCCGCGTCGTCGACGGCGGGCGTTCAGGAATCGACTGCGCCGCGATCGAGTTCGGCGACCACTCGAGCCACCGCCTCGGGCATCGACGCCTCGATCCTCGCCCCCGCCGCGGCGACGTGTCCGCCACCTCCGAATCTCGCCGCGAGTTCGTTGACGTCGATCGCGGCGCCGTCGCAGGCGGCCGACCCGGGCTCGACCGCCGCAGCGCCCGCCGATCGGAAGCTCATCCGGACGAGCCCTCGCTCGGGCTCCGAGAGCATCACCGACGCGACCACTCCGGCGAGCGACAGCGGCTCGTTGACCAGGCCCGAAACGTCGGTCGAAGACGCCCCGGTGGCCTCGAAGTCCTCCGGATCGAGATGCATCACCGCGACGCGCCGCCGATCATCCCCGCCCCACGGAACCAGTCGCATCGAGGACAGGCCACGACCGAGCATCTCCAGACGCTCCGGTCGGCCCTGCTGTTCGAGCAGCGCGTAGAGGCGGTTCTTGTCGACCCCGGCATCGAGCAGGCGCGATGCCAGCGAGAACTGCGCGGCCCCGGCCGAGGGAAACCGGAACCATCCGGTGTCGGTGGCGAGGCCCATGAAGATCGCTTCCGCGAGCGATCCCGGGCCTCCGCCATCGAGCGGCGCGCCCATCGCCTCGGCGAGGCCGGCGAGGATCTCCGTCGTCGACGCCGCCGAGGCGTCCACATGCCGATGGGCCGCGACCGACTCGTCGCCTCGGGCGTGATGATCGATGCCGATCACCCGGTCATGACGCGATCTCACCCAGTCGGACAGCGGCTCGATCTGCGGGAACGTGCCGGTGTCGACCACGACGATCGCGTCGACCAGCTCGTGCCGACGCATGGCGTCCTCCACCGACGCCGCGCCCGCCTTGGGGTCGATCGTCTCGATCTCGTCGGCGGTCGTCGAGCGAAGCGCGGGATCGATCGGCTCCACCAGCACCACCGCCGCATCGGCACCGATGTGGCGCAGCAGACGGCGCATCGCCAGACAGGAGCCCAGGGCATCGCCGTCGGGCTTGGCGTGGCTCAGGACGACCGCCGAACGGACCTTCGCGAGGCGGGCCGCCAATCCGGGCAGGTCGAGATTCGATCGATAGGTGCTCATGACGTGCTCACGCGGCGTCGGACGCCAGCAGTTCCTCGATGCGCCGCACGTCGCGACCCATCTGCTCAAGCAGCGGTTCCACCCCGGGGAAGGCGATCTGACCGCGAATCCATCGGTGGAACCAGACCCCGATCGACCAGCCGTAGTCGTCCAGCGGCATGTCACGACCCACCAGATGAACCTCGCATCTCGGAGGCGTCACCTCGAAGGTGGGCTTGCATCCGACGCTGATCGCCGCCAGCGCCCGGGTGCCATCGGGCAGATCCGCCCAGCCGCCGTACACCCCATCCGCGGGCAGAAGCAGCCTGCCGTGATCGAGGTTCGCCGTCGGCCATCCGAGGGTGCGGCCCTGCCGATCGCCGGGCACCACCGACCCCTCGAGCATCGGCGGACGCCCCAGCACCGCCGCCGCATCCCGCACGCGGCCGTCGGCGATCAGACGCCGGACCACGCTGCTGCGGGCCGGCACGAGCAGTCCCGAGGGAAGCGGGACCTCCAGTTCCGGCACGATCTCGACGCCAAAGCCTTGCCGGCGACCGATCTCCGCCAGCGTGTCCAGATCGCCGCGGCGATCGCGGCCAAACCGGAAATCCGGTCCCTCGACGACGAGATCGATGCCGCCGCCGGCGACGCGGAGGCGTTCCTGCAACCGATCGACGAACGCCTCCGGATCGAGCGAGAGCAGATCCGGATCGGTCTCGAGCAGCAGGACCTCGTCGGCCCCGGCCTCGTGCAGCCAGGCCCGCTTTCGATCCGGTGTGGACAGGCGGACCGGGGAGGTTTCCGGACGAAGGACTTCCGCCGGCAGGGGCTCGAAGGCCACCGCGACCACTCGACCGCCCGGTCCGGCGATCTCGCGAGACCGGGCGATCAATTGGGCGTGTCCTCGATGGACACCCTCGAAGTTGCCGATGCACAGAATTCTCATGGTTGTTTCGAACTCGCCGCGAATCGGTCAGGATATCGATGGCGGGGCCTCTTCGGGTCCCGCCGCCGATCTTCTGAACGCGTCGCTGCCCGCCTTCCACCAACGCCGCTCCTCGGCAGGGTGACCGCCACACGATGTCCACCGCATCCTCCGCCTCCAGCACGCCGGCCGCTGCGGACCCGCAGCGCACCGTCGAGGAACTCGTTCGAAGCTTCCGCGAGACCGCCGAGGAGACGGTGCCGTGGTTCCTGCAGCAGATGCCGCCGATGTACTTCCAGGACACGGATGCGGCGTCGCAGCTCGCCCACCTGCGGGCGATCATCGCATCGCGGGCATCGGGGCGACCGCTGGAACTCTCGTTGCGCAGCGAGGACGGGAACGAATGGACGTTCATGCGTCCCAAGAACTATCCGGGCGTGCTTGCCGAACTCGTCGGGAGCCTGCCGCTCGAGCGATCCCTTCGGTCGGCGAAGATCCACACCACGCTCGATGGCGGACTCGTCCTCGACACGTTCGTCTTCGGTGACCGGGATCCCTTCGACGCCGGCGATCCGCGTCAGGCGGAGAAGCTTCGAGACACCATCGAGTTCGCTCGAACCCAGGATCCCGACTGGGACGAGGCGGAGATCCGGACCTACTTCGAGGGATGTGCCGCGGAGTACGTCTCGACGCTGACGCCGCTTCGCATCTGCAAGCACCACGAGCTGTTCCTGAAGGTCTCCGGACTCGACGGCGCGGCCGTGACGCTCGAACCCGAGTCCGATCCGGGCCTTTCCCGAATCACCATCGCCGTGGCCAATGCCCGCACCCGCACCATGCTCGAGCGGACCGCGAGCCTCCTCGCCCGCCATCGCATCGGCATCGAGCGGGCCTACCTCGACATCGTGGGCGATCCGCCGCACGGCTCGGTCACCTTCGTCGGCTTCGTGATCCAGGGTCCCGACGGCGGCGCGGTCGATCCCGACAGCGACCTCTGGCGACGGGTGCAGGCGGACCTCCTTCGCATCAAGTGGGTGGACTTCCGCTGCCTCGACATCACCCGCCGGCATCCGAACCTCGACCTCGCCCGCGCCGAGGTGGTGCTCGCCTTCACCCAGCTCCTGCACCAGATGCTGGCCGGCACCAACCGCTTCGCGTTCACCCGCGAGCGGATCCAGGCGGCGATGGAGCAGAACTTCCCGACGACCATCGAACTGGTCGATCTGCTCGTGGCACGCTTCGATCCGAACGAACCGCTCGCCGAGACGATCTTCCGCGAACGGCTCGAAGCGCTCCGCAAGCGGATCGGCGAGAACGTGAACGTCGATCCGGACCGGTCGGTGATGCTCGGCCTCGTCGACGCGGTGGGCGCGGTGCTGCGAACGAACTTCTTCCTGCCGAGACGCTTCGGCCTGGCGTTCCGCCTCGATCCGGCGCTCCTGCAGACCGAAGACCGACCGGAACTGCCCTACGGCGTCTTCTTCGTCCACGGACGCGGCTGCGCCGGGTTCCACGTGCGCTTCCAGGACATCTCCCGAGGCGGCATGCGGGTCATCCGCCCCGAGAGCGAGGCCCAGCACGCCCGCGAGAGCGAACGCCTCTACAACGAGGCGTACGGACTCTCCTTCGCCCAGCAGTTGAAGAACAAGGACATCCCCGAAGGCGGCGCGAAGGCGGCGATCCTCATCGAGCCCAACGCCGAGATCACGCGGTCGGTGAAGAGCTTCGTGGACAGCCTGCTCGACCTCATCACGCCCGAGGAGACGACCCGACGTCGGATCGTCGACCGCCTCGGGCGACAGGAGCTGATCTATCTCGGCCCCGACGAGAACATCACGCCGCGGCACATCGAGTGGATCGTCGATCGGGCCCGCATCCGCGGCTATTCGATGCCGACGGCGTTCATGAGCAGCAAGCCCGGCGCCGG
>Ga0075481_10000707_pt1 | contig 12743 bp, 1 predicted proteins | sample DEB08_DNA_11_FD_76337 | JGI IMG/M metagenome (GOLD analysis project Ga0075481, IMG submission 76337) | Aqueous microbial communities from the Delaware River and Bay under freshwater to marine salinity gradient to study organic matter... | ecosystem: Environmental > Aquatic > Marine > Coastal ... | reverse complement strand
GTTTGATCAGCATCGTAAGAAGTAATTTCTGTGGAAGAAGTAGTAATAATAATACTATTTTTATCAATGACTGTTCCAGCTGCACTTTGAATTGAAAATTCACCAGCAGATCCAGCAGAGAATGAAGCAGAAATAGATCTATAGTGTAGATAATCACTGTCAGCCTTTACTGGGTTTACAGAAGTTCTTACAGTTAATCCACCATGACTGGTATATAGTTTACATACTTTCTTTGATACATTGTAGTATGTGCCATTTGTTGCAGATGAAGATAAAGTAACAGTAGTTCCATTTGTTACTGTATCAACTTCAAAAGAACCAGAAACACCAGGAAACTCTAATTTAGATTTTTCTGAAAGTTCAAAATTGAAAGATGTATTAGTTCCTGTTAATGTAGTACCACTAGAAATTACAAAAGAAGATCCACTGATGGAAACAGAATCTAGATTTACAGTTGAACTAAATCCACTACTCTTGTCCGCTTTTCTTACATTTTCAAGCAAATTTCTAGTAATTGTAGATATAGTTGGATTATTACTTGTTGTATATCTACTGGATTGGATTGATTCACCAGCAACAAATGTTCCAGTAACCTGTCTTAGAGTTACATTTACACCACTCACTGAATCAACAAATGCTGTTGCGCCGGAAGTAGAACCTACTAAGAAGTCCCCGGCAGTAATATTATTAGCAGATGAAAGTGCTAATGTTTCATAAATTACTAAATCTGTTAAGTATAACCTTCGACTACCTCCTTCTAGAGTTAATACTTTTGCCTTTCCGATAATATCGTCATCTGCATCTTTGAGGAACACAGTATCATTAAAAGATACAGAACCACTAACTGTAGATACTTTAATATATGATCCAATATCTAGAACAAGACCTTGGTTATTAAGAGATTTTGTTTTTCTTGGTTTTGGAACAACAATATATTGTTTTCTTTCGTTTAATACTTCAAAACCCTGGACATATGCCTTACCTTCGGAAAGTTCAATTACATAATAATCTTTTCCTAGAATATAATTGCTTGTTCCGTCACTATATTCATTTGCGCCAATGTTTATATTTGCGCCAGCAGGAATTTCCGTTACAACTGTTTTTCCGTCATAAGTGATTTCATTTGGAAAATATACGCCACCATTTTCACCATCGTTTAGTGCTTCCCTAAGTTTAAACGTATATGGTTTTGTTGTATAACTACCAGACTCATCAAAAGTTCTTCTTGCTAAATTTTTCTCTAACTCATTGTATGCTGAGTAATAAGCGTCTGCTTGTTGGGTTATTTTACCTTCTTCAAACCTCATTAACTCAATGAAGTTTGAGTTGTCAGCAATTAATAAATTTTGTTTTATTAATTTTAATTCTATCTTTAATCTATCAGCTCCAGGCGAAGCATAGTTTGTAGATCCAATAGAATTATCATATAAAGTTTCATCTTCTTCTACGGATGCAATACTTTCAATAATTTGCAAACCAACCTTATATGATGGTCTATTGTTATATTGATCCAGAATAATTAACTGTCTCTGTACCTCTACAAAAAATCCTCTAATAAAATAAACACCAGGATTAATATTTACAGTAGACCCAGTATATGCAGTTGCATTTTGTACAGTTGTTACAGCTACGGGTGTATTATTTTCATCAACTAGAATTTCATTATTTTTAAATTCACTTACTTGAACATTCTCCTCAATGTTGCCGCCTGAGTTATACTGAACATATAGTGTAATGGTATCTTTCTCGGACTCTTCTCTACTGATAGTTTTTACAACTTCTGCTTTTACGCCAGAAACTAATCCTGTTAGTGTTTTACCGACCAAATTTTCACGGTAGGTTTCCACCGAAACGCCATTTATTAAAGACTGTACTAGAACTGCCTTTGCACTTAAGTTATAGTTAACATTACCAGGAATAACTAAAGAACCCTCTTTAAAAAAGTGCTGCCCAAATTTTTCAATTTGGTTTTGTAGTACAGTTTGGAGTTGGTTTAACTCCCTTGTTTGTACCGAATAACCTGGTTTGAACAGTACCTTTTGATAATTTTTTGACGGATCAAAATCATCAAAATATGGAGATACTTTAAGATTAGTTTCCTGCATTTATAAGACCTTCAGGTTTTTCTTTTGATTATTTATTTTAGAATTCGACGACAAGTTTGATGTCTTCAACTTGATCATTTGATCTATTTACTGCTTTTCTGTTTTCTACGTAAATTACGTTGCCACTATTCTTTTTGACCTCAGGAGAAGCATACCCATTAGTAAATGTTACACCAAAATAAGTTCCACTCCCTGATGGTGTAGCAGTTACTGTTCCTTGAGTTGTAACAGATGATATAGCATTAGAACCACTAAAGGGAATTGCCTTATATCTATTTGGATCTTTTGGATTTGCAGTTTCTCCACCTCTTTCATCAATATATTCATTTTGGTAATAACGAAGAACTTTAGTCACAGAATCCCAATGAATTACTCTACCAATTGCATTTGTAGTGGTTTGGGTGATTAACTTACCAGGTTCAAAGTCTCCAGTTGGAGTGCCAGTACCAGATGTTGGAAATTTAATTGAATAACAAGCAGTTGCTGTTGATTGTGTCAAATCTTGACTATTTGGATTTTGAGGATCCGCTAGAAGACCATATCTCCTGAACTGAGAGTCAACTGGTACGTCACCATCACCATCCAAGAAATCTAAACTCTTGTTGATCATGACTCTATAACCACCTAGTTCAAGAGCAGGGTTTGCACCATGTCCACCAGGAGGAGAAATGATTGCTTCTACATTACCACTCAATGAAACAGAACCAGTACCAGGTCTAGTTTGAGCATCAGAAAGACTGGTATAAGCCTCAGATAATAGAACAATTCCTCGTGTGTAACCAGAACCAACTGTTTCCATATCTGCGGTTTCAATCTTACCAGCATTTGAACCACTTGATAGTACAGTAATTCTTGCAATTGCGCCAGTACCATCACCAACAATGGGTACATAATAAGTATTTGCTGAAGCACCACCAGTTCCTCTATTTTTAATGAGTAACTGATTGATAGAACCATCCACTGCGGCAGAAACAACAGCAGAATCAGATTTTACTGGAATAAAATCTGTAGATACAAATTTAATATAATCGGAGATATTGATCGTGTACATGTACTTCCATCTATAATCACCATTATCAGTATCAAAAATAGTTGTACTAGTTCCAGTTGGTTCTGTCAGCGATTGTTTTCCTGTTGGATAGGTTGGACTTTCTCCATTATAAATGCACTTATAGACTTGATAATTACTGTTAATCACATAAAACTGAGAATCATAAAGACTAGACTGACCATTTAAAGAAAGATTATCTGGTGTATAATCATTCTTATACATATCATACTTAGTGCCTTGACTCCAAGTATTTCTCCTAATAACTTGGGATAAATCTGCCCTAGAAACTCTTTTTAAAGAAATCATATCATCATAAACTTCATTCATATCGTTAAATGAATCATATGGTTCTGGGGGATCAAATTCACTAACTCCAGTAACTCCATCATATCTCTCTTCAGTCCAATCTTGTGATCTACCTGTAAAAAGATAAATTTTACTTCTATATGCAGAAGCAGCAGTAGTTCCATCAGCTTCAGGAGAACCAGAAGAATTATATGGTTCTTCCAGCGACTCCATAAACTGTTCAGCGGCAAAAACCCTAAAATTATCAGTTACTAGTGAAGGCATTATTCTTCCGTTTATGTTTTGTACTTTTATTTATCAGAGATAATCATCGTGATCTTCAAAATATACTAAAGTGTAAGTTGAAACATCATCTGGAGATTCAATTTTTGCATCATGTGAAACTGCATTAACCGCCCTGGTACAACCATCAATATTATTTGAATTTACATAAGTGTATTCAATTGTTTCTGACTTAGTTACACCAGAATTTTCATAATACAAGATAACTTTATAAGTATCATAACCAACACCAGGATTTCTGATGATAACATCAGTTATTGTTCCAGAACCATTTAATACTGGTTCTAAGACACACCCAGTACCTCCACCGCCAATTAACTCCAGTGTAAGATCACGATCATCATATCCAGAACCACCATTCAGTATTTGAATCTGTGCAATTTCATTATTAGAAACAAAAATTTTAAAGTCCGCGCCAGAACCACTAGAAGATGATACTGTAATAGATGGGGCATTAGACTTCATACCCTTAGTGTTTGCTAGAGGAATAGTTTCAGCATTAGCACTAATATTAGATGAAAGTTTAGTTGCTTTCAAGATAGTTGATTTATGTAATGGTTGTTCCTTATATGTTGTCGCATACATGGTAGCAACAGCAGTTTGATTGGTGTAAATGTTGTTTCCAGGATATTGAATATCAATAGTACTATCATCGACGATATTATCTCCGATGAGTGTCTTCACATAAGCAACTGCTTTTGCACTTGTACCAGTTCCCTTAGTACGAATTACAACTGGATTTTCATAATATCCACCACCATTAGTCATAGTGAAATCAGTAACAATACCATTGGAATATGTTGTAGTAGCTGCAAAATTTCCTGGGGAGTTGCCTGAATATGATTCTGTTGTCAAAACAGTAGGTGATAGGACACTAGTAACTTTTCTCGCAGTTGTTTCTCCAGATATTCTCAACTCATCACCAACAGAAACTTGATTGAATCTATTATTTACTTTAACATCGCTTGAAGTTCCACGGAAATCTAGAATTACTAGTTTTGTAAATGAAACACTATTTACAAATACAATCTTGTTGTTGTCAACATAGAAATCATAGAGAGGACTTTGAACTTCACCATCCTTGAGGACAATCAACTGGTTCTCAAGTTCTCTAGGTCTTTCTATGTGAGCATTTGGATAGTAGTCAACACCAGATTTTGTAAGTGGGAACTGAGTTCCTGTTCCGTTTGAAATAGTATCCAGTTTATCAAAAGATCCAACACTTCTAACTGCAATTACATCACCTGATGATGGCGCTGTTGTAAATACAATCTGACTTTCGATGTCTCCATCCAAAGTAAAGTCAACTTTAGGTTCTAGTAATTTGCCATTTTTGGTTACTAGTAAACTTGTTTCATCTGGTGTATTATCATCAGCTATAGTACCAACAGGAACAAAGTTTTCCTCTACGTCATACAAATTAAACTTAGTATTTGAACCATTAAATGGTGTATGAATTTGATCTAGTCGATTAAATACACCAAAGAATTTAATTGCAAATAGTTCTCCAGTTGTGTGTGGTGTAGTGAGAGTTATTTGAGTTCCAGCGGTATTCCAAGTAAATCCACCAGTTTCTGCAAAATTCCACTTGTTATTAGAGAACACAACAACGTTTTCTTTTTCAGTTGGTTCTGCAGTGCTTAAACTATAAGTATTACCAGAGACACTAGTTAATGTCCTCAATTCATTTCTACTCATTCTTACCAAGAATATCACGTCATTTGCAGCAGGTGCTGTAGTAAATGTAATTAACCCCCTATTAGTTGAAATATCATATTCAGTATCTGGATTCAATACAACACCGTTCTGGGACACTAAAATATCAGCATCCTGTAAAATATTTGCTGCAACTAGATTTTGACCATTGTATAGTAGTTTAAATACAGTTCTAGAACCATTTGGACAATATTGATAGTCATCAATTAAAGTTACGTTTGGATACTTAACTATAAAAATTAGAGATGGTGGAAATCCTGTAGTGTGGGATAAATGAATCTCTGTATTACTATTCTCAACTGTAAAATCACCTCTTCTATAGAATCTAGGAACACCATCGGCATAAACAACTAAATTATTATAATCACTGGAACCAATAGCAGAAGAGAGTGTATAACGATGCACACTAGAAGAAACTGCACCAGATGAAGAAATACTTAACTCTTCGGTGCCATGTGTATACATTATGAATAAATCTTCACTCTCAGCAACGTTTGTAGTAAATTCTATATACCCGCTACCAGTCACAAAGTCTTCTGTTGGGTTCTGCACTACACCATTTCTAATAATGAATAAGTCATCAACGTTTGGTGGATTGAAACTTTGGAAACCATTTGCTAATTTGTATCTTGTTGGTTTTATGACAACCCCATTTTCAGTAATGGTAGTTTTCGCATAATTATCATCAATGTAGTCAATTGACTCATTTGGATTTGTGATAGAATTGTCACCGACCTGGAAAATGTTTATTGTAATTCCAGTTTGATATAAAGCAGTTGCATTAAATGTCAAAGTGCTTCCAGATACTGTATAAGCAACTCCTGGTTCTTGAACAACACCATCAACAGTTACAATTAAATCTGCGGGTCCAGCTATATTTGTGATGGGAGTACCGCCATCTGCTAAACTATAAGAAAGCGTAGATGTATTTGAAACAACAATTGGATCTAACTCTTTTCTAGAACTTCCTCCAGTTGTAAATGCATATATCTTGACATTATCCGATGAAATGTCAACATTGGAACCAAATGTAATTGTATATTGATTAGAAGCATATGTAGTGGAATATGAAGATCCTACTTGTAAAATACCATTTACAAATATAAAGAACATATCATCATCTACTTGAGTAGATGTATTATAAGCGATTCTTGATGTAGTAACTTGTGAGAAACTAGAGGTTAAATCTTCAAAGGAAGTTTGTCTTATATTGACCATGAAGATGTCATCACTGACAACTGGTGCTGTAGTGAATCTAATATAAGGTGCTGAGGAACCATCTAAGACACTATAGTCTTTTCCTGGAACCTGATAAACACCATTTCGGTACATCATTAAGTTATGAGTACTAAGAACAGTGGTACTTACATAGTTTTTTGTAAGTGCAAATTCAGTTTCTACACCATCAACATAGTTTGCAATACTTAGAGGAATATTTTGATTTAATCCATCATATGAATAGAACGAGAAAATTAGTTCATCTTCATAAGCCTCTGGTGCAGTTGTAAATGTAATTGTACTTCCAGATACTGTATAATCTTTACCTGGAATCTGCATTACACCGTGTCTAACTACAAATAAATGATAAACTGAAACTGGTGTAAATGCGATGCCATTGGCAGTTATTGGGAATGTTGTTTTAGTTCCATCAAAACAAACAAATGCATCAAGGACAACATTTTTAGTTGGTTCTGGCAATAATTGTCGATTGAAGAAAACAAGGTTTACATCATCCGAAGCGCTTGGAGCTGTTTCAAATGTAATCTTGTTGTCATTAATTGTATGACCTTTAAAAACTCTATATTTGTGATCAGTAAACGTTTGAACTGGATACTGTAACTCATTATTTTTAATTACAAATATATCACCAACATTATTGACATACTTTGGTACACCTCTATCAGAAAGGTTAAATGTTTTTCTAGATCCATTTTGTTGTACTTCTAGTCTATCAATTATAGCACCATTCTCACCATTTGTGTTAGAAGAATAATCGCTGACAAAATCTAATAGTGTACATTTTGTAGAAGAAGAATAAGCGGATACGAATGTAATTGTATTACCAGAAATAGAATATTGATCATGATCCAGTACTGTGTTATTGATGTATACCACCAAACTTTCTTCACCATTTTTTGGGGTATAATTTTTTTGATTTACTTTTAATGAGAATGATTTTGTAGATCCATTAAAAGTAATTTGATCCAGAACTTCAACATAACTTCCAGATGTTTTTGGACTGGTGTATGAGAATTTTGTATCAAATCCCTCAACTCTCGTGCTACTTACTGGAATTACAGTGCCATCAAGAGTTTCTTTTCTTATTTCATAAATTGAATCTGGAGTCTTGACTGCATTTGATTCTATGAATTGTTTAAATTTAGTTTTTTCACAAGGGAGATGTTTAATTATCTTATTTTGATTGATTGCAGTGCCATTAATCTTTTCGCAGTTTATTGTTCCATCAAAGTACCAACCAAATAATTCTCCAGAAGCAATACTCTCACTAAATGTGACAGTATTACCAGAAACAGTAAAGTCTGTCAATAGCTGTGTCTGGAATATACCTGTACGGAATATTAATAATTGACAATCATTAGTTGGAGTATAATTTAAAGTGTAAGTAGTTCCAGAACCAGTTAAAGTTAATTTCTTTAATTTACTGTGTCTTATAGCAATTACATTAGATTCATATCCAACTTTTGGTATGACAATTGCATTATTGGAAACAGAAAGGTTGGAAGGATCCTGTACAACACCACCAATTGTAATAAGTAACTCATTCAATATCGAAGATGTAATAGGATATGGAGCATTATTTAAAGTAAATGAGAAAGATGTTTGGTCGGCAGATATTTTTTGATTATCCAATTTAATGACTTCATCGTCAAAAGTATATAATACGATTTCGTCTGAATTATCAACCGTATAATGTGGAACATATGAAATTGGATTTTCTGATACCTCATAACTCTCATCTGGTTCCTGTAAAATGCCATTCCAGAAGTTAAGTGATTTGAATGTTGCAGACGACTTTCCAAAAGCAAAGTCAGCTGACACCTGAACAACAATTTCGTTCAATTCAAATTGAATATTGTTGTAATTTTCCACAACCAAAGATCTTTCGGTTATTTCAGTTATTTTTGCCACCGCGCCAGATGTTGCACCAATAATATAACTACCAACGGTGAAACCACTAACATCAAACAAAAATAATCTCTGTTTCCCACAAGGAGACAGTTTTAGAGTCAAATCAAGTTTTCTTGAAATTTTAGTAGAGAAAATTACGCTACTCTTAAATACATCAAGTGGATTCTTGAAGAAGAACTTTCTTCTCTCAATAAGTTTTTTGCCGAATTGTTTAAATCCGGCTGGGTGTGTGTTAATATCTTGTTGTTTTATCCAGTCCTTTGTATCTCTTGAAGATGTGATACTATAAGACCATTCTTGATAATACCTACTATCAGTGAGTTTTTGTAGAGTTTCACTGGTATTACCAGAAATATTTGATCTCTGAATATCTAACTCTGAATATGCATTTACTTTTGCATATGCTTTAGATCTTCTAATACTTTGTATTTCACCATAAACTTTACCCGCATAATAAATTTTATCACCATCTTTAAACTGACCTACGTTTTCATTAAATTCGATAGTTGAAGATCTAGAATCAAAATTAACAACATCAGTTTCAACACCAACAGGGAAGAGTAAAGAATTAACATTACCTGTTAATTTAACCCCTGGATAAAGTTCTTTTCTTCTAATTTTTGCTTTAAGTGAGGCACCAGAACCATATGTAGATTGAACAGTAATAGTTGGTTCGGATTCAAAATTTAGTCCACCATCTACAACTGTTACGTTAGTAATTGTTCCCAAATAAACAGTCGCTTCTAATGTTGCAAGATTATTTTTACCATTAACCAATAAAGTCACAACATTATCATAGTTAGAACCACCATCCAACACTTCAATTTCATAAATCTCGAAGTTCTTAGTTACCTTTGCAGTAGCAGGTATATCCAAGTAATAATTTACATTTCTATTAGCAGTAAATGATCTTCCGAAAGAACTATAAGATAACTTTCTTAATGAACCAATTGTGTTTGAGTTTGTTTGTATAATTGCTTTACCGTCACCAGCTGTTTCATTTTCAGTACCCTTCTTAATAATATTAGTGATTGTGGGAAGTTTTTTATATCCAAACCCTTGATTTGTAATCGAAATTTCTTCGATAGGACCAGTAGCACCAAAAGATTTAACATTATACGATAGATTAACTTCTTCGTATCCTTTGGTGGACTCCGAAAAATCTATGGTAAATGTATTTGAGGTAGTTTCTGTAATCTTTTGGATTCCATAAAAATCTCTGGTTTTATTAATTTGATATATTTTATCGCCAACATGCAAATATAATCTGTTTGGAATATTTTCTGCATTCAATACAACAGAGTTTGCCGGAGAATCTTCCAGCGTAAAGAACTCGTTTGTTTTTTCAATATCATAAGTAAGTTGAAAATTAGCGTTTGCGGGGAGATTTAATTTATATGTGTATCTAAAATTTAAATTTATTTCGTAAAAAGTAACATCCTTAAATAAATCACTAGATGAAGCTTGATCAACTGTAACTCCAGAAATTTCAATTGCCCTATCTGCATCTACAGCTTGACTCAAAGAGTTGTCTGGTAGATTAATTTCAATAGGTGTTGATGGTTTAGTATACTCAAAATAAACAAAATCATTTTTCGATATTCCGTGATTGGAATCGGTTGTAAAAATAACTCGTCTATTTTCTAATTTTCTTTCTAGTTTAGTTAATGTTTTACCACCAACTTTAGATATAATAGCACTAAATCCAGAACCATTGGTTAGGTTATTGTCTACGAGTAATCTATCACCAACGCGATAATTGTTTCCTTTAGATTCGATAATTACAGAGTCAACAGAACCTGAAGAAATAGTAGAAGTTTTTGCTACAGTTTTTGATGTACCTACATTTTGTTGGGGATACTCATCATTGTGTAATAATCCAGGAAATATAGTTACACCATTTTGAACAATTGGGTCAATATCTTTTTCAAATGATCTGGTGAATACAGATGGTATTTTATCATTTTTTCTACATCTATTGTTCATATAATCATCATAATTTGATGCAAATGTATCTCCAATAAAGTATGGGAAACCATTAAATCCAATAGAATCATTATCTGCGGCAGCAGATTCTACCAACGCATTTGTAATAGGATCATAAGACTCTAAAGTTGTAAAATAACAATATCTTCCAGCAGGAAATTCTGGAGTGATACTAAATCTTCCATTATGTTGATCTAAATCATCATCATCACCTTCAACATATTCATAATCATCAACAAAACTTCCAATTGGATACTGATCAATAGATGGACCACCAAGTCGATCTAGAGTAACATATTTTGTACCATTGGTTGTTGATAAAGTTATAGCACCAGTAGTTCCAGAAGTCACTTCTGTATACTTTAGTTTATATCTAGATTTAGCGGTAGTAAACTGACTTGTATATCCAGAATTAGTTGGGTCTGTGATTAAAGGTTTATTTCTCTCATTTAAAATATAACCACTTCCATACATTGGAACGCTGTCATAAGAAATAGCAATTGGTAGAGCGTGAATAACAAAATACTGTAGTACTTCATCATCGTTAAACTGACCAATTGGTTTTCCAGCTGCTGTAACAGCTGCATCAATCACACTTTGAGGTGATTTTTCCTTCAAATATAAAGCATAAAGTTTCTTACTATTTTGTAATAAGTAATACTGTTTTTCATCTAGATCTTTTGGAAAATCATTTTTATAATCAATTAATTTAAAATCTTTTGGATTAATTGATGATGATGATGGAACAGAATCACTAGAGTCATACACATAACCACCATATGAGTCGATTCTATCTAACTCATTTAGTTGTCGTACAAGGTTAAATGTCCACTCCTTTAATTTGGAGGATACTAATGCATTTTTTCTTTCGACTGAAATAATTTCTAGAGTTGGTGATTGAGTGTATCCAGTACCGGCGTTTACAATATCAAATCCAGTAAGTTTTCCATTAGTTATTTTGGTTGTAATAACAGCATCTTTACCATTTCCAGTAATTACAACTTTAGGTGGAAGTTTGTATCCACTTCCCTGATCAAGAATTACAATAGAAACAATTGAACCATTAGCTGTATATGCTATTGCTTTTGCACCAGAACCAAAATTAATTGAAACAGCAGGGTTTATATCATACAATTTATTAATTGTATTGAAACCCTGCGTGTTAGATGTTTCTACCGATAATTCATTATAATTATCTTTATCGTAGTTATAGTTAGAGACTAAAGGACCAGATGAGTCAATAATTCTTGCGCCATTAATACTAAATGGAATATCTACATACCATTGATTATTACCGTCAATTCTACCACCACCAGAAATCCTAATAGTTGGTAAATTTATGTAACCAGCACCAGAATCTCTAACGATAATATTATCAATAGATCCATTCTTATAACTTAACTCTAATTTTGCTTTTCTGAAGTTTGGTGGATTCCTAAAAGTGGTTACAAATATGAAATCTGGGTTATTAACATTTTTATATGACAAATCTACTTTATTACTGTTTAAAAGAGCATCAGATTTTGTTTTGTGTAGAGTAAATGTGTTGTCATCAATTTTTCTAGCAAAATACTCAGTATCTCTTACAAGATTTTCAAAATATTTTTTGGTGGATAAGAATAAAACTTTGTCTAGAGTTTCAATTCCATGATCTGTATAAGTAATTTGATTTGTAGTGGTATTAATACCAGTAAAACTTGTAAAAGATAAAACATTACGATCATTATTATTAATTACTTCAATTCTTGGTTTTGTTGTAAAACCACTTAGGTTATCTTTGGTTGAAGTAGTTCCATCCCATATATCCGCTAATTTATTAAAATCTATGGATTTTATACCTGCAGAAATTTTAATTAGATTATACGTATAATCTAATTTAGTTCCATCATCAAGTATAAACTCTGGAACTGAATTAGTATCAGCTACATACCCATACCCGTTTGAATTTTCGGTATAAACAACTGGATAATCTCCACCGTCAGCAATGAAAAACTTTTCAATATGTCCATATGATATAGTATTACCTCTATAAGAATTTAATTGAATCGCATCAATATTCAATCCCAATGATTTTTTATTTTTTCTATTGAGTCCGATTGCTTGTGTTTGAGCTAGCAGACCACTCTTATTCCATCTTGTCAGTAATT
>Ga0075481_10000699_pt1 | contig 12766 bp, 6 predicted proteins | sample DEB08_DNA_11_FD_76337 | JGI IMG/M metagenome (GOLD analysis project Ga0075481, IMG submission 76337) | Aqueous microbial communities from the Delaware River and Bay under freshwater to marine salinity gradient to study organic matter... | ecosystem: Environmental > Aquatic > Marine > Coastal ... | reverse complement strand
CCAAACTTGGAACGGACATGGACGCGGAAGACGGCTTCAGGGTCCGTGGGAAAGAACGGCTTGACGAGGCGGGTTTCGAATCGTGGAGGATGGTCGTCGACGTCACCGGCGTGCGACGCTTGGAAGGGCCAGAAGAAGACCAACGGGTCCGCATCGTCGATGAGGGGCTCGAAACGGTCTGATCACTCAATTTCTCCGAGGAGATCGCCCATCATTTCGAGGTCTTCGTCGCTTGGCTCCTCGAAATCCTCTGGGCGTCGTGCTCCTCCCTCGAGTGGGTCCTCACCCGCCACCTTCGGGGCGGTCTTGCTCAAGGCCATCGCGCGGTTTTGCCGTGCTTTCCAGATGACAAAGCCCACCAAGGCAAGGAACATCAAGCCAGCCAGCGCCGTTGTGATGGTCACGGTGGTTTGGTCGGACATGAGCCTCCATCATGACAGGCGGATTAGGAAGATGCCGGTCCTTCTTCGGTCCAGTCGGGCCGTTCTGAAGCCCACGTGTTGATGTCGGGGGCGAGGTGGCGTCGACGGTCCACGGGCGGTTGAATCCAAGCCGTTGGCATGACCTCCTCCCCGACCCAGCGGTCCATGTCCTGGTGGTTGCATGCGGGGCAGCGCAATCCTTGGTCTCGGCCAGCTGATTTCATGCGGCGACCACAGTCAGGGCAGGACGGTCGTCGTCGCTGACGAACGGGTCCACTGAGGTGTTTCAACCCCTCAAGATGGCGTCCCTTGCGTCCTTCGTCCTCACCGACCAGGCCAACCCCCAGCACACGATCACCGGGCATGAGCTGAGCGGCGAGGTCTCGGACCGGGCCCGAGGGAGCGAAGGCCAACCATGTGCCGTCGCTCGTGGTCAAGGCAACGTGCCCTCCTCGAAGCACCTGGACCTTCTCCACGGTGGCCGATGTGGGAGCGGTCAGATGGTCTCCGCTTCCTTGGTTCGTGCGAAACAAGGAGGACCCTGTGTTGGGTTCGGTGCCGCTCCCTGCCATGAGCGTCGACATGCCGTCCTTCACGGCGCTGCGTACGGTTCCTCGAAGGCCAAACAGCACCGGTGAAGACCCTCTGGGGGCGAGGAGTCCACGTCCCTGACGCGGGTCTCGGCAAGCGACGAGGCGTTCGTCTCCGTCGAGATGCTTCAACACGTCCTCATCGAGGGACCGTGGCCGGTCCTGTTCGCCACGCCACGCGATGCCTTCCCATGTGCTGACCTCATTTGGCCAAGACACGGCGGCAATCGCTCCGATTTTCCCCAACCCACCTGCTTCCCAATCGGGTTGTGGTGCTTCAGCAAGCGACGTTTCTTGACGAACAGCGAGGCTATAGAACCGCCCACTCGGCTTGCTTTCGAACCAGACCATGCCGGGGTCGCTCGCGACCTGTTCCCTGGTGGCATGGCTTGATGCTGTACGTCGGCCTGCAAGGGGCGCAACATGTTCCTCCCACATGTGTTGGAGCCAAGCGAACCATTCCTTTCGAGGAATGTCCACGTGGAGTTCAGCGGCGAGGGCGGCGTTCCCTCGCGTTCTAGCTTTGGCCATGGGATACAAGCGCACGAGGCATGGATCGTTCACCGGTCGAACGCCATGTGGAAGGTTGGACAACACGACGTGCATGGTCCACGTGGTGCAACCGCCCCCCAAGTGGTCCGTGTCGTCCAAGCCCAGCCAACCCATTCAGCCCACCCCGTCACCTTGGTCGTCGAAATCAAGCAAACGCGCCACCAGGTGGGAAAGGCCAAGGTCCCTTCGGGAAAAGAAGGAACGTGCGCCAAAATTCAGACCGGCTTGAACGTCAGATCTTCGATCGCCGACCATGACATCGCCCGCATGTGCGCTTCCTGCATACGGTTGTGTCCATCGTTCTCGCATCGGTCCGAAACCGTCCGCTGAGCGAAGCAGGTGTGCCCCCAGTTCCAGCATTCCAATTCCCGGCTTGCGGCAACCGCACCGAGCCCATGGCAGATGCGGACAGGAGAGAATGAGGTCGGGTTGTGCGTTGTTTTCCTTGAGCACATCATCGAGCCGGTCATGGATTTGATGCAGGCGTTCCTCGTCCCAATGCCCTCGATCTACGGCGGATTGGTTGGTGACCACGCACAGCAAGAAACCGGCCTCCCTGAGTGTTCGCATGGCCTCCGCTGTGCCTTGAATCAAGGCCAATTCTTCTGGGGTGTTGACGTAGCCGTCGAGGCTCACGTTGAGCACCCCGTCACGGTCAAGGAAGGCGATGGGTGCCTCCACCGCCCCCCCGGGGAACGAGCGGAGGGCGTGCACCAGCGGTCCCTCCATGGCTCCCCCTCTCCCTCCTTGGCCCTTGAGGTTGGTCACCGTATCCATGGTGCGCCGTTCAACGCAGAGGGTTGAAGACCGACGCCGAGGATTTGGTGCCATGGCCGGTGCGTCCGTGGAGTCCATTGGACTGCTTGCCTCGGGCATGCTGCTCTTGGGCCTCTCGCTGTCGAAGCACCCGCTCGTGCAACGCGCGAGCCTCGTGGGTTGGCCCTTGGTCGGCTTCGGATTTTTCCTCATGGCAGACGGCTATTGGCAGGAGGGAGACCCCGTGCTGACCGTGATGCTCAGCGCAGCCTTGCCGGCGTCCTTGGGCGTGGCTTGGTGGGAGTGGAACGTGGAGGAGCTGCGGGACAAATCTGCCCTTCGTTGGCTCAAGGGTGCCGTGGCTTTGGCGGGGCTCCCCTACCTCGCGACCTACCACGTCCCGTGGCTGAGCCGATTGGCCATCGTCGCCGTCGCTTCTCAATCTGCACTGATGTTGAGGTTCACCGGCGCCGGTGATGTTCACGTCGGGGAGACTTACGTCAGCACGCCAGAAGGTCAGGTCCTCTGGCAAGAGTGGGAAGGCAACGTCTGGTTTTGGAGCCAGCCCTTCGGTGAATATCCGATTCAAACCGACTTGGTGTGGGCCGACGGTTCCTCTGTTGGGGTCAACATTGTGTTGGCTTGCACGGCCCTCCAGTCGATGATCGTCTTCGTGGGGGCCATCGCGGTGTTGGACATGCCATGGAAGCGACGCCTCCGTGCCCTGCTGTTGACCCTACCCTTGATCCACGTGCTGAACATCTTCCGAAACGCCGGCATCGTGTGGCTCCACGCCATCCATGGCGAGGTGGAGGTCTTCGGATTACGGATGTTCGAATTTGCCCACACGTATGCCGCCCGTGTGGTCGCCCTTCTTGCGATGTACGGCTTGGCCTTGGTGATGTTCAGGATCCTGCCTGAACTCCACGCGCACGTCCTCCGGCTGATGCGTCCCATCCGTTTGGCCCTCCGGCCAAAAGGGTCCTAGGTGGCTCAGCGCCATTCCAAGGGGCCACTTGGGATGGCTTCTTCGAGGGGCGGTGGGAGATCCGTCATGCTGGGGATTTCCGATTCCCGTGGGGGAGTTGCTTCCTCCGGATGCGGGTTCATCCCAAGCCTTGGTTCAGGTTCTGTCGCCATCTGCGATGGCCCAAACAACTCAGGCATTTGCTTCTCGTCGCCCATTTCGGCCCATGGGTCGACCGCTTGAGATCCGCCCGGTCCTCGACGCAACATGGTGAGCAAGAGCAGCACAATCAATCCGAGCACGGCGACGACCGCGCCGTAGGTCACCACCGAATCGTTGACGCCTGCCACCAGGTCGGCGTTGTCACCCACACCGTCGCCATCGGAATCCTCGCTCTCGTCCGGGTCTTCTGGGAACGCGTCCTCCTCGTTGGGGACTCCGTCGCCGTCGAGGTCCAGAGGATCGTAGGTGGTGGTGCACGCAAGGCTGTGCCGCTCGGCTTCAGCAAAACCGATGTCACCGTCGTTGTCACGGTCCATGGCCTCAAGGTCGATGCCGTTGACGTAAACCACGCCACTGAGGTCATCGACGGTGATGGCATCCACGTCCTCGGCTTGCTCCCAAATGTACCAGAATTCCTCGCTGCAGGAACACAGGTCGACTTCCAACTCTCCCATCTGCAAACGCTCGTCCTGGTTGAGGTCAAGGTCTTGACCGGGGGTGCCGGTCGATGGATGCGGTCGATGTTCGTCCAAGGTCACGATGCCATCACGGTCCCGATCCATGGATTCGAACCACGCCTTCGTTCGATCAAGGCATCCTTCTGGCTCAAACGGCTCATCGTTGCCAGCGTCGTCGTCGTCATCGTCGTCAACGGGCGGCAGTGCCGCTTCGGTCCAGAAGGCCACGATGCCAAAGCCGCTCACGTCTTCCAAAACGTCCACGGTGACGTCAAACCGACCGTTTGCTGCAGTGTCCATGGACCATGTCCACTCGACGCCTTCGCCTTCCATCCAGCTTTCGCCGTCAAATTGGCGACCGCGTGGTCCCTCGTCAAAGAACGCCTCCCAGTCGTAAGGCTCGGCTTCCACGTCGAGTTCAACATCGCCGGATTCACCCCAAGTGTTGATCTCCAACGGGGAAACAGGGCGCTCAAGGATTCCATAGAATTCGAGCATCGTGCCCTCGGGGGCTTCGATGCCTTCGATCGACTCACCGTTGAACAGTTGAATGGGCTCACCGTCCCAGTCCCACACGTAACGGTCGGTGAATTCTGCAAGGATGCTGGTGCCGCTGAACACCCGATCGGTGTGGACGAGGATCATCCATGTGCCTGGTGTTGGATCGTTGAAGGCCACCCTGTCGTTCGGTCCGGGTGCCACGCTTCGCTCATCGAACACCGTCGAGGTTGGTGTGGATTCGTAGGCGAGGTGCAGGTCGGCTTCGCCGGTGCCGTCGTCAAGGCTGATCTCGAGTCGCTCGGTGCCTTCCGGCACGTCGATGGAGAAATATTGGTTCAGTCCTTCGTAGCCCGAGAACGGGCCGTAGGGAACCCCGGGCGTGAGCTCGATGGCATCGGACGCTTCCGCATTGGTCGGCAGGGGCGTCAGGTCTGCCACGATGCTGTAATCGCGGGCCATGCGCCACGTGTAGGCCGTGATGTAGTAGGTCCCGGGTTGCAGGTTGTAGAGGTGGACTTCTTCCTCCGTTCCCATGCCGACAGACCAGTCCTCGAATTCGATGTCGTCTTCATCACCAAACACGCTTGGGAATCCGAGTTCCCATTCACCCCAGATGCCGAAGGGGTCAGGCGGGCCGCCGTAGGAGATGGCGAGGTCCACGTTGCCTTCACCACCGTAGGTCCTGACCGAAAGGTCAGCGAGCGGTTCGGTCACATTGACGTAGTATTGGATGGAATCGCCAAACTCGTTCCCCGGCTGGCCTTGGAGGTCTTGGTCGGCCACGGGAATGCCGTGTTTGAGTTCAATCATCTCGTCCAAGGACGGAGGGGCTTCGGCCACTTCCCACTCCGCCCACAGGTTGAATTCATCCAGTGAAGACGTTGCTTGGAGTGCAAACCAATGCACGCCAGCTTCTGGCCACGTGTAGGTGGCAAACACGCCGCCCCAGCCCCAGTCCTCGACCTCGTCCATGTGGGACCAGGCCGAAGGGACACGGTCCACGTCGTGGTACACCACGAAGTCCGCTTCTCCATCTTCCTTGCCTTCGTTTTCGGCCCATGCAAAGGCTTGGACGCTCATGCTGCGGGTGTACTCTGGAAGCTCAGCGAAGAACAGCAAGGTGTCTCCTGCGCTGATGTCGTCCAGGTTGAGTTCGTCACCGTTCTCAAGCTCCATGGCTTGGGCAACGATGGATCCGTCAGGCATCACCCATGCAGCGCCCTCGATGGTTCCCGTGCGGTTCAAGTGGTCGTAGGTTTGGGCACCTTCACCTTCGCCGAAGGTCCATTCAGACAACGTTTCTGAGAACGGACCGAGGCCGATGCTGCCGTTTGGCCCTGCGATGCGTGTGTCGATGGCGGCGATGCTCACGTCGTCAATCATGCCGCTGAAGTGGTAACGGTCTGCACCGGCTCCATGGCGTCCAATCACAAGGTTTTCGCACGCAAGTCCGGCCTCGTAGCAATCGTTTGAGCCGAAATCTCCTGCGGGGATCTCCGCTTGGTCTGCTCCAAACGAACCGATGGCTTCCCCGTTGAGGAAGAAGGTGCCACCGGTGGTCGCGTTCACGGCGACAGCGACCGTTGACCAGACGCCTTCCGGGACGGTCATGTTGACATCGCTCAGGGGGTTCTTCGAGAGGCTGTATTCAGAGGCGTAACCGAGTCGTCCGTCGTCGAGGTATAGGCCGTAACCGTGGTCGCCGTACATCACGATGGTGTGGATTCCGTCGGTTTCAACCGGCTGAATCCTTGCTTCAATGGTGAGTTCACCCGAGGCCGCGGGGGCTTGGAGGGAGGTGTCGTCGGACGTGATGACGTGGTCGTCATCGCCATCAAAGCGGAGGGCAAAATCTGCACCCGGGCCAAGTTCCACCACGCCGTACACCGGGAAATACTGCGGGTCGTTTTCCAAATCGTTCCAGTCACCCGGTTGAATGGAACCCATGTTGGGTCCAGTGATGTGAACGTAGTCCTCAACATCGGTCATGCTGGGCTGGTTCTCGCCCCATTGTCGATGGAGGAACGGCGTGCCGTCATGCCAACGGAAGACGCCTTCCTCCCCCGCGTCGTTGAGACCTGTCCAGAGGTGTCGGGTCACGTTCCCATCGTTCCCCCATGTGGCGTGGAGCCACGAATTCTCGGCTTCGTCGTCCACGGTCACGAGGAAACCGTCCAATCCGCGCGCGGCTTGGGCAGCTTCGGTCCACGACGAGGCGGAAAGGAGGTGGTACGTGTGGTTGTTCGCGGGATTGACTTTGGTGTCGATCACCTCAATGTCCAAGGAAGATTCTGCACCAGCGGTCGGTGCCACCACGGCCATGGTGGTCGACAAGACGAGCAAGCAGACCAAGGTGAGGGCCCGGTGTGAGGCATGCTTCATGGAGAAAAGCAAGGAAGAGTCGTCTTCAAACCTGTTGGTCGTCTGATTGGCGTCAAGAGCTGCTCAACCGTCGCCCGCCGATGCGTATTTCTGACGTGAGCGGCATCTGGTGCTCCCACGCGAATTCCTTGACGATTCGCCATGCGTCTTCACGTCCTTCGTAATCCGTGACCTCGATGATGCGGTTTCGGGTGTTGGCCTTGAAGGCCGCCGCAGGCTCTCCGTTCTTGAACACAAGATAGGCGCTTCCGAACCCGAACCTCTCCTTGAGGGTGCCCGAGAAATACGGAGCGATTGGGTCGGAAGGCGGAAGCACGAAGTCACGCATGGGTTGGAGTTCCTTGGCGTCCGCCAGCAGGTCCTTTCGACCCCAACAGACCTCGTGCAGATCATCGATGAGGAACCCCTTGATCAGCGTCTCGTCTTCCTCGAATTCCGTCAAAATGGCTTTGACTTCCTCGGGCTTGAAATGGCTCCCTGCCAAGGACAGCAATTGCTTGATGGTCATCACCGGGAAATCGGCGACAAGGGACCGGAGGTATTCTTTCCTCAGCACGGAGCGGTCCAAACTCGGGTCCTCCGCGACGGTGCGGAATCCGCCTCTGAAATCTTGAACGATGTGACCGGAGCGGATCAAGGGCTGCACCAATTTTCGAAATTCGGATTGGCTCAATGCATAGCGTTCCTTGAACAACTCATGGTCGGAGTGGTTTGAGAAGAAATCCAACACGTCGGCGAGGTCTTCCTCCGGTTCGATGCCTCGTATGGCCAACAAGGTCTGGAAATGCTCGTAGGAAGCCCATGACTGGTGCCCTCGAAGGTTGACGCCTTGGTGGAGGCGATTGGCGCTCGCCATGCTCTTCAGGTCCACGCGATAGAGTTCCGCTCGACCACGAAGCGCAAAGTCATCGCGCACCTCACGGATGCGCTTGAGGGCGAGGAATTCGTTTTCCAACCTCGACGACTGATGCAGGTGATGCTTGTGGAACAAGGCGCGATCGGCCAAGGTTCTGGGCTGGGTTTCGACGATTCCGCCACGAATCATTCGCTCGCCTGCGAGCTTGAAACCGATGCCGCTCAGCGCATCGCGCCACACTTGGTCCACTTCGCTGATCGGTTGTCCGTTGATGCCGCTCAAGACCGCAACGTCAACCAATTGCTCAGCGTGGTTTTCAAGCAAGACGTCGAAGGCCTCACAGAACTCTTCCAGGTAGGCCGCTGGAATCTGAATGTCTTTCACCTCGAGGTAATCGTTGACCTTGAACATCAGGACCTTGCCCACGGGATCGATCCCCTTGAAGACCGGGAGGTACCATCCTCGGTCGAGCATGGCCCTGACCTCCCAAATGAAGCGCGAGACGTAAGGGTCGGATTGGGTCAGGATGCGCATCACGCGGTCCTCTCGTCGGGCACGACGGAAGGTGCCCACTTCCTGCGGAGCGCAGTAGAAGTCCTCGGGTTCCGGCACGAGGGTGGTCACCCTGCTGATGCGTCCATCGGCTTCGAGCGCTTTGAGGGCGATGACCAATTCTTCGTAGGCCCTGCTGACGTAGAAGCGAAGGGTGTTGGCTTTGATCGGTCCAATGCGGTGAATCACTTCGCACAAGGCGTCCTCAAAGGACAGGCCGTCGTAGACCTCGTGAACCCGGTGGTAGAAGGACAAGCGTCGGCGCCGTCCAGGGACTTCTTCGAATTGCTTCGCGACCAACAATTGGCGCTCCAAATTTGCAAGGCCGTTTTTGACGTCGCGCTGCAGCTGCCTGTGTTCCTCACCCTTGGGATACATCGCCACAATTTCGGAGCGTTGGGGTTCTTCACCCGGCAGGATGCGGTCGAGCAGGTCGGCTTCCATCGCTCCGATGTAGGGCTCGGGCTTCAGGCCGAGAAGCATGGGCAGGTTGCGCCGTGTGGTGTAGCCCTGGCGGTTGTGAAGGAGACGACCGTTGACGATGTCGCGGTCGAGTTGGAGGTCCTTCCAATCGCTGAATCTGAAATCGTTGATGCGGTAGAGCAGTTCCTGCTGCTTCTGGAAGAGGAGGTGCTTGTCGAAGGCCTGGTCGACGTCGTCGTACATGGTGAAGGATTTGTCGAGGATCATGTTCTGGATTGAACGGTATTCGACGACGTCCTCCTCGCCACCCGTGATGCGGTGTTCGTCCACCTTGAGGATGAATTCGGCTTCCTCGGTTTGCGTGAAGAAGCCGATGCTGATGACGTTCCGCGTCTCAAGTTGGTGAATGGTGCGTTCGACCATTGCACGTGGGAACGGCAAGCGTTCCTCGAGTTGGTCGGCGGTTTGCGGCCCTTCGGAACCGAGCATTTCGATGAGTTTGACCCGGAGCGCTTCTTGCGGGTCGCCGAGTTCCATGTCGATCCAATCGCTCACTTTCGTGCCGTTGAACGCCGAGGCCATCCGGTAGGTCAAGCCCGCGGTGTGCAAGGTCAGCAAGTCTTCCACGTCACGACCACCGTTGGCTGCCAAGCAACCGAGGGTGCCGTGGATTTCACCCATGTAGGAACTGAACCATTTGCCGTCCAATTCCTCCATTCCGGTCCCTTCGATTTTGGTGATCAGTCCGCTGGTGCAGAGTTCTTCCACCCAACCGCGGATCACGTCATGATCGATCCCGCTCAACTTTTCTCGGTACAACGGATTGTCAAAGGAGCGGTCCAAGCCCCCACCGTGCTCCATGAGGGCCAACAAAGTGTCCGCATCCGTAGGGACGGGGACTTTGTCCGTGTAGTACGCCTCGATTTGTTCGTTCGTCATCTCGGTGGCGAGGGAACGACGGCCAAGGAGGCGTTCAAGGATGGCGGGATCGATGTCCTTGACCAAGAACGCGCGGGTGCGCATCGACATCAGGTCCTCAAACGCGGACATGTAGAGCGACATGCCCAACCTGCTCGGCAGCGTCGTCCGCATGTGGACGATGCGTGCTTGCCCTTCGCGGCATGCCGTGAGGAATTGTTCCAACCCTCCGAGGTCAATGTCGCCGTAGAGGATCTCGTTCTTCGCTTCCCGGATGAGGATGGAGCCCTCCAAGGTGCGATGTCGGTTCAGCAAGGCGTCGGCTCGCTGCTGGAATTGTTGAGGGCTGATCTCCTCGGCACCGATGCGCTTGGGAATGATCAGGCTGCGACCCGCCACTTCCCTGAACCGCTTGGCGAAAATCTGGGTGCCGATGATGTAGCGCTCGATGACCTCCATGTGGTCGCCGGCCGCGAAGGCCTCGTACATGGCTCCGGGATCAACGTCTTGTGCGGTTTTGAGCAGAAGTCCATTCTCGTCGAAGGACATCTCGATGACCGGAATGCTCGCGCGCTCGGCCAACCCCGCCATGAAGTAACCCAAGGCGGTGTTGAAGCCTCGACCACGGCAGGTGGTCACGAGGTAGGTCGGATGAGCGCCGCCAACGATTTGTTCGACCAAGATGCGGTCTCTGTCCGGCACTTGGAAGGTGGTGAGCACGTGCTCCTCAAGGTGACGTGCGATGACTTCGGCCGAATCTCGGCCCAGCGAATAGGCCTCGCTCAGAACCGTTCGAGGATCGACTTCTCGTCGGAGAGCGACCGTACAGCGGCCGATGAGGTCGAGCAGGGAAGACGACAGTTCAGCCGACCTTGAACGTGCTTCACCGGACCAAGAGGGCACGGTTGGCCGGTATCCAGTGACGTTGCTGACGTTGACGCGCGTGCCCTGAATGTTGTTGACTCGATAGGTCGAACCGCCAAGGAGGATGACGTCGCTGGTGCGCAGGCTGGCGACGAAGGACGAGGACAATTTTCCGAGGATGGAACCTTCGGCGTTGAACACCAGGTAGGAATTGTCAGGTGCGATGGTCCCGATGTTGGTGTAGTAGATCATTCTGGAGTAGCCACGCTTTCCAAAGGTGTTCTCTTCCCAGTCCACCCAAACGCGACGCTCGTCTTCCAACAGGTCGAGGACTTCGATGAAATCGTCGTACGCGAAATTTCGGTAACTCCACGCGTTGACCACAATTTCGTAGGCCTCGTCGATGTCGAGTTCTTCGTTGATGACCAAGCCAATCAGGAATTGCGCCACCACGTCAAGGCAGTTTTGCGGGAAGGAGAGGCGGTCCATGTCTCCGGTTTGAATCGCGGCTTGCAACGCCGCCAATTCGAGCAAATCGTCCACCGAGGAGGGCAAGAAACGGGCGCGGGGAATACCACCGACGTGGTGGCCTGCTCGCCCAATGCGCTGGAGTGCGGTGGCGATGTCTCCCGGCGAACCGACCTGAACGACGAGGTCAACCGAACCGATGTCAATCCCCATTTCGAGCGATGAGGAGGTCACCACGGCTCGGAGGTGGCCCAACTTCAATTTCCGCTCGACTTCGAGCCGGATGTTCTTGTCCATCGATCCGTGGTGGCCGGCGATGAGTTCACCGAGGAAGGGCCTGAGGCGTTGAACGAGGGTTTCGGTCATTTTCCTCGTGTTGGCGAAGACCAAGGTCGTGGTGTGGGCCGAAATCAAGTCCGCGATGGCCTCGACGTTGGCTTCCAGGGTCTGCGCCACAGAACGGTCGGCGAAACGGGGGTGGGTGATCAGAATGTCGAGGTCGAGCTCCCTCGACCCGGAAATTTTGGCGACCATGATGCGCTGATTTTCGCCCCTCGATTCTCGGTCGTCGCTGGCCACAAGGTATTCCGCGACGGTGTCCAGTGGTTCCATCGTCGCGGAAATTCCAATCCGCTGCACGGGATCTTTCAGCAAGGTGTCGAGGAACGAGAGGGTCAGGCTCAGGTGCACGCCACGCTTGGTAGGGACCAAACTGTGCAATTCGTCGATGATCATCCACTTGACGCGGGACACGATCGGTTGAAACCTCGAGGACCCAACCGCGATGGCCATGCTTTCTGGTGTGGTGATGAGGATGTGCGGAGGCTTTCGAAGCATTTTCTGCCGGTCGGATTGAGAGGTGTCCCCGGTCCTCAATCCGACGCGAATTTCTTTGGCTCTGTCCGGCAAGTAGCGCTCTTTGATTTCAGCGAGTGGCCCGAGCAGGTTTCGCTCGATGTCGTTGGCGAGGGCCTTGATGGGTGAGATGTAGATGCAGTACACCTGGTCTTTGAGCGACCCGTCGAGTGCCTTTCGGACCAGGTCGTCGATGACCGTCAGGAATGCTGTGAGGGTTTTTCCTGAACCGGTTGGGCTGCAAAGCAGGAGGTGTTCGCCCTCCATGATGGCCGGAATGGCCATTTTTTGCGGGTCGGTAAAATCGGGGAATTTGTCCAGAAACCAACGTCGCACAGGTTCGCTCAAACGGGCCGCCAAGGCATCCGTATCATCGAACGAATCGAGGTAGGTGATTTCTGGCATGTTTTTCTCACGACGCCCGTGCCGTGGCCTCGTGGATGTGCCGTATATAAACGAATGGAATGGTTGCGGGCTCAGGCCCATCCGATTCCATGGCGCCCCCAACGGAGGACTGGCGCTGTTTCAGGAGGCGATGGAGGGTCCAGCAAGGGGGAGGTTTCGTTGCTTGGCGGCAGCGGAACCTCGTGCAAGGCGCCCGTCGGGCAGGACCCAATGCACGACAAACAGCCGACGCACGCGGCTTCAACGACGATTACGGGTCGTTTGGGGTGGTTCCGTCCTTCAGGGTTCTCGGCCAGAGGAAGCAAGGCTTCGAACGGACAGAAAGGGATGCAAAGGTCACACCCGGTGCAAGCCGAGTCGGTGATGCCCACCATGGCTTGGCCCATGGCCGGAGGTCAGCGGCCGACCTTTTGAGTCCTGTCCAACGCCCAATTTTGGCCGAGGGTTTCAAGGGCCTGTGAAGGAGCCAACAGGCATGGTCGAAGGTCAGGACGTCGTGGACCGGCTCGAGCGCTTGACCGGGATGCTGCGGCGACGTGGCGTCATCCTCCCCGCGTTTGAGATTCATGGAGGTG
>Ga0075481_10000697_pt1 | contig 12772 bp, 10 predicted proteins | sample DEB08_DNA_11_FD_76337 | JGI IMG/M metagenome (GOLD analysis project Ga0075481, IMG submission 76337) | Aqueous microbial communities from the Delaware River and Bay under freshwater to marine salinity gradient to study organic matter... | ecosystem: Environmental > Aquatic > Marine > Coastal ... | reverse complement strand
ACTTGGGTTGCTGAAGAGAAATGAACTGAATCCTACGGAATAATGATACTAGGACCAAATGACCCAAGAGCAGTGCGATTGACGAAAAAGCAAATCGCGAAACGCAGATCGAAGATGACTCCCGCTGAACGGAAACAGGAGGATGCGCTGGTCTCCTTTCTTAAAAGTGAGAAGATATTGCCAACAGTCTCGTGAATGGATACCAAGCATATTGCATTTTCACTGCAGTCAAGTTGCATTTCAATGGGTCCTATGATGCCATTAAGTACAACTTTAAGACAGCTGCGTCTCGTCCCGCATCGTACGAGGGTCGGCGTGACCGGTATTTCTTTGAGAAACTGGCTCGTATCATCCCAAGGGAAGAGGAATTGATGAAATACTGCGTCGCAAACGCAGTATACGGATCGCCCAAGCTCTGGGTGGGTGATATGACCAAGGACCACTACGATCGCCTGAGGACGATCCTAGAGACGTTCTCTTACCGATTCCTCAAGGAACTACGATCGCTAGAATCGTCCCTGAGCGATTCTGATGGCAAGGGTGGTATGAACAGATTTGACGGACTTTTCCGATCGTCCTACTGCAGTCCTAACGGGGCGCCACCCATTCTATCCGCCTCCATTGAGACTATGGCTGTGATAGATACTCTTGTAAATTTCATTCCAGACCTGAGGAAGACCATGGGTGATCCCCTGGGGATGCTCAAATCGACCTTTGATCTGGTTGAAAACTACAAACCATTCCTGGGACGTTGGATAGACATAACAAAGGCAAAACAAAATCTCATAAAAGTGTTCACATAAGGTGCCATTTCTGTTATAATATCCAACGTCCCCCAGGGATATAGACTGAAAACAAAACATACTAAGATACACAAAACATATGTCGTTTGATAAACTGAAACAAAATCGGGCAGCTGCAATTGATAAACTCCTTGCTGCTGCGGGTACTGAAAACTCAAAGGTCAGCTATCGTGATGATCGACTCTGGGCTCCACAGGTTGACAAGGCGGGTAATGGCTACGCTGTGATTCGATTCTTGCCGGCACCAGAAGGTGAAGATCTTCCATGGGTTCGCTATTGGGATCATGGATTCAAGGGATCCACTGGTCGGTGGTATATCGAAAAGAGTTTGACTACGGTCGGGCAGAATGATCCGGTCAGTGAACTCAACTCCAAGCTCTGGAACTCTGGTCGTGAAGAAGACAAGGAGATTGCTCGTGCTCGTAAGCGCCGACTTCATCATGTCTCTAACATCTTGGTCCTGAGTGATCCGGCGAATCCTGAGAATGAAGGTAAGGTCTTTCTGTACAAATATGGTAAGAAGATCATGGACAAGATCATGGATGTGATGCAGCCGCAGTTTCAAGATGAGAAACCGGTCAATCCATTCGACTTCTGGATGGGTGCAAACTTCAAGCTCAAGATTCGTAACTTCGAGGGTTACCGAAACTATGACAAGTCCGAGTTTGAATCGGTCTCCGAACTCTATGGCGGTGATGAAGGTAGGCTTGAGAAGGTTTACGATTCACTTCACTCACTGAAGGAGTTCACTGATCCAAGTTCCTTCAAGACCTATGCCGAACTCTCCAAGAAACTCCATGAGGTCTTGGGTGATGAGGTTCTGGCAGATTCATACCAGGGTGACACTGCAGACGCACCGGTTACTAGGTCTGCCCCAGCCCCTGAACCTGTGAGTGCACCGGAACCGCAGGTTGCGCAACAAGAGGAAGATGATGATGAGACTCTGAGCTACTTTGCCAAGTTGGCACAGGGTTAGTCTGATTCACTCCACGAACCCTGTCCTGAGAAATCGGGACAGGGTTTTTTAGCTAGGTGCAAAGGCCCTATGAAAGCTATTCAATGAATCTTGATTGCTGCCACTTGTGTTGATTTGGGTTGAGTTATCAATATTAGATGCGGTGGTTTGTGATCTTGGCGAAATGATTACGGGAGCACTACGTTTCTCTTGTCGAATCTTCATTTCAGCCTCGAGTTTTTTCATTTCCTGTAATCCTGCTCGTCTCTTTTCAAGATCAGTACTTTTAAGCGCATTACTCATTCTGGTAAATCTGTCTGCATCTTCTTGTATCACACCACTCGCTTTAAGTCCCCTACCCAATTTCTGCATTCTCTCCATAAGGGTATCTGGATCTTGATATTCAACCAATTGGCCAGATTTTCTTAGCTTATCTTCTGCTCTTTCCCTAATGGTACCCATTCTCTCTGCATTGGCCACCATTTGCTTGATTTCTTCTTCATCTACCTTTTTACCAAGACTCCGTAAATGTTTCCTTGAATCAGATGCATATTTAAATCTTTGCACCCTCATTTCTTCCTCAAGCTTTTTTTCATTCTCTTCGGCCATGGATTTCTTCAAGGCGTTTTCTTCTTTCCGACGGGCTTCTCTTGGATCTTTAACACCAACAGCACCGAGAGCTTTACGAAAAGTAGATTTCGCTAAATCTGGCATATCTGAATTATCGATGAAATCGTAAAGCATCCCTATGATATCAAACTCTTTTATCTTTTCAGTAACCCAGTCTATTCCTCTACTAAAGAAATCTCCAATCTTTTTTGGGATTGTGGTAAAGATATCGAGGACGGATTTGAACATATCAGAAAAGCTTGGGAGTATGCCTTTCTTCTCTTCTGTCTTTTCACCTTCACCGCCGCCAAAGAGACCCACAACATAATCATAGGCACCCTTGAAAAAACCACCGATCTTTTTAAACGGCCATGATATGATCTGACCCACGAAAGAAAACATATCGGCGATCTTTGGTAAAATACCTTTACCGCCTTCCTTCTCTTCACCTTCACCACCACCAAAAAGACCCACAACATAATCATAGGCACCCTTGAAGAAACCCACGACCTTATCTTTTACCAGAGTGAATGTCTCTGGCAAATTCTTCAGGAAATCCATGAACTTGAATTCCTGCATCTTCTTACCAAGTTCTTCAAATCCCAATTTTTCAAGTATCCATCCACCTAACCATGAAAGACCATCGACGAGTGAACCTACGAGACTATCAAGCATACCCCAGAATGCACCCTTAATACCACCAAGGATACCATCTTCTTTGAATCCCTTGATGAATCCCTTGATGCCACCAATAAGGCCCAGGATAAGAGTGATGGGAAATCCCAAGAATTTGAACAACACAGCGGCAATCGTCCTGAATGGTTTAAATAATGGACGGAGACGTCTGGTCCATTTCATTATGAAATCCAAGATCCCTTTGAATATCTTACCAATACCACCTTTTGCGCTAACTGAGGCATTTAATTTACGAAAAATATTACCAATGAAACCCAATGGACCCTGAGGTGCAAAGAGGCCCTTTAGTACATTAAAGGCCTTAGATTTTTTAATACTACCGCCGATTCCACGAAGCAGATTGCCAATACCACTGAAGAAGTTCTTAATACTCTGAACCCATTTCCCATTCAGGACCTTTTTCTTCTGGTTTCTAAAAAAGTCTCCTATTGATGAAAAGAAACCAGTCAGACCTTTCCACAATCTGGTATTCTTAACCCATGCAATTGGTTTGGCGAAGATCTTGCCGATTGACTGAAATATCGCCTTGAATATATTAACACCTTTTTTGACTCTTGCGATCGTATCAGTAATGATAAGTGCAAGATCCGCAATACCAAAGGTAATGAAGAGCCATTTTAGAAACCCACTTTTCTTGGCTTTTGCTAGATTCTTATCAGAGACCTTGCCTTTATTCTGTTGCAGTAGGTAATTAGCGATCTTTTCAAATAGTCCTTTCTGTTCTCTCCTATCTTCTTTTTCCTGAAGATCTTTGTCCGCCTCTTTTCTCTGAGCATCTTCAAACCTCTGTATCTCTTTCTTCGTGAGATTCATCTGTGAGGTCGCCAGACCTTTACTCATCATCCACTGATCACGAATAAATTTGTTCTCTTTTTGTTGTCGGTCAGAAACAAACTCAACGGCTCTACTAATTACCCCTACTCCGGTTGCAATTCGCTCCAGCTTTTCGCTATCTTTAACTGCAATTGCGGATTCTTTCGTTCTTTGAATAATTGGTATGGCCATTATTGCTGTTGCTTGATTCTTTTCTCTTCTTCTTCAAGATGGTTCATCAACAATGTCACATAAATTTCCCTTTCCCATGGAATCATATTATCAAGTTCACTCAAGCTATATTTATGATTCTGAGCCATATAGAATTGAGTTTTGTAGTAATTCTCTAAACTATCATGGGAAAGGCTTATCCAAAAAAAGCTTCGGTTCCTTCAATTATATGGATATTCTCTTTGCCACAGGAATCACATTTGAAATCAATCTCTTCCCGAACCTTTGGAATATTCTCAAGGTATTCAACCATCTGGTCGACCTGTTTACGACTCAATGACTCAATAAAGGTATCAAGTTCTTTTGGTGTGACCTCACTGTGATGGTATGTCTGGTTACTATCAAAAATAGAGTCAATACTAATACGAAGAATCGACATCATATCGTCTGTAATTGCGGCATCATCTGATGTCTGAAATGAATCAAAATCTTTGATCTGAGCATGCCGTAGATTCACTCCAACCTCATTATTCAATTTGATCGTACTGGCAAGTTTCTTCTTTGGATATTTGATGTTTATGTTATCGACATTGATCTCAATCGGATGGCGTTTATCACACTCCTCGCATGGTAGCTGCAATTCTACTGTCTCACCCACACTCTTTGCTCTCAATTTCAGGAAGATGAATTCAAGATCATACATCGTGAGAGTATCGGGCTCTAGCTTATCGAAGGTACATGCCTTGATAATTTCCTTCATTGCATTGATGATTGTCTTTTGATCCTTTGTCTCTTGGGCAATCATCAGGACCTTTTCTTCCTTGACCAAGAAGGGACGGAACTTGACCTTCTTCTTAGTAGAGGGGACTGTCAATTCATATGTGGGGGTTTCTAATACTGGTAGTGGCATAATATTATTTTCTGATTATTATATGAGACGTCGTAGACTACCTACAACTTGATTTCTAACACCATTTATCAATGTCTTAAGTGATCCCTGTTCCTCGAAATCTTCATAGGCCCAGGTCACTGATAATTTCTGGTATTGATCCGTGGCATTATTATCCAATGGTACAGATTGAACCGTGACTGGAAATGCATTACGAAGCTTGATACCATAGGTCGGTAGATTCTTTTCGTCGAGCTGTTGAATTATGACATCAGAATAATATTTGCTCTCATAGCTAACACGATAATCTTTTTGACTCACGATAGATGCCTGCCAACGATCAAAAATCTTGCGCATATAATAATCTGTCGATAGAGTGAATACCATCGAAACATCATCTGTGGTATACCCATAAGGAATCTTTGATGTAAACCAATCTTGATTCGAGGCATAATCTACTGTCGTGATCTGTCTGCCCGGAAGGGAGGTCGATTCACACAGCAATGCCATATCTCGTGGATCATTGACCAGAGAACCCAGGGAGAATGTACCACTGAGGGCAGATCTCGCAACCTCCTGTAGATCCAGGTTCAGGAGTGTCTGCTGTGGTGGTGTGATAATCACGGCAAATCTATTTGTCTTGGCAAGACCACCGTGTTTGGAAATCGACGATTTGAAGTCATCGATTGTATTTGGATTGACAATATTTTTAAGTTGAGTAAGAAGAGCCATGGTTATTATCCTCTGATGATTTTACGTGATTCTCTCCAGACAAAATCTCTCTTGGCACCAATGAATGAATCAGATGGTAGAAAGAGAACCGCTTCCCACTCACTGGCGGGAACAAAGATTGGTTTTGATCTCATATATGCCGTGAGGTATCTCTTAAAGCATGGTTGAAATTCTTTATATTTCGTCACGCCATTCAGTATATCATACGAGATCTTGAGTTTCGTCTTACTATTAAACTTATCATTATTCGCAACATCCAAGAGCTTGTCAAAGAATATTGCTCGAATCGTAGGTGGCAGGTAATGCAGATTGATTCCATAGAAACCTTTTGGTGCAGGATCGACCATAAAGATCAGTGGGAATCTATCATAGTATGGAAGGGTATCCTTGTGCTTTGCCTGATACCGAAACATGTACATCTTACCCAATACGGTCCGGTTTTTTTCCTGGAGTAACTCATCATCAAGCAATTGTCTTCGGTTGACATTCTTGATATTCTGTACTCTCCGGCGAAACCACTCCAATGATTTCTTGCTTCGAGGTTCAAGTCCCTGACGAGACGCCTCTCTTTTTAGATTTTCGAGATAAGATGGCATTTTCTCTATTTATAGGTCAGGTCAGGATACGAATACCTAATTTTTTAAGTGTATCTTCTGTCCAGACCTGAAATATCCACCCACGATTCTCACAATAATCTTTTGCTGCATCCCACTTAGAAATATTCTTGGCATATGTCATTACCTCTGTGAGATACCTCTTGGTCTGTCTCTTGGGTTGTGGAGGTGGTTGTGTCTGTCTCTTGGGTTTAATCTCCACAAGATAGACCTGACCATCGTGTAATCGAATATACAGATCCATGAAGTATCGGTGTGGTTTCCCATCTGTCTTGCATCGATAGGGAATCACTACCTCCTCACTATTCCACTCCAAGACATCAGGGTTATCATCCAACCAACGAAATGCCTGACGTTCCCACAGAGATCGGTAGAAGATCTTTGTAGGATCACCACGGTACTTTTTCGTATTCTTTGGTCGGAATTTACCTGAATATGCCATATAAATAAGGACAAAGATATTTATTACCACCACTATTATGGCAACAAGAATTCGTAAATTCCCAACAAATATCCCACCGGATCGTCCAGTGATACAATTCTCATGTAAGCCATACAAAACTGGAGAAACAGACGGTGAAACACGAGATCTAGGTCAAACTGTAGCCAATGCTCAACAAACGTCAGCATTCGGTGCGGCTGATACCTTTGGTGATATTGATATTTTCTTTCCCTGTCCTGGCAATATTTCTTTTTCTGATACCGCAAATTATCAAACCGGGAGTGCAGATATGATTAGCACTTTACTTCAGAAGATGACAGGTACGGGTGATACCCTCAGTGCTGCAGGTGATATATTGGCAGGTGGAGTAGATGCCATCACAGGTGGTAATATCGATATATTGAAAGATCAAATGAAGAAGGGGTTTGGAGACTATAGTGGAGCAGATGCAGCTGCTGCATTAGGTGCTGCTGCCCCTGGTGATGCTGGTCAAGAAATTCAATTTGAGACCAAGACGATAATGGATCCCAGAATCAATACAAGATTTACCGGAAACGGTATGAGAAATTTTAGTTTCAACTTTAAGATGATCGCAACATCTGAGCAAGAATCAATAATCGTCAAGGATATCTACAATGCATTTCGTAGATATTCATATGCAAAAAGGATTGGTGCAATTGCACTGTCATATCCACCATTATGGACAATCAGATTTTTGATAGCACCAGAAAACGGTGCCAAAGAAAATCCATTCATTCCAAAGATTGGTCAGTGTTACCTGAATAATGTGGGCACGACATTCAATTCCACGAATAACTCTTGGAGGACAAATAATGCACCATTGGAGGTCGATCTCACACTTGCATTCCAAGAAACTCAGGTGCAGACACGAGATGACATAAGTGAATTGGAGAAAGATAATGTAGATCGAACCGGTGGAGGTAAGGTTGGTTTTCTTAATTCACTACAAGGCAATTTTAAGAAATCTGTAAATAAAAAATTAGACTCCCTGAAGAACGAGGTCAGGGATGTCTTTAGATTCTAATCATGGCATTTTTCGAGCAATTCCCCAAACTAAAGTACGATACCAATCTTGATGGTATTCAGAATGACCTCACGGACATCTTTCGGTATGTCGATGTGATCGAAGATATCGCTGATGACATCTATGGATATTCATTCGCGGAGATCAATGATGGTGAGAGACCAGATCAATTATCCCAACGATTGTATGGCACACCTGATTATTACTGGACATTCTTTATCACGAATGATCAACTCAAAAATGGTCTGACAGATTGGCCCAAGAGTTCAAATGAACTAGATGACTATATCAATTACATCTATGGAGATGAGTTCGGTGTAATCTCTGTACCGGATTCTCGCATACAAGGATCTACGACAGATGATCTATCTCTTATTGGTACATATGAACTATTGAATGATCCAAAGTACAAAGACAAACTCTATGTCTTTGCCTCAAATGACGAAGATACAGAAACCACAGCGATTATGAAGCTTGTGGAATTTGATGAGAAGAGATATCAACTGTGGGTCGATAAGACAAAACAATACTATCCACCAACATTACCTACTCATCCATTTGATTTTGGTGCTAACTATACACCAGCTAATGATATTGCACCAGATAATCTTCGTATCTGGTACAAACTGGAAAGAGATTACGGATGGTCTTTTACCGATCCAAGCACTGTTACCGTGAGTGGTTCTCTCGGTACTCTAAAGGCCACACCCTTTGAGCAAATAAAAGTACCAGATGATGCACCATTGGGTGGGGAACAACATGCCTGGGCCGGTGGTGTACCGGTCGACGGAGTACCGGGTGGAGTGGATGAACATTTACCTACCTGGGATTCTGATGAGGGTGCATATTATTTCGACCGAACAAAAAGTCAATTCATCATGTTGAATGCAGAATGGTATTCCCTGAATGAATATGGTAGAAACATAACATATGAATATGAATTTGATGGTGGGTATACCTTTACCTATTCAGAGACTGGGGGGGACGCAAGAGCTTTTCCTGAATACTCATTATTCGATGATGAAGATTGGACAATATTCTTCTGTATAAAAACAGATATGGGTTCTGGTAGCACCGATGATTCAGAAGGAGAAAATGGATGTATCGCTGGCTCTAATTGGCCCGATCAAGGGCTCTCATTTCCAACTGATGCTCGTGGTTCAGGAATTGGTATTGTTGATGGTAAATTGAGTGTCTGGATGGTTCCTGATGATGGTGACTCAACATTATTTACACCAGATTTTCTTGAAATAAGAGCACAATCAAAAAATGTCATCAATGACAATCAATGGCATGCATGTATGTTAACGAATACCGGATCGACAAAGATCATGCGATTGTATGTTGATGGTGTGCTCCAGGATAAATTCAATGGATCTCAGGAATTCTCAAGAAGTGTGGTTGATTATGGGATATATACAGTCACTACAACGAAAAGATATTACTTCCCACTTGCAAATCTTATGGTGGGTTCTGTTCCATATGATTCTGATTCTGACACACCAGATGATCCAGGCAATCCAAATACGATCTCTCAGCCCAGCGGCCTACCAAATTACAACTGGAATCACGTCACGGGTTACCTAAAAGATTTTCGTGTCTTTAACACTGTACTTTCTGGTAATGTGGCGGGTAGAACAACACCATATTCTACATTTATTGTAGATGATAGTGATTTGAATACAGACTATGAAGATGAATTCTTTGCCTGGGATAAACAGCTAAATCATTTCAAGCAAATTTCTATTGGTTATGGTGGTGATTCTGATTCTGATCCAAATATTGATGCATGGGATTCTGATGTCAGAGCATTTAACCTTGCAAACACAGATCTAAGACAGGGTGGAGCAATCAATCGGTTGTACATTCGTGCATATGATTACTGGAGAGATTCTGCTCTTGCTCCAAATTATTACACGAACCGAAGTATTGCTGAGAATATCTACTATGATTCTGATTATGGAACTGATAGTGAGTATCTCTTGAATTTTCCATCATACACAACAACATCAAGAACACAAGATAACAGAGAAGATATTCTCTTGGATACAGGCTCAGAAAGTCCTGAGAGAGGGTATATCTATTACCTACAAGGAAAGGTACTCAATGAGGATAGTGACATTGAGGTCGATTGGACTCCACTGCAAAATAATCCTTACCTGAAATCAGATTCACCTTATTACGGTCCATTTGTTGGTGATGGTAATCCAAAGCAAATCTCATATGCACCACAAGATTTTGAATTACTAAGTGGTCATACTCTGCAGGTAGGTAATATCATTGCCAAAAAAATCATCAGTACGGATAATCCACTTGAAATTGTGATCGATAGAATCACATCAGATTCTAACTACTATTATATTCATGCAAAGAATCTCTTGTCAGGTTATCGACATGTTTTGTATTACAATACATCAACATCTGCCGGTAATCTATATTCGGGTAATGGGTGGAGAGAATTGAGTAATATTGCACATATCATCGGCACCGAAGATACTGATGTACCAACGAAATTCATTGTAAATAAAGATTGGTATTCAATAAATCCAGATGTATCACCTACGGTATACTGGAAGATATATGCGTTTCAGGAAGTGATTAGAGACGAAGATGATCCTGAGTATATCGAAACAGAACCAATATCACCATATGATGCCCTTGTTGCAAGTGGTGATGAATTAAAGATCACGGAAAAAGATGGTTGGTTGAAATATCGTAATGGAGATTATGTCACGAATAGACAACTCGAGGTGGATCGTAATACCGAGAACTCTTTTATCAAGGTAGTCAAGACAGGTTACATTGGTGAATTTGCCGATAATTACAGGACATTGATTAATCGATGAGTGATATCACACATAAAACCCGGGTTGATGCACATGGGAATACCCGAGCAGGTTACTGTGAAATTATTTCGATTGAGATTGAAAATTTTCGTGGTGATGTTCGGGATCTCAAGGTCGCGACACAAAAAATTAGAATCACGGAATCTATCATGGTCCCTGGTCTTGTCCTGGAGATTGCAATTCAAGATGCAATTAACTTCTTTGAAGAATTTGAACTCAATGGACAAGAGAAGATTCGTATTCTCCTAAGACAGCAGTTTAATAAGAGAGATGCCCGTCTGGCACGAAAGACAGACATCGAACTTGAATTCTTTGTCACGGATTTTACTGAATTCCTGAGAGGTACCGATAACCAGAAGCAGGCATACAAGATGGTTGGTGTGACCGAACAGATGTTTCTTTCTTCCCTCAAGAAAATTTCTCGACCCGTTCGGGCAAATACGGCAGATGAGATACGAAATATTTTTGTGAATGATCTTCGTCTTCCACCCGAGAAGTTTGTGATTCATGGTGATACCGCTACAAGATATAAAGGTGTATTGAACTGGGATACACCTCTCAAACATGCCATGAAGCTTCGAGATAAACTCTTGGATGCTAATAACACACCATACTTTCTGTACCAGACACTCTCGGGTAATGTCTTTCTGTCACCACTCTCTTATCTCGTGGATTCAGAGACAAATCCCACATACTCAAAATATTTTGATCGACCATTTAGTGAGGCAACGGAGGGTCTTCCAGAAAAGGAATATGAGACCATGATCAAGATGAAAAGTGTATCATCTCAGTTGGGTATGAGTCATCTTGAAAATGCCATGAGTGGTGCATATGCTGGTCAGTACAATTATATCGATATCTTTCACAAGACACATAGAGTAGAAAATTTTAACTCACTCTCTAATCAGATAAAGAATGGGTATCGAATCACCCAGAAGGGTAACATTAACCCGGATTACAAGGTCAATATTGATAAGACCGCCACACAATTATCTCTCAATGAGATTCCCATGGCGAATCTGAATTATTCTTACCGCAATGCACATGTCTTTGAGAATGCCGTGGCAAGAGCAGGGCTCAATTCGGGTGATGTGAATGAGAAGTCTCGAAAATTTGTTCGATCATACATCAAGTCATATGATTCGGTCGTCCAGAATGTTGAATTGGCAGGTGACCTCCTGCTCAATCCGGGTTCCAAGATCGAACTTGATTTCAGTAAGGCAATTGCAATGGATCAGTACAAGAGAGTCACGGGTAAATCAGATACAGAACAGAGAGATTTGGCATTGAGTGGTCAATATCTGGTCTTTGGTTGTGTGCATGAAATCACGGGCGGTGAATATTCTATATCTGTTCGTGCCCAGAAAGATAATATATGAGTGGATATTTCATAGGAATTGTAGAAGATGTTGATGATCCGATTCAGGCAAATCGAATCAAGGTTCGTGCCTTTGGGTATCATAATGAGAACAAAGATATTTTACCCACGAAGGATCTTCCCTGGGCAATGGTGGTGATTCCCGCCACACAATCTGGGATCCCAGATTCCCATGAAGGTGGTGACGAAAAATTTGATGGTATCACGACCTCCCTGGGTATCATGGTTGGAAATTATGTGTGTGGTTTCTTTCAAGATCCCGATCAACAGATTCCAATTATTCTTGGATCGGTGCCAGGCTTCACGAATGTTCAGGATGAAGATCAAGAAGTAAAGGTACATGATGTTCCTCTTGCGGCAAGAAATGATTACGAAAAATCTGCCTCTTACAAATATCGTGTTGAATCAAGAGAGACAGATGTCACTACCGCACAGGATTTGAATCCCGGTAATCCAGTAGAACAAGGTGAGGGTGGAAACTGGAGTCATCCTGATCCGGCAGATACAAACAAACCGGTATACCCATTGAATCATGTACAACGAACACAATCAGGTCATGTCATTGAGTACGATGATTCACCTGGTGCCGAGAGAATTGCATACAGTCATAAAAGCGGTACCTACCATGAGATTCAGGCAAGAAGGCGAGGAGAAAAAGAGTTCGGTGATGCCGCAACAGTGATCAATGGCGATAATTACACTGTCATCGTGAATAATAATAATGTTTATGTCAAGGGCGACATGAATCTCACTGTTAATGGTAGTATGAAGGTTCATGT
>Ga0075481_10000688_pt1 | contig 12816 bp, 19 predicted proteins | sample DEB08_DNA_11_FD_76337 | JGI IMG/M metagenome (GOLD analysis project Ga0075481, IMG submission 76337) | Aqueous microbial communities from the Delaware River and Bay under freshwater to marine salinity gradient to study organic matter... | ecosystem: Environmental > Aquatic > Marine > Coastal ... | reverse complement strand
CTTGTGGTGCATTATAACATCTACATATTGAAACATTTGTTCTAACATCATCATTGATCGTTCGAACGAAGGATGCGGTTGAGAGTTATCATGCCCATAGTCGCTGATTTCACAATAGTCACAATCATAGTTACATTTCAGTGTGACTAACCAGTCGATCAAGAAACCCATTTTATCTCTTGGATGGTATGCGGATTCGAGTGTGTGCAATGACATGACAATATTTACATTGAAAGATAATTCAGGCACTGCGACCTGATTAAATAATTCCAATGAAGATCGCAATTACCGGACACAAGAAAGGAATAGGCAAAGCATTCGCCGAACAACTTTCTGGCAAAGGACACAGCATAATCGGTATCTCGAGGAGTGATGGCGAAAACATAAGGCGTACGGCACATACAGCGTCTATTATTGAATCTTGTGACATGTTTATCAACAATGCAATTAGTTTCTACGCCCAAACAGAACTGTTGTTCGAAGTATGGCATCGCTGGCATCAACAGGTCGAAACACATTACATCTGGAACATCTCAACAAAAGTCTGTGAGTGGACCGAAGACAAGATCATAAATGGATTGACAATACGTGAGTCCATGCAGTACAGAAACCAGAAAATGTCATTAGAGTTGGCACATAAACAGCTGGACGCACAGCGGTCTAACATCAAAATGAAATTAATTAGGCCGGAGAGCGTAAACACACAGGCATTCAGTTCTCCTGGTAGTATCTCCGCTACTGATTATGTTGCAGGAGTGTTGGCCGGTCAGAAAATCATTTCATGAATCCAAAAAAATTCCTAAAGAACAAAAGTATATGCACCTTGCCTTGGTCCGGATTCCAATTGGAGTCAACCGGGGTTGTAAAGAACTGCATTATATCTAAGACTAAATTGGGTAACATCAATGACACAAACATACGAGACATTCTTTCCGGGAAATACAATACACAATTAAAAGAATCAATGATAGCGGACAAGATGCCGGCCAACTGTTCTGGCTGTCACCTCCAGGAAACAAACAGATCGGATCTGACAAGCATCAGCAGTAGATTGTACTACCATAAAGAACTTGGTACCAAGATACCTATGTCTTTCTACGAAGATGTAAAAAATTTTTCACTCAAGCATGTGGACCTGCGCTGGACAAATGCCTGCAATCAAGCGTGTGTTTACTGTGATCCGCGGTTCAGTAGTAAGTGGGCACAAGAGTTAGGCGTTAAAATAAAATCTCATCAAGAGGCCAGAGAAGATGTAAAACAATTTGTCTATGACAACATCCAGAATCTGGAAAATGTGTACCTGGCGGGAGGAGAACCAATGTTGATGAAAGAAAACTCAGAGTTTCTTGAATTGTTAAAAAGAAAAAATCCCAACTGTTCGATCAGGGTCAATACTAATTTGAGTACAACCTCAACAGGCATTTTTGAATTACTTTGCTCCTTCAAAAAAGTGCATTGGACTGTAAGTGTTGAAACAATTGAAAGCGAATACGAGTATGTAAGACACCACGGTAAATGGAAAGATTTCTGCCAAAATCTAGATCACATTAAAAGGCCAGGACATAAGATAAGTTTCAACATGTTACATTTCATACTGAATTACAAAAGTATACATGACTGTGTAAAGTTTTTAAAGAATAGAGGATTCCATGATAACAGTTTTATAATAGGACCATTGTTCGAACCAACTTGGTACAACAATCTCAACCTGCCTACACCAATGTTAGAAGACATAGTTAATACGCTGAAGAAAAAATTACAGGAACGTCCAGAGGGCTATCTAAAAAACAGTTATGAAAATTTACTCTCATATTACACCACAACCACGTGGACAAAAAATCTCACACCTTTCTACGAAAATATAAAACTGATCGATAAAAGAAGACATGTTGATAGCAAAAAAGTTTTTACAAATCTATACGAGGAATTAAATGCTCACGCAATGGAATAAGTTATTGAATACCGACTGTAAGGTAGTAAGGGTGGGCAACGAAATAGTGTATCCTATATTTAGGGTGGGTTACACCACATTGATGTCAGTGTGTGATCATGTGTACGTAAACGAACAAATACAGGAATGCTCCAATGTGAATGTATTAATCAGAGATCCAGCTGAGAGATTTATTTCTGGGATTAACGAATACAGTAAACAAAATAATGTGTCCGTAGAATTTACTTGGAAATTAGTGAACGCTGGCAAACTGTATGATAGGCATTTTACGCCCCAGTTCCTGTGGTTGATGCACTTGTGTAGATATTACAAACGAGAGGTGACTATCAGACGTTTCGAATACATAAAACATATCACATCAGAACACAAACACAAAAGCAAGATCAAGATACCGGTAGAAGTGTGTGAACCGTTTGTTAAAGTAGATAAAAAATTAACCACATTGTATAACCAAACGATTCCAATATTGGACCTGATCAGGAGGTACAAGAATGTTCTGTCCTAGACTAGATCATTTCACTAGGCTAAACAGGGACGGGAGTATCGGCAAGTGCGGACACATGACGACCAATAAAAGTTTTAAGACTCACGAAGAGATGGAACAAAGCATTTGGTTGAAACAAATTAAAAAGAAAATGGCAGAAGACAAATGGCCTGAAGAGTGTGTCAGATGTCAGCATTCTGAAAAGGTTAAAGGCAATAGTATTAGAACCAATAGTATTTCGCGTCACAAATTGCTGTATCCCATCAGAAAAGATTATCTAATAGTGGGAGGAGTGTTAGACAACACCTGTAATAGCGCTTGCCAATCTTGTAACGCTAATCTCAGCACAAAAATCGGAGCACTATCTTCAAAGAATTATCCGAAAGTCAACAACTATGATTTGTTTAAAGGAATGCCACAACAACGCATAGTAGAATTAGATGTCAACGGTGGTGAACCAACGGCCAGCAGGAACTACAAAAAAATATTGAAGGACCTGCCTAAAAACACAAGAATCGTACGTATGAATACCAATGGATCAAGGACCATAAGAGAGATAGAGCAGGTGTTGGACAAGGGCGTCATGGTCATAATCACAATGAGTCTCGACGGTACTGGAATGGTGCACGATTATGCAAGATGGCCAGTCAAATGGGAATCATACAAAAAAACAGTAAGTCATTATAAAGATCTACAAAAAAAATACAAGTTATTACAGCTCGATTTCTGGACTACAGTGAGTTGCCTAAACATTAGCCATTTACCCACAATTAAAAATTTTGCAAACAAGATGAACATTCCTCATGATTGGGCATTCCTCGAAAAGCCGGATGTTCTGGCCGTGAAGTACACGAACGTGTTCACGCAGGAGGCAAAATCATTATACCCGAACGATGTAGCCATAGAAAAGGACAACAGTAAAGAACTTATGTCATTCATCGAGAGACAGGATACATTACGCAATATAGATTACAAACATTACTTCAATTTCATTCCAAATCTTTTCAAAAATAATTGAGCAAATCTTTCATGATGTTCTCTGCCGTAATGCTTGCCATCTTTGGCAACACTAATCTTTTTAGTTTTTTCCATTGGATCAAAATTGTTCCAATATGGCCAACAGTTTGCAATGGTCACATCACGCATTACTGATATGTCACTCACAGAGGTGTGATATGATTCTTGTGCAAAACAATGAAGTACCCGGCTATTTTTGAACTCCGCAAATTTCTCAACGAAAAAGACATTTTTAAGAAAATTTTGTTTATCTGTATCGTTATTCTCGTTTCTCAAAAGATCATCGGTCCCGGCAAGGTTTGTTGCATTGTCACTTAACCTTTCTCTTCTACTCCAGTGCGGCCAACACACGATGATAATTTTTGGATCAATGATTTTTTCAGATCCATAGAGTATCCTAACAATTTTGTCACCACTAGCACCGGGCTGTCCTAGATTCCAATATCTCAGTCTATCAGTGTTATGTTGTGACAGGAAGTGCACCCAGTGTTCGTCGTCATTGAGGCCTTGACCGAATGTATGTGAACAACCCAATACTACAACATTCTTCTTGCCGTCGGGCATCGGTGTCCATTCAGGACACCTGTACCCATGTGAATTGAGTGTGTATTTGGCTCCGTCATTATTTCCTTTGAAACTTGGCACCGGGGGCAATACCTTATCACTATAATATCCAAATTTCATTATGTACTACCTTTGGCGTTCATCATTCTCTGATTGATCCTATGTGCTATGTACAATTCCATGAAACCCATTCTTTTCCTGTTGCCAAACATTGTTGGATATTTAAGTTTGCCCATCATCAGGTATTTTTCATCGGCGTACAGATCTAATCTGCCTTTGTGTTTAGGATATCTGAACTCCAGTGCCTTATGTTTCCATAGATATTTTACAAGTTTAGACTCGTCTAAAAGCATGGTTTCTGCGAGTGCGGGTGGTATGTTCTCTTTGAACTGTTTTAACTTGATTGAATAAAACTTCTTCACACAATTAATTATTTGCGATTGGTGGACCGGACAGGATTCGAACCTATGGCCTTGAGTTCCGCAAACTCACGCTCTATCCAACTGAGCTACCGGTCCATGGTGTGCCCGGCAGGATTCGAACCTGCGACCCCAAGTTTAGGAAACTCGTATTCTATCCAACTGAACTACGGGCACATGGTGGAGGATAGGAGAGTCGAACTCCTGACTCATCCATGCCATGGATGCGTGATCCCACTTCACCAATCCCCCCAATTTCACCGTCACATGCAAGACCATTGAGTTTTTTGGTGATAATGGTAATATTGGCATGTTTGGTTTATCTGGTGCCGCTTCACGGATTCGAACCGCGGACCTACTGATTACAAATCAGTTGCTCTACCAACTGAGCTAAAGCGGCGTCACAGTAATTATATTACACGATAAACCCTGTTTAGTCTACCTGTTAAACGCACACAGAAGCACGTACACGCATGGTAAAAATAGTTGTGGAGTAACTGTATGTCTAGGTTTTTACCATTATATACTATGTTCTAAATGCAGGTCAGGTATGTTGACAATGCATAAATAATATTTTATACTAAGGTTAGGAGAACACATATGAGAGATGTAAATTCAATACTTGCATACGCAAAGAAAATGCAGAAGAAAGCCAAGGAGTCTTTGTTTCTAAAGTCCATGCGTAGAGAAGTGAACGTTGGTGCAAACGGCACTCAGAGTTACGTGATCAAGAACGGTCCTAACGCTGGCACTGTTGCACACAAAGATAAATTTCAGTAAACATTACCAAACACAACCATAGGTTAAATATGGCTGATGCAATTCTTAAACAGCAGAAAATTTATAATCATCATGCTGATAATATTGGTGTGGGCCGGACTGTCTGGATGTACACCTAACGACTATCCAAACGCTAAAGAACCACACGAGACGGAACAGGAAATGAATGCACAGATAACCAAAGACATGGAAGCAATGGACAAAGAAAAGGCGCTGGAAGAAAATCCACAGCCGGCCGACTTCGTTGGCATTGCGGAAGCACTGGGTTGTATGTTTGCTCCCGACAACTGTGTTCTGCAAAAAAGGAAAGAAGAGCAGAAAATGGATCGCTAGATCCGATAAATATGGATAACCTTTAAAGGAGGGCGTACAATGAAAAAAGTAATAGAAGAAATGAAGAAACACAAGAAGATAATGATTGGTATTGCGATCATCATCGTGATTGGCGCTTGGTTCATGATCACTAACGAACCTGCACCAGTTGTGGAAGGACAATAGATCATGGAATGGTTAAAATCAAGATCTAAAGAGAGAACATCATGGGACGGTGCGGTTTGTATCGCATTAGGTCTTATGATCCTATTCATGGCTCCATTGGCCAAGATAGCGGCCGGACTGGCGATCGCCTACGGTGCTTGGACCATCTGGAAACCAGGAAACTAATATCAAAATGATGGAGGGCTTTTTATGTTCAAACGACTCAGACGACTCTGGGAAGCATGGAAGAAGTCATTATTCAATTCCTATGAATCAAAGCCCACCGTCTACCGTATCGGCAAAAAGCGTTACGTTAAAGTGAAACGACTATCAACTGATTCAAAGGCTAAAGGCCCTTGGCTCAAATAATCAAATCCAGACCTTCAATTCTTTTTCTATGAGATCGTAGAACTTTCTCTGCGACTGATTGTACGAACAGTTGTTCCACCAGTCCTGGTTGTCTATGTCCATATTACACAGTTCACAGTCTCCGATGACCCACGTGGGATCATGCCATAATGGTGTGCCGGGTGTTGGTGTCAAGCAGTGCGTGTGGAACCAGGTTGGCTTCCTGCTGATGATGTAGATCATCTTGCGTTTCTCCACTGTGTACATAAAAGTACTTACAACGGATCCGCGCAAGATATAAGGTGTTTTAATTGAACGTCTTCTGTGATCCAAAGAATCTTGCGATCCTCGTGTATAACTTGGACACCCACTCTGGTCTAGGCACTGCCCATGTGATCGCTACGGCACTGATCAGTAATCCCAATTCCATTAGTTCATGTAGTATAAAACTCATATGTTTCTCCTAGTTGCGAATAGTTACTATTTGCAAGTAGTTATAAATTTATTTTTGGATCCAATTGCGATCTGGTTACAGCTACCGGAGCCATACCTGCAGGCTTCGTCTTATGCTAGATCCGGAATTGACAGTAGTGACACAATGATATATACCACCCGTTATAAACACTGCTCTGTTGGGTTTTGGTAGGACTGCCTTAATTCCGTTGCCGGCGTCGTACATGAAATAGCCGCCATCGTCCACATAGTGCTCGCTGAGATACAGAGTCACAGCCGCCTTGTGCTTTCCGTCGTTGTGCCAGGGTAGGTAACTGCCTACTGGCCAGTAGTGGTAAATTGTACGCTGGGAGTACTTGCCTATCCTTGATACCTCTACCGCTATACTATCGTTGACCTGCTGGTCTGTCACGTTTGTAATCATGACCGGAGTACTGCTCTTGCGCAAATGCTGTCCCCAAGATTCATTTGTGCGGAAGTTCTTGCCTTGTTTATACAAATTTTTTGATTCAGCACATGCACGTTCGAACATGTCTTTTGGTAGGAAATCATCGATCACACTTACTTTGGCGTAATCCGGATAATTCAACTGCTCACCGGGTGTGAACTGGTGGCTCATTTGCTGTGTGGCGGTAATTTCTTCTCGACCCACCAGATGTGTTTCTGAGTCACAGGATCAAACTTACGTAATCTAAGTTTGTCGTTCTTCTTCTCACCTTTGGTAGGTTTCATCGCATAGTAGTAGAATGCGTGATCCTTCATCTTGGAATCTTCGGGTACTAGTCTAACTTTTACGTATGGTTTCTTTGACTTTGTTTTGTCTTTTGCCATATTGGTATCCCATGTGGTAGGCCACGGCGATGAACGTGACGATTAGTAATGTGTGCCAGATGTAAAACATACTATTAATTATCTGCGTCATCATCCGCTCTGCTGGAAATGACTCGATCTGCCAGTCCATACTCAACTGCTTCCATAGGTGTCATGAACTTGTCTCTCTCCATATCAGCCTTCAACTTGTCCAATGGTTGTCCTGTGGTCATCTCGTATATCTCTGTGAGTTCTTTCTTCCAACGAAGCAACTCGTTTGCTCTGATCTCAACATCTGTTGCCTGTCCTGAAGCGCCTCCCAAAGGTTGGTGTATCATATGCCTACTGTGTGGTAGCATGAAACGTTTGCCTTTGGTTCCCGCTGACGCAAGAAGTGAGCCCATTGAACACGCCTGGCCCACTACTATTGTCTGTATGTCTGACTTAACATACTGCATGGTATCATAGATCGCCATGCCTGCCGTTACCAGTCCGCCCGGTGAATTGATATACAACGTGATATCCTTCTGGGCATCCTGTGATTCCAGGAACAACAGTTGGGCACACAGCACTGAAGCTGTGTTCTCTCCTATCGGACCTTCCAACATGATTATCCTGTCCTTGAGCAACCTACTGAAAATATCGTAGGATCTTTCGCCCTTGGATGTCTGTTCTATCACTATTGGTGTAAGTGGCATATGTATATTTTACACTATTAACTGCATATGGTCAACCTTGGTTCTTGTTCAGTCGGCCCAAACGTCAAAACCCTTACGTGCTGTTTGGTAGTCTTTATCTGGATCGCCCGTGAACAGGTGATTTGTCACCCCCGCTTTGGTCTGCCAATCTGAGAACTCCTTGCCTTTGTACGCCAGTGCCACGTCCTTGCGGAACCGGTCCATGTCCTTGAAGTTCTTGCCCAGTAGGAAAGCGGTCTGTGTGATGCCTTCGACCACCCCACATGACAGTCCGGCTGATTTCAACTTGTTGGCGGATTTCTGATTGATCATGACCGCGTCCACTTCGCCTGCCAGTGCGGCATTACGTGTGGCCCCGTTGTTCTTGTATGGTACTAGTGTCTTGTATCCCAATTGATCCCTGACCCAATTCATGGGTATGGACTTGGGCACACCGATCTTGGCCTCAGATGGATTGGTGCGTTCACCCACGTGACAGATGTACATTTCTCCAGTGTACTCAAGGGCGACGATTTGCTCGGCGGTGAAATCCAATGTGACCGTTGACCCGTAGTCTGTGGTGATTGGCCAGATGACGGGATCCGTCATTGACTCGAACACCTTTATCAATTTGTTGTTCGGCATGGATGGAACACGGTTGACTTTGTATCCCATGTTCTCTAGGGCAGTCGTGTAGAGGTCACTGCGCTGACTCGTGGTTCCTGTGTCTGATCCTCCGCGTATGAGGGTGAACTCTTCCTTGGTCCAGCCCAGTGATGAGTGTAACATCAGTATCGCAGAAATGATGATTGTGGTTAATGTTTTTTTCATGATTTCCTTTCCGTCTCGTGTTTGTTGCTAGATTATATCATACGGATCTGTGTTTGTCAAGTATTTAGGTGTGTGGATGAACTTGGTAAAAAAATCTGGTCAGTGTGTTAAAAACAGATATTCACGTACCGCTACTGCCTCTATCTTGTCGCTGAGCAGGAACGCCGCCACCACGGGCAGTATGTCATACTTTCTTAGACAGATACCAATGATGCTGAAGAAAGCAAGTTGTAACAGGAAGCTCACCGATCTGAACTGGTTGTATCCCAGGTACCAATTGGCGAGCACTATGATTGCTGTGACAAACACCGCGATGTAGACATAGGGCATCCTGAAGATCACCATGGAGTACTTGGCCATGGGCCAACTGATCATGACCCCAAGAATGTTTACCATGACAAAGTATGGCAAAACGGTCTGGAATATCATTGTGACATTTTCCCCTATCATATCAAACTGGTCGGGATTCCATCCTGCATCAACCAGCATGTGGTAGAGGAAGATCTCACTGCCCGTAATAGGGATACCAAACAACAATAGTGGCAGTAGACTGGCGAACTGTCCGGAGTTGTTTCCCGTCTCCGCGGCGATTATCTTGCGCACTGGTCTGTTGGGGTGTAGTCTGCTCTCTATGGTGTGACTCATTGTACTGGCCAGCATGGTGGTGACACCGGGTACCAACCCACAAACGAAGCCCAACACACTACCACGTACCGAACTGGTTATGTTCCGTAGGAATGCCACGGTTGGCATCATGAAAGTGGTCTGTATCTTGTGGTGCAGTACTTCGAATTTGGCATACTTCTTGAACAGTATCGGCATGACCAAAAGTCCGGAAACAAACGGAACCTTGGCGAATCCCTGTTGTAGGTCATCTATCCCAAAGGTCCATCTGTGGGTTTCGACCACAGGTGATTCACCCACCATACCAAAGAGCATGCCCATCGTGATTAACATAAGATTAATGTGTACGCGCCTATGGTTGAAGAACAGCAAAAACGATCCCATTACCACCAAGAACAGGATACTGTGAAATCTAGTGCTGATCACAGTGCCGAAGGCCGGTAGAGCATAACTGCTAAATGCCATGAATATCAAAACTGCGACCAAGGCACCTAAAGCACTTCCCAAAGCACAGACTCCCACCGCTATGTCACTGCGGTACCTCCTCGCAAACTTGGCTCCCTCATGCACGGCCGGTATGCTGTTGTTCTCACCAGGCAGGCCGGCGAACACTGCCGGGATGGTACCAGTAAACTGTACCGTGGCCGCGAGTGACATGTAGAACAGTATCAACTGTAGGATGTCCGCTCCGTGCAGGAACGGATAGGAAAGTATGAGTGTGGTCAGAACACCTATGCCGGGCAACAGTCCCGCGAAGGTGCCAGCAATTACGCCAGACAACACATAGACCAACTCGATGGTCATTAGTTCCACCTCCTACCGCTGAGACCTACCTTGTCCAAGTGATAGGGATAGTCATTCTGTTTCATGTATTCCACCAGCCAATGCTTGTAGCCTTTGTTCTTGAGCTCGACCGTTGTGTTGAGCCATGTCTGTACCAATCGCTGGTCCAGGTACGGCAGTCGCAACTCCTTGCCATAATAACCATACAAGGTATCGGCTCTGCCCAGTATGGTGTACAAGGAATCCATGCTGTTGTGCCACGGCCACAGCAGTGAAAGATTGTCATGGAACACGCCACCGAACCTGCTACGTGATCTGAATTTCTTTCCAGCATGTCCGTAGTCCGCATAGATCTCGTCACTGCCTTCACCGGCGATCAGTATCCGGCAGTTCTTGGAATCAGCGTACTTGGCGAACCCACGCATCTTGCGATTGTTCTGGCTGGTTCCCGACATCCTGGCGTCGTTGTTGATATGACACAGTTGTTCTTGGTCGCCCTCGGGCAATGATTCTTTGGTGTTGACGTGTGACTTGTGCCTGTTGATCCTCTCCCACATAGTGGGGTTGTCTTCCCCACTGGGATCTGACACGGACAGGAAATCCATTCCCTGCTTCTCCATGGAGCAGGCCAGTGCACCGGCGTCTATACCACTGCTGAGCATCAGCACAGACTCGGGTCGCCATCTCAACCTGACAGCGGTCTCGAACTCGTTGAACACATGATCCAATTGGGGCACAGTCTGGTTGAAATCCCATTCGCTGGTTGTTTCCTTGCGTAATCTAAAAGTGGTGCGATCTAAAATATAAATGCTGTTCTCCTCACAGGGCCAGGCCGCACCGTGCAGGTCTCGTAGCACGTTGCTGTGCGAACACACTGACAGCGTGCGATCCTGTTGGCTGTAGTAGTAGAACAGGTTCCTGGTGCGCCATTGGTCCACCGAGAACACCACGTGTTGGTCCGTGCTGTAACACAGGGCGTACTGTCCGCGCAGTGACCTTATGAGTTCTAGGCATCGGTCCAGAGTGTCGTCCAGGTTCTGCGATATCCACCGGCTGTCGTTGTCCGTGTCGGTACCCACGTGGTTGTAGGTGTCACCGTTGTAGATCAACACACCATGATCGGTCTCGAGGGGTTGTGGGGTCGTCTCGCCCATTGTGTTCAGCAGTGCGTGGGCGAAGTATTCCCCGTTCCGCTGTGAGTCACTGAACCCGTCGGGACCACGGCGTTTGAGCACCCGCAGGTGATCGTGGGATGGTCGTGTTTTGTTGCTGTAGAAAATACCACACATGACTTATTATACACTCATAGCGTTGTTGGGTCAATCACCGTGCTAGACGTCTAGCCCCACCACGCTGGTAACGATTCTATCACTCTTGCTGGTGTTGGCGCTGGCGTGTGGCATCCACCATGGCATCTCCACCATGTCGCCCGCACGCCAATCCATCAGGCTACTGCCCAACTGGAAAAACTGTCCAGGCTCTCTGTCCGAGTGGAAATAGAAGAAGTGCCGCAGGTCGTCCTGGGTCACGTCTAGATGCTTGGTCTCCTCGGTCCGGGTGAGGAACGTCAGTCCGGGATCCGCGTGCCACGTGATCACCATCCCAGGCCTCTGCAGGTTGCTGACCACACGCAGGGTTTTAAGTCCGGTGCGCTCTTGGAACCACTTGTAAACGGGGTGTGCGGGATCAGTGATCCTGTTACGATCTATGACCGCGTTGTCCACCGGAATGGGTTCGTAGGGTCTGGAGTGCTTGTCACCGTTGTCGTAAAACGGTTCCGGATCGTGCGTGCCGTCCCACAGGTGTGTCGGAACTGGAAATCGTCCATGGTATCGGTAGCAGTCGCCTTGGTGATCGCGGAAACGCTGGTTCCACAGGTCGTGGAACTGTCCGCTGGTAATCAGTTGTTCATCAACTCGCATGTGGATATTTAAAGTTGTTTGGGGTGGTGGGTCGCAGGTCTGGACCTGTTATGCGTCACGGTGCCTGTGCACCACTTCTATCACGCGTGACACCTCGTCATCGGTCAGGTACACGTGTAGGGGTATGCTGAGGCTGGATCTGATCAGGGTCTCTGTGCCCGGCGTGGGCTCCTGGGGTCCATCCGACAGTGCCTCCGTGCGTGTGAAGTTGTCGCGGTAGTGCTTCTCGCACTGCACTCCGTCCGCCAGCATGAGGTCGTGTGCGCGATCCCTGTCCCGGAAGAACACCGGATACATGGTGCGCGTGGGCACACAGTCGGCGGCCACCCGGCGATGCGTGATGCCCAGTGCGTCCAACTCCCGGTCATACCTGTCTGCTATCTCGCGCCTGCGGGCCAGCCATGTGTCCACCCTGTCTAGGGCCAGTGACACCTGCAGTGCCTTGTCCTCGTGTGGCTTGGAGTTCACGCCCAGGTGCATGACGTCATGATCACGTCCCGCCTTGCCGTTGGTCCTCATCAGTCGCATGCGATGGGCCAACTCTGGGTCGTCCGTGGCCACGGCGCCGTAGGTGCAGAACGTGTGTGCCAACTTGTTGATGCCGAAACTGTAGCAGGTCACGTCACCGTACTGGTCCACCGTTCGTCCCGCCTGTTCGCCGAAGTAGCTCTGCGCG
>Ga0075481_10000681_pt1 | contig 12858 bp, 10 predicted proteins | sample DEB08_DNA_11_FD_76337 | JGI IMG/M metagenome (GOLD analysis project Ga0075481, IMG submission 76337) | Aqueous microbial communities from the Delaware River and Bay under freshwater to marine salinity gradient to study organic matter... | ecosystem: Environmental > Aquatic > Marine > Coastal ... | reverse complement strand
GGGTACAAGCCACGGACGGTAGCCACCACTCGGTCAACCCGCTGTCCTTCCATCACAAACTCCGGAGTAACCTGATCATGGCCACGGAGGTTCGCGAAGCGGACGGATACGCCGTTCACACGATGGCAAAAGTCGTTGAAGTCGATATCTGGGATGACGACCATCTCGGCAACGGTGCCCAAGTCACCATCGAGAGTTTGAATGAGCTCGAGGTCAGCCATATCAGGGTACTGGAGAGTCTTTTTGCGACAAAGAATTTATCCAATCCACACTTTCATCCTCTCCCTTGTTTTGTATCTTTTGCCGCCAAGGTATGTACCTATTCCTATCTGGTGCCGCCGCATGTCCGCATGTCAGCGATTTGGTGCCAGTCAATGCGATCTTTTGGCCAGTTGACAACAATTCCATCTGGTGCCAGTCAATGCGATCTTTTAGCCAGTTGACAACAATTCCATCTGGAATGCACATTGGTGGGCACCCTGCCAATGATTTTGGGATCCATTGCAGCAATAGTTGACTACTGAATCCAACGTGGTCCAGCAGCAGGGCTTCAAGTAAGTGATAACGATTGTTGTGTTTGGTGGATTGGAAAGATTTCACAGTTATTGAACGATAAACAATTGAAACATGGCCGACAGCAGCGACTCCGCATATAGGCAGCTATTCCCATCGGTGCCTGACCCTCTTCGGTCTTACGATCATGTCAAATTCGTCAAGTTGCCACCTGATAAGCTCCCCGCTCATCTAATGATGTCGTCACCAAATTTGCAACGTCTGCTCTTCTGGCCATCTTTGGTAATGTCGGACGTTAATGATTTGATCAACAGCTACCCAGATATTACTCAAGAAATGTCACAGATGATCCTGAATGAGCATTCCCGACGTCCTCTAATGTTGACTGCAAGACCTTTGGACTGTGACTTTCTACCGAGTCTTGTTGTCCGACTTCCTGGGAGCAACATAGCTACTCTATCCCAGGATTACCCTGAAGAGGCAATTGACTTCGATGACATCGACGAGTTCCGAGTGTCAAGGAACTCCTGTGAATCTCTCCTAACCCTGACAAGTAGAAACCCAACCTGCTCAACACACATGCTCGCCCGCAACTTTAGGAGGGCCCTTCAAGTCGCAATCGACATGGGCAGACGGGTGGAAGAGAACAGCCACACCAGCCCACGGGGCAGTGTTCAAGAACAAGGTTTGGGAGGATCTACAAGATCATCTAATGAAAGAGGAAGCCTAGTGTCCCCCAACAGCCCACCAGAGGTCCCGAGAGTGAGGACCACGCCTGCCGATTGGACAGAATCCCATAATACGCATCCAACTAGGCCCCGCAGGGGCAAGCGTGAGAGGGACCATCGCCAAGATACATCATCACTGAATTCATCGCGGCGTCGCATTGAGAGTGGCAATAACGCCCAGGCGAGAGTTGGTGTCGTCGAGGGGTATCTGTGCGCGGAAACCACTCCGACCGAGACTCCCACCGAGCCTAGGCCAATTTGCCACAATCAAATGCCTTTGAAGAAAACAAAACCATCAAGTTCTGCTCGCAATAAATCAAGTGCAAAGGACAATGAAACTAAATCCCTTGCGGATGAGGGCGGATCAAGGCTAGTCCTGAACAAGACAAGTGCCATCACGGGTGGGCCGAACACCAGAACGTGCCTACTGGATGCTCTGATGGTTTTCGTCCCGTCGTATGCTGATACGGAGTCCATTCGCAACTCTCTCGTTGCGGCGATGCCACGAACAGGTGACACTCCAGTCTCTGTGGCTAGACAAGTACTGATGAATTTTGGATTTGATCTCAAAGTTGCGACGAAAGACTACGACAACAAGAAGGGTGGGATGACCTACCATTTGCTTCAGGAGCGTGCGTGCAAGCTTATTCTCCGAATAAAATTGACGAACAAGTCACGTCAGTCGTCATCTCACTTCGTGGCGTGGGATGGACATACCATTCATGACCGACCTTATTCGAGCAAAGTCAGTGACTATATTGATCGCAAATCAAGTGATAACAGCAAAGAGGTTTTCTCTAAACTCTATCGTAAATTTGCAGACTGGCGTATCACTCGCGTGTATGCGTTTGTGGAGAATAGGGGCCCAGGTTTGCAACACTAAATCTAAGTATAAAAGTATGTGGGAGAAGTGAGGTTTCGCCTCACTTCTCCATTTGTCGGTCTTTCTGTGACAGCTAGTTATGTGTTCTCTGATGAAAACAGCTCGGTATGACGAAGGAGTGTATGTTCCCCTCACTGGTCATTGCATGGAGACTAGCGGAAACCACTACGACCCACCCCCCCCCACCCCCCCATGTGAACTCTTGGAGAAGGAGGCCCTGTTATAATATATGTTATGTGTGTTCACTAGTGAAAACAGATTAGTTACGGATCAATCGACGGCGACTACACCGAGGAATTACTATCTTCCCGAACACTTGGAGAAGGAGGCCCTGTTTAAATATATGTTGTTTTGTGTGTTCACTAGTGAAAACGGATTAGTTGCGGATCAATTGACGGAGACTACACCGAGAATTTACTGTCTTATTTTAAGTACTATCATGATCGATTCAGTTAACTAGGATATAGACAAATGAGCTGACCAGCTGCAACTTGCGACTGGTCTGCTGTTTGGACTGAATACCAAAGAAAGTTTAGGTCTACCACATACTAACATTGTAAACTGGTCTGCTGTTTGGACTGAATACCCACTTAACTAAGATCTAGCTCAATGAGCTCTCCGGCTGCAAGTTTCAATTGGTATGGAGTTTTATGAATATCAATTTTTTCGCCATCATGGGACTCCGTGACCACAATGTCCTCCAACAGTTCAACAATATGAACCGCACCTATTTCTTGAAAGTATCGTGTCACTATGGTTTGGATAGTGTCTACGTATTTGTTGACTTGTAGTACAAGTGGAGCCGCGGAGGATCCGTGCATACGAGCATCGTTTCTGTTTCCAATGAAGGCCAGGCGAATAGCAATGTTGGGTCTCGTGCGACGTTCCTCGCATGTTGGGGAAGCACCTGCTTCCGAAGCTGGCAAAGATGCAAGCAATGGGGGGGCATCACCTTCCTGCTGCGGTGCCGAAGGGGAATATGCAGCAGCATCATGTGATCGTTTGCGATCGCGCACGGAAAGGACATCCATTGGGTCGAGACGAGACTTGGGAATGGAACAAGTGGTGTCACCTGTTTCCTTTGGGTAGGAGGATGCGTGTGAGGAGACCTGACGCATTCCTTCGGGCTCGGTCTTGTCTTTGGCCGCCGGTTTTTTAATTAGTGTATCCGAGTCATTGGATTCGGAATTACTATCATCAGAGGGCGTGATACGGGGTAGCCTTGGCACTTCATAGGGGTAAAGGTAATTGATGTCGGCTATGACATCATGCATGTCTCTTGTAGTCTTGATCAACTGATGCGCGTGCAATTTATCGAACTCACTTCCACGGTGAGGGATAACGGGGTAAGGGAGCTCATTAGGGGTTGGACCACCAGCCGCATACTCACGCCAAGGCAACAGTTGAATGCGTGGCACAACCACAATGTTCCTTGGGATTATATCATCAGGGATACAAGTGGACCAGCTGGGGGTGAGCATGCGAATAGGATCTGGAATGGCGGACGGATCAAACAGGGTTACCCGGGTCCTCCTCTGGCCCCATGACGAAGTCAACGGGATCTCCAACTTCCTCTGCTCGGCCCGGACAAATAGGGCACGCTCAAGGTTCTCGTGCCTGATAAAGAGAGCCTGTGCACCCTCCACACCCAAGGAGATCAACCACCCCGCTCCAAATTCGGGGAGAATGGTCCTCCACACACCAGCCCAGATACGATGCCAAGTTGGCTGATAACCACCCAAGGTACCATCCCTACTAGTACCTTGGGTGGTAATAACGTAAAGGCGGAGAAGAAAGTAACAATTTCCGTGGTCGCGAGATGTCATGATGTCCAATGTCTCCCATGATACTGAATCCCCATCAAGGGTAACATAAACAGGTTGGTGTGCGCCAATAACAAAGTCGTTGAGCCTGATATCTGCTCCAGCAGCGATGGTTGTCCCTGACACACCAGAAATGTAACCCATGCTCACGAGCGCCCGGATGATAGAACAAAGTTCGTCGTCGTTACCCTCCTCGCCATGGCTTTGGTGTGAACGTCCAATTGTCCTTCCAAGGCTACCGTTTTGCCCCCCGTGAATCCCACAAAAGGGATCTTGAAGCATGTTCATGAGGGCGGTCTCGGCGCTGAGACGTTCGTTGGAACGGTGGTACGTGAGGATGAGGTTATTCATGATAGGATTTTGATTGGATGCAGGATCGAGGAAAAATGAAGTGAGACATTCTGTTTTTCAAAACTATCACAGTTCCGTGTCAAGGGTAAAAAAAATGAAGGTGACAGCCGTGAACAAGATGAAAACTACTGTATCCATTACAGCTTGAAGTTGAATAAGCCAACGTTAATGGGAACTGGTACGTAACAAAACAGCTGCAAACCAGAATACGTCAAAGTTCGCAACATGAAAGTGCACCGATTTTGATGCCGCGCCAGGAGAGGGAAGCCTCGGCAAGGGATCTGAGACAGCAAACAAAGAGATTGTGGGGAAGTGAATAGCATCAAAGACAGATTTAGTAGCATCAAAGAGAATGAAATCTAACTATGTAGTTTATTTTAGTCAAATACTTTGCTGGAAAATGGACCTGCGGAGGCGGGACAATTCTCGAAAAAGTCTACGAGCATCCCTGGATCCAACGCCGTCTGAATCGTGGCCAAGAATGTCTTGACAAGTTTCAATGCAGATGTTTGAGCTGCGAACGCTAAGAGACACGGCGTGTTGGAGTTGAATGAAGCGCTGTCTAGAAGATTCCTCTCTTAACATGGCATGGTGCAATTCCAATGACAGCTGGGCAACCTCACTCTTAGCAGATTCGACTCGCAAACTCTGATGTAGGATTCTCTTCGACGCCAAATCCTTTACTTCTGATATCTTCTTGTTCAGTTCCCTGTTTCTTGATTTCTCCGCTTCGAGTACATTGCTAATATTCGTCACTTGGTCATGCAGGGCCATGCAATGTTTCTTCTCGTCTGAACGGGCAATGATATCTTTTGCGGTGGAGAGATCGGCTTTGGACTGCTGAAGCAACTGTCGACATTGTCCCAGATTCTGCTCTGACTCTTCAAGGTAATCTTTTGACACCTGTAACTCAACCAGCAACGATGCAATCTCTGCTTCCTTGTCTTGTAGGTCTTCTCTGAGAGAGTTGACCTCGTAGCGTAGGTTACTTTCGACGGCGTCATAGCTGGAGTATGAGCGATTGCATCGCACAGTCTCCCCATCGTCCTCCAATTCGTTGGAGGGGCATGATTCTCCGTGTTTGACCATGGATTCAGGATCAGAATAATCCAAAGTTGACTAGAGGAAAAATGAAGTGAGACGTTCGTGGGAACGATGGTACGTGAGGATGAGGTTATTCATGATAGGATTTTGATTGGATGAGGATCGAGGAAAAATGAAGTGAGACATTCTGTTTTTGTAAAAAAATAAAGGTGATAGCCGTGTCTATTACTGCTTGAAGTTGAATCAGCCCACGTTAATAGGAACTGGTATAAAACAAAACGGCTGCTAATCTTAATAGGAACTGGTACAAAACAGAACAGCTGCATATGAGATCTTTATTCCCCATGAAAGTGCAAGTGCTGATGCCACGCCAGGAGAGGGAATCGAAAGTAATTATATCTGGAGATAGTTTTGAGAAAGATGAACAGATATTGACGAAGATGAACGAAGACACCTCTAGCAGTCGGCTCGCTTACGAAGTGGATCGATCAGCGCAGCATCGGGGGGAGGATCGATCAGCGCAGCATGGGGGGGAGGTTGAGTTGGCGCAGCATCGGGGGGAGGATCGATCAGAGCAGCATGGGGGGGAGGTTGAGTCGAACTCGTCTGGGAACAACGAATATTTGATTGAAATGTGGATGGGATTTGGCCCTGACGACAACGATGTAAACCCAGAGGCAATGGTAAATTTGTTTCCAGTAGAAACAGTAGAAACAATGGCAGGAATGTACGACGATGTGATGGAGGCAAGAGATTGGTTAAGGATGACACTTGGCAGGATGTGTGATGCTCATCATGAGACAGCGAACGAGCTCCAATACATCATCAACGCGTTGACTGCCAGGAATGAAGAACTGACTGCCAGGAATGAAGAACTGACTGCCGAGAATGAAGAACTGACTGCGGAGAATGAGGAAATGAGAGAGGAGGGGAGAAAACTCGTTGACGAATTGGCTATCAAGACGGAGCAACTGGATGAAGAGATATTCTGGAGAGAGGAGAACGGCAGAGAGCTAGGTTATGATTATCATTCTCCCTACTGGGAGGGTGCCTACTGGGACGGATTACCTTGTTCTCATTTTGAAGAACAAGGTAATGACGGAGACGACAACGGTGGTGAAGATGATGAAGAGTATAAGCATGATGAGGAATATGGAGATTCTGGGAATAGTGTAACGATGATGATGAAGATTGTGGTGGATATCATGCTACGCGCGTTGTGGCGGAAGTCCTCAGAGTTACTAAGACTTATGTGTGAAAGTTTCTTGAACAAATTAGAGAAAGATGAACGCCAGGTTTCGTTCATAGAGGAATAAGAGATCAAATAGTGGGCAGGGGGGTATGGTGTGGTCTGAGTTAGGTTAGGGAGTACTATGAGGAACTGGGTATCCTGTAGAGTAAGTAATACTATAATACCTTTACTTTATAACAGGTTATTCATTTGAACAGACATCACATACATCATAATTAAACGGAAGAAGGACCATTTTCTCCCAAGAACCGCAGTTGGAGCAGGCCCTGCAGATTCGTTCAGGGTTCAATCCTATGGGGTTGCTAGACAACTCACGTAGGAGACTATCCTGCTCAAGTACATCACGCCAGCATGTGCCATACAAAAACCTTGGCAGGAAACCTGGCACAGACTTGAGTAGGTTGGGGCGTGGTGGATGTGAGGAGGACATCCCCTGTGGGTTATTGTTGGTGTATATAGGCTGGTGTGGGTGTGTGACTAGAAGGTTGTGCCTTGAAGGAGGGCCATGGTATAGAGGATTAACATTACTATCGGGCGGAGTGACCGGGACGATGATTGACGCGCCGGCGGGGTGATTTGGTAAGTTGCGTTGGCGGAATACGACCCAGTCGAAGAGTTGTTTGCCGTGGTATCGAGCACGGGAGGAGTTTATCCCTTTGGTGCAGCGTGCGTTCTTCGCAGAGGAGACAGGCCCCGCATAGAAAGTTTGATCAGATCGATGATCAGAAGTGCTCGTGCCGTATTCGTTGGACACCCAGTGTAAGTTTGCCATCTCCGTGTCGAGTGCTTGTAGCCCTTCATAAATATGTGTGCCGTCACTATCAAGAATGATGCCGTTTTGGGAGAGAACATCCATGTTGAGTGAAGCAAGGATCGCATTCTTGACATATGCGCAAACAAGCAGGCGGTGAGGAGTGTCGATGTTTCGAACAAATTCTTCGTGTTCCGATGGCCAGGATAGGAAGGACGATAGAAAGTTGATCTTCCAGTCCAATTGGCCAGGGATCAGAGAAAGGGAGTACGTTCCTCTGCAGGGATTCTGCTGGCCAAGACAACATACTTTGAACGTATCGCTTCGTGTTTGGAATTGATTTACGTTGTAAGCTACATCCTCGTTGTAGTGGTCCCGTGGAACGATCCTAGCATTGTGATAAATATCAGCCTGCCTGACCAAGGAAGTATCAATTGAGTGGGAGATTGGAGCAGGGCGAATGTTCAGTGGAGGATGTAATATTCTTGGATCAAAAACTAAACGTGAATATCCCCGGCGATGGTACTTGGCCAGTCTTGTTCGACAGCGTTTCTCTTCGTATACGATTGGAGTTACCACACAAGACTGCGTCTTTAGACTGAATGCACCACGGAAGGTGCAATATACTCCGCTTCCGTTGTGCATGCATGTGACGGTGCTGAGATCAAAGTCCATGAGCGCCAACAGTAGAGAGACGTTGGAGTGTAGATGAATGAATTGAGTGTTGCGTGGCCATAGGCGAGCACCTACTCGTCCAGATGGATCTCGATATTCGTGATCCATGGTCACTTCAAAAGATAGGGCACGCTTGGTGACGCTAAAGATTATGCCGGCTGATGCTTCCTCTGCGTGCTCTTCCAAAAAACCAAGAAACTCTGCCATCTCCCCGTATATATTTGAGAAGAACGAAGAGGTGTAATTGATAACGTCGGGGGTAGACAACCCCATGGGACCTACGTAATCACCGATGAGCTTAAGGATGTCCTGATTCATGCCGGGTAGTACCTCGATACCACGTTCCTTCTCGATAAAGATGTCCACGTCGCCAGTAGAATAGGTTGAATGGCTCATGTTGAATGATGTTGAGTCATGTGAGTCAAGAATGTGGCGATTGCGTAGGTTGATGGACGGATCACAGGAAGCGAACCTGAAGATAAAGTAGTTGTTGATTTCCCTGACGAGTTCTCTCTTGTGCTCACGATATAATGTATCATCCCCCGGGTTAGCCCAGTATATTTCATTGGGGTGGACGGGGTAATCCCAATAGCTGTCTGTAAGGATGAAGTTTGTAGGGTCACCATCATAACTGCGATCAGCATCAGAACGAAAAGGAATATCATCGTAAGCAGCAAGATAAGGGATGATATTGGAGTTCATGATAATGCTGCGAAGAACGGGGCATTTCCATGCAGTTAGACAGGCAACGACAGCCCCACCCATAATTGCCGACCCTGGGCGGGAATGCATTCGATACCCGCAGTATCCCTCAAGAATGATCAGAAAAAAGAGGTAGCACGGGGTAATGCAGGAGCTCAGTGGGAGGTTCTCGTCGTCAATGTGACCAAGATCTATAAAACATGGATGGACGGACTCATCGGTGGCTGCATGTTGCCTGAAATATTGATGCCGACGCCGACGATAATTTATGACGTCTCGCTCAAGCATTACACGTGGGTATCCGACCGGATAGCCACGTTCGCTATCGTATGGATCATAATAAATTGGAAATAGGTTCTCCTCCACCGATGCATGAACAGGCAGGCCACGAGCGGCTGCTAGTCGAACGCGGGTTTCTGTATCATAGGCATGGAGAAGTTTCTGATGATCATTGAGATTCATCCACTCGTCGATGTCATGGCGCGATAAGAGGTTGCCCTCCGATGGGTTGTGTGGGACGGTATCGCGTAGGAGGCGGTCGCCATGATACACTCCAAGCCTTGGGCGTACGTTTCTATCCAAAGACATTGGGGGGTGTTTTGCATGGGTGAAATGAAAGGATATTGAAAGGAACACCTTGCGAGCTATATCAAATTGGACACAATCTAACTGTAAATGTCCAAAGGATATATTTTTCAAGTAATAGGTAATAGTGATCGTGTTGAAAAGAGCTACCAAAGGCTAGTGTTGATAAGCAATAGACAACATGATGTACTGGATTTGATTGTATTGAAAGAAGCTACTGATGACAAGAGTTGGCAATAGACATGATTTATTCTATGTGGGATGACTTCGAAAATGGTTTTCTGTGGACCGTGGTTGATTGGGCGTCCGCAGTTAACAACGAAACATCAATTGGAAGATGGATTCCAGAATTTATGCTCGAGAAAAAGATGTCAGAGACACTATCGATGCTACCGAATGCAGAGGAATGGGAGATATCTTTAGACAATGCGAAATATGGGTCTGACGAGGGAACAGGGAAGCAATATGGAGCAAGGATATCTTCGCAGACACTGGAGGAACACAAGAAGATAATTGCAGCTGTAAGGGAAATTCACAAGAATGACTGTAATGCATTCTCGGAGGTTTATGTATTGGATAAGAGAGTTGAATTCTTGGAGGAGAAGGAATGCAATCTGGCCATTATTGGGACTGATGATGTGATCAGCGGCAGGCGATGCCATCGGAATTTGCCAGTCGCAACACGGAGGAATGGGTACGACAACGGAAGGGTTTACTATAATATGATGAAGATCGTAGGGCACGAGAACCTGAGCCTTGAGAGTTCGACTTTGTACTTGTATGTGATAGAGTACACAAGAGACGATGGGAGGGAGTCAAGTTACAATTACCTGTGTGGGAAGGATGACATACACGCGATAGGACCCTACGACGGAAGAACTTTTGAAGAAAAGGTACGGTGGGTGCATGACTACCATCTGTACCATTTGAAACGGATTCAGATGCTGCAACGTCCAGCATGGGAAGTAATGGCAAGGACCTACGAATACGACCTACTTCTGGGTGAAGAGGATAAGATTGAAATGAGGAACGAGCTTGAACAAAGGTATAGTCTAGGGGAAAGGATAACGTACGGGCTGAGGGATCCACCGACGAGGGGATGGACACAATCAACATTCCTAGAGAGAATGGCGCGTACGCATGACGAGCATAAGAATGCACTGAAAGGGAAAAGATCAATCTGTAATGAGGAACACAAAAAGCTATTTGAGTGGTACAGGCAAGACCCATTCTTGACTGGAGAGAGAGAGGATGAATTGAGGGCGTGGGCGACGAACAAATTCAATGTGTACGTATACGACATACACGAAACTGAAGTAGCGGATCCAACAACGATTGGATGCAAAAAGCATAAAGATGCCTTCAGGTATTGGGTGGATGAGTGCCCATAGCCAATAATTTTCTCGTAGTGTGCGCAAGGTAGAGTAAAAATAAAAAAAAACACTAGGTGTAAGCTGAAGCTAACAAAGCTGAAGGTATTGGTGTTAGTGTGCGCAAGGTAGAGTAAAAATAAAAAAGACACTAGGTGTAAGCTAACAAAGCTGAAGGTATTGGTGTTGGGTTACTAACGAAACCATGCCCACCCAAAACAGTGACAATCGCGGTGACCATGGCCACGGACATGGCAATGATGACGACAACGGCAGTGGAAACGTTAATGGTGGCAACGGAGACCACAACAGCCATGAAATAACCTGCCACTTTCTTGGGGCGTCGCGTAGGAACGACACTAATGAGTTTCCTCTTGAGGTCAGCTTCACGATTGGAGGTGTAGTGTATACTGCGCACTTTGCATCCCAGGAAGAGGCGTGTGAAATCCTCCAACAACATGAAGACATCAGGATGTCGATTGCATCCATCAAGCGGGCACATGCTAATGGAGAGATCACCCTTGAAGAAAGTATGAATCGTTTGAGAAGTGAGTGGTTGCCTAGAGTGTATTCATTGGCTGAGGATATGGGACATGAGTTTGTGCCAATTGACATTCGCTGGGCTGTGTCGGACGTAGAGGCAAATATTGGAGTGAATGTAACTGCGTGGGAGCCTTTGGAAGTCGGAGTACTGCTACTCGAACATGAATGATGGACATAGAGATGTGGTTGTGAGTTGGAGCGGACATGATGAAAATGGAATATGGATCAGGATTCGTTTACATTTATATGTGTAACAATAAAAACGACTAGTATGATGATAGGATCCAACTTGGTTGGCATTAATTGTTGAACTATTACTTTTGCTGTAACAAAGGATTACTTTATTCTATAACAACAAATTATAATAAATATTGAGTAGATGGTGAACATGACACCATCTACATATCTAATTGTGAAAGGGCCAGTCGATGATAGTAGCATCGTTGAGGAGTCGATTGCGGGAGTGGTTTTCGTTATCTGTCTTTTGATACTTGTAGATAACAATGGTTGGAAGAGTGCCATTTGGAGAGTTTGACGCAGTCCATGATAGTTCACGTCGTGGAACATTGTTGACTTGATAATGTGTCACAGTCCAACGGGGTTGTTGAGTAAGAATAGGGTCAAGAGATGCGATCACAGTGCCAAAGGGGCATAGTAAGTCTATAAGCTCAGAGATTCTGTTCGTCTGTTCAGGACCTATGATGCCATTGTAGTTGTTTAGGAAGAGGAATAACGGCGCAGCTTGGAAAATGGATAGGTAGTCAAGATTACCTGGATCGGTGTTAGTGTAGTCGCTGGAAATAAGTCTAGGAGTAGGAGGTGGCAAACGAGAAAGCCATTCGTTGCAGAATGCAATTCTGTGCCGATTTTTCTCCACGAGGATGACGCCGGTTTGATTGTTGGGCACTTGGTCGACTATGCATGAAGAGGCGACGCCGTGGTGACCAGTGCCGGAGCCTAGATCACAGTAGGTGGATACTCCTGTCGATGAAATAACACCAACAACCCAAAGAACGATGCCGGAGAGATGGAATCCGACTGTGCCGCCATGTTCAGCGTGGTTGCCAGATATGAGAGGACGGGCGGGTGGTTCGATAAGAGTAAGATATTGACGATATCGTGGGAGTGCGCGCTCGATGGCCTGGATCACTTCGTCTTCCATTGTTGATTTGTTTCATGTAAATATATTGATATTCGAATTCTAGTATGGCATCGAACGAGTTGAGGTAAAAGGATTGACCTCTAAAGTTGAATCCTCAAAGGCAACATTTGTTGCATTGAACATAAAAGGAACAACGGTGGTTATGAGTGTTACGGCTATGCATTTTTGTAAAGTAGTCAATTATGAGAAGGAGAAGACAAAGGCAATCACGAATGTTGGGGTCATAGGATGACTTGTGAGAGGCACGCTTGATAACTAGGCAGTTATCAAAAAAATATGACTAACACGAATGATGACGAGGCACGGCAAAAATGACCATTTGTAAAAGATGTCAATCACCAAGCTGGCGCGCTGGGCGCGTGTTGAAATGAACCAGATCAAGTAGCCGCCCTTGTGAGGTAGTTGGATACATTGTTTCTCTGCTGATTATGGTTGGGAGTTTGATTACAACTTTTTAAGTTAACGGATAATTGTTT
>Ga0075481_10000672_pt1 | contig 12914 bp, 23 predicted proteins | sample DEB08_DNA_11_FD_76337 | JGI IMG/M metagenome (GOLD analysis project Ga0075481, IMG submission 76337) | Aqueous microbial communities from the Delaware River and Bay under freshwater to marine salinity gradient to study organic matter... | ecosystem: Environmental > Aquatic > Marine > Coastal ... | reverse complement strand
TGATTTTACTACATTATTAATAGAAATTACATTGTATTACTGTCAATATGGGGGTACTTTATTAATTGACTTTCCTATGTACTTGATTATCATATACATATGTGTAATACAAAACCTCTATATATCTAACTATTTTAATTTAATCGAATGAGTAAAGAATACACCCACATTAAAGCTAATGGCATCCGTAACGAGCTTAAAGAGATGCGTAAGGCTGTGGACAAACTAACAGCAGCTATGATTGAGATACATCTGGCACAAACAAACGATCATGAAAAAGTTAATCAGCGTATTTGCACTTGTAATCCTGACGGGATGTAGTGCGACTAGAGACATTAAATATGCAGAGTACCGGGAGATTACCCAGGATGTTTGCATAGATAACCAGCACGAGGTGCTTTTAGCACAGCATTTATACTTACATATGCTAAAACCTGCGGTTGTTAAAACATTCGATAATGAAAAAGAAAAGAAGTAAACACAGCGTTACAGCGCTTCAAAGCCCCTTTACTAAGAAGGATGCATGTTACTATAGTGTTAAAGCTAGGTATGATGTATTCCCTTCTGCTTACGCCTCTGGGGCTATAGCAAAATGCCGTAAGGCTGGGGGACCAAAAAAGAAAAAATAAATTAAACATTAAATTATCATGGGAATAGGACCACAAAATTTAGGTGCACCGGGTATGTCTGGAAACAGTAAGCCCTGCGGGTCACCGTTAAAAAAGATTAGTAATTCATTAGACGGTGAGGGTGCAAGCCCTCTAGCAAAGAGTGGATTCAACATTGCAGCTATAGAGGCCAAGCAAGCGGGAAAAGAAAGTTTTAACTACGGCGGAAAAGAATTCCCAGTAAAATAATATATTATGTATAAGCAAAAACCAGGAGACCCTTTAAAGAAACTAGATTCTCCAACTACATTTAGAGAAGACAGCCCAATGATGAAGATGGCTAAAGATGGATCTAACCCACTGTTTAAAATGGATAGTGGTCTATACAAGAATGGCAAGGACAAAAAGAAAGATGACTTCAACTACAAGTCAGATATGGGTGGCTACAATCCAACTGTAACATCGTATGAAGGCGATGCGTTTGTAGGTAAAAGAGGTGGCAAAGCTCAAAAGACTGGTGCTAAGGTATCAGGTTTAACTGAAGGCACAAAAGGCGAAGATGCTAAAACTTTCAGAGGTAAAGTTACAGGTCCTGCGAAGTCAACTAAGAGTGAGCAAAGCCGTAGAGTAAAAGGAGCTACATACTCAAGCTAAATGAAAAAGGTTAAAGCACCTGCTGGCTATCATTGGATGAAGAAAGGTAAGGGGTATAATCTAATGAAGCATACGGGTAAGTTTGTAAAGCACCCCGGGGCTTCTTTGTATGCTAGCTTTCCTATACAAAAGATACATAAAAGTGGCAGTAAGAAAAACTAAAAAAGGATTAGCACTTAAACGTTGGTTTAAAGAGAAGTGGACCGACGAAAAAGGTAATGCTTGCGGTTCCACTAAAAATAAGAATACAAAAAAATGTCGACCATCGAAACGGGTGTCCGGCAAAACAGTTAAAACCTGGGGTGAGATGTCACCTTCAGAAAAAAAGAAAGCTGTTGCAGAAAAGAAAAGAGTAGGGATGGGAAGGAAAACATCCCAAATAAGAAGAAAATCTACTAAAGCAAAAAAGAATGCAACTACCAAAAAACGGCGTAGCTAAAGAACTAAGATCATACATAGGTTCTTTATTTATATTTTTATTTGTAATAGGTATTATAATTACCCTATTGCAGTTTCCAGTATTGGAATCAAATAAAGAAGTAGTAATGGTTTTAATAGGTACTGTAGCGGCCTCAATACCTACAGTAATAAGTGCAATCACAGGAACTAAGCCTGATGATGTAAATGCATTGAAAGGAGATGTTGCTAAGCGAGATCAACAAATTGAACTATTGATTAAATCAAAAGATGATCTAGAAGCTATGGTAATTGATCTGCAAAGAGAGATACTAAAAAATCAAGATGAAATAATGGACAAGATTGTTCTTAAAGCAGCGCTTGATTTTGATGATAGAGCTAAAGCTAAAAGTATACTAACAAAAAAATAAAAGGAAATAAATTGCCTATTAAGTCAACTTTTATACCTTAACAGGAAACATATTACCTATGAGTCAGAAACTTTCCCTTAAAGCCCGAGCAGCTAAAGCGGCTAGAGACCTGCGATACGCGAATTCGCCTGATAGAAAGGCTAAGCGTGCAGATAGCCAAAAGAAACGTAGAGCTGCAAAGAAGGCGGGACGTTCTCTGACAAACTTAGACTATGATCATAAAGATCAAAAATTTAAATCCGTTAAAGCTAATAGAGGTAATGACGGAAAAGGTACAAAAAAAGAAAAACGTAAATTAATTAAATAAATTATGCAAACTATTATTATTATATTATCAATTTTATTATTCACTGCAGTTGGAATCATTGTAGCAACATATCTTGGAAAATTTAAAGACTCAGATGCGGATGGCATTCCAGATGAAGTTGAAGAATTTGTTGACGAGAAAACAGGTGAAGTAAAAGAGATTGTTAAAAAGTTCACGCGAAAAAAGCCAGGACGTAAAAAGAAAAAATAATATGCCCGCTAAAAAAACTACACGACGCAAACCCCCTGCACCTTCTAAAAAGAAATCTTTAGGCTATTACGCTAAAGTAAACAAGAAGGGTGGAACAGGCAAGAAAGCTGGTGGAGGAATGACGGCTAAAGGTGTTGCAAAGTATCGAAGAGATAATCCCGGCAGTAAACTAAAAACTGCCGTGACAACACCACCATCAAAATTAAAAAAAGGCAGCAAAGCTGCAAAAAGAAGAAAATCGTTCTGTGCAAGATCTAAAAGCTGGACATCGGAAAGAGGTCGAGCTGCTAGACGTAAATGGAATTGTTAAAAACTAAATAAAATTAAATTAAATTAAATGGCACAATTTGGAGGACCTAAGCTTGTTAAGCAGCTTCGTTTTAATACAGAAGCAAAAGACAAGCTTACAGAAGGAATAAATAAAATAGCAAATGCAGTAGGCTCTACACTGGGAGCAAGCGGTAGAACGGTTGTTATAGAAGACGACTTTGGTAACCCTTATGTAACAAAAGATGGAGTTACTGTTGCTAATTCAATATTGCTCAACGATCCCGTTGAGAACTTAGGCGTTTCAATGATGAAACAAGCCGCACAAAAGACAGCGAGTATGGCAGGGGACGGTACCACCACCTCCATCGTACTGACTCAGGCCATAATCGACTGTTATTATAAAAACAAAGGAAACGAACGTTCTTTTAGAGACATTAAAAGTGGTATTAATAAATTTAAAAACCACGTAATAAATTTTTTAGCCGACAAGGCGGTAAAGGTTGATAATGAAGAACTGTATAACGTTTCTACAATATCCGCAAATAATGATGCGGAGCTTGGGGCTATTATTGCAAAAGCTTTTGAAAATTCAGGTGACACTGGAATTGTTGCTATGGAAACTTCTCCAAACAATCAAACGTATGTTGATACCGTAGAAGGAACAAAAGTAGGAAGTACTTGCAAAACACCTCATTTTTACACTAATAAAGAAAAAGAAATAGCTGAGCTTGACAAGCCACTTGTTTTTATTAGTGCAACTGAAATACCAAATATAAGAAAAATTCAAGACATCCTGGAGCATGCTATTAAGTCTAACCGCAGTATACTCCTTATTGCACCTTTAGAATCGCAGCCGTTAACTGCACTAGCAATGAATAAAGTAAAGGGCAATATTAAGGTCAACGTGATAGATCCACCCAGCTTCGGACTTAAGCGAAAGGATATACTAGAAGATCTAGCGTTGCTTGTCGGGGCTAAAGTTTTTGACGAAAGCCTTGGGGACTCGATTGATGCAATCTCCCCTGACATGTTAGGATCAGCCGATAAGGCTCTTTCAGATAGCGAAGGTACAGTTTTAGTTATTTCTGAAAAATCAGAAGAAGCTTTAGAACGTATCGAATATTTAAAAACTGCTCTTGATAAAGAAGACAATAAAACATTGTCAAGGCATTTAAACGACAGGTTAGCATTGTTATGCGGTGGTGTGTCCATTGTGTATGTGGGCGCTGATACTGAAGTTGAGCTTAAAGAAAAACAAGACAGAGTAGATGATGCAATTCACGCTGTTAAAGCAGCGAGGAAAGAAGGCATTTTGCCAGGAGGCGGTTCTGCATTAGCATATGCGGCACAGGCTGATTGGGAAATGGAATTAAATCAAGACGAACTAGCGGGCCTTGAAATTTTGCAAGATGCATTAGTAGCACCATATACAAAAATATTATCCAATGCAGGGCTACAACCCGAAAACTTCAAATTAACCAAATGGGGAGATGGAGTTAATGTAACCTGCGGATGCGCAAGAAATATGCGGGATGAAGGAATTATAGATCCTTTCCTAGTTACAAAAACTGCTTTAAATAATGCTGTTTCTGTAGCCACTACTATTCTATCAACTGATTGTGTAATTAGTAATATTAGAGAATAATGGAAGCAATAGGTAATTATGTAGTTTTAGAAGAAGTCTTAGAGGCTTCTACAAAGACACAGGGGGGCTTAGAATTAGCTGAAAAGCACAGAGAGGACATTAGGTATAGAAAAGCAAATATAATCTCTTCAGGGCCAGATATACTCAAAAAAGGTCAAACAGTACTTTTTGATAGAATTGCTGGTTATCCTGTAGAACATGAGAATAACATTTATAAAGTTATTAATTTACGTGATATTGTAGCTATATTATAATGGAAAGAACTGATTTTGCTCAAAGAGGCGAAGTTAAAGTTGATTTTCTTAAATATTATAGGTTAATATCTAGGTGGGCTTGTAAAAATAATAATTTATCTGTAGCAGATTTAGAATTATTGTTTTACTTAGACCCTATTATTTATTTTACTATAGATGATTTTAAAACGGGTACATTATTTTATACTTGGGATAAAGAAAGATTCTATAGATTACAAAAACAAGGGTGGATAAATAAGTCACACAATGGTGGTGGCAGAAGAGGCGACCATAATAAATATAAAGTTAGCCAAAAAGGTAAACTACTTATAAATAAAATATATAGGATACTAATAGGAGAAGAGGATCTTCCAACTTCAGCTAAAAGAAATAAAATAATGAAACGGGAAACGTACATAGATAAAGTGTACAGCCAAGCTATAAAAGAGTTTAACAAGAAAAAATAAAAAAAATGGCAATAAGATCAATTGTAACCACTATTGACGACGTTACAGGCGCTGTTACAAATACTGTTCAGGGACTGGTTAAAAACGAAACTATTACAGGTGTAGTTTTAAGAGAGTTTATGACAAACGGACCAGATAAACTGGCTGATGGTACTTATAACGATACTGCTTCTGAATTGAAGTATAACGTTAAAGTAAAACCAAACAACTGTTTAGCTAATATTACATTTGGTAGCGATACTTTTATATTGTATAGTGCGCCAACAGGTATTACACAAACAATTAAAGCGCCAAGCGCAACAGCAACAGTTAACGCGGTTGTAAAAGCGATAGTTACAGATACGGATACTCCATAATAAAAATAAAAACATGAAAAAAAGAAAAGTTAATCTATACGATACTCTACCTGGAGTAACTATTGAACCTTCTAAGGTTGATAATCAAAATATGAATATGCCTATTACAGCAAAAGTTAAATCTTCTGCGAAAGGAACAAAATTAAAGAAATAAGATGGCAAGAATTAGCACGTACGCAATTGACTCTACTATAGAAGGAAGCGATAAGCTTTTAGGTACTGATGCAAATTCTAATTCCTCATTAGCTACTAAAAATTACACCATTGAGAGTCTTAAAGAATATATTAATGGTGCTAGCGCAAGAAATATACCAGACGATATTCCTTTAGGATTTGCTTTAACAGTAAATAGAGAAGGAACAGATTACGAAAGAGCTTTAGTTAGAACATTAGCCAGTTCTGTTGAAACTAATGTTGTGCTTAAAAGCGCCACGGTTAATACAGGATGCGATGTTTATTTAAACACTCTAGGTACAGGTCAAGTATTTTTAATAATTAGGGATTATAATGACGGCCAATTTGCTGTTGATTACGATTTAAATGATTTTGCAACAAACTCAGCAACTTTTACAGGCGTTGTAGGAGGTGTTACTCACAGCGGTACAGTAACATCATTTAATGCTCCAAACTTTGGAAGTAGCAGCCCAGACGCTAACGATAGCCAATATGTAACAAACGGTAATAACATTTACACTGAGTGGATGTTTAATGTTACTTTAGGTAGTGGCCAAGTTTATACTGGAGGACAAGTAGCGTTTACAGAATTTACATTTTTAACAGGAGCACAAAGAATTGAAACACAAGCGGTTGGTTCTTTAAAAGTAACTAGAAACCTTAGCGTTCCTGATGGTGACTTGACTGTAGGTACAGAAAGTCCAACTACAGATCCTAGAAATCTTACTGTTTATGGTGATATAAAATTGCCAACATCAGAAAGTAGAATTAAATTTGGTGGTAATACTGATAATGTATTATTAAGTACAGACGGATCTGACTTAACAATTTCAGGCTCTGGATCTGGATCTAACTTAGTTACTAACGCTACCAGATTTACGCAAGACATAGTAAAAGATGACAATACAACTTCTGGTGACGGAAGAACAATAATGGGTCAAAATACTTTTACTGCAATTGCTACAGACGGAACAAGAGGCGTATTATCTAATTCAGGTGTTCAGCTACAAGACGCTAGTGGTAATCCATTAGCTCAGCAACAAGTTTCAGGTAATGCAACACAAGGCGGATTAAGTAATCAAGGTTATTTAACATCTTTAAAGGTTGATGGAAACTGGTATCAATTACCAGAACTATCTTCTGGTGTTGCAGAGGCATTGCCAGGCTTAAGCGAAACATTAGCAGGTCCTCCTTCTGCAATAACAACGGGTAGATTTTTTTATGGAACTAGAAATGCCGCAGGTGCTTTATTCCAATCAGCAACATCTCCTGCTACTTTGCCTACTGGGGAAAGCATAGGTCAGGATGTTACTTCAATAACAGTAAGTGCCGGCAATAGAACAGACTACGAATCTTTGTTTGAAAACATACCTTCAGGACAAAGCTTATATTTTGTTGACAGCACCTATACGGATCCATTTCCTACTGTAGGGGGACAAATATTAGATTCTTCTGTAAACATGTACTTAGTTGTTTCTTATGACACGGGTACACATGTTACAATATTTGGAAGACAAGGGTATGGTACTTTAAATGTTTCTACTAGTGAATTTAATATTGATTCAGAAGTAGTAAAATTAAATACAATACCTACGGGAGCTAAATCAAACTTTTTATATTATGATACAGCTACTAACGCTATATCTCATAATCCATTAACTGTTTCTGGTTTAGCAAACGGTGCTACTTATGATTATGGAGGCAACACCGATGTGCCTGTAGTATCTATTGATTTTAATAACTTTATAATTTCAGCACCAGCTAACGGTGTTGTAACATTAAAGCAGGGCCACACGTTTGGAGGCGTTTTAACAGCTAATACATTTGCTACTAATTATAATCATTATGTATTAAGCAATATAACATCTGATAGAACGTTAACTCTTCCGGCAGGAACTGCAGGGGATAGCATAAAAATAACAAACATGTCATCTTTAGATGCTAATGGTGCGTATTCACAGCCCACATATACCTGGTCTATAGCAACAACTGGATCTGATAAAATAATGAGAGCAACAAGTTTAACTCTTGATGCTTCTACAGAATCTTTTGAGCTTCTATATACAGATAGTGCTAACGGATGGGTAATAAATTAAAAATATGGGACTAACAATAGATTTACCAAGCGCTGGACTCCTAGGGATTTCTGGCGCTCAAGCTTTTGAAATAACTGGTAATACTGATTTAAATATTAACAGTATATATGTTTGTAAGCAAGCTTCAGATTTTACAATAACTCTTCCAACAACAGTAACTGCTGACGGTGGAGAAATATTAGTAAAAAAAGTAGGTACTCAAACTGTAACAGTTGCCTCGGCACTTATAGAGGGGACTAATCAATCATTAACTATAACTAACAACCAAGCTGTTCGCTTTGTATATATCAATGCTACATTTGGTTGGTTAATAACATAAAGCTATGCCAGACGTTAAAACATTTTATCCTGGTGCAACAGCAGGAAATCCTATAAATAATGCTACTGATGCTGTAGATGCAACTAATGCAACTGTAGCGACTACAGTAGACGACCAAAATCAAACTGCAAATTCAAAAATTTGGACAGGAACAGCTGCAGAATATGCAGCATTAGGTTCAAAAGATGCAGATACACTATATTTTGTAACAACTTAATATGCCAGTATATAAAGGAACTACAGAAATAACCAGTGGTAAGCTTTACAAAGGAGCTTCAAACATTGAGAATGGTTATAAACAAACAGCTTCTTTTTATGTAAATGCAATAGCAGCAACTGTAAATCCAACAACTAATAGCCGTAATAATACAGATGTAACTATAAGATTAACTTTTACAGGAGGTTTTACACCAAATGTTTCTTCTTATGGGTATTATCAAGGTACAACTACTTCTGCAAATAAAATAACAGTAGCAACGGGACAAAATATAGCACCAAACGGTTATGTTGATTTTATAATTTCAGGGCTAACATTTAATTCTTCATATCAGTATTTATTTTTTGCTGATAATGGAGCGGAAGGAACTCAGCTTGCTACTTTTTATACTAATAATTATATTATTAATAATGTAAACGGAGGGGTTGGCTCCGGTGTTGGTATACCAGGAAATGTAAATGCATATGCATCATCATTTCCTACTGCTTATACAGGTGCAGGTAGTGGAGGCGGTACTTCATATCAAGGCCCTGGTAGTGGAGGTGTTATTTCATCTGCTACTTGGAATGTTACATCTTTAGCTACTGCACCATCCGGTTCTCCTTCTAGTGGAATAACAGGATCTGCTGGAAACTTTTCAGTAAATGCAGCAGGGACACATACTATAACATGGTCAGGTGGATCTATTTCCTCTTTAGGATCTGGGACTGCTTCAGTAGGAGGGTCAGTTGGTACAATATCTACCGGCGGATTATCTCAGTGGGCAAGTGTTGGTTCTATAACTAATAATACATCAGCATCTCAAACATTTACAGCTATTTTTACTGGGCTTTCTGGTTCAACAGGTAATACTTCACTCGGAGCATCTATGAGTATCGGATCTAGCTCGGGGCCTAATACTCCGCCTCAAGGTAATCAAGGTAATTTTAATAGCGGTAATCCAAGTCCTACCGGTTCGAGAACATTATCGGCTGGGCAAAGCGCTACTGTTTATTTTGGAACTATATCTCTTAATAGTCAACCAGGTAGTGGACAGCTGCAATCAATAGTAAGAATGAATAATGTTGATATAGGTCTTGATAGATTTAATACATCATGGTCTAAATAAAAAAGCACCATATAAAAATTAAAAAATGGCAAATTTAACAAACATAATAGGAGGACAGCCGTATTACGATGCTGCTGATGCAAATTCAAAATCTTTATTAAGCTTTTGGAAGGGTACTCAAGCTCAGTATGATGCAATAAGCACCAAAGATTCTAAAACGTTATACTTAATTACAGCATAATGCCTATAAATTTATTCAATAATCCTTTATCCTCAATTAAACTGGGAGTTAATGATATTTTAAAAGGATATATTGGTAATAATCAAATATTTCCTAATGATACGGAAATAACAGCAGCTGCATTTACTAATTCTAATATAGCCAACGCAGGAGGTAATACGCCTTATGTTGTATCTGGCGATATAGGTTCTTCTTTTACTTTAACAGGTAGCAATGGAGCTACTGCTCCAAGTGGAACGCAAGTTATATCTGTTAGCCCTGCTACATACCAAATAGCAATAGCTGATCAATCAAATATTTGCGGTTCGCCTCAAAGAACGCCTCAAGTAATAATTGCGCCTCAGGGTAACACTACACTTGCTAGCGGTTTAAGTAATACTGACACTATAACCCAAGCGGCTGGACCGCCTAATGTATCAAATACAACAACTTTATCTGTCAGCATTACAAATACAAATAGAGTAACGGTAACGCAAGGAAGTTCTGTTCTTTGGGCCCCAGGTGCTAGTTTTGCAGTAAATATTTCTGTAACAACGCAACAAACTCTTGGAAGCATTACTTTAACGCCGAGTCCTGCTATAGGAAATTGGACTATTACAAATGGAGGTTTTACGCCACAAGCTTGGAACAGCGGTACTGCTGGAGTTGATTTAGTTTGGGACGGAAGTAACGCTGGGTTAAATGGGGTTAGTGGAACTGCAAATATTACAATACCAGCTGGCGCAACACCTATAACTTCTTTTTCAGCTTCTTTAACAATAGGTAATATTAACTGTTATTCCGCAACGGTAACAAGTGCTAGCGATACAATATTCCCTTAATAAAATAATATGGCAAGAATAAAACTATATCCCAATGATACGGTTATCACGGGTGGTGATCGTTTAGTTGGAACGGATATAAACGGTAATGCAACAAAAAATTACCAGATAGAAGAAATTGCTAAATATTTTGCAAAGTCAAGTACGGCTGATTCAACGGGTATTGGATTTCAGTTTAATTATGCTGGAAAATATACAGGTGGATCTTTAGAAAGCGGTGACTTTAGATATGAAGTTAACCCCACGGCTCCTACACAATTTGGCTGGGCTAATATTACAGGAATAGCTTTTTCAAGATATACGGCTAACAACACAGATATTCAGCCTATAGTTGATTTGTATAAAAATCAAATTATAAAGATTACGGATATTGGCATAGCTAATCCACAAAATTATAGTGTATATAAAATAACAAGCATAACAAATTTAACAAATGCTTATTTATTTTCTTTAACACAACAAGGCGGTGCTGGAGAACCTTCAACTTCTGTGATAGCATTATCAGCAACTGGTATTTCAACAACAGATGCTTTTTTTACATTTACCCAATCTAGCGCGGCGGCCACATGGAATATACCACATAATTTAGAAAAGTTTCCAAGTGTTACTGTAGTAGATAGTGCTAACACTATAGTATATGGAAATACTACATACACAGATGAAAATAATTTAACAATAAATTTTTCTGCTCCTTTTTCTGGAAAGGCATATTTAAACTAAAAAATAAAAAATGGCAATAAAATATTTAAACAATGTAGACTTAACAAAAAACGAGCTACAAAATGCCGTAATTCAGGTACTAGCAACTGCACCTGGCAGCCCGGTTGAAGGACAGGTATATTACGACTCTACAGATGACGTAATAAAATTTTATAATGGTACAGCTTGGGTATCAGCAGGTGGTGATTTAACTGAAATTACCACAGCAACAACAGACCAGCTTACAATTACAGATGGTCAAGGACCTATACCTAATCTTGATATTGTAACAGGAGCTGTTACCAATTCCGGTGTAGCTCTTGCTACAGGGGATCAAATATATGATTTTGTAACTACAGGTATTAATAACAGAATACAAAATGTAACTGATCCAACAGGGGCACAAGATGTTGCTACAAAAAATTATGTAGATCTAGTTGCAACTGGTCTTTTAGAATATAAAGGAGGTTATAACGCTTCTACTAATACACCTGATTTAGATACAGCTTCAAATATTGCTATTGGCAAAGGAGACACCTATACTGTTACTGCAGATGGTTTATTTTTTACAGAGCAAGTAAGAATTGGAGATCTCATTATAGCTGAAACAGCTATAGCTGCAAATGCAGGAGGAACACTAGCTGATTTTACAATTGTACAATCTAATGTTGATTTAGCAACAGCAGCAGCTACAGCTGGAGCAGCCGTTAAAGGTATTTCAGGTTATGACTCAGCAGATTTTTCTGTATCATCAGGATTTGTATCTTTAGCAACAAAAACATATAAAGCGTTAATAGGTAATGGTACATTAACAACCATTTCGGTTGCTCATGGATTGAATAGCCAAGATTTAATAATTCAATTATTTGATGCATCTACAAATGAAACAGTTTACGCGGATGTGGTAAGAACAAGTGCATCTCAAGTGGATGTGTCTTTTTCAGTAGCACCCGCGTCAAATTCAATAAAAATATTAATCCAGAAAATATAACTTATGGGCATTAAATTTAAATCGCCATTAGCGCTTTCGGCACATAGAGCTATAGCACATAGCGATTCAGCCCAAACGTTAGAAGTAAAAGTTGTAACTAAAACAGCAGCTCATCCTGAATTTGGAAATGGTAGTGCTAATGGCTATACTATAGATGGAGTTGAGGGAGCTTATTTAGAATTTACTCCTGGTAATACGTATAAGTTTGATCAGTCAGATAGCTCGAACACAGGGCACCCTCTTAGATTTTATGTAGATGCTGCAAAAACTACTGCTTATACTACGGGGGTAACGACAAATGGTACACCTGGTAGCGCAGGAGCGTATACTCAAATAGCACCTACTGTTTCAACACCTCCTATACTTTATTACCAATGTACTGTTCACTCTTTAATGGGGAGTTATACAAAATTTGGAACAGGTTCACAGGGTGATACTTACACTTTTAGCGCATCACAAGATGGCAATAACGTTGATTTATTATTAGACGCTGGCTCTGGTACAGACTCAACTGTTCAATTAACAGCTGGAACAAATATTACATTAACAAGAAATAGTGCTTCTGAAGTAACTATTGATGCAGTGGGAGACGGGGAAGCGGTTAAAATTGGGGTAAAAAATACATCGGGAAGTACAATTACAAAAGGTACGCCTGTTTATATAACCGGAACAGTTGGTGCTTCATTTACAGCAGAAGTTGCGCCTGCAGATGCTAGCAACGCGGCTAAAAT
>Ga0075481_10000662_pt1 | contig 12952 bp, 7 predicted proteins | sample DEB08_DNA_11_FD_76337 | JGI IMG/M metagenome (GOLD analysis project Ga0075481, IMG submission 76337) | Aqueous microbial communities from the Delaware River and Bay under freshwater to marine salinity gradient to study organic matter... | ecosystem: Environmental > Aquatic > Marine > Coastal ... | reverse complement strand
ACGGGCGGGATGCCGGAGTTCGATCCTCGTCCGGACCGGCGAGGGGGCGGGGGTCGACGAGAACGCCATTCCCGTCGGCGCATTCGTCGCCGCCGATCTGAGCCACGCGATTGGAATGCTGCTGGCTCGGGAGGAGTCCGTCGGCCTTCGCGGAGTGGATTCGGGCCGCTGATGGGCCGATGATTCGGACAGGAGCACGACCATGAAGATCCTCGTCACCGGCGGAGCCGGATTCGTCGGGTCCGCCTGCCTTCGTCACCTGATCGATCAGGGTGCGGACCCCGTCGCCTACGACAACCTCAGTCTCGGCCATCGCGACGCGGTGCCCGCGGATCGTCTCGTGGTCGGCGACATCGCCGATACCGCGAAGCTCGCATCGCTGATGAAGGAGCGCGGCATCGAGGCGGTCATGCACTTCGCCGCAGCGACCTACGTCGGCGAATCGGTGACGAATCCCGACCACCACTACCGCAACAACATCGCCGGAACGCTCAGTCTGCTGACCGCGATGCGCGAGGCGAAGGTCGATCGCATGCTCTTCTCGAGCACCTGTGCGACCTACGGCCTCAATCCGAAGATGCCCATGAGCGAGGAGTCCGAGCAGGTGCCCTGCAGTCCGTACGCCCGGACCAAGCTCGCCGTCGAGTGGATGATCCGCGACTTTGCGGAGGCCTACGGCCTCGGGTTCACCCTGCTCCGGTACTTCAACGCCGCCGGCGCCGACGCCGACGGCTCGCACGGCGAGGACCACGATCCCGAGACCCACCTCATTCCGCTGGTGCTGCGGGTGGCTCAGGGTCGGATGGACTCGCTGAAGGTCTTCGGCACCGACTACCCGACGCCCGACGGCACCTGCATCCGCGACTACGTGCACACCGCCGACCTCGCCTCCGCGCACTGGCTGGCGATCCAGGCGACGACCCCAACCACCCGCGAGGTCTTCAACATCGGGACCGGAGACGGCAACTCGGTGATGGAGGTGATCAAGGCGTGCGAGGAGGTCACGGGCCGCGAGATCCCGCTGGAGATCTGCGAACGACGCCCCGGTGACGCCCCGGCGCTGGTCGCCGATCCCAAGAAGCTCAAGACGAAGCTCGGTTGGAAGATGAAGTACCCGACCATCCGCGACGTCGTCGAGACCGCGTGGGCGTGGCACGAGAGCCATCCGCAGGGCTACGCCGACCGGGTGCCCGCCGCGGCGAACGCCTGAGCGTCACGGCACGCCGACGAAGTCCCGACCCACTCAGGACGCCGTTGCGCACCGCTCGAGGGCGTGTCGCACGACATCGACATCGGGACGAGCATCGTCGACGCTCGCACCGATCGACGTGGGCAGCGCGATGCCGGAGGGGCCGCCGAGATGCTCGCGGAACTCCTCGAGTCCGGCGAGCAGTTCGTGGTGATCGTGAGCGGCATCGTCCCACGTCGGCAGACCGAGCGACGCGAGCGTGGACGCGATGCGGTCGCGCGAAGTCTCGTCGAGCCGTCCTTCGAGCACCGCCACGGTCGAATCCACGACGATCCCGATCGACACCGCCTCGCCGTGGGTCAGACGGTGCTCGGTCATCGACTCGAGCCGATGCGCCGCCCAGTGTCCGAAGTCCAGCGGTCGCGAGGTGCCGAGTTCGAAGGGGTCGCCGCCTTCGACGATGTGCCGCCAGTGCAGTTCGGCGCTTCGGCGGATCACCGCCTCCGCGGCGTCGCGATCGCGAGATCGAACGGCATCGGCGTCGCGCTCGATGCGCTCGAACAGTTCCCGATCTCGGATGACGGCGATCTTCACCGCCTCGGCGAATCCGGAGTTCCAGTGCCGATCGGACAGCGAGTCGAGCAGATCGAGATCGCAGACGACCGCCTCGGGCACCGCGAAGGTGCCCAACAGGTTCTTCTTGCCGAGGCGATTGACGCCGTTCTTGACTCCCATCGCCGCGTCGTCCTGAGCCAGCGTCGTGGTGGGCATCCTGACGAGGCGAACGCCTCGGTGGAAGATGGCGGCCGCGTAGCCGGCGACGTCGAGCACCGCGCCGCCGCCCACGACGAGCACCACGCTTCGTCGGCAGACCCGTTCGCGGTCGAGACGTTCGAGAATCGTCTCGAGGATCGCCGGATCGTTCTTGGCGATCTCGCCGCCGGGCAGGATCAACGGTGCGCAGGCGGCCGGAGCGTCGTCGCCAAGCGCAGCAAGATGCGAGGAGAGCGTGTCGGCGAAGTCGGGGCGGGCGTCGAGAAGCCCTGCGTCGACGATCGGCAGCAGGTTCGCGCGGAACCCCCCGCCCCCGCGCAGTTCTCGAAGCGCCGCGTCGAGTCCGGCATCGCGAAGGCCACGTCCGAAGCGGATCCGGTGCCGAAAGTGGAGATCGAGGTCGGCGTCGAGGGGAGGCACGGGTCGGGTGTCGTGATCGGCGATTCGTCGTCGAACGAGGTCGGGTGGCGGGGCGAGGTCTGCGTTCCGGGATCCGCATTCCGATGGACGCGGGGTCGAGACGATAGGCGAAGGACACCGCCGGATCGCCCCGCGTCGCCGTCGACATGCGGCCTCAACGAACGTCGAGCCAGGGTTCGCGCAACCTCGCGAGGCACACCGCCGAGGCGACGCCGACGTTGAGACTGTCGACGTCGGCGGCCATCGGGATGCGGACGAGTTCGTCGCAGACCGACTTCGCACCTCTGGTGAGACCGGGAAACTCCGAGCCGACCAGCAAGGCGATGCGGGCCCGTGCGGAGACCTGTCCAAGCGGGGTGGCCTCGGGATCGAGGGCGGCCCCCAGAAGGTCGACGTCGAATCGCCGGCAGAGCGCCTCCAGGGCGTCCGGCCATGGGGAGAGTCGCGTGAAGGGAATGTCGATGGCGTGACCGATCGAGACCCGCAGGCTCTTCCTGTAGAGGGGATCGTGGCATCCGGGGCTCAGCAGCACGCCGTCGATGCCGAACGCGGCGGCGTTTCGAAAGAGCAGACCGATGTTGTCGATGTTGCGGATCTCCTCGCAGGCAAGGAGCGCCACGGGGCGTTTCCGTTCGCCGCGAGGTTCGGCCAGGCGAGCCTCGATGCGGGCGAGACCGTCATCGGGCCGACGGCCGAGGGCCAGCAGGCCTCGATGCAGATCGAATCCCACGATCGACTCGAGCACGTCGTCGTCGGCGACGAGCAGCGGCGGCGACGGGTCCGCCGACGCGTCCCGCAGCGCCCGCGCCCGATCGGCCATCCGAGGACTCGCCAGAATCGAGATGGTGGTGCCCGGTCGGGCAAGCATGCGTTCGAGGACGAGCAGCTGCTCCCCGATGAACCAGCCGGCGCCTTCTCCGGCGCGAACGAGCTCCGGATCGCGCAGCGACCGAAAGGGATCGAGTCGCGGGTCGCCGCTGTCGACCGGTTCGACCGGGCCGGGGGTCGGTGTGTCGGAGGCGTCGTGACGTCCTTCCATATGGGGGCATCTTGACCGAATCGGGACTGCAGGGTTCGCCCTCGGCCACCGATACACTCCGCCGATGCCCGAGGAGACGCCCATCTCCAATGCCGAAGTCGGCACGCAGATCGAGCGCCCACTCGAGGCCTCGAACGAGGACCGCCGTGTCGACGAGCTGATCTCGACCGGCGCCGAGGCGCCCGAACTCGCCGAGGCGGTGGGCGCCCAGGCCGCCGCGGATGCCGCAGACACGCTCGAACGCCTGCCCGAGCACGAGGCCATCGAGGTTCTCGGGGAGATGGAGTTCCAGGCCGCCGCCGAGGCGCTCGCCCACATGGTCCCGTCGCTCGCAGCGGGCGTCGTCGAGGAGATCGTCGAGGACCGCCCCGAGATCGCGGCGCGGCTGATCGAGGAGATGGCGCCCGACGACGCCACCGATCTTCTGCAGGAACTCGCGGCGACGCCGCGGGAACGGGTGTTGGCCGCGATGACGCCGCAGACGCTGGGGCGCCTTCGCGATCTCCTGCGGTTCCCCGAGGACTCCGCCGGTGGCCTGATGACCACCGACTACCTCTCGGTCCGGGCGGAGATGACCGTCGCCGAGGCGGTCGAGGCGATCCGTCGGGTCGAGATCGACGAGGACACCACCGACGCGTACGTCGTCGACCGACGCGGTCATCTCGAGGGCACCGTGAGTCTGCGGAAGCTGCTCCTCGCCGGTCCCGAGGAGCGGATCGGCGACCTTGCGGACCGTCGAGTCGATGCGGTGCCTCCCGAACTCGATCGCGAGGCGGTGGCGAGGTCGTTCGAGCGCTACGACCACCTCGTGCTGCCGGTGGTCGACGAGCATCGGCGACTGCTCGGCATCGTCACCGTCGACGACGTGATCGACACGATCCGCGCCGAGACCACCGAGGACGCGCAGCTGATGGTGGGTGCGGGCCGCGAGGAGGCGGTCACGTCGACCGTCGCCTTCAAGCTGCGAAGTCGCCTGCCATGGCTGGTGGTCAACCTGTTCACCAGCGCCGTCGCGGCGCTGGTCGTCCTGCAGTTCGAGGGCCTCATCGCGGAACTTGCGGTGCTGGCGGTGCTGATGCCGCTGGTCGCCAACCAGGCTGGCAACGCCGGCCAGCAGTCTCTTGCGGTCACGCTCCGCGGCATCGTGCTGCACGAGGTGCCGCCGCGTGGATCGATGACGCTCCTGTTGCGCGAGGGCGGCGTGGGTCTGGTCAACGGCGTGTGCTGCGGCGTGCTCGTCGGCAGTGCCATCGCCGTGATCGAACTGCTGTCCGGCGGCGGCGCGGCGTGGCGCCTCGGTGTCGTCGTCGCGATCGCGATGAGCGTGGCGCTCGCGGTCGGTTGTCTCGCCGGCGCGGGGATTCCGATTCTGATGCGACGGGCCGGTGCGGATCCCGCGACCGCCTCCACCATCTTCCTCACGATGGTGACCGACAGTCTCAGCTTCCTCAGCTTCCTCGGTCTCGCGAGCGCCCTGTCGGGCTGGATCGAAGCACCGGCGGTCTGAGTCTGCGGTGCCTCAGGCGTACGCCTCGACCGTGTCGCAGGTGCAGACGAGGTTGCGGTCGCCGTAGGGGTTGTCGACGCGTCCCACCGCGGGCCAGAACTTGAACTGCCGCAGCCACGAGGCGGGATACGCCGCCCGCTCGCGCGAATAGGCGTGATTCCACTCGTCGGAGCAGACCGACGCGGCGGTGTGCGGTGCGAACTTCAGGGGGTTGTCCTCGCGGTCGAGGCGACCCTCCTCGATGTCGCGGATCTCCTCGCGGATCGCGATCATCGCGTCGCAGAAGCGATCGAGCTCGGCCTTGGACTCGCTCTCGGTGGGCTCGATCATCAACGTGCCCGCCACCGGCCACGCCATCGTCGGCGCATGGAACCCGTAGTCGACGAGACGCTTCGCGATGTCGTCGATCTTGATGCCCGCGGACTTGTCGAAGGGTCGGCAGTCGACGATGAACTCGTGCGCCACCCGACCGTTCGCGTTGGTGTAGAGGACGTCGTAGTGGCCTTCGAGGCGCCTCGCCATGTAGTTCGCCGAGAGGATCGACACCTCGGTCGCGTCCTTCAATCCCTTCGATCCCATCAGGGCGATGTAGACCCACGGAATCGGAAGGATCAACGCCGAGCCGTAGGGCGCCGCCGAGATCGGGCCGATCGCATGACGCCCTGCGGACTCCGGACGGACCACGGGATGTCCGGGCAGGAACGGGGCCAGCGCCTCCACGACGCCGATCGGTCCCATGCCCGGACCACCGCCACCGTGGGGGATGCAGAAGGTCTTGTGCAGGTTGAGATGGCAGACGTCTGCGCCGAGTTCCGCCGGTCGGACCAGGCCGACCTGGGCGTTCATGTTCGCGCCGTCCATGTAGACCATGCCGCCCGCCTCGTGGACCGCATCGCAGAGTTCGCGGATCCGATCCTCGAAGACGCCATGCGTCGAGGGGTAGGTGACCATGCATGCCGCAAGGGTGTCGCGATGGGCTTCGGCCTTGGCCTTGAGATCGGCGAGGTCGACGTTGCCGTCCTCGTCGCAGGCGACCGGCACCACTCGCATGCCCGCGACGATCGCCGACGCGGGATTGGTTCCGTGCGCCGAGACCGGGATCAGGCAGGCGTCGCGATGGGACTCGCCGCGGTGGTGGTGGTAGGCGCGGATCGTCATGAGCCCGGCGTACTCGCCCTGACTGCCGGCGTTGGGCTGCAGGCTGATCGCGGCGAAGCCGGTGATCTCGGCGAGCCACGCCTCGAGCGACCGGAACAGCTCCATGTATCCCTGCCACTGCTCGACCGGCGCGAACGGATGCAGCGACGCGAACTCCGGCCACGAGACCGGCAGCATCTCGCTGGTCGCGTTCAACTTCATGGTGCATGAGCCCAGCGGAATCATCGAGTGGGCCAGCGACAGGTCTCGCGACTCGAGGCGCTTCAGATATCGCAGCATCTCGGTCTCGCTGCGATAGCGGTGGAAGACCTCCTGCTTCATGAAGTCGCCGGTGCGGGCGAGGCCCTCGGGAAGGGATGGCGCCGGTGTCGGCGCGTTGGGCACCGACGCACCGAAGCACAGGGCGAGATCGCCGATGTCGGCGAGCGTGGTGGTCTCGTCGAGCGTGATGCCGATCGAACCGTCGCCGTACTCCCGCAGGTTGATGCGACGCGCCTTCGCGGCGGCGATCAGGCCGGCCGTCTCGCCGGCGGGACGAACCCGAAGCGTGTCGAAGAACGTGTCGTTGGCGATCTCGTGGCCGGCATCGCGCAGCGTCGCGGCCAGGGTCGAGGCGAGGTCGCGCACCCGGTTGGCGATCGCCTTCAGGCCGTCGGGTCCGTGCCAGCATCCATAGAGACCCGCCATGACCGCCAGCAGGACCTGCGCGGTGCAGATGTTGCTGGTGGCGCGATCGCGGCGGATGTGCTGTTCGCGGGTCTGGATCGCCATGCGAAGCGCGGGGTTGCCGTGGATGTCGCGGGAGACGCCGATGAGGCGTCCCGGCATCTTGCGGACGAAGCGCTCGTGCGTCGCCAGATATGCCGCGTGCGGACCGCCGAGGCCCATCGGGATGCCGAATCGCTGGGTGCTGCCGACGGCGATGTCGGCGCCGCGTTCTCCGGGCGGGACGGTCAGAGTCAGCGACAGCGGATCGGCGGCGACGACCAGCATCGAGTTCGCGTCGTGCAGTCGCTCGGCGAGGCCGGCGAGGTCGTGCAGGCGTCCGTCGGTTGCGGGCGTCTGCACGAGAGCGCCGCAAAGCTCCTCCAGATCGTCACGCTCCGCGAGCGAAGCGACCGAGCCGACGCGCACCTCGACGCCGAGGCCCGACGCGCGGGTCTCGACGACCGCGATCGTCTGCGGGTGGCAGTCCTCGGCGACGAAGAACGCCTTGCGTCCGGGCTGCTGGGAGAGGCACATGGTCATCGCCTCGGCGGCAGCGGTGCCTTCGTCGAGCAGACTGGCGTTCGCGACCGGCAGACCGGTCAACTCGCAGATCATCGTCTGGAAGTTGAGCAGGGCCTCGAGGCGACCCTGGGCGATCTCGGCCTGATAGGGCGTGTACTGGGTGTACCAGCCGGGGTTCTCCAGCACGTTGCGCTGGACGACCGGCGGCGTGATGGTGCCGTGATAGCCCATGCCGATGTGGCTTCTGAAGACCTGATTGCGGGACGCCATGCCTCGCAACGCGGTCAGCAGCTCGTGTTCCCCCCGAGGGCCGGCTCCGGCGGCACCCGGCGCCTCGGCGACTCGCATCGGCGCGTTCATCCGGATCGAGGCGGGAATCGCCTCGCTCATCAGGGCATCGAGATCTCCGCACCCGACGGTCTCGAGCATGGATGCGATCTCCGTCGCGTCCGGGCCGAGGTGCCGCCTGGGGAAGGTGTCGAGCGGCGGGAACGGCATGGTCTGCTCCGAAGTGGTGCCGAGGTCGGCGGGGGTGGCGGAAGTGCTCATGTCGTTGGGAAGGTCGTTCTGGACTTCGGGGTCGCCGGGAGAGGCCCGACGGCGAGATGATGGAAGGACCGGGAGGGACGGGGTGCGGACGCGGAACGGACTCGAAGGCCACTCTTGCCGATCCTGCCGAGGCTGCCGATCCTGCCGATGGAAGGCGGGATCCGGGCTCGAACCTCGCGATGCCTCCGCCTCGGGAAGCATGTGATGAAGGTCGAGGGGCGACCGCCGTCGCAGGACGACTGCAGAGAGTCCGATCACGCGGCTCGGCGTGACCGTCCGCCGTTTCGCCGAGCGACGAGTATAGATCGCGCGGTTCGGACTCCATGTCGCCTTGGAGTCGGATTGACGGGTGAAATGTGCGAGGTCGCCGCCGGCGCCCTTGCGGCACGCCCGCGTAGGATCGTCGCCGAAGAGGACTCGACGCCCATGCCGAAGCCACCGGCGCACGGCGGTGCGCCCCGGGCCTCTCCGGACCGTCGGTCGGAGGCGGCCGGTCCGGGAATCGGTCTTCGAGAGCCATGCCCTTCACGACCTTGCGGACACCGCCCACCATGAACCGTCGCCCGACCACCCGCCGCTTCGCCTGGATCCCGATCGCCACGGTGCTCGTCGGCATCCTTCATTCGCCTGCTCTTGCGGCGCCTCAGTCCTCGGCGACATCGGGAGGAGCCGCCGGCCGCATCGAGCAGGGTTCGGTCGACGTCTACCGGTTCTCACCCGAGGAGACGTGGGTGGAGGCCGACGCGGAGCGCACCAGCCTCCGGGCCCTGCTCGAATCCCTCGGCGAGGAGACCATCTCCTGGTACCAGCATGTGATGACGCTCTCGAACCCCTACTTCGAAGGGCGGGCGCCCGGATCGCCGGGCATCGAGCGGGCCGCGGACTATCTCGCCTACTGGCTCGATCGGAGTGGTCTCGAACCGGCGTTCGCCGGGGCGTTCCGTCAGGCGTTCGAACTGCCGCTGCGCACCCCCGAGACGATCGGGGCAGGTCTGGCGATCGGCGACGAGACGCTTCGCGAGGGCGAGGACTTCCTGATGCTGGCCAACTCCGGCGCCGGCGAGGTCGTCGGATCGGTGGCGTTCGTGGGGTACGGCATCGAGGACGGGCCCGAAGGGTTCGACAGCTTCGGAGACATGGGGGATCTCTCCGGACGGGTCGCGATGGTCTTCCGCTACGAGCCCATCGACGAGGAGGGCAACAGTCGATTCGCGGGTCGTCGCTTCAGCCGCCACGCCGCCCTCGCGGGCAAGTTCGAGTCGATCTCGAAACGCGGCGCTTCGGCGATCCTGCTGGTCAACCCGCCCGGCGTGTCCGGCGGCGCGAACGGCCTCGATCGTCCGCGACGCGGCGGGCTCGGACCGACGGCCGACATCCCCGTGTTGATGGTCTCCCCGGAGGCCGCCGAACGGATCTTGAACGCCACCGGCGGTTCCCGGCGGTCGATGGAGGCGTGGCGACGGATGGCGGACGAAGGTGAGGTCGCCAACGTGAACGGCCCCGCGAACGTCGCCGTGACGGTCGAACTGCGTCGCAGCGTCGAGACCTCGAACGTCGCGGGCGTGCTTCCCGGCGCCGGTCCCCTCGCCGACGAGTGGCTCGTGGTCGGCGGCCACTACGACCATCTCGGAGAGACCGAGGACGAGGACGGCGGCGTCGAGATCAACCCGGGTGCCGACGACAACGCCTCCGGAACCGCGGCGATGCTCGTGCTCGCGGATCGGTTCAGCCGTCTCGCGACGCAGGGCGAACTCCCCGCATCCCGCCGCTCGGTCCTCTTCATCGCCTTCACCGCCGAGGAGCGGGGACTCAACGGTTCGCGGCACTTCATGCTGAATCCCACGGTTCCCGCCGATGCCATCACCACGATGGTGAACCTCGACATGATCGGGCGACTTCGAAACGACGAACTGCTCGTCGCGGGCGTGGGCAGCGGGGTGGGCCTGCTCGAGCGAATCGAGCCGGCGCTTGCGGACAGCGGCCTGTTCGTCCGTGCCGACCCCAACGGCCGCGGCCCGTCGGACCACTCGAACTTCTTCGGTGCCGGCATCCCGGTGCTCTTCTTCTTCACCGGGGTGCACGAGAGCTATCACCAGCCGGGCGACCGAGGTCACACCGTCCATCCCGCCGGCGCCCGAAAGGTGATCGACCTCGTCGGCGCGATCGTCGAGGATCTGATGACAGGCCCTGCGGTCGAGTTCGCTCGCGAGACGCCGCCGCCGGCGCAGCGGACCGAGGGGCGGGGCTACGCGGGCGTTCGACTCGGAGTGCGCCCGGGTCTTGCCGAGGGCGAGGAGCGCGGCATCGTGGTGCAGGCGGTCTCGGACGGAACCAGCGCCGCCGATGCGGGCATCCTGGCCGGGGATGTGATGATCGCCTGGAACGGGCAGCTTCTGATCGGGGCGGGCGATCTCGCCGCCCGCCTCCGAGAGCACAAGCCCGGCGACGTCGTGAAGATCCTCGTCGACCGGGACGGCGAGGAGCTCGAGATCGATGTCGAACTCAAGGCCTCCGAGGGCGGGGCCCGACGCGGCAACTGATTCGAGGACTCGCCGGAACGCGGAGGCCGAGTCCTTCGATGGCCGCAGCGTCGTTCGGGGACATCCGCCGGCGCGGCGTGGTCCCGGCTTCGGGACTGCCCTTCGCGTTCATCCGGATCTCGTTGCTCCCGCCGACACCGGTACGACACCACGCATCCCGGGGTCGCGAGGGAATCCCGCCCCGCACCGGTTCGTCGCGCGGGCGGCGTCGTCTCGATCGCTTGCGACTACGCTTGCGACGCGGCGGATGTGCCGTCGCGGGATCCCGTGTCCAACACGGCACCCCACCACCATCCTCTTGAACGACTTCTCGGAGCCGCCGATGCTCTCCTCCTCGATCCGTCCAGTCTCGATGCTCGCCCTTGCCGTCGCCGCCGCCGCGGGCGCCTGGTTCGCCTCGACCACTCGCGTCGCCGAGGCCCAGGTTCCCCAGCCCGGCCAGCCGATGCAGATGCCGGTGCCGTGGCAGCAGCAGATCTCCAACGCCTTGCCGATCTTCGGCGAGGGCAACTGGGTGATCGTCGCCGACACCTCCTTCCCACTGCTCGCCAAGCCGGGCATCGAGACGATCCGCGTACCCGACGATCTTGCCGGCGCCGTCAACTCGATGGAAGGCATCTTCCAGATGAACGAGCGTCTGCGTCCGAGCTTCCACCTCTGCAGCGAACTCGACTTCGTCGCCAAGCAGGACGAGAGCGTGCGGGCCTATCTCGACAAGCTCGAGGAGATCCTGCCGGCCGAAGGCGTCGTGCGGATCTCGCGGCAGAAGCTGATCGACACGGTGATCGAGACCGCCGAGGACCGTCGGGTGCTCGTCATCAAGACCGACTCCATGGTCCCCTATGGCACCGTCGCCATGCGTCTCGCGCCGGGCTTCTGGACCGCCGAGCAGGAGGCGACGCTTCGCGAGGCCATGAAGGCCGCGGGCGCCGGCGGCTGACCCAAGGCGCCTTGATCGAAGGCCCCTGGGAAACCTCGGTTGCGGAGGTCCGCCTTCGTCTTCGCACGAGGGCGGCGGACCGGCGACGACGCCCACACCCGCCTCGTCGGCATCTCTCGCATCTGCCCGTGGAACGATCCGCCGTGACCCTGATCTGCGTCCCCATTCCCATCGACGCACCGGATGCGGTCGGCGAAGCGCTCGAACGCGCCGCCGACGCCGCGTCGCGCGGCGCCGACCTCGTCGAGTGGCGGGCCGATGTCCTCGCCGAGGATCCGCAGGCGCTCGGTGCGTTGCGTCGTCTCGTTCGGGAGTGTCCGCGGCCCTGCATCACGACCATTCGCACCGCCGCCGAGGGCGGGATGTTCGAGGGTTCCGAGAGCGATCGCATCAGCCTGCTCGAGGCCCTCGGAACCAGCGAGCCGTCGGCGTATCTCGATCTCGAGTGGTCCGTCTACGGCTCGAGCGCGAACCTCGCGCAGAAGGTCGATCTCGTCGTCGATCATCCCGAGCAGGTGCGCGAGGTGCCGACGCGCCTGATCCTCTCCCTGCACGACTTCGATGGTCGACCCCGCGATCTCATGCAGCGTCTCGCCGCGATGGCGGCGGCCCCGGCGGCCTCGGTCCTGAAGCTGGCGTGGCGGGCCCGCTCGATCCGGGACGACCTCGAGGTCTTCGATCTGCTCATGGAGCGTCCGAAGCCGATGGCGGCGATGACGATGGGTCCGTTCGGGGCGATGGGCCGCATTCTCGCGCCCAAGTTCGGAGGCCTGCTGACCTACGCCTCGCTCGATGCGGACATGCAGACCGCCGAGGGGCAGGTGCCGATCGAGGAACTGCGAACGATCTACCGCTTCAGCTCGATCGGACCGCGGACCGAGGTCTTCGGCATCGTCGGCTGGCCGGTCGCCCACTCGAGGTCGCCGGCGTTCCACAACGCCGCGTTCGAGGCGGCGGATCGCGACGCGGTCCTGGTGCCGATGCCGGTTGCGCCGGGATGGGAGCCGTTCAAGGCCTCGATCGGTGCGATGCTCGACCACGAACGCCTCGACTTCCGCGGTGGTTGCGTCACCGCTCCCCACAAGGAGCACCTCCTCCGCTTCGTCGAGGAGCACGGCGGCGAGATCGAGCCGCTCGCGTCGGCGGTCGGTGCCGCGAACACGCTGGTGGTGCGAGGCGACGGATCGCTGCTTGCCGCCAACACCGACGCGCCCGCGGCCGCGGAAGCCCTTGCCGAGGGCTTCGGTCTGGATCCGTCATCGCTCGACGCGTCCTCGTTCGCGGGCCGACGCATCGCGGTGCTCGGCGCCGGCGGCGCCGCGGCGGCGGTGGCGGCGGGACTCGCGATGCACGGAGCGACGGTCGTCGTCGCCAATCGGTCTCGAGGGCGTGCCGAGAGCCTCGCCGAGCGACTGCGTGCCGCGGGCGACAGGACATGGCGAGTGTCGGCAGCCGAGCTCGACTCGCTCGCCTGCGGGTGCTTCCACGCGTTCGTGAACGCCACGCCGGTCGGCATGGCGGGTGGACCCGAACCCGACGGCTCACCGCTTCCCGACGAGGTTCGGCTCGACGACTCGGTCGTCGTCTTCGACACGGTCTACGCGCC
>Ga0075481_10000656_pt1 | contig 13055 bp, 22 predicted proteins | sample DEB08_DNA_11_FD_76337 | JGI IMG/M metagenome (GOLD analysis project Ga0075481, IMG submission 76337) | Aqueous microbial communities from the Delaware River and Bay under freshwater to marine salinity gradient to study organic matter... | ecosystem: Environmental > Aquatic > Marine > Coastal ... | reverse complement strand
ATCTTAGTAGCTAGGTCTCTGTGCTCCTTCTGAGTGTTGGGGTCAGTCCGTAGCTCTATGTAGTGTATCCAACTCCTAAGTGTGCCATTGACGTACAGTTTCGTTAGGGTCAAACCCTCAGGTAGGATAGCTCTAGCTTGTTCTTTAGCTATCCCTTTCTTCAGAGCTTGGTCGTAGATTTCGAAGGCACTACCCATAACTGATATTTGTTTTTCAGCCCACCAGTCTTTAAGCTCCTTGTCTTCATTGGGTAGAGAGTTCTGTCGGTTGGTGTGGTCTTGTAGTCTACACTCACGAGTTCCTGCTGTTGTTTCTGTAGCAGAATACCTCTGAGAGAACTCCTGGAAGTAAAAAGTTCTGTGCCTGAGAAGCTGCCTTGCGATATCTCTGCTTGTAGTTACCTCAAGAGTGACATTGCACATTTCAAAAGGGGACCAGTGTTTGTTTCTAATGAGGTATTGTACAAGCTGGTACCCTCTTAGATTGTTCATCTGGGATGTTGGATTAGACACTCTAGCGTAGTACGCAATAGCATCTTCTAAAGTCGCCGGCTGGTTAGGAACAAGGAAAGACATGTGAAGACCAGCTAACTTTACTTCGTTCATTTTCTGGATAACCTCATCAGTTATGGTACTTGGGGCTCCCGGTAGGACTTGAACCTACGACCCACAGATTAGAAGTCTGTTGCTCTATCCGCTGAGCTACGGAAGCTTATTCGTTTGTATTGAGAGTGTTAATTCCGAGAACCCAATTCTCAGCACTATCTCTGTGGTAGTTTTCGCTCTTGTCTAGATAACTTTCTTCTTTAATCTTCACTCCATGTTCGTAGAACACGACAGAGAACCCATTCTCTCCTCTGTAGACTTCAGACTTACGACCATTGCTGCCGTTGTAGAACACTGCAAGTTTCATTTGGACCACCCGAATTTATTTGGTAGAAGACCTTTAGAAAACTCAGCCCAGTTGTCCATGTATTCTTTTGCTGCTTCAAGAGTACGGTTGGACATATTTTGTGTGTTGTAGACTTCCCCTTTGTAGGTGAATACTGCTCTGACTTCAGTATCGTTTACCTCAAGGAAGGCTTCATGTACACCTGGAATGACAACATGCGTGCTATACGTTTTCGGCATTAAACTGCTCCTCTGTCATGTACCAGTCTTTTAGGATAGTCACCAGAGCTTCTTCTACTTTTCTTGATTCTTCATCTGCTGCGTTTGTTTTACGCATACTTCGTAAGTCAGCCAGAAGGTAATCAATGACATACTGGTCTCCTTCCTCATTTGGTTTTACATAAGTGTCTGGACTATCTTCTGTCTCAATGAGCCTGTCAAGATACCATTGTGCCTTCTGAAGGTCTTGCTTTGTTTTACCCTTGTGCCTGAATCGGTGTAGGTATTTCTTAGTGTTGCCTTCGAGATACCCTCTGAACCTCTCGCTTGAGAGATTGTCTTCAAGGTACTCGATACACTCAATGCTACCCGTGTTGTAGTGGGCAGGTTTGTTCACTTCATCGCTAAACATTTCTTCCTCCAAATCATGGGTCCACACTTCATCAAACTCCACATACCCCACCGGAGTTTGATATGTCACAGATATCATGGGTTTCAACGTGCTCCTCGAATTCTTCACCGAGTTTCTCTACTGCTTCCTTATATGACACAGAGGTGAGAGGTTGTCCACCTCTTGATCCGTCTGGGTAGCAGGTAAAGCCGCGTAATCTTGACGCATACTTAGCGAGTGTGTTGCAGAAGTCAGGTACTGTGTCGATGTTGTTCAACTTAGAACCCCAAGCAGGAAGATTGATAGTGGATGAAATAGACATATCGACGTAGTCTTGAACGTCAGCTTGAAACTTAATGCGTCGTTCGTAATCGTCGGCAAGATCCAAAGCTGATTCCACTTTGTTTGGGTCAACACCGTAGATATCAATCAACTCTTGAGCAGCAGAGTCCACAACATACTGGTAGACCCAACGGTTTGTGCCTTTCAGATACCTGCGTTTGTAGGCTACTGCAAAGATAGGTTCAACCCCAGTGCTCGTTCCTGCGAGAATGCCAATAGAGCCAGTTGGAGCGATTGCTCTGTTGGCGACAGGTCTACTAACTCCGAGTTCATCTGCGAAAGATGCACTAACATTGTCAGAGACTCCTCTGTACACGTCGAGCCATTGGTGTAGCTCTTCTGTGACTTCATACTTGTATCCTTTCTTAATCAACCACTCATGCACACCCATGAAACCTAAGCCAAGGCGTCTGTTCTTCTGACGTACCTCATAAATCTTTTCATAGGGAAGGTGAGCCTTCAGTGTACCACAAATGAGGAACTTAACACCAAGCTCAACAACTGATGCAAGTTCTTTGATGTCGAAGATACGACCAAAGTTAAGAGAACCTAGGTTGCAGACATCGCTATCATCTTCTGATGTTACTTCTGTGCAGGCATTACGTAGCGTCTCTCTCTCTTTATCAAAGAAGTTAAAAGAAAACCCTGGTTCAGCAGACTTCATAGCCTGAGCTACGTTCTTTCTGAATACAGAGCCAACGTCTCCAGTCTTGTAGTAGTTAAGCAACCACTCAGTATCATAGTTGACACTGATGTTAGTCATGTCCATAGGTGCAGGAAAGTTGAAGTCGTCTTGCTTTACATCCCAAAGAGACAAACCAGACTTTCCAACTAGCATGTTCTGCCAATCTTTAGCTTCAAGAAACTTCCAAATGTCCTCGTGTTTCCAGTTAAGTGATGCGTAGATAGCAGACCTACGTGATCCACCTTGCATAACTCTGCGTCCGATTTCGTTAATCATCTGCATCTTAGGAATAGGACCAGATGCTTGACCACCTGTTCTTTGAATTGGCGCACCTTCGTGGCGATAGACACTGTAGTCTACACCAATACCACCTCCTGTCATCAGACAGGACTCAGCTTTCCAAGATAGGTTAGCCCAATCCTCTCTGCTATCTTCTTCAGCCTTGAGAAGAAAGCAGTTGTTGAAGAACTTATTGCTACGTCCTGCGTAGTAGAGATACCTACCGCCAGGAATAAACTTCATATCTTCAATATATTTCCTGAGTTGAGACTTCTCTTCTTTAGTTAGCCTATCCTCGCAGACATCTTCAACAAGTGTCTTAGCTAGAGCAGGCCAAGTTTCGGCACCTTCGTGACGGTACTTATGATTAAAAATATCTTCGCTGAACTTAGAGCGAAACATGGGGTTGAGATTAGATTTCCATACCATCTTGTTAGTTCTCCTACTAGTCGTCAATTTTGTGAAGTTGAGTGTCGGTTATAGGGAGGTATTCTTCAATGTCAATAAGACCCTTGTCAATAAGAATACCTATGACAAGGGCTTCGTCGATATCATTTTGTTCTACAATTAGTTGTAGACCGTAGCTGTACGCCAGAAGTCTTGATAAAGTTTCTAAATCATACATCTTCTTCGTCGCCCTCTTCGTCATCATCGTCGGCGATAAAGAGAGGGATGGGTTCAATAGAAACTTTGAAGTGTTCCACAACATGCTGTGCTTCGTGGTAGCCTTCATAGAATAGTTTTGCAGTTTCTACTTTACCGGACCGTTCAACTAAGCACACCAAATGCCAAGGTTCATTTAGGTTTTCTCTTGTGGGACCTGATACTACCCAGTGCAGAAAGGCTACTCTCATTCGGTTTCTCCTTTAGCCACTCATATGGTATCCTTTTATCTGAAAACTTGAAGTTATTCTTGTGGCACCAGTCTGCGTATGTGGTCTTGCTGCCTTTGTACAGTTTACTTTTGCTGTTTGAAAATACAAATCTGATGTCTAGATCAGGGTGTTGTTTTCTTACTTCTATATGTTTTCTTCTGTCTGCTGACACGAACCTCCCCTTAGTTTCTACTACTACTCCATTGGGAAGTACGAAGTCTGGTAGATAAGTATGAGTTACAACCCAAGGTACTCTGAACTTCTCGTATTCAAACTGAACTTTCTTGTGTTCAAGGTACCTTGCGTTGTCAGACTCAAGACCTGACCTATACTTTTTGTACTTCTCTTTGGTTGTCCCTCTAATTCTATTAGACATCACTGTAGTACGGAAGTTCTCTTGCCCTTGGTTCTTGTTCGACATGGACTAAATGTTCTACACCTTTAGCGTACAAGAAAGTTCGAAGGTTAGGCCAGCACTTACGTTTGAACTCACAGTAGTGGCAGTTAGAACACAGTTTCAAGTTACTACTATCTTTGTACTGAGGAACAGGTTCGAGCCTAGGTGGAGGGTCCGATGACTTAACCATAGACTTCACTGCTTCTATCTCAGATTCCTTACCGATAAGCTCCTTACTGAAGTCATGGATATCCAGGTGTAGTTCGCCTGTCACTTTGTTGATTACAAGGAAGGCTCCTCTGGTCTTGTCCGTAACCAGTGGGTCATCCTTGGCAGCGTAGACATACGAAGATAGCTGAGATATGTAACCAAAGGGATCACTGTCTCTAAGCTCATTCATCTTGAACTTACGATAAGAGACAGGAGATGCTGACTTAACATCAACGGTCATACCGTCAATCACAGCATCTCTGTGTCCTTGAACACCATTGATGGCCAGAGTGTCTTGTTTACCTAAAACTGTGTGGCCAGCAGACTCAGCCAGATTAAGCAACAGAGCTTCAACAAAGTCTCCAAAGAAGAACTTGAGTAGCTCAGAGCCTTTAGGTGGTATAGAACCTTCCGCATCATTTACTCTTAACCATACCTTACGTTTACAGGGGGCTCCTATGGAAGACATAGAGAGATACTTACGTACCTTCTCTGACTGACAGAACCTATCTCTAGATAGGTCTTTGATGTCTTTGCCTAGAGCTTTGGAGAAGCACTTGTTCCAACCGCCCTGCCCTCTAACTACAGAAAGGATGTCTGGAATAAGAGTATCAATCGTTTTCTGTGACACCAAACAATCTTTCTATTTGAGAATAGGTAGTCTCAAAGATAGGATCAAACTCTTTAACAAGTTTATCTATCTTAGCTGCGCTGTACTGTTCGTTCACTAGGTCTGCCTCCTTTACAATTTCTTCTAGTTTTGAAAGCATATCCCAGCACTTTTCCAGGTTCTCTAGTACTTCAATCTGCAAAAGCGATAAACTCAACTTGTATCTCCAATCACCAAAAGGAATGGGTGAAGCAGCAATCGCGAGTAACTACTTCACCCTCTCTTACCTAAGCTGCCACCTGATCTAGTACGACAGCTTCGATAACTCCAACTCGCGTTAGCTTGACTGACTTAATCTTAGGGTTCTTTTCGCTCTGCCAAATAGTAAACCCTACATCAATCAAAGAACCATCAGCCAACTGACCGTCCTCTTCTTCAACCCAGGGTACCATATACCGCCACCACTGGGTAGATTCAGCACTATCTGATTTGCGCATGGTAGCTTCTTTCCAGTAGACCTCAGGAGGCCCCCACTCAATACCATTCTGAATGTTGGGTCTCTTGAACTTGTAAAGGAACATACCAGTCTCTTCATCTTTCTTGAACATGATATTACCCATGCTCTCTTCAGGAACGCCACTCCTAACCAGATAGTCTTTTTGGTGTTCAGTCAGAAGAACCGTGACACTGAACTCACCATCAGGTTTGAACTCATACACATCTATGGTTGATGGAGTAATGTGTGGGTTGTACTTAACACGTACTCCTGGGATATCGTGATACGTAACTTGACCTTTATTAGCCATAGTCTTTCCTTTGTTAGTGGGTGTCAGCCCAGTTTCTTCCGATGTCTGTACTCCCTGCTAAAGGGCAGAACAGGTTGAGTCTGCGTCCAGCCTCTTCGATAGCTTCCCTTTGAACCCTACCGACAGTTTCAGCATCCTCTTGTGACCCCATAACCTCAGTCTGCCATTCGTCGTGAGGCCACGTGACCAACTTGTATGAGATACCTAAGTCGTCAAGCTGCTTAGTCCAGATAAGAGTAGCATGTTTCATGATGGTTGACTCACCACTCTGAAGCATACCAGCTAATGTCTTATGGAGAGACGGAACCGGAACTCTTCGACCGTCTAGACCAATGAAATAACCAGCTTGAGCGTGCTTAGGTATCTCTGTCTCCTTTAAGTAGCGCAATCCTGAGATGGTGTCAAGGAAGTTCTCTATGGAATCCGAAGCAATTTTGGTGTTTGTCTTCAGAATCTGGGAAACCTTGCCAACACCAGCACCTAGGAGGAATGCGTAGATGAAAGTCTTGGCCATATCTCTAGTGACATGTTCAAGACCTAGAGCTTTTCTATTCAAGTTGTGTATGTCAGTTTCGTTCTCCTTTCTTCCTGTACAGATAGCATCAACGTAATCTTGAGACTTCATCAAGTGAGCTAGAATGCGAAGTTGTATTCCCTCTGCGTCAGTACCAACCAGATAATACCTATCGTCTGGTACTGAGAAGAGAGACCTGAAGGCACCATCATACCTACTCTTTACCTTCTCAACGGCAGTCTTAGGTTCACCATGAAAGGCACTAGGTATGTTAGCTTGGTTAGGTTTACTGTGACTTAGGCGGCCAGTCCATGCACCTATGTGCTGAAACCTACCGTGTATTCTACTGTCACTTTCTACACAACCTAACCACTCAACTAAACTGGAGCGCCTGCCCTCAAGCACCAACCACTCAGCTAGACTTTGTGCTCCTTCTGGTGCGTCAGGAGGCAGTGTGTTTAGATTAGTTTCGTTGCATATCCAGCCATACCTAGTGAACCTATCTCTTTTGTCCTCCTCTTGAGTTTTCTCCCAAGCAATGTGACCCTTCGTCTTGTCTACAGGTTTCCATTCGGCTTCCCATAGTCTGTCTATACGATCCTTTGGAGAGCCTGGGTTGAAGTAGACCCAATCGTAGCAATACAAAAGATCATCCTTCACCTCAGTCTTGTAGTACTTACGTTTAGCTTTCTCTACATTAGAGAATAGACTACCGTCAGCCTTGACTCTGTACTTTAGTGAGTTAGTCACCTCAAGTTTAGGAGGGAATGCTATATTAAACATACGCTCCAGTGTTTTCATACGGTTCTCTATTTCATTTAGATACTCCTCTGCCTTGCCTTTGTCAAAGTGAAAGCCATTCTCGTGCATGACCTGACACAGATGCTGTATGCTGTGCTCCACACGACTGGCTTCTGTTTCAGACCACCTGCCTATCAACCTCTTGTATAGGCGGACTGTGATGGATACATCTTGTTTGCAGTAGTCTAACATCTCCTGTGTCAGTTGAGAGAAGTCACTGTAGTCTCCCTTAGGGAACCTAAACTCATCTCCCCATGATCTGAGACTGTGGCCTGTCTCTCTGCTGTAGTTATCTAACCTAGATAGTACAAGAGTATCAATCACTTTCTCAGGTGGTACTACTACTTTACCTAGTAGCCTATTGATAGTAGGTACATCAAACTGCAAGCCATTGTGAAACACAAAGGTGTCAACACTCTTGCAGTAGTCTATGAAGCTTTCTCTTTCCTCCTCTATGTGTGCGACGTGAGACCAGAACCTTTGCTCCCCTGTGTCTACATCCTCAGAGCAGACACACCAGATACGTGTTGCATCTAGGCTGTCTGTCTCTATGTCCATAGCTACTTTCATAGTTCATTCTTCATAGTTCATTATAGGTTTCATTCTCCTAGTCAGACCCAGACCCAGACCAAGACCCCGACCTAGACAAAGACCAAGACCCAGACCTAGACCTAGACCCAGACCTAGACCAAGACCAAGACCTAGACCTAGACCCAGACCTAGACCCAGACCCCGACCTAGACCAAGACCCAGACCTAGACATAGACCTGTACTTGGTTCGTTTAGTCACCATAGTTCTTCCTCCTAGTCAGACTTAGACCCCTGGTTAGCAAAGGTCTATCTTCATAGTTCATTTAACGTGAAGCTGTCAGGGTTAAACACAAGGCTTCCTGCATAACCTGTGTTACCTGCTGGTCTGTTTTTAGTAACAGAAAGCGTCGTTAAGTTTCTAACGCTAGGGTCTTCAGCCATCTTGTCTCTTTCTAGCTTCACCACAACGGATGCCCTCTTACCGATCATGCGGCAGTCTCTTATCTGACCATCGTCATTCTCGTGAGCAATCGTTATGATACCGATATTCAGTTCGGATGCAAGCCTAGCAAGCTTCGTGCTTAACTCAGACAGAAACTGTTCGACTGTGGAATCCGTCTGCCTTGAGTAGGCTAGGTCTTGGATAGGCTCGAAGAATACAAACTTACATTCACATGCTTCAGCGAACCACCTTATCTTATCTAAGATAGATAGAGGGTCTTCGTCTACTCCTAGTGTGAACTGGTATAAGTTCTCGTTGTGGGTTAGGTTCTTGATGGCATCGACTACATCTCTGTCCATACCGGCTTCAACGATCAACTCCTTACGGGTTAGGTTCTGCTGTAACTGATAAGACACCAGACCAAGCAGTGACCTCTTGGGGGCTTCCTCCATATGACAGATGGCGATGGGAATATCTTTGTAGTTATTTAGAATATTGTACTCCAGAAACCGCATGAACTCCGTCTTGCCTATGCCTTCCGGTGCTTGAAAGACTGTGAAGTGTCCTTGCATAAGACCTAGGATCACACTGTCTAATTCAGAAACACCCGTAGGTAGGTAGATGGGGTCTTCACTGTCCCTGTAGAGAGTAAGAAAATCTTGTGTGGTGTTATTCACATTCTCAGGTACATATTTCTGAGAAGACCACCAGGACTTGACGTACTCTTGAGATGCTCTTGCCTGAAGAAACTCGTTTGCATCCTTGTACTTATCGTGGGGTACTCGGTATATCTTATTTGGAAATAGGTTGACTAGCTTTGTAGCTATACCGTCAGCCTTTCCGTCGCTATCCAACGATAGATATATCTTCTCGAAGGAAGACAACCACTCCTTACAGTTCTCGAATATCTTCTTACTCGGTGTCGCAGTAGGTAGTGAGACTACAGGATACTTACTACCAAGCATCTGATAAGCAGACATAGCGTCAAGCTCACCTTCAGTTATGGTGACAGCTTTAGAACTACCTGCATTGAACTTATCCATACCGAACAGTTCATCTGACCTAAGCCCTTCAGCCCTGAAAGTCTTAGGTAGAGTCCTGATCTTAGTAGCTCCGCTGGGGTACTTGTAATGGTGAGATACACTTTTCCCTTCAGAGGATACTTCTGTCTGCACTCCGTAGAACTTCATAGTTTCTACGGTGATACCCCTACTCTCTCTGTATTGTAGATTGAGTAGTGGTACTACCTTGGGTTTGTATTGTGGTTCCATTTCAGTTCTCCGACTTCTTCCTAGAGGGTACATATCCAGATAGTGCTGTTCGTAGACAACACCTTTCTTAGGATACCCGTTTCCACACGAAAAGCATCCTCCAATCCTCCTTTCCGTATCGTAACCAAAGGCATCACTACTCATACAATCAGGGTGAGGGCATTCCCTTTTTCTTAATTCTACCATGACTAGTATCCCTATACTTAAGTGTCATACTTAAGTATCATCCTTAGGATATATTTATATTAATATATTAATACCTAAGGAGAGATACTTAAGTATCAGGCTGACCATGGGTCTGTCAACCCCTATTATGGTAGTCACTTACCTGTTGAACCGAAGCCTCTGTGGCCTCTTTCTGTACTAGGTAAGGCCTCCACCACAGTGGTTGGTAGGTCTACCACACGTTCTATCAGCATTTGGCAGACCCTATCACCTTTGTTAATATAAATTATCTCGTAGCCTAGGTTCACAAGGATGACGTTGATCTCTCCTCTGTAATCTGAATCAATAAGCCCTGGGCTATTGAGGATAGTCAGTCCATTCTTACGAGCCAGCCCAGAACGCGGGAGGAGCTTCGCACAGTAGCCTTGTGGTAGAGCCATGCGGAACCCTAAGGGGATCATGACTCGCTCACCTACGTCTATCCTAGCTTCTTTACGGGCATAACAGTCTTCCGCTGCTGACCCTGGAGTAGCTTTAGTGGGTAGCTTACCGCCTTCGATGATAACAAATTGTCTCACTGTGTATGTTCCTCGAACCATTGGGGTGTTGGGGTGTAGCGCCATTGAGCAATGTCTGCTTTGGCACCTAGGTAGTATGCACGATATGCCTCTATAGTGCTAGTCTTTTTGAACTCCTCAGGCATACACTGGGGTGGCTCAGTGAAGTCTGCGTTAGGTATACCGTATGGTAGCCTAGTCAGTAGGGGTTTAAGTCTTTCTGTTTTGTGCTTCTTACCATACCGATGGGTGTATTCATTCAGCAGACACAACCACAAAGACATGATCCACCAGTAATTCATACGACTTTGTCTCACCCACACTGCACTTGGGTGGTTTACATGTGTCTTCTTGTATAAGAGAGGACTAGCTTTGTCTCCGTCTATTACATGGTGGGCGGTAGACATAAGCTGAGCATACTCTAGTATCATCTTGACTACATGCTTGTCGCAATGGTCACTAGCACAGTGGGCTGGGCTGCTGTCCAAGTAGAAGATATTCATCTTAGGCTTCCTTCTTCTTCCCGTAAGTAGGCTCTTTCACAGTGGGTACTACAATAGGGCTTGCCTTCTACTACATCTTCTCTACCGCAGAAGTCAAACCCAGGGTCTGTTGGTTCCCCTATTGGCCATTGACAGGTTCTTATACCTGTAGCTTTGCGACCAAGCCAAGTATGCTTCTTCATCTGCTTTTAATCCTGTTTAGTTTTAACCAATGGTAAGAACATAGCAGTCTTCCATTCTCTAGTACCGGAGCCTCCTTGTCACAGAGGCTACACTTAGGTAGTGGGTACTTTTGTTTTTCTTTGTTGTATTCGTAGGTCATTGTGCAAGCCTTTCTATTTCGGCTATACCTTTAGGGGTGATGAAGTAAGACAACCCATACTTAGGTGGTATGCGTCGCTCTTCAATAAGCCCTTCCGCCACGATGATACGGACTGCCCTTCTCACTCCACTGTCGAAGTGGCTGGCTAGGTATCCCTTCTCGTATTGAGAAGCCCACTGCACACGTTGTAATGTTCGGAGCCTCCACTCAGGCGCTGCGATCTTAGTCATTATGAAACACTCCCGTTGCCAAAGGGCAGAGAATACTGATACCCAACTGGTGGGTTGGACTGGTTCTTTTTGTCCAGGAATTCCATGATCTCACCGAGTGTCTCAATGAGAGACTGAGAGGTACCATCAAACCACAGGGGGTCATGGTCTCCGTTAATCACATAGATTTCCTGAACGAGAGTGTCACCCCTTTGGTTTCTGTGTTGCGCTATCGAAATGATAGAGCCTTTGTAGTCGAGACGCACATTGTTGAAGGATATTTCAGACATCTTCTTCTCCTAAGATAGTCTTTAGACTATAGAACAAACCCTCATACAGGGGGAGCAGACTTAAGAGTTCATCCACCTTTTCTAGGTCAGCTTGTCTGCTCTCCTCTGGGTTGCTTACTGTTTGGTAGTTTCTACCATGGAATAACATCAATCTAATAAAAACCAGCACATCAGATAAGTCAGACACACTGCGATCTAAGTCTTCAGCTAGTGTGTCGAAATCTTTTGGGCTGTTACCGTTGAGGTTAGGTCTCGCATAGATCATACTAGTCTTCCTTACTTTAGTTTATTGGGGGGTTCCCGTAAGTCTCCCCTCACAGGAACCCTGTTTGATTAGGCGGCCTCCCTCATGAGGTAGTCCCACTCTTTCGAGGATGTCCATTGAGATACCGTCTGCTGCCGGTTCCACATGGTGATTGCTTGGTTGTCATTAGCTGAAGCTTTAAGCTGGAAGCCATTGCGTTCGTCTGCATAGGAGGCATAGTTGGTCATGGCACTGAAGAGTGCAAAGACATTGTTACCCCTTGTTGCGACTTCATCTTTGTACAAAGAAAGCATCTTCTCAGCAGGACGTTCTTTCATAAGGCTCTTGACTACACTCTCAACCACAGAATACTTTCCAGTCAGAGACGTGTCAGCCATCTGTTGAAGCCTACCCATTTGCTTTTCGAATTGGATATTCTTAGTATACAATTCTTTCTCGAAGGACTTGAGGTCGAAGTTCTTTGTGTTCTTTCGCTTGACCTTGTCATACTCTCCTACAATGAGACCGTTGGTGCAGAAGAAGTCTATCGCACCAAAGAACACTTGGTTGGAGCAACTACCATCAATCCCATGCAGAGATATGATGCGTTGGGCAACCTCCGTCTCATGCTTTGATCTGGTAGTGATCTTATGCGTTACATTAGGTAGTACAACTTCTAGCATACCCCAAGTACCATACCGGGCAGACTTCCACTTAAGGGTGGCTCCCTCCATCTCATGGGATGGAAGGTGCTCTGTCATGGTGTTCCAAACACTCTGAAAGAACTCAGGGTGAGAGGCACAATTGAAAGTATGCCCTACGATACCTAGATATTCTCCTGTATCCTGGTTGAGTACATACTTTTTGTCTGCCACTTTAGTACTTTCGAAGGCATGGCTAAAGTTCAGGGCGGGATCGATTTCGATTGCATTAGGCACGAAAGACATTGCGTTGTCTCCTACGTTAGAGGGGTTTGTATACGCGAGTAACACAGAAAGAAAAGCAGAGGCGTCCTACCTTTATGAAAAGGATACCACCTACTTTCTTCGAAGATATATTCCACATAGTTACATTCTCCTAGTCAGACCCAAACCAAGACTCAGACTCAGACCGAGACCCAGACTCAGACCAAGACCTAGGCCAAGACTTAGACCAAGACCCAGACCAAGATCCAGACTTATACCCAGACCAAGACCCAGACCAAGACCCAGACTTATACCCAGACCTAGACCCAGACCAAGACCAAGACATAGACCTAGACCTAGACCAAGACCAAGACATAGACCCAGACCCAGACACAGACCAAGACCGGTCCTTGGTTCGCTTAGTTGCCATAACTCTTCCTCCTAGTCAGACCAAGACCCAGACCAAGACCAAGGCCCAGACTTAGACCAAGACATAGACCCAGACCCAGACCAAGATCCAGACACAGACCCAGTCCAAGACCCAGACCCAGACCCAGACCAAGACCTAGACCTAGACCCAGACCTAGACCCAGACCC
>Ga0075481_10000654_pt1 | contig 13067 bp, 11 predicted proteins | sample DEB08_DNA_11_FD_76337 | JGI IMG/M metagenome (GOLD analysis project Ga0075481, IMG submission 76337) | Aqueous microbial communities from the Delaware River and Bay under freshwater to marine salinity gradient to study organic matter... | ecosystem: Environmental > Aquatic > Marine > Coastal ... | reverse complement strand
CGCCACGTAGAGAGCGACCTCGGGATCAACGTCGAACCGTTCCAAGTGACGCAAGAGCGCCACGACGCGGAGCGTCAAGGTCAATATAGTTACTGGCCTTTTCGTCTCGACTATCGCCCCGTGATCTCGTTTCAGCGTGCGGCGATCCGATTCGGATCGTTCCAGTCTGTCGAGATTCCGACAAGCTGGCTCACCGCGACTTCGACGACTCACGGACAAATTCATCTGATCCCGAGCTCGGAGTCGCTCGGCTCTTATTTCTTCCGTGCTGGAGTCCCCTTGATGGGGGGCTTCGGCATTTATGAATCGCGGGACTATATCCCCGCGTATTTTGAATTTGATTACACGGCGGGTTTTGACGAGCGCACGGGGACGGCGACGATCCCCGCAGGAGAAACCGAGGTCTCTGTGACGCTCCCGAGTCGTGTGCTTCTCTCGTATCTCGTGACTACGGATCAAGCATCCGTAAAAGTCACGTCTCGAGGCAACGACGGTTTTAAGCTCTCGATTGACAGCGCGCTCGGAGAGGATCTCGTGATCGCGTGGACGTTGGACACGCTCCCCGCAGATCTAAAGCAAGCGGTCGCGGTGAAGGCGGCGACGTTGTTGCTCCTCCATGTTGCGGGTGACTTGATCCTCGGCGCGGGTATCGCGTCGCAGTCTGTAAGCGTCGACTCTCTGAGCACGAGCGTCGGCACGACTTCAAGCGCGATGTATTCAGGTTACTCCGCACGCGCGGAGAACCTCGATAAACAGTACAAGCTCTTGATGACGGGGCTTCGTTCTCAGTATCGCGTTACTCAGTTCGGGGTGATCTAATGTCGACGTTTCCCGCGCGCGCTCCCTCGAAGTTACGACCGCGCTTCGACTTCGACGCGGAAAAGTTCCGTAAGCTGATCTTTACAAAGGGGGTCGATCTCTCTTGGGAACAGTGCGCGGAGTGTCCTTGTGCGCGTGACTCGAGCGACTTCTCGCTCTCTCTGGGTTATGCGTCAAGCGATCAGGTGACGGGGGAAGCGCGACCCGACTGCGCGCTCTGCGACGGTAAGGGGTACTTCTGGCACAGCGCGCAAGAGATCCGCGCGATCGTCACCGCGTCCTCATCAACGACCGAGGCGTTCGCGGTGTATGGTGAATATGCGCGTGGGATGGTCCAAATCTCTACGCTTCCTGAACATCTCCCCGCATACGGCGACCGCTTCACGGTGCTCAATAGTGTCCGCGTATATCGTGAGACGCGCGCGAGAACAGCGAACGCGGTCGAGGGGCTGCGCTACCCCATCCAAGCGCGCACGCTAGACCTCTCTACGGGGCTTACAGAGGCGCGCGTGTTGCGTCTACAAAAAGCGAACGCTGACGGCACGAGCTCGGAGGCCGACGCGCTGAGCGAAGGAGTTGATTTCACCGTCACCAATAACGGGGAGCTCGATTTCACGCTCGGTGATGCGTTGGGCTCTGCGCCCTCACAAGGTACGCGATACAGCGTCTCCTATTTCGCGCGGCCTCGGTACTACGTCGCAGATCATCCCCACGTCCACCGCGACTCGGTGAAACAACATAAACAAGCGACAGAGACCCCGCTTTTACTCCCGATTCAAGTACATTGCTCCCTCGAATTCTTAGGGGGATGAAATGCCACAGATCGAAGTAAATCGAGCGCAGATCCTTGAAGCCCTCGGATTCTCGGGAGAAGAAGCACGACGACGCTCGCGAGTCCTCGCGGATCTCGTGCTCGCAGAGTGGACCGCCGAAGCGCGCAAGAAGTTAAACACGTCTCTCGATGCGTACAAGCGATCTCTACAGGTTCGAGACCTCACAGAGCGCGGGTTCGTCTGCGGCCTCCCCGCGTCTCCATCGACGGCGATTCTCGCTCACATGGTAGAGCAAGGGATGGGGAGCGGGGGAATCGGGACCTCGGGTCCGTATGATGTGCGTAAATATTTACTACGAGCATCAACGCGTAACATTAGGCGACGAAAAGACGGCGGCCTTTATTTACATGTTCCCTTCGGTCGCACCGCGAAGCAACTCAAAGCAGACTACGGGAAAGAGGTCGCGCAGAGAGCTCGACGACTCGCTGCGACGACGACCGACGCGAATAGGATGACGAGATACGGGGGGCGACTTCCGCCGAACATGGTCCCCAAGCTCAAGCCGCATCATGTAAGCGACCCCCTCGCGGGTATGGTTCGCCGTGCTTCGACTTACTCTCGAGGTAAGGGAGGCAAGCCGCGCATGCAGACGAGCGGTTATCAGACATGGAGGACCGCGAGTTACTCGAACACGGACCCCGATGCGTGGATGAGTAGCGGTATTCGAGCGCGGCGTATCATGAACGAGGTCGCGAGACAACTTCCAACACTCATAGCACAGGTTTATTAATGCTCGACTTGAACACGATCAACGTACTTAGCGCGGGTTTTGGGTACTACAAGACCCGAGAGACGGAGTTCAAAGCGCTCTTTGCGGGAGTCTCCGACGCGGTCCTCGGTGCGTGGTTCTCCGAGCTGAGTGACCACTTTCCCGAGTTTCGTTTGAGAAACGCGAGGGGTACGGATCAAACGCCGATGCTCATCGTCTCGCACCTCTCCGAGTCTGTGACGCAGACCGTTCTCGGAGACTTCGACAATCGCAACGCTGAAGGCGCGGTTGATTCGTATCTGATCCGCGAGGTCTGTGAGATCACGATACTCGCGAAGACTCCCGATATGGTGCGCGTTTACCAAGTTCTCGCACGCGCGAGCATCGCGATCGCTCGCCGCTCTCTCCATCGCGCGGGTTATCATCTCGTTGAATATGGAGGCGCGGACGCGCTCGCTCCCGAGGAAGAACTCGCCGCCGAAGAACTCGGGATCTTCGTGCGTCGTCTCACCTACTCCGCAGACCGTCGCATCGCGATCCCCATCCCGAACTCCGCAGAGTTTGAAGTCCCTGTGTTCTCGGGTGATGCTCTCCTTGTGTTGTCGAGCGATCAAGACGACGGTCAAGGAAATCAGGGGCTCGTTGATGTGTGATATAATCCGAAAAAAGGAGGGCTTTAGATGCCTGCATCATTGAATTTAAACGGCTTAAAAGTCTACCGTCCCGCAGTTTACGCGGCGGTCGACGCTTCCTCGCTCGGAGGTCAAGAACCGAGTACGGGGAATCTTTGCATCGTGGGCGACTTCCCCACGCTCAAACAGAGTGAAGCGCTCGCGTTTACGAGTGCGAGTGATCTCGTCGCGTATGACCCGACGGATCCCGAGCTCGCGCTCCTCGGTTCGATCGCGTTCAACCCAAGCGAAGACGAGCGCGTCCCCGCTGGCGTCGCTTCTTTGAGCTTCCTGAACGTGCAGCCCACGACCCAAGCGAGCGCGGTGCTTTTGGACGCTGACAGCGGAAACGCGCTCAGCGTGAAAAGCAAGCTCTACGGCGCGAGGGGAAATCGAACGACGGTCAAAGTCGAGAACGAGAACACGGATCAAGTAAAGATCACCGTGAACCGCGACTCCCTCGAGGAGATCTTCGAGGGGATCGAAAGCGGTGACCTCGCCTCCGTGTATTACGCGGGTTCTCTGTTGACCCTCGTCACCCTCGCGGCCTCGCGCTCTGCGCTCTCGCTCTCATGGAGTCAGACAACGGGCGCGATGAACAACGGATCATTAAGCGTAGATGTGAGCGATATGTCACTCAGTAGCACGCTCGACATTACGCCGTCCTCCGCCGCGCACACGTCGCCGCTCTCCTTCGTAATTAACGGATTGAGTGACGCGGGGGCGGTGGTTACGGAGACGCTCACCTTCCCCTCGGGGAACGATGTCGAGCAGACGACCGCGAACACTTACTCCTCAATCACGTCGATCTCTGTTTCTTCCGACGACACCGTTTACGCGGGGACGTTCGACATCGAAGGATCTTTGAGCATCGACCCGAGTGACTACGCTTCACTCTCCGAGATGGTGACGGCGCTTAATGCGCTCTCAGGCTTCGCGGCGACCTATGACGCGGGGCGCTCATATCCCGCGAAAGAGATCGACGCGATCCCGAGCGGCTCAATCGTTGGTCTCGGAAACAAGGCCACTTTCCGCGCGGATCTCTACGCGGTGATTGAGGCGCTCAGCTCTTCGCGGCTTGTGTCTGTAGAGCGCGCGAGCGGAGGAACAAAGCCTCTTGCACAGAGCGGCGGCGCGGCTTCAGTGACGCAGCGTCTCGAAGGGGGCACGTCCTCCGCGTCGAGTCTCAGCGATTGGACCTCCGCGCTCGCGACCATCGAGGCGAGTGACCTTCAGATCCTCGTCGGGTGGACCTCGAATATTGATCAGCAGAAAGAGATCAAGAAGCATCTCCCTCTCGCGGCGCGTGCAGGCCGAGAGCGTAACGCGTGGGTCTCCGCTCCCGCGAACACCAGTCTCGCGAACATCGAGAGCCAATATACAAAGGTGCTCAATGATCGAAACATCGCGATCGTGGGTCAGTCGATCAACGTCACGCGACCGAATGGTGTCCGCGAGACGCTCTCCCCGCTCTATCTCTCCTTGATGTTGGCAGCGATGCAAGCGGGGACACCGATCGCGACGCCCCTGACGCGTAAGCGTCCCCGAGTTAACGAGGTTAGCGGAGCATGGAACGGCGACACTCAAGCCGTCGATGCAATCCTCGCGGGGGTTGTCTCTCTGAGTCTCGGCGCTCTGGGTTACCGCGTTGAGCGTAGCGTGACCACTTACCAGACGGATGACAACCCGATTTACTCAGAGGTGAGCGCGAACGAGAGCGTCAACGCGTCGATTCGTGATCTACGCTCCGAGCTGGATCGCCTCGTAGGTGACGCAAACCGCGCACTCACCGCAAACCGAATCAAGAGCCTCGCACAAAGCCGACTCAATCGACAGGTACAAGACGGCGTGATCAAGGCTTATAAAGATGTCGTCGTTCAAGACGGTGGAGATACTTTGATCCTCGGTTACACTGTCGCCGCCGTCGAGCCGCTCAACTTCATTCGACTTGATGTCACTGTACAAAGGTTTTAAAAATGGCTGAACCCGTATTTTCAGGCGCTCGCGCTAAGCTCATAGTTAACGGGGTTGAGATCGGTTTTGCAACTGGGGTCTCTGCATCGGAGAGCATCACTCACCAGAGAGTCGACGTACTCGGAAACATCGACTCTCAAGAGCTCGTCCCCGTGTCTCGCGTCGTATCACTTAACGCGGACTTCGTGCGGATCACGAATACTTCGATCCAAGAGCTCGGGGTCATGCCTCGAGGGGGAACGGCGGAAGTCGTCAACTTCCCCGAGCTGACGCTTGAGGTCTATGATCAGGTTTCAGACGTGCCCGTATGGAGAGTTGAGGGGGCGCGGTGCGAGTCGCGTAGTTGGCAAGTTCAAGCGGGGTCTATCGTGACCGTCAACGCGAGCTTCCAAGCTCGACGACTCTTTGACGAGCGCGGGGCGTAACACATGGACTTGAGACAACTCGACAAAGCACCGCAGAGCGACGAACTCATCCCCCGCGAGACATTGCTCAACGTCAGCTATACAGCGCCCGACGGATCGCGCTTCGATGAGGCGCTCGTGTGTCGCGTTCCTGACGGTGACGGGCGCACGCTCATCGATCGACGCGCCGCGATCCTCGCGGGTGTCCCGTGGGCGCAGCTAAGCGATTACGCACAAGCACGCTTCGCGGCTCTGGCGACGTTGTCCGTTCACCTCGTTGATCTTCCTGATTGGCTGAATCAATGGGCGCAAGAGGATGACGAGCTTCTCTTCGCGATACGAGGGGAGGTGGAGCGCCACGCGCTCGCGTGGTTTCGCGGATCTCGAGAGGCGAGTGAAGGCGGAGAGGGAGCGCCCCGAGTTCGCGTTTCTTCAGCACACACTCCCCCCGCTCTCTGATTCTGCTTCGGAGATTGATCGCCTTACGCGGTACTTGTTGACGTTGGACGATGAACAATATGAGAGATTGACCCAGAGAGCCCCCGTAAGCCTCCGCGACAACGCACCAAGCTCCACGGGTGACGCGGTCGGTGATCAATGGGAGCGCGAGTTCTGGCAACAGAGGAGACGGGGATGAGTCAACAAAAACATAGCTCAGAGATAACGGTCACGATCGACGACTCGAGGGTCGAGGCGGCAGCGCGCAAACTCGAGGAGTCGTTTCAGCGCGTAGGCGAGGCAGGTGAGAGGGCGATGAAGCGCACCGCGCAAGCGGCGCAACAAGCGGCGCAGCCCCCTCCCCCCGCTCCTGTGAAGCCTCCGCCGCCTCCTCCCGCTCCTGTGAAGCCTCCGCCGCCTCCCGAGCCCGAGCAGAAAGCCCCCCTCGAGAGAGACGAGAAAGGGCGCTTTCTCCCGAGGGGTGTTCGCGGTGTCGCCCCGAAGGGGCCTCCCGTGCTCACAGACGCGCAAGGGTTGACGGCGCTCGGGTCACTCGCGGGAGGTAAACCGCGCACGGAGCTCGACGCACTCGCGGCTCAAGGGCGCGCGATCTCCGAAGCGAATCAAGCACGCGCGCTCGCTCAAGCGCAGAACTATAAGCCCCCTCCGACGCTCGCACAGAGAGCGGGGGCTTATGCTCTCGGGGTCGGCAGAGAAGCCGCACCTTCGATTCTCCGCTCTGGTGCTCAAGGGCTCTTCGGCGGGGGTGGCTCTGCGGGGGTAGCGCAAGCGCTCGGCGCGATGGGAGGCTCGCTCGCGGGGGCGTTCGGTTCTCAGAAACTCGCTGCGGGGATCCCCTTCGTCGGGGGTCTACTCGGGGGCGCGATCTCTCAAAGAGCGCAGAGACTCGGACAAGTCACGGCGCTCGAGCGCCCTCAAACCGAGCTCGCTTTGAGTGGTGCTGTAGGCGTTCGCGGCGCGCGGGGTCGCTTTGAGCGGCTCGGGATCTCGGGACTCGAAGGCGTGGGAGCGCTCCGCGCGTTCTCGCGAGCGATCGGGGCTCGAACGGAGTTACTCGGCGGCGACATGATCGGCCCGACTTCTGATCTCCTCGCGCAAGCGACGCTAAGAGGCATCGACCCGAGCGCCCTCGGGGGCTTTGTTCGTGGAGGCGCGATCGGTGGAGGTGCTCGAACGGGGACACGAGGCTCGATGAGTCTCGCTAATCGGCTCCTCAGTAGCGCGTCGAGCATGGGTCTCACGGGCGCGGGAGCGACTCAGCTTCTCGGCATGATCGCCCAGAACACGCAACGCATCGCGGCGGAGGGTCTCAGCATCGACGAGGAGAGCGCGGCGCGCTTTATCTTAGGTATTGACACCGCAGCGCGTGAAGCGGGAGCCCGACAACTTCAGGGCGTAGGAGCGGCGCGCGCGTTTACGCAGTTAGGCGGCGCACTTGGTGGCGCGGTGTCGAGTTTTCGAGGTCAATTCGGGGGCCTCGCTCAAGGGGGACTCACCGCCGCCGCCGCTCGAGGGGGAGGGGGGCCGCTTGACGTACTCCGTCGCCTCGAGGGTTTCCGTACAGATCCCGCGCGCGCGATTCAGGCGCTGCGCGGCGTAGGCTTCGAGGGTGATCTCCTTCAACTCGCGCTCTCGGGTCTCGGTCTCAGCACAGAGGCGGCGGGAGTTCTTGGGGCCGCGAGGCCCTCAGATCTAGGCGAGGGGATCTTCGGGGCCGATCTCGGGACGATGCGCCGAGGGATGGGAGTATCTCGAGCGGTGCAGACCGCAGAGGGACGTCTTATCGGAGCCGTAGAGCGTGACCCCGAAGCGCTCCGCACCTTCGTCGAGCTCAACGCAAAACTCGAAGAACTCTCCCTCTCGCTCACGAAGAGCGACGGGATCGTCGTGCGTTCCTTGGGTACGATCGAATCAGGGATCTCCGAGATCGTGCGGATCATTGAGACGGGGGACATCGCGGGAGAAATCGGGAGGAAGATCGGAGAGGCTATATTTTGAGAGTCATCGTTCACAACTACACAGAAGACGCGCCATACGCGCGCAGAGACGGCGCGGCTCCCCGCGTAGAAATCACGGAGCGGATCACGGCGGTTTCGTGGTCTTACTCAGTCTCCGCACCCTATGAAACCGCGTCGATCTCGACCTCCGTGCGTATCGATGAGCTCGACGTATTAGGCATCGGGACACCGCGTCGCGGTGAGCGCGTTCCCGCGTTGCATGCTTCGGGATGGGTGGAGATCATCGCAGAAGAAGAGCGCGTGTTCTATGGTCCGCTCATCGGATTAAATACGGGACTGAAAGTCGACTCTTCGGGGCGACGTGTCTCGCGGGGGGTTCAGCTCTCTGCGGTTTCTTGGCTCTCGTTACTAAGTCGCCCGTTTAAGTTGAGCTCAGACGATCGCTTTCTTGTGTCGGGTGGTGTCTATGATTATGAGCAGTGGGCGAGCATCTTCGACCGCGTTTTCTCGAGCGGCGCGGCGTTGTCAGTCGGTGAGGGTTTCTTTGGCGCATGGAGAAATATTACATCTCACAAGACTCCCGAGGGCGGTGCGCTCAGCGACTTCGGGGTCGTCTTCACGCCAGAGGACTTAGATGACTTTGGGATCGAAGGGCGGTCGTTAACGGAGGTTGAGGGGACCAACATATCACAAGCCCCCGTCGCCTCTTCGGGTTCATTGTGGTCGATCTTCACGAACACGTTTCAACCGACTCCGCAGCTCATCGACCTCTTTCCTATATGGAACAAGGGGCGTCCTTATTTGCTGTATCGCATGCGACCCCCCGCACCCGATAACCGCGCATACTTCGACCGCGTTGACCAAGTCGCGACAGAAGGGCCGAGCGCGGGGATCGATGTGCAAGTGAGCGCAGACCCCCAGTTAATCGAGAACGTCGTCGGGTATACGTTGAACTACTCGGGAGACAGAAACAACTACATCGAGGTTACGTCGCCCTACTTGGGGATCTCACAGCTCGCGGGGCTCAATAGTGACCCCGTACTCATGCGCGACGATGTCGAGAGATACGGGCTCTATCCCCTTGAGATCCCTTATCCACTACTCAGAGACTCGGCGGGTTCCCTGCGAGACCAACTCGAACGACTCAGCATCTACGCGGCGACGTTGTACGGCGAGGATCACGCATACGCCCGAGCCTCACTTGACGGTTTCTTTGATCGCTCGCTCAAGGTCGGTGAGTGGGCGCGGTGGTTGGGTTACTCCGATGAGGTCGAGTTTCACGGATACATCACGCGCGTCGATCACCGTGTCACCGTCAACGAACAAAGCGGCGTTGTCGATAAGCATTCAACGCTGCAACTTGAGCGAGTCTCTCAGGGTCGGCGCTCAAGCCGCAAGACGCCAGAGTCTCCGATTCTCATCGACATTCCCCCAAGCGGAGAAGCAGAATGATCACCTCGTTTTATACGGCGACCGTGACACGGGTCACACACGAGAGCGGCTCCCCGCTCTATGATGTACGCACGAACGAGGGCGCGATTTATCGGCGCGTCCCCTTACGAGGATTCAGCGATTCTTTCGCGCCGTGCTCCGTGGGTCAATCTGTTCATCTATCTTTCCCTCGCGGTCGCTATGATCTCCCGTTCATCGTGGGCGCAGATGTGACGCTCGTCACGGAATCGACGGACTCCGCGACACGCTCCGCAGACTATGAGCCCGACTCGCGAGATCTACAGCTTCGCCACGCGGGAAACACGCTCTCATTATCGAGCTCTGGGACAACGATCGACGCCCCCGTCGCCGTGCGTGTGCAGCTCCCCACAAGCGGCGCGTTTCGCGTCTCAAGGGACGGCGCGGCGGCGAATACCGTCCTCGAGGCTCAACCGTTCATCGATTCGCTTTACGGACATCTGAGCTCCCTCGAGCTCACAATCATCGCGATGCAGACACAAATTAACGCGCTCAGCGCGGCGCTCGGTCTAAGTACGACGCCGACAAATATCGCGGCAACGACTCCCCCCGCGAGCGCGGGAGTCGCTAAAGTGTCCGCAGAGGCGACAAAGAGCGACGCGATCGAGATCCCTTAAAGGAGTGAAGCATGAGTAAAAAGACCGCTGGACCCCCATCGATACCGATCCCCGCGAGCGGGAGACTCGGTTCGCTGTTACGCGTTCCCGTCGACTATCTCCTCGAGGTGTACACGGATAATCAAATCACGACGATGATCGCGCTCCCCAACACCCCGAACGGGGTCACTCAAACAAGGAGACACGCGACGGAGCTCTTGCATACTCTCGGGACCGTAGTGCGTGAACTCACGCAGAACCATCGAACGGATATCGTACTTAAAGGGGTTAGCGGATACGCCGCGCGAAGTGGCCAGACTCGAGACGGCGGGGTCATCGTCGCGGGAGGTCGCACGATCCTCGAAGAGTTCGACCGCTTCCTTGATGACTATCAGCGCGAAGCCGCGAAGAATGTCGACCGCGTGTTCATGGTTTACCGCGCACTCAACGAAGGTTACGCTTTCAAGGTCGAGCCGCTCGCGTTTCGGTGGTCCGAGGACAGTTCAGAAAACCGCTTCAGTTATGCATGGGAGTTGACTCTCGAGGCTTACGCAAGCGCTCCCAAGTCTCCGCGCCCCTCGATTCTCGCACCCGTCACCGAAGCGACGAGGAAGGCGGCGCAATATGTAGCGGCGGCGGCGGGAGCTATGAGCCTCGCACAAAACGCGCTGATTAACACGCGCGCGGAGTTCGCTGAAGCTCAGAACCTTCTCAACTCGATCACGAGCGTAATCAACACGATCGAGGGGGTCGCGAACGAGGTCGACGGGACGCGCTCTTTCTTTACGGAGGACCTCCCCGCGACGTGGGCTCGACTCACTGATTCCTATACTCGCGCAGTAAACGCAGTCACAGAGATAACAGGGGACAACAGACTCGCGAGCTCTGCGGAGACGCTGAATACTTACGCGCTCGGAGTCGCGGGGCGCGTGGGGGTCAACAAAGCATCATTCGATTCTGCTACAACGAACGCGCGCGATCTCTCTTCCTTCGCGATCAGCACACAGAGACCGCGCTTCGTGCGCGAAGTGATCCTCCGCGCGGGTGATACGTTGCAGCGCATCGCGGGGCGCGCTTATGGTGACCTCTCTCGCTTTGGGGAGATCATTGAATACAACGGATTTAAAGACGCAACGCACCACGGAGACGGGCGACCGTTGCGAATCGGTGACTCTGTTCTTGTCCCTTTCGACACATCGAGCGCCGATGATCTCGGGCTCCCCCGTGACGGTGATCTCTTCGGGCGAGATCTACGCGTCGACCTCGACGGCGACCTGATTCTCGAGGGAGGCGACCTCGCCGTGATCGAAGGGCGCACGAACCTCGATCAAGCGTTACGTCTGCGCCTACTCTCAGAAGAGGCGAGCTCGTGGATCTTCCCCGCTTACGGTCTCCCCGTCACCGTGGGGAGCGCGCTCACTTCTCGCGTCGCCGCGTATTGCGCCTCAAAGGTGAGTGAGCAACTACGAGCAGACGCGCGCGTCGACGCGGTCGATGATGTCGTCGTCGCTCAAGAGGGCGACGCGCTCTTTATCTCTGCGACGGTCTCCCCAATTAACGGGGGGTCTATGTCCTTAATCGTACCTCTAGGAAGTTAAAATGTATACACCGAGAACATCGACGGAGATCGTTCGCGACCTCGTCGCGCGCTTCGTAGCGCGAACCGATCTCACAGACATCGCAGAGACCTCCGTGACGGGGGTCTTGCTCCGCACCGTCGCGGAACAAATCGCGGATAGTGACGTGAGACTCAGCCAAATTAGAGAACAATTTACGCTGAACGGGGCGTCGGGTGTCGACCTTGATGAGCGCGCCGAGGAGCTCGGGCTCTCGAGGCTCTCGGCGTCTGCGGCTTCGGGAGCGATCACCGTCACGCGGACAGAGACAACCGCCGCGCTCGTCGTTCCTTTGGGGTCTGTGTTTGGGCGTTCGGGGAGTGATGTCACTTACCAGACCACGAGCGCGAACACGCTCGCGATCGGAGAAGCCTCGAAGGATGTTACGGTCGTCGCGTCCGTGGCGGGGAGTTCGGGAAACTGCGCACCCCGTTCGATTGATACGATCATCGAGGCCCCGAGCGCGATCGTCTCCATCACGCAAGGACTCGCGCTCGCGAACGGTCGAGACGCCGAAACCGACAGCGACCTAAGAGCGAGAGCGACGCGCCACCTCAACAGCCTCGCGAGGTCGCAGCCCGTCGCGCTCACTCACGCAGCGCTCTCGTATTCTGCGAGCGATGGAACGCGCGCGACAACAGCGACGCTCTACGAGCCGATCAACGAACTCGGCCGATGCGAGCTCTTGATTGATGACGGTTCGGGACTCGGCGCAAATCCCGCGAAGCGTCTCGGGTCTGCGGTGAGTGTCACCCTGAACGCGGTTCGCGGTCAGCTTATCGGCGTTGAGTCTCCTGTTGTCGACGCGATCAGCGTCAAGAACGGAACGACGCCGCTCATTGAAGACCAAGATTACACAATAAACAGAGCGCGCGGGATCATCACACTCGAGGACTCAGCGGCGGCAAGCGGTGACACGATCAACGTCGACGGATACGAGGTTTACACGGGACTCGTCGCAGAGCTACAGAGTTTGATTGACGGAGATCTCGGAGACATAAAAAGCGGTTACCGTGCGGCGGGGATCTCGGCGCGTGTGCTTCCCGCTCCTGTCCAACTGGTGAGCCTCGATATTCATATCGTCGCCGCTTCTGGCTCGACGTTAACCACGGTTAAGCGTGAAGTGGAGGCCGAAGTCGCCGCGTATCTCTCCGCGCTCGATGCAGGGGCTCCCGCGTACCGCGCCGCGATGGTGAGTCGTGTCATGCAGGTCTCGGGGGTAGTCAATGCGCGAGTACTCACAACGGGGACCGCGAACGAAACCCCTGATATTTACCCGTCTTCGTCGCGCACGGTGCTCCGAGCGGGTACACTGAGGGCGGTCACCTCGATCACTGGAGCTTAAGATCTATGGACAAAGTCAAATTATACGCGCAAGAGCGACTCGATCTCGATGACGCGCGCGACCTGCAAACGTTGATTTATGACTACATTCAAGAGGCGCTCGGCGGTCTCTTTGGTCACACTCGCGGCGCGCTCTCGAGTCCCGCGATCACACAAACCGAGAACGGCGGGGCTCCGTATATCGAACTGAGCTCTTTTCAATTCGTGACGACGA
>Ga0075481_10000650_pt1 | contig 13082 bp, 15 predicted proteins | sample DEB08_DNA_11_FD_76337 | JGI IMG/M metagenome (GOLD analysis project Ga0075481, IMG submission 76337) | Aqueous microbial communities from the Delaware River and Bay under freshwater to marine salinity gradient to study organic matter... | ecosystem: Environmental > Aquatic > Marine > Coastal ... | reverse complement strand
GGGCAAATAAAAATTTTTGCTACAGAATTTTTTATGGTTTTTACAGTACCCTGGTTATTACTATATCAATGGGTTGGTGTATACTCTTTATCACCTTTAGAAAATTGCTTTAACCGACGTCTTCGTCAGACAGACCAGCAGTTTATTCGCGGGGCCAACGGAATTCGTCCGGGTTATTCTGTTGCCATTGTCGTTCTTTGTACCATGCATATACAAAATGATACACTATTGCTAGTGCAAGTATACCTAATACAAGTAATACAAAGTCTAATATCATTTAAGTGAATCGAATATGTGTGTCATGTCTGGAAATGCTTCTGCAAACACTTGTCCACGATGTTGTTCTAAACGTTCTACCCATTCTTTCATTTCAGGTAATCGTTGACTCCAGTCTTCTGCGTTCATAAAGTTAACAATGTTTTCAAAACGTTTAACTCCATATGTACTTGCTAACCAAGTTTCATAGTCAATACCTGACTGCTTTACGCCTGTACATGATTGCCAATTTTCTTTTAACCAAGGAATAAAGTCTTCACGGTATTTGCGTGTTACTTCCTGTTTAAAGTGGTTAGGTAATACTTTAACGTTTAGTTGTGGTGGCCAATAAGCAAAGTGCATATTAATACTGCCTGCTCCTAAAGGCCAACTGTTAATCTTTTTAAAGTTCTGTGACAGTTTCCATTTAACAAACTCTGGGATATAATAAACATTTAGTGCCATAATAGTAGTAGCAGTAGTTACTTCTACATTAGGTCCTGTGTTATCCAATACGTGGAACTGCTTTTCCTGATGTTCCCATACGCTAGGATAACGTATATAATCATTTTGTTTGCCATGTGCGTCAATACTGTAGTGGAATCGTACACGTTTAAATTCGTCCCAAAGGTCAAAAAGGCGTTGTGGCATTTCTACACCATTTGAGTTATAACGCAATTCAATTTGTTTTGCGTATCCACGTTTTACTACTTCTTCCAATAGTGTATAGTGTTCTTCGATTACAGTACTTTCACCGCCTGCAAAGTACAACTGATACATATGAGGTATTTGTTCATACAGTTCGTCCCAAAACTCTGGATTGTTTTTGTGCCAATTGTAACTAGCACCATCTACTTGTCCTTTGTTATACCACTGCATACTTTCTTGCAGTTTAGGATTCTCTAATGTAGGATATATCTTTTGCCAGTCTTTAACCCAACCACTTGAATCATGTGGACTACACATAACACAACCTAGTTGACACTTGCTACCCATACGCAAATCTATATAACGTATCTTAGGAGGTACTGATCCATCTGCTTGAGTTTCTTTTACGATCTCTTCTAAGTCGAATCTATTACCCCAATACTCTGTTTCCCACATACGTTTACTGGCGTGTCCGGCATCTTCTTCTTTGTAACACTTTAAACAACTAGCAGGCTTTTCACCTTTTAGCATTTGCAGTCTTACTGATTTCATATATGTATTGTTCCAAGCATCAGTTAAGTTAGTAGTGTTAAAGTTAGCAGGTGCACCATCATCATTCTTTAGTACGCCTACTTCTCCACCGCCTACTTTTTTACTACTGTCTGGGTCTTGTACACTACTGGCATTTGCAGTACAACATACTCGCATATGTCCATTAGGACGACTTGATAAGTGCATCCAAGGTAAAGCACAAAATGTTTTTGAAGGGAGAGGTTTTTTCATTGTTATCCTATACTGTATTTATTTTGTTAATTTACTTCTGTTTTATTATTTAAATATACTGCATTATTGCCACAACTTTTAATACATCTAAATAAATGAGTTGGATTAGATCCTTTCCAACGTTGTGTTAGTGTTGAATAAAACTCCGTTGATAATATATCATCTAATTTATATTTCTTTAAACTGTTAAAATCTTTGTTAATACTTTCCGGTATAACACTGCTGTTTGGTTTTGTATTTTCATCATAAAGAAAACAACAAGGCCATAGTGTTAAGTCTGCACCAATGTATGCTTCTGGTGTATTCAAATGTTTACACTTTACAGTATCAGCAATCTTATCTAAAAAGTCTATATCTTTATCTTTGTGTGCTTGAATTGTTTTATGCACCAATTGTAAATCTTTGTGTGGTAATTTTTTACTGTTACCTAAATCAACTGCTGATCCTTTTCTTGGTTGATGTCTTTTCTTTTTACTAATTTCGTTTCTACCACTAGTTCTTTTTACAAAACTTAACCCTAGTTCTTTTGCAAGAGTTTTGGCTTTTTCGTAATCATCTTCGTTGTGTGCGAAAGGAATAAACACCCAAGTTCCTATTCCTTCGGCATCTGTGTATGCTTTCATATTACGCACTAAAGTTTTCCAATTAACATTTACTCTGTAAATATGATTCGTATTTTCGTAACCATCAACACTAAAGTCTACTCTTACGTTTGGAATCTTTGCTAACTTTGTCCACCAGTCTGCGGTATTCATTCCTCCGTTAGTACTTAATACTATTCTTCTAGCACCTTTGCTACTTAAGAAATCACATATCTCAATACATTCAGGATTTAATATTGGGTCTCCTAATACTCCACATAGTTTAAACCTTTTGCCATCAATATATTCATCTTTGTAAAAAATACTTTTTAAATCGTCAAGTGATATATTATTGTTTCCTCGTAAAGGCATTTTCAAATGAGTACGTTGACACAAAGGACATTGTGCATTACAGTCGCTTGATATCTCTAATTCGTATTCGTCAATGTCGATTGGATTCATTAGTATAACTTTTCACCTATTAATGGTTGTAATCCTGTAACAGTATTTTTAAATAAATCTTTAATATCGTCATCATCTCTTGCTTTACTTAAACACATACCACAACCACACACTTTTTTAGAACAAACTATAACTGGCATATGACCAGTAGCAAGTTGGTTTTTCAATTTATCAATTATAACATCAGACTCGGCTATTGTTCCAATCGAACCTCTATTAGTATTAAAAGTTGCTTGGCAAGTTTGATGGTGATATACTTCATCTGTTTGCTGTTCTATATGTAACCAATGCCAATTGACTAAACACTTCCAACCTTTGAATTGGGTATTAGGAACATATATGGCTTTTTCTACTTTTTGATTTGTGTCTTTAGTACAAAAAGAACGTCCGCCACAGCAAGGTCTACCTAGATTAATCGCTTTCGTATCTACATTTTTTTTTGAAATGTCATGCGATTGTTCTTCTACATCTTTAATTGCTTTGTATTCGATTGGTTTTATTTTAGAATCACCTTTTCGATATCCTTCTTCTTTTGATACTTTAGCAATATTATTTCTTGCTTTCCAGAATTCTTTTAAAATTTGAAATTGTTCTTTTGTATAACTGTGGGCGTAAGGATACGTTGAACCTCCTTCGCCAATAATACGAGGAAAAAACCAAATTCCATCTTTTATAAAACGATTTGCTAAATCAACACACTCTCTAAAATAATCTTCACGGGCATGAAACATTAAATTAATTTTTGGCTTTCTTTTTTTTCTTTCATTTAATTGATAAATTCTGTCAACAATTTTGTTTTTTAATTTTGCATCTGCTTCACAATGATAACTTAATGTAACGCCAATATCCATTTTAGTTAATTCGTCACAGTATTTTGCATTAAAGGTTCCGTTAGTCGTAATACTAATATGCTGATTTATTTGTTCGTCATATGTTTTCATATGTTTAAATAAATTTAAAAGATTTGGATTATTAGTTGGTTCTCCTCCGGTCAAACTAAAACTGAGCCTTTGATCTATTTTAGTATAACTGTTAACAATTTCAAAATACTCTCTAACAAAGTCATATGTTTTAACTAGTTTATCATATGATGCGTGAGGACTAACGTTATCATGTCTATGTGGTGGACAATATGTACAATCATAATTACATCTACGACCAACGTCCCAAGTAACTTGAAATGACTTTTCAGTTGTATTATCTATTTTAATAATTTCTTCACTCATTACTTAAACTGTTCTCCATATGGATCAAACTCTGATCCGCATTTCATTGCACATACTTTTAGTTTGCCATCAGCACAACTAGACTTTGTCCAACTGTTTGCTATATCGTCAAATACACCAGTTGCAAATACTTTGTCTAGTCCGTGTTTTGCATTAATAGAATCTTTACCGCCTGCACGTTCTATAAAATCCCAAATAGGTTCTTCCTTTTTAGGATCTTTATGCCACCATTTATACATACGACCAGCGGTCCAACAACAAGGAAGTGCGAGCCCTTCCGCACTAATATAAAGACTTTTTGTAGTATCGTTAGATACTTTACATCTAATTGATGCACTATCGTAATAGGCATCCATACTACCGTGTCTGTTGACTAATTCTTCTTGTTGTTGTAATGCTTTGTTTAAATATTTGGTGTCCGGCTTTTTGAGCTCTGTACTGTCTTTACCTTTACGGTCTTTTGCTTGATGAGATTCTTTTGCTTCAGTATTAGCAGTAACAAAACGCCCTGTCTTCTTACTAACAAAACTTTCAAAGCCTAGTTCATCTGCTAGTGCTTTTGCTTCATCTACTTGATGTTGATTATGTTCGAATATTAAGAAGTCCCAACGAGCTCTTCCACCACCTTTAATAAAGGCTCGCATACTTCTTTCTACATTGTCCCATACTACACCTTGTCTATATAAATGATTAGTATCTCGCAAACCATCTACACTAAAAATAACGTGTCCGTGTTTGCCATATACTTGTGCTAGTTTAATCCACCAGTCTTCTTTTTGTGCACCAGCATTTGTGTTCATACTTAAATGAATGGTCGGATTGTTTTGTCGAAAGTATTCAAATATTTCTAATGTATCTGTAGCAACAATAGGATCACCTAAATTACCACACATATACATTGACTTTAATTGTTTAATAAAGTCTGGTGTAAAGATATCTTTACAATCTTGTAGGGTTAGTTCATCTAAATTAATATGCGGATTGATACCTTGTCCATTCATATTTCTATCACACATAGGACAAGCCGCTTGACACTTCTGCGTAACTTCTAAATGGATTGTATCTATATCAGTTATCTTATACATCACAAACTCTTTTTCTAAGATCGCTAGTACTGAACCTATGATCTCTTTTATTAAAGTAAAGTTCTATTCCTCTTTTACGACATATGTCTTTACCTGTAAAGTCTTTGTCTCTGTATTCTTCGCCTAGTATACGAATGTTAATAGGCAGTGTTTCTAGTATGTCTTCTAAGTCTCTTTCAGTTTGATAAGGAACAACTTCGTCTACATACTGAACTGCCTTGAGTTGCAAATATCTTTCAAACATAGTTTGTATTGGACGATTCTTTGTGTCAGGTCTATCTATTGTAGGATCACTTTGTAAGCCTACAATCAAATAATCACATTGGTCTTTTGCTTCACGCAACATAGCAACGTGTCCGGCGTGTAGCAAATCAAATGTACTAAATGTTATTCCTACTTTTTTCATTTAATGATTTCTTTTACCATCAAACACACAAACAAAATAACAACCTTGTTCACTTGCATGAACTCTGTGAAAGTGTCCATCTTCAATTAATACAACTGAGCCTGGTTCAACTTTGTGAACTGTCTTTACTCCGTTAGTATCTATTAGTTCCATTGTACCGTAACCTTTTACAAAATAATAAACTTCTTCCTGCCCTACATGAGCATGGCCTCTAGTACTCATATTAGGTTTTAAGTCTGTACTGCTTAATACCAGGTTGTTTAATGTTTTGTTATCTTTTAGCAGATACGTTTCGTTATCCTTAACTACTTCTCCGCCAATATCTGTTATAGTATATTTCATTTTGCTATCCAATATATCCAAATTAACATAGGAACAATAATAAAAAACTGTGGCAAGAAATTTAATATAATGGCTTTTTCATTCCATTTATATCCTACATAAATCCAACCAGCCGCGCCTAGCATTTGTATAATACTGTTCCATGGTGTTATACCTGCTACGTGAAGAACCATTGCAATTAATATTAATATTGCACTAGTATATTTGACTACAACTATTCCCATAACAATTTAATTTCCTTTCCAGGGCCCACCTTACTTGGTAAGTCGCCATGTTGTTCTACATACCAATTGATAACTGCTTTGTACCAATTGTGGCTATTATGGTGTGCTTGTTTATTAAACTGATGAATGTTAACACTAGTTGCATCCATAGTTGCTAACGCACGAGCACTTTCTTTTTGTAAATCTCTAACTGTTAAGTTATCTAATTCCAATTCTCATATACCTTGTGTATTTGCCTAAATCTAACTCGCCTTCGTATAAAACATTAGACATAGGTGCTTGTTGCTCAAACTCTTTTAAACTGTTCACACAATTAACATGGTCATCTATAGCAACATAGTTGTTGCTCTGTAAACATATAAGTTTACCTTTTGGTATCATGTCATACCACTTAGTAAAGTCTTTGATGTGTTCACAACTTGTATTAATAATTGTATCTGGTCTATCTGTAATAGGAAAACTATTACGATTATTTTTTATACTCCAACAACTCCAAGTATGAGCATCGTAATTGATGTTAAACATATCTTCTGTTATTGCTTTAAACTGCCAATCGTTTTGTACATATGTGTTATTGACAGCATCAGCAATAGGTTGACATTTTTCATCAATATCAAAACTTCTTATATAGTGTATAACCATATTACTATTAAACAACATAGCACTTAAAGTTCCATACCAACCGCCTAGAACAAACACTGTGCGAAGTTCTTTGCCTGTGTTTTGTAACTCGTTTACTAACCAGCGTTTGCTTTTTAATTGTCCCCAACTTAATGCATCTGTAAAATCAGCATCATAGTTATCACTTGCTTTACGCAAGTCGTTAAACAACTTGTCTCCGGTAAGTAAAGTCATACGACCTAGGAAGTCGTTGTCGTCTACAAAGTTAATTTGTTTCTTGCTCAAAACGTTCCTTTAGCCATTGCCAATTGTTAATATTTTTATAGTCGCCGGTGTGTGCATACTTGCCATATTCGGATCCGGCTAACGCACCTGCAATACTATAATCTCCAAAGTCTCCTTTACCTACAGTACACCAAGTGTTTAATCTTAAATCTGTTTCAGCATCTTTTTGTCCAGGTATAACTTTACTGCTTAACTTAACACATTCTCTAAATGCCGCTTTCCAAGTATTAAAAGGATCTGTATCATAATGTACAGTACTGCCAACTACTTGATAAGGAACAAACTTTGTACTAATTGCAGTAGTAAAGTCTACAACGTTGTCTGGATCAACTGCTAAAACTTTCTCTGTTGGAAATAGTTTTATTCCACTGTATCCGTATACCAAGTCATTAACTCCATTACGAGCTCTCCAAACATATACTGCGTCTTTGCCGTACTTGTCTGGTTTAAAACTTGGGTCGAATTCTTCTGTTATTAAGTTGTCACCTTCTATAACATAATACATTTCTGTACGAGCCATTTTTGCACAGGCTTGGTGTGCATAAGGTAAACCTAAAACTCCGTGACTTCTTCTTGCCCACGGAAACTTTTTCTTTACAATATCCCAATGCTTATCAGCATTAGGTTCTTCATAACTCATAAAAATTATATCGTACATTAACTACAAACCTTTACGCCGTATGCTTGTTCAAATCTATCTGCATCTGCTCTGTCATCAACCATAGGTTCTCCTCTAATGTTTAAACTTGTATTAAGTAATATAGGACAACCTGTAAGTACATACCATTTCTCTAAAAGTTCTCTAACACCGCTAGGAAAGTCTTTACCTACTGTTTGTACACGGCTTGTTCCGTCAACGTGTATAATAGCAGGAAACTCATCTGGCTTTTTACATTTTGCAACCACTTGCATATATGGACTTGTTTGCATTTGCGGTGGCATTTCAAAATATTCATGAACGTGTTCTTCTAACACCATAGGAGCAAAAGGTCTAAACTTTTGCCTACGTTTAATTTCGTTTACTTTGTCTTTAATTTCAGGACCTCTTGGATCAGCAAGTAAACTTCTATTACCTAATGCTCTTGGACCAAATTCTGCTTTACCACTTGCTACTCCTACAATTTTATTCTTTTGTAATTCGTCTATAATCGCATCAGTCGGATATGCACCAGGTATAGGCGTACCTAAGAAAGGATTATCATTCCAATGTAACTTACTACCATAGGCAAGTGCCGCGGCACCTAAACTACTTCCGCAGTCGCCTGGGTTAGGCATGATCCATATGTTATCAAAGAAATGTCCTAGTCCTCTATTGTATAAACAGTTAAGAGCAACACCTCCCATATAAACTAGATTGCGACTTACATTAAAACCTCTTGCTCTAGCCATTACATTATCAATTAACTTTTCACATACTGCTTGAGCACTAGCGGCAATATCCATTTCGTTAGCATCTTTTAAAAATTCTTCATCAATACCAATATGTAAATTATTTGTTACTCTAGCATCACTGTAATCCCAAATAAGTTTATCAATCTCTGCATTATGTTTTGGTTCACCCCAACCTGCCATACCCATCATAATGTATTCTTCATCTAATGGACGTAAGCCAAGTCTATTTGTTAATGCACTATAATACAATCCGATACTGTGTGGGTACTTTTGACTCCACAACTTTTTATATTGTGCTTCCATATTTTCATCATACCAGGCGTGCCATATTGTAATAGTTTCCCATTCGCCGATGGCATCGATAACAACTACAGTTGCTTCTTCAAATGGACTAGTTTGAAAGCCAGCCGCGGCGTGTGTTTGATGATGTCTATAAGTTTTAATTGCGTGTGTTTTTGGAAGTAACTTACCAAACTGTTTCTTTAATGCACCTCGTGTAGTCCAAGTACTACTACGGTCGCCAAACATTCCTTGTCCAGCATATAATTCTCTTGTCTTCTTTAACCACGGGGTTTCATAAAAGCCAATAGCATCAAACGGTCCATAGCCGTCCATATAACTGTTTGCTTGATTAATAATGGCTTCACATAAATCTTTATCGTGTTTCTTTTTACTATAACGTTCACTATGTCCAGCGAAACAAATTTCCCCATCTTCAACTACAGCCAAACCTGCATCATGAAATCCTGCACTAACTCCTAATGTTAACATTCTCTCTCCAAGTCTAATGTACAACAATGATGCCCACCACCTAGTGTACGACTGTGTGTTAGTTGTACAGGTATAACATCAAATTTTGCTTTTTCTAATTTTTTAATTAAATTTGTTTGTCGAGGATCGACAACTACTGTGTTAGGATTAATACTGAATACGTTCATACCAATCCAATTACTAGCATATGGGTATTTGTGAAATTCCATATCTTCTACTTCATTAATCCAAACCTTTTTCCACTTCTTTAAAAACTTTGGAAGTTTTGCAGTAGTAACTCTTTGTTTGTTTAATAATAATGTTCCTTCATTTAACGCACAAATTGTACTGTCGATGTGTGCGTATGCGTAAACATCTTCCCATATATGAACTGTATATTCTTTACCTAGTACTGTACTTAACCACTGAGCGCCGGCTATGTTACCTGTTTGACTTTTTAAATATAACAAGTCATTACCAAAACGCAAAACATTCGCGGCATCAAATATAGGAGTATTTTCTGTTAAGTTACCTTTAGCATCAAAAACTTCGTGTACAGGTAAACAATGACGTGGAGCAGTTATCCATTTACAACCAGACTTGATTGCTTCGTGTCTAATATCTCTATATGCTTCTGTTTCATGAAATCTACTGTGAAACAATACTGGTGTTTCAATTACAGTATTGCCAACAACTAAAATAACATCACGTGGACAATAGTTATAGAATCCATCTGCAAAATATCTATAGCCATGTACTGTTTGTGTAAAGTCTAGTTGCCTTGGGCGTACAACTTTTACACCGTAATCAGTTAATACTTTTTCAAACTGTCTTAGTTCGTGGTCTGTTAAATCTATAATGTCTTGATTAAAAGGACCAACTGGTTGAGTAGATTCTGTCCACTTGCTATGTTTAGCAACTTCGTTAAAAACATCATCGTACTTTGGAAATCTAGCACCACGGACATCTCCTAACACAACTGTCTTTAATGGATCCCATTCGTTGTGTGATTGTATATTCATTGACTTACCTATATTTTAAAACATTTACTTAAACTTGGATATGATACTTTTTCTGGTTCTTGTTGTTTGTAGTTATCTAATTTAACAATACCAATCGCCGCTTGTTCTGGCGACATATAATAATGATATCCAATTTCTTTATAATCTTCCTTATCCCATGGAGAAACTTTCAAATCTCTACCATCATATCTTGCACGAATTAACCAATCGTAGGCCTCTCGACTATTAGTTAGTATAGCACCTCCTTTGCCAATAGTCAATGGTTTTCCGTGCCCAAAACTCAAACATTTAAACAACTCTTTATCTTCAAATCCGGTCTCATCTTCTTTTACTTGAAACATATTTTTTTGTAATAATCTGGCACTATCCCATATAGGAAAATGTCCTAAACGATACTCACCAATCCAATCGATATTTTCAATTTTAAAATTTAAATCTAACTTTTTAAGCATCATAGCGACACTCAAATAAGTTTGGTCTGGTAAATCTATATGCGGAGTTCTGCGAGGATATTTTTGCATATACCATCTAATGCTTAACTCTAATGCGTGTGTACAACAATCTGTTGTAATTACATATGATGCACCGGTATATTTCGCTAAACGCTTTTCGAATTCTGCAATGATATCGTATGGACTATTCCATCCAACACCATAATCTTTTAGCAATTCTAAAATATCTTGATTAATAATGTCCTGTAATTTGTAATGTGTATCTTGGTTCATAACCTATATTACCTGCACTATGTGGAACTCTACCTCTCCACATGACAGCACCTCCTCTATACCAGTTCATACTGTACTGGTCTATTTCAAATAAGTGCCCTCGTTTTTTATCTTCTAAAAATACTAAACAACGTAAAACATCATCGCTCTTTTCGATATTAAACAGTTGCTTGTATTTTGTAAAATGGTCTGCGTGTGGTGGAAGTATATCACCTGGCATCATTTTATAAAAAGTATATCCACAGTCTTGCCACTCTAGTATTTTTCCTATGTCTTTTGCCCATGTAGGTATTAGTCCTTGGTCACTAAACATCATACCTGTATAATTTTTGTGTGTGAACCCAGTTGCCTCCCACTTGGCTAATTGGTGTTTATCTCCGTACTCAACTCTTTTGTAATCGAGTTCTTCGTAACTATCTGAATCCCAGGTTGGATCTAATTGAAATGTTTCGTATTCTAAACTAGCGAGTTTTACCATAATGTATTACTTTCACTTTAGGGTTACTTGTATAATATAATCTCCATGGATCAAATACAACAGTATGCTCGTCAACGTTTATTTCATCTTCTGGATGAACTCTAACAATAACTTCGACTGGATTATCAAAACCATTCACAAGTGTACCTCCATGTTTAGTTACATAGTGTTGTACTAATAAACTATAACTACCATCAGTATATTCAACACCGGGCTTGTATGTGTCACTTGTAAAGTGTATATTGGTTCCGTGTTTTAATATTTCTTTTGCCATGTTCTCTGCTTGAACTTCTCTGCTTTTTGCAATAGCGTCAAACAAGTCATAACCTAAATCTAATCTTTCTGCTAAATGTCTTAATGCAATATTATCACGTGGGTGACAAGGTCCACCGTCTCCCATACCTGCTCTCATATATGCATCACTTGTAATTCTGTATCCTGCTTTTCCTAAACTTTCGGTTACAACATCTACGTTCATGTTACCAACTTTTTGTGCAACGTCTTGTATCATATTAACTAAACTTAATCTTGCACTAATGAAAGTATTGTAAAATATTTTAGTTGCTTCTGCTTCTTCCCAAGTACCGATGTTATAGTGTGGATTGTTTTCCATTATTGTTTTATAAAAGTCTACTAATGCTTTTGCATCATTATCGTTTGGTTTCTCTCCGCCTATAATAACCATATCAGGATTAACCATATCCCAAGCAACTGTACCCATAGCAATTAAGTATGGGTTATAAATGAATCTTGCTTTGTCTAATAATTGTGCAAACTCTCTTCTTGTTGTTCCGGGTAGTACTGTACTAATTAAAACAACAATAGTATCTTCTGTTGCATACTTGTTTATTTCGTTTAAACATGATTTAACATTGTCAATACCAAAGTCTTTATTTGGTAAATGTGTAATAGGAGTTTCTCCTCCGTATGCAGGATCGTGTGGGGTTTGTACTGCAACAAAAACAAAGTCTTTGTTCTCTACTGCTAGTCTTGGATCAGTAACAACATCAACTTTGTCACTGTTAACTTCTCTAATATCATAACCTGTTACTGAATGGCCTTTGTCCACAATCATTTCTGAACAAATCATTCCTAACTTACCTAACCCAAACCATCCTATATTCATGTTAATGCCTTTATAATATCTTTTCTAATTGCGCCTGTTCTAATATGATTTCTATTATGTACAAGCGTTGCTCTCATATGTTCTCTTATTTGTTTTAATTCTTTTAGTGATTGTTGTTTAAGGTCTAATAAAATATCAAATACTTTATCCATTCTTGTTATGGGGTCAAGTTCTTCGTCATAACTTTCGTCCCAGAATTCTGAAAATGTTTTTAGTCCCCAATGTTTTAATAACTCTAAACTATGTGGACCTGCTAGTAATAAAACTGAACTACCATGCTTCATAGGATCTAAAACTTTTTCGCTTATTTGTCCCCAAGGGTACTCGTAATTTGTTTCACAAGCAACTGTAACAAAACTATTACGGTAGTATTCTTCTAAACCATCAGCGTGATTACTAATAGTATTTATAGTCCCATTTGAAGGTAGTCTACTATCATGCATATTAACTTTTTGTATTTTGTCTATATCAACTGATAAAGGAATAATATTGTTTAAAGACTTTCTTCCTCGTAATAAAGTTTTATAATGTTTACTATTATCAAAAGAATATTTGTCTATAACGTTTTCTGTATCATGATAATGTGTCATAGGCTGATCACCGAATGTATCATGTATAAAACTAACGGCAAGATTTCTATGTTGGTCCCAGCGATATGTAAAGCAATTAAC
>Ga0075481_10000633_pt1 | contig 13300 bp, 17 predicted proteins | sample DEB08_DNA_11_FD_76337 | JGI IMG/M metagenome (GOLD analysis project Ga0075481, IMG submission 76337) | Aqueous microbial communities from the Delaware River and Bay under freshwater to marine salinity gradient to study organic matter... | ecosystem: Environmental > Aquatic > Marine > Coastal ... | reverse complement strand
CGGATTTAATAATCCAATAATGTTAAATGAAGCTACAGGAAAGCTACTTGCGGGACATGGACGACTTCAAACCCTTAAAATGATGAAGGATAATGGAGAGCCTGCACCCGATAGGATAAATGTAGAAAAAGATTTAGAAGATGACCGAATAGAATTTTGGTATGTTCCTGTTTTAAAAGGCGTAAGTATTGAAAATGTGGCTGAGGCACAAGCATATTTGCTTGCAGATAACCGTATTACTGAGCTTGGTGGTTGGCAACCAATGGATTTAATGGAGAGTTTGACTGATATTATAGAGCAAACAGGCAATTTAGAAGGAACTGGTTACGATTTAGAGGACGTTGAGACAATACTTGGCGATATGGAGACCACTACATTTGAAGTAGATGACAAACAAATCTCTGATGTAAAGGACGAAACTGAAGTAACTGTTGCAGTTGGGCGTTATAAATTCAAAGTTCCCGCTGATGACTTCTATGATTGGGAAGAAATGGTACAAAGTTCTACTAATTCTAAAGATGTTGTAGATATTTCACTTTGGATTAAGGAAAGTCTGGGACTTAATTAGTCACCAGAGCTGGCACCAACTACATCAAACCCTATAAACATTGGGCTTTTACACAAATCTAGAGTTCTGGAAGAGAAGATGCCAGACAAACATTAAACCCCGCAAACATTGAAAATTTCGCTATAAATACTCAAAATCCCTTTATTTACTAGCATTACTGTTCTCTGGTATCGAGCCAGCAAAGAAGCATCAGGTTCCCAGAAGACCGACATTAAACCCTATAAATACTGACTAATTCCCAAATTCCCATATAGAGATGTAAATTCCCATATGGAAATGGCAATTCCCAATTTTAGATACAGCTCTCCCACCCCGTCCTTATGCCTGAAAGTTACTCAGGGGGGGTGCTAGGGTCAAAATTGAATTATTAGATATAGCTCACCGCGAGCCTAGAAATCAAGTATGTGTTAAGAGGCTTGTATTATAAGGGGTACCCGAAGATACCCCCTAAATAGAAGCGCTACTTACCTGTCTTCATTCCAGTCATCAAAGTCTGGGCTGAAGTAAAAGTAGATACCACCAGCAATACCCATAATTGCAAAGGCAAGAAAGGTACCAGCTATCATAGACTTAACCCAGAATAAACCTGGGTGTGTATGATAGTCAGTTGCTGTAGGTACTAACAACCAAGCAAGAATAGCTGATAATGTTTTCATTATTCAGTACCTCCGTAGTTGTCTTCTTCATTTATTTGTATTAGATATGGCAACAAGTCAGTTCCATAAATAAGCGATTGCTGTTTATGAGAATCTGAATCGTCCCAATTACTATCTAAGAACCTAGCAAGTTCTTCATTGAAGCCCTTTCTAAGTGGATTCTTACAATAACCTACAAACGAATGTAAGTTAGTTACATATTGTAGAGCCTCTTTATATCTACCTTCATTCAATAAGTCTGAAAGAAGATGTACATATCTCCAACATGCGTCTAAGAATGCCATGTTCTTAATTAGTCTATCTGCACGTAAGTTAGAGTTGAATGCCCTAACTTCCATTGTTGTACCATGACCATTAAGGTTTAGTGCGGAATATCTATTGGCATGCGACCTTCTTCCGTTCTTAATGACATCGTAGAATATCTTACCGAGCTTACCTTCAATCAGGTCTTCTCTATCAGATTCTCTATCGAATGGTACATTGTAATGGCACCATTGGTTTTCAGACCTTTGACATATGATTTCCAAGAACGGTTTACCGTCATCGTCAACATATAGTTCAAAGGTTCTCCACAGAACTAGGAACAAGTAAAGTTCCGCATCTGTAAAGGCAGCTTTAGGCATATGTATATGTATACCTGCACTGTCATTGTGATAGCCAGACAAGCCACCTGCATTGTCTTGGACAATCTGTGCAAATGGTCTGAATGACTCAACTGTCATAGGTTGAAAGTTAAATTCAACACCACAGTCAAGTGAGCCATCATATTTTGCTATTACTGGATTGATGTAAGGATATGTTTCTCTACCCTTACTTATAGCATATTCACGCATGTGCTTGTAAAGATATTCATTAGATTTAGTAATGATATCTTGAACAGGAACCCATTCATGTATGCTTCCGTTATCGCAATCATAGTCACAGTAACCATGGTCAGCTTCGTCACAGTAACCGCAATCACAGCTACATTCGGGACCATCATACTCTGCTTCCAATTCCATACCCATAGGGATACCAGTTTTCCAGTATCTTTTTTGGATATTCTTTGTTGCTTGCTCCGTAGAGCATTTACCATTTCTTCTACCAGCTGGTAGAGCAATAGTATTTTCGTGTACTACAAAGACACCGTGCGAACTACGCACCGAACTCAATGAGTCCGGTGTTTCGTCTACGTTGTGTCTTATGTTTTCTGTACTTCTAGGCATAATTATTATCTCCTATAGTTTTTTATTATATTGTGTTACCAAGTCGTGTCACAGGTTGTACAGTCTCAACGACTTCTTCAACCTCTTCCTCAGTAGTTTCTTCTTGTTGCTCCCAGAGAGAATCAATTTCGTCTTGAGATATTTCCAAGTCGTCATCGTTTCTCAATAAGAACTCCATAAGATGATGATACTTATGATGATTGTCTGTTATGAATTGAACAAATACTTGCTCAATGTTTAAGACTCCATCAAAGTCTTCATCATGTGTGTTCCTAATCAGACACTCTTCAGCATCTGACCATTCGTCGGCTTGATTACGCCAAGTACTGATTTCATTTAGCAATGATTCATCAGGACCTAGTTCATTATCCCAACCGGAACTGTCTGACTTCCACATTGTGAAGTCATACAATGCTTGAACAAATTCTAAGTTCTTAAGAACTCTATTGCCCTTTGCATTGGAGTTGAAGTATCTTAGCTCAATAGTGTTATTGTGCATAAGGTTAATACCTTGATACTTGCTTGAGTTGTTAGCACGTCTTGAACGAACAACCGCTGCAATAACATTAGGCACATCGTGGTAATCCAATTGGTCCCAAGATGTCCAGCTGTTGCTTGGTCGTTGTGCAATGTATCTAAGCAATCCGTTTGCATTCCATTGCAGTGCTTGTAGCGCTGACAAGAATGTATAACCGTGTTGCTCAGTGAATGCGTCCCATGGTATATGTATGTGAATACCTACACCACCAACACTGTGTGCTTTGTAGTTTTGCTCAGTCATGTACCAGAATGTCTTAGGAGCATTTTGCCATGCTCTCATAGACATTGGCTGAGAAATAAACTCAGCACCAGTAGCTGATGGTAGTGAGCCATCATGTTTGATGTACATTAACTGTGGTGCTACATCATGTGACATATTACGATAGTCATTAGGATGGAATGTTTCTAATGTTCTCTGGAACAATTGCATTGGTCCAACATTAGATTGTTCTCTAGTATCTCTAGCAATAAGCTCGAGCTCTAGACCCATAAACAATCCATACTCTCTGTGCCATGATGTACATCTATGGTTAGGTATATCATGGTCAGAACAGTAAGCATAGTCACCACTTGAGCCTTCTGTATATGTTGAGTAATATTTTCCATCAATATAGTCAACATAATAGAAGTCTGGTCGATAGTTGTATGAGTTCTTCTCTTTGTTTAGGCGTATGCCATGAGAAGGTTCAAGCCAACCATCGTCAGTTACTCTACTCTCTGCTACTCTACTTGAGTATCGCATTCTGAAATTACGGTCTTCCATCATAGAGTCAATCCACATAGCAATGTGGTCGCCTCTCGTATCGTCTGACCTGTATTGAGCAGGAAATGCATCAAGTATAGGACTGTACATATCCAAGAACTCTAATCTCTCAGATGAGTTAGTTGTCATTTGACTAGCAATAGCATCCTTACGTAACGTAGTTAACGTAAAGCCAATGTTCATTCTTGCTGACATAGGAAGTTTCCTAAGCCATGTAAGATAACGTCTGGTCTCTACTGGTAACTTAAGGTCATTGACATCAATGTCGATGTTGTTTTCCTCTAGGAACTCTTCATCAACTCGCCAATCATAGTCACGTCTACCAACTGGTTTATCACCAGTATCGTCAACGTGTCTTAGTCTGATTGGTCTGTCATTGGCTGCAACGTCCATATCTTCGTTATTATTGTAACTAGCTATAATCCAAGACTTTTGCCAAGGGTTATAAGATAGTCCATAAGTAGCAATACATTGATAGCAAATTCTGCTTCTTGTATTTTGATAGCTACGTACTTTGTACCAGTCAAGCATCATTACATCATACTTGTGATGACACAAGTTACATGCAGAGTACTTACGGCTGTTAGCCCATTTGACTTTACTTATCCAGTTGCCTGAATAGTCGTCAAATACTTGACCACCAGTTGACCTACCATACCAATAACCTCTCTTAGCTGAGAACCAACTCTTAGCTCCAGCTGACTTGTAATAAAGTGAGTCGTAACTCAATTCATTACCATTGCCAGGTAAGGCATATGATATGTAGTTATCAGTAACCATAGGAATACCAATGTATCGTAATGGTAAAGTGTCCCATTGTTTAGGATACATTTGATATTGGATATGATTTCTAAACACAGCACTAATCTCTGACTGTGAATAGTCCTCAGCATCCGCAATACCACTGGATATAGTCTCATAATGAGATATCCAAGTTGCTCTTGGGTTACTGTAATTAACAGCTCCGAATCTATCTGACAATAGATTACGTAACCAATTAATTCTGGAACCGTATGTATAGTTGTTTTCCAATATAGAGTAGAAAGGTTCAGCCACGAATACTGAATATAAACTATACAGTACTTCTATGACAGCCTCTACATCTACATTATGATTACTTGCGTAAGCATGTGCTCTATTGGATACAACATCCTGCATACTGCGTTTCCATTTCATAGATGCCCCATGAAAGTCTCTAACATTTTCTGATGTTAGTGACTCAATGAGTTCGGCAACGTCAATAGATACAATTGCATCGTACTTCTTCTTACTACCAGTAAGGTTAGGAGTTTCACGCAACCATCTATTGTAAGTGTGCTCAGTATTGTTTCCATGAAGTGGGTGGTCTGCACCACCACGACTTTCATCTACAATATTGAGATACTGTGCCTTAATATGGTCATACGGGAGCTTAGACCCCCGTATTTTGCCTGTATATTCGGACATTAGTTTGTCTCCTTTGTATTTTTATTTATTTGTAATTAGAAAGGAAGCTGTTGTTGCTTCGTTTCTTTTTTCTTGGTTGACTTTTTAAAGTCAGCTTCTGCTTGTATCTGAGCAACTTCGTACTCTGAAGCTTCTGCCATATAATTACCAAGTTGACAATCGTCAGTACATGTTCTGACACCCCAGACTGTAATAGCGCTATCACAGTCAAAGCATCTCCATATACCGTTCTCATCAATTTCAGCCCATAGACCGTCCATTGCATCTTCAATGGTTTGGTAACCAGTGTTAGCTTGCAATGTTTCCCATGTTTTAACGAATGCATCATCTTCGAGCAATTGCTTGTCATAAGTCAATCCCTCATATCTGATTGCTTGTCGCTCTAAATGAGCTTGAGCTTCGTCATTGAGATGGTCATCGTAGTAAACGATTTCACCAGTTAAAGGGTCAACATACCCTTCAGCTCTAGTGTCAATCAAGTCGCTGTCTCTTGAGACAGGTGGTTGATAACCGTTCCACTGCTTGCCAGTCTTGTATGGGTTATATGTCTTAACTATCTTAGGTCTACAATAAGATGAGTTTGAATACCAAACTTTCCCATCATATTGACCAAAGTGAGAGTTAATTATATATGATTCTCTCTTGTGCGCTTTGCTAGCAGACAAGAACACAAACTTGTTGTGTCCAATAATATCTCCAAGCATTTCTCGCCAAGCTTCATCATCTAACACTGCATCAAGGTCTGTGTGGTTAAACAACATCTCATTGATGTATCTTGTGTCAGATATGTCTTGCTTTGCAGGTGGTATAAATGCGCTAGGCAATATACCATTGTGTGCAAACACAAGGTCTTTTCTTTGTCTTCCGTTACTCATTACTTTGAATGGGTGTACATTTGGTATACATACAGAACCGTGTGTAGCGATTCTTGTGTGTACCAATATGTCGGAATGACCATACTCTTCAACGATTCTGTCAAAGTTCATCTTGAACTTTTGCATCTTCATTGTCTTGTAGGTCTTTACTTTGCCGTCATCAATGTAAGCGATACCGCCACCATCTGGGTTGTTTTCCCACATGGATGTCAAAGCACCGTCATCTATTGTATGTCCGGCTGGTACTGATGCGATTATACACATAAGTTATCCTCCTATTGTTATTATTATTTTATTGTATTGATTAAAGTATATCACCATTTGACATTGCTGTCAAATCCTCTACAGAGTAGAGTTTCTGATACCATGGACTAATCCATAGACCATCATGATATAAATTAAATGATTGTGAATAGCTGAATCGCCTTACAGATGTAAATGCATTCATACTACTCCAATCGGTTAATACCATGTTTGCAAGCATAAATGCTTCACTAGCACTCAATTGATTGAATACTTCCGGAACTGCATCTATTACTTCTAACATAGCTCTGAAGAATTTTGCATCTGTTTTAACAGTAAAAGCATTTGTTTCAGGTAGGTTTATCCAACCATCCTGTATAAACTTAGCTTCCTTTGCTAAAAGGTCAGCATACTTCTTCAATTGTTTTCTATCATTACTTGTTAAGTAACTCATTGTTATAGTCTCCTATATTTTATTTATTTTATTGTGTAGCAATTGATGGTCCAACGCTTTCGCAGCTGAATGCTCTCTTGCTCTTTGTTCTTGTCTAGCTTTCTTAGCTAAACGTGCATTTCTGGCTTTAGATTTTTTCTCGATAGAATACTTTCTACCGCCATTGTGCTTTGGTTTACGACCCAAGCTAAATTCGTCTACCATTTTTTCAAATGTAGATTCTTCTGCTTGATTGTCGTCAATCATTCCAAGCTCGTGCTTAATTTGATTGTTTAGTTTCATTGTTATAGTTTCCTATTGTTTATATATTTTAAGCATACGGAGTTATGGGTGCCCGCCCTGTCAAAAACACTGCAGGCTCCCAGCCCGTCAGTATGCTATATTATGTATTTGTTACTTAAATTGTATAAGTAACTTCAAAGATGAAAATGGGGATGTCTCCACATAATCAATACTTTGATTTGAGTGTGTTCTTAGAAATGGGCTATTGTTTAGCTTATCTCTAAGGTCCCATAACTTTTGAACTTCAAAAGCTACTTCTGACCTACAAGCATTAACATCAGTCATATCTAACAACAAGTTATTATTTCTGACTCTTGCAGCAATTCTTTTCCAAGCAAATGCTTCAATGTCAAAATTAATAAGAAAGAGTAACCATGAGTTAAAATAGTGTCTCTTCTCTGAACATAGAGTTTGCACTGCATCTCTACATGTTTCAGAGTCATGAACCATTTCTCCAAACTCATTCTCTTTCATAACACATGTGCCTTTGTATTTTTCAACAATTGCATCTAGGTTATTTTGTCTTACTTTGTACAATCCAGCTATTGAATCACAACGCTTACAGAAACAGAATGTGTCATACACATGCTCTCCTGTTAAGTCATTAAGCATTTCATTAGCTTCTTTGTTTTGTACTTTTGTGTGGTTTGTTCCACTCATGAGAATAGTTTCCTATTGTCAATTTATTTTTTTGTATTTTCAAGTAGAAGCCGATTGCAGTGGACTGAGCCACTGTTTAGTTTTAAGCTAAGTTCTTAATCAAAGCTTCAGCATTTGCTATCTGACTAGCAATAACTATCTGCTTTTTCTTAAGGTCCTTAACTGCCCACTTAGTGTTAAGTACTTTACCACCTTTGTATTTGTCCCCAATGTTGGATTTAAGTACAGTTTTGACTGCATCCTTATTGGCTGACTTTACTTCAGCAGCTAAGTTTCCACTCACATAGTCAAGCGCAAAGTTAACATCATCAAGTTGCATTTGCAATTGACGATAGTTTCTTCTTGCTCTTCTAAGTGGAGATACTTTATCAAGCTCTTGATGCAGTGCATAAATAATTGAGAATTTGTCAAATCCTCTATCCTTAGCTACAGCATACATAGGAGCTCTGTGCTTATCCAGAATGGCTTTCTGGTTATAGCAAGCTTCTATCTGAGCTTCTTTAGTATCTTGGATGGCTTGCTCACATCTTCTTGGTGAACCGTCTGCCCATGTGCTAGCACATATGAAACAGTCTCCATAAAAAGACATGGCTGGTCTAGAGTGAGTTGCCTCAACTTCTGACTTACCATCCCCGATGTTTGTCACTTTGTACAGATTACGCATTTCTACTTCTGTATAGACACCGTCTATGTTTTTGTAGAATCGCTTACCTGTCCAGCATGGCTTGACATCGCTGATTACCATACCCTCAGAGTCTCTGACAGTAATACCAAGCTGCTCATGACCTAGCTCTGGAATGTAATTTGCTTCTGCAAATACTTTCTCGAACTTGCCATAAACAGACTTGACCTGTGCAAAGGTTCCCTCTGGATATGAATTTAAGATACTTGTAAAAGTACCTGGGACGATACCTTTGAATTCCCAAACATGGGATTCATCAGTAACCCTGATTACAGCCTCTCTCAAGGCCTCCAAAGATGGAGAGTACAACTTCTGCTTTGCAGCATCAATTGTCTCACATCCAAGGAGTGCGAAAAAGAACATGAACTTGTTCACATTCATTTCTCGACTTAGTATTTTTCTGAATGACTTCAAAAGAATACCCCTTTCGGATTAACCCGGTCTAACTTTTGTTAGACAATTACGGGTGGGCCTAAGCCCATACTGTGTACCTCGCTACAATACACACTATGGACTCAGCCCACTGTAATCGGCTTCCAGCTTGTTATGTTCTCTAGTTTGTTAAGTTGGTACTAGAAACCTGCTTATCAGAGCAGTTTTATGTCATGCTCAGGACGGTTTAGTTACTTGCCACTTGCGTGTGGATTACGGCTGGTTGAGTGACAGAGATTTCCAGCATCTCCGGACAGTGTCAGGCACACTATTCCTCTTCGGTGAGGGGACCGTACAGTTCCTCAGCTTCTTTGAGGACTGCGTCCATCTCTTCGATGGAATAATGTTTCCAGTCAATGTGACGTGGTCTAACACCTACAACATCTTTGTAGAAATCTGAGAATCTACTGTAATGTTCCATGCGCCAGAACTCGTCTACTGACTGAACATCCATCAAGCGAATGGTATAAACAATGTCAGGAATGTTACCGTAGTAACCGTCTTCCTTCCACCATTTAGGCCTCGCTATCAGGACCCAAAGCGCAATTAAATACGCCTTGAGCATAGCCATAACTATCACCTCCTTTCGGTTCGTATAGTCGGATAGGCAGATATGATAAAGCCCACCATTGCTGATGGGCTCTACATAACTGTTTAGTTATTGCTGGTTGAGTAACAGAGATTGCCAGCATCTCCGGGAAGCAATTAAGCTGTTCTACCAAAGGCAGCCATATTGCCACAGTCATAACAAATGTTATGAAGTTGACCTTCGGCTAACCCAAGGACGATTCCATCTGTACCAGAATGTACAATGTGAGACGCTGGGTCTACAGTGTTACATTCCTTACAGATTTCTTCTGCCATTACTTCACCTCCTTTCCTTTTCAGATAGTCGATGATATAGATAAGTCCATGCTCACTCTTGCAAATGAGCATGATTTATCTACTTTGTAAATCTGCTGCAATCTTTACAGCAATTTGCTCTTAAGTCCCCTTCCCAATAGTGGTAACTTAACCAACTATCTCTTGGGAAAGTATTGTAGGCAATCCATCTCATTGCTTTTGCAATAGGATTATTGGATTGTCCACCAAAGAACAGAAATACAAAGTCATGTATCATAGTTTCCATGTCTTTATCTTTCTCTTATCTAATCGTATAGATAAGTCCAAGCCCACCTGTTAAGATGAGCTTGATTTATCTACTAGAACAAGTTCTTGTAGTGTTTGTCTAATGGGTCAGATACATTGAACTTTGCCATTAGCCACTCAGTTGCATATAGCCATACCCATCCAGCTAAGAGTGTTAACCCTAAGCCAAACAGAAATGACATAGCAATTAGCCCATAAATTGGGTCTGACTGTGTCATACTGTCTCCTTTCTTAGTTTTTCTATGTTACATATGTGACATATGTTCATAGCTTTTGTTGTTGTTTGCATTACCATAAAAGACTTGTTGTGTCTTTTACAGCGTATCTGTTGTACGGTCATATCCGTCCTTTCTTTATATTTTTGATTATATAAAAGTATATATCGACCAAACATGCCTGGTTCTGGGTGATTATTGAAATAATATAATAAACTCTACAGTTGCCTATAGAGTCTATATATTATCTAAGTCAATCTCTTGATAAGGTAGAGTTACTACTTCATCTTGTAAGTTATATACTATTTGAATATCTTTAATCTTGACATCTTGTTTCTTAGATATCAAGTTAGCATAAGCTAGACATTGTATATAGTGCTTATAAAGATTGCTTGAGTTAGGATTTCTATAATTCTTGAAGTCAGCAATAGTTACTGTATCATCATCATTGTAGATAACTATATCAGCAGTTCCACCGATACTAGCATCATAAAGACTAGAGCCAGTTTCAGCATATACACTTACTTCAATATCATAGGTTTTGTTATTTAGAAATTCTAAAGCCTTAGCTATTGCAGTATCAATTACATCAATAACTTCTTGAGTTATATCGTGCTTAAGACTTGATTTGGTCTTAGCCATTAATATTGCATTGACATAAGCAGTATTTCTATCTAACTTATTATTTACATAATACTCAATAAAGTAATGGACAGCATTTCCAACAAATAACATATATTTGTTAAATTCACTTTCTTTACTTACATAAGTATTAAATTTATGGTTAAAGATGACATCTCTAACATCTTTTGAAATAGGTAAATATTTCATAGATGAAGGGGATATCATTCTCTTAAATGTAGCCATTTAATTTATCTCCTTATATATTTATTGTATTTTATAATGAAAACCAACACAAATAGCGTGCTGGTTATTTAACTTGTTAAATACCATTCTTACCTATAAAGTAAAAATGTTATACCCCAGGGGTGGTACTTGTATTAAACAAATAGTTATAGGCGAGGCCAAGCGGTGTCCATATAATTTTCTGGTTTTTCGATACTTGAAAATCCTTAGTTTCGTCCTAGGGGCTGGTAAAATCAAGCGTATGGCAAGACCTACCAAACTTACACCCGAAGTGCAGGAAAACATATGTAATTGGCTAAAACTTGGTTACTACCAAGAGGATGCCGCTATTATGGCTGGTATTTCCCCCTCTACTTATTATGAATGGATGAAAAAAGGGGATGACGAAAGCAAGCAACTAGAGAGTGGCAAAGAGCTCCCGGCACCAGCTAATGACAATTCCCTTATTGCCCCTTTGGACGAAGCCCAAGAAGGTGAGGTTATTTTGCCGTTTTTGGAGTTTTCGGAGGCAGTAAAAAAAGCAAGAGCCGAGGCAGAAGGCGCACACATAAGGAATATTAGGAAGGCTGCCGACAATGGAGTATGGCAGGCTAGTGCGTGGTTCTTGGAGAGAAGTTTTCCTAGGAAATGGGGTAAACGAAGCCAGCTCGAAATTGCGGCTGGAGATTCAGACGAGCCAATCCAATTCGAAATTAATTACGGAGATTAAAAAGCGCTTTTGCGCCTAGTGTCACGCACATATCTTCTGGTTTTTCCTTGCCCATCCCAAACCTACATCTAATTTCCTAATTTTCGTATTCGCCATGATATTAATAAGCCTTTTTGTAATCCTTTTTTCGAACAAATGTTCGAGTACAGTATCTATATATGGATTTACATACAGAACTAGCTGATTTACTAGCAGTACCTAGTTTTTATAAATATGCTAACTGTAAGGGAGTTAATCAAATACTCTATTCTTATTAAGCGGGGTTTAAAATTAATATTAAGATTCCGGGGTCGGAGGTTTCGCCTAGGTTTCGCCTCCTTTCCTAGGAATTTTCTTCGACCCCATCTTTAAAATTTACTTATGCTATATTTCAAGTATGGCAATGAATAAACCATGTTATTCAAAAAAAGAATTCAAACAAGTTTCTGGATATATACACAGGATAATTAATAGGAACAATGTTACTAAGCTAAAAGAAATTGTTGATAAACTTGAAGCTATAGGAGTAGACTCAAAACTTCTTTACTATCACAACTTAAAATCTATTATGAACGAAATGAAAGTTGGAAAAGTAGATGGTGTATATAAATATGTAGACATAATATCTGAATCAAAAGTTATGTTGGAGTGTTATAGGTGCGAAGTACTCAAAACATCAAAAGATTTTCTAACTGTTCATAAATATGGAACAAAGAAATTAAAAATTTGTAAACAATGTATAAGAGAAGAAAATAAAATTACAGGGGAATCTTTACCAGAGTTAGTTGGTATATATGAATATTTACAACACAGATATGTAAAGTCTTTAGATAAATCTATGTATTCTAAATTTTGGGAACCAGTTATTTATGGTAAGTCGTCTTCTGTTAAGGTATAATTTACAAAATAATTATTGTACGCAGATTTTACTTTTCTTTTTACTTTGCCCCAACGAGCTTCTTCAATTGTCTTTTTGTCTGTTAACCCAACAGCCATGTGGGTTAAGTAATCTTGTATATCTAACATAATCTTGTGAATATTATCACAAGCTATTTTATAACAGTGGTAATTAATGTTAAATATATGTTAAATGTTACTCAGAAATTAGCTTAGCTAGATATCCTACAGATAACCCTAGAAGTATTGTCCAAATTATTTCAAACCACGGCATGATTCGCAGTATTCACTTCCTCCCATATAGTAGAAATAATAAGAACAGCCTTTTTTTGCACATTTTGTCATATAGTCTTCATTTTTATTTGAAACTTTATCAAGTATATTGATTTTAAAAGTAATACTCATATTTAATTACATTGCTACTGTGTTAACAAGTACCACCAAAGCGCTAACGGCAACAATCCATCCAGAGACTTCACCTCTAGACATTTTGCTATTAACCTTTTCGTGTAGTTCATCAATTCTTTCATTTATCTTTTCCTGTCCATCTAAAATCATCATCAGCATTTCCTTCTGTGTAAATCCGTTGCCATTATTATTATCAGCCATTTAGCACCTCACAGAACTCATTTCCATATTTACAATTACACAGTGTAATGTGCGTGCCTTTATCATTGA
>Ga0075481_10000632_pt1 | contig 13302 bp, 6 predicted proteins | sample DEB08_DNA_11_FD_76337 | JGI IMG/M metagenome (GOLD analysis project Ga0075481, IMG submission 76337) | Aqueous microbial communities from the Delaware River and Bay under freshwater to marine salinity gradient to study organic matter... | ecosystem: Environmental > Aquatic > Marine > Coastal ... | reverse complement strand
TCCCTTTGCAACGGCTTGAGAGCGGTCATCACAGAATGTAGCCGTAATGTGCCCAACAAAGGACCTGTCCCAACCATCATTGTCCCCCAGAACATCCTGAAGGCGACAGTGTGGAGCGGTTCTACCTCAGGACCATCAGCAGATGCCTCTGCATTGAACGTTCCATTTGATCTGGAAGCATGCAGTAATATTGTCTTGCGAATCTGGATCAGTAACATGCAGTCCGAAAAGCCGGATCTCGATCAGTCTTTCCACGTTGAGATGGTCAGACAGCTTAATTTGTTGCCAAATAAGTTTCATAAGATATCTGCAGAAGATCTCGATCACTTGAACGAAATTTCTATTGACGAGGCCGAGAGGCAATTATCTCTCACCTCGGCTGCTATGAGACTATTTTCGAATTTTGAAAAATTACTTCCTATTGGACCGATTGCCGCTAAAAAGCTGGGAGGTTTTGCAAGCACATCCAAGTATCAACCAAAGACTTGAAAAATATTTCTTTGAAGGATCTGTTCAGTTACCGCTCAACTCATATTTGCTAATATTATATAGAATAGAACTGAATATCGCCAATATTTCGCGATCGCTACTTTGGCAACTCCGAACAAATGGTATGTTAGATAGATATGATTTCACACCCTCCCTTTGGATTTAATCTGTATTCGCCGGGGTCCAAGTCTGATGTTCTAGTCAAGACTTCAGGTCCAAAAGGATTTGCAGTACAGGCATAGGTATGGTTATTCCATTTGATGATGTTTCTAATACCGAAATTGTAAATATTGTTAAAGCCGTTATGCGTCATGCAGTTCCAGTCGACTCCATCCTCCGAACACCAAAGCTCTGCACCACCATAAGAGGATAAAAAGACTTGCATAGTATCCCAATCAAGAAGTCTGCCAAATCTGGTTTTCCGTTCATCCCTTAATGCCCAAAGACCAAATATCGACCAATCCATAGTTCCTAGGAGCAGTTTACCGTCAATACTTACAATCTTCCAAATATAGGCATTGAAATAATTACCAAAGCCAGGACCTCGCCCACTTAGCGGTAACAAGCCATCACGTGGATTGGCGCAAACCAGTTCTAATTCGTCGTTGGGAGCCAGTCGCAGAACTTCTGCTGCTGCTGGCCCAACATTGTTGGTTCGATCATGCCCACCATTTTGGATGCCAGTACCGATATAAAGATAATCTCTGTGACTACATAAAGATATGATTCCCTGATTTAATGCTCCTCGACCACCCCCATCTTTAACCACCAATTCCCATTTAAAATCATACTTGCCAATGCGCTGGCCTCTCCATAGCTGAAAGCCATTAATTCCGCCAGTCCCTGCATAAAGCAATCCTTGGTGGATACAGAGTTCGTAGACAACAACAACCTCAGGGAAAGTCCCTAGCCCCTTCCCGTTGATGGAAAACCATTTACCGCTTGTAGGGTCATCTGTTGCAAAGATTGTGGTGATGCCGGCCCCGTTAACGTTCCCATTTGATGCGCCTGTAATCGTTGTAACTAAAAGTTCGTCATATTGAAGAAGTGAACGAATCGAAGTAAGTGTAACTTCATTGGATGAAAACTCCGAGACAATACTTGGTTTAGGGAGTCGTTGAAAACTTTCTCCGTCATAGCTGACCATCAGATCAGGGCCATCACCTCTGGAGCGGGACGTAGACGCGACGTACAGAGCCTTATCTGATGATCTCTCCTTATATGTGCACATGCTCCTATAACCGTAATGTCGTCTGAAGGGCGTCCCTGTTTCTGGTTGATACCAATCTGCTTGATGGACACGCCTAGGCGTAGATGATTCCGGGCTAAAACGCCAAATCTCTGCTGCGGAAACTCTTTCTTCAAAGGCCTGTTCGTAATTCTTATATTCAATTGGCACCGGCCACATGTCAATGTGAACATTGGGCATGCCAAAACGTAGAAAGACAAGGTTAGCGCGGCCTGTACCGATATACATAGATCCTTTAAAGACTGCTGCCGAATAGGCGTAGGCGTTATAGGAGTCTCCAAATCCGCAAGCACATACAGGAGCTGGATTGACGTGCTTATGTAAGGCTATTGTCATCGTTCAGCCCTCATATCCAGGAATGCCGCTCATCAGTCCTTGGCTCACGTTTGATAGCGAATGAAGAGCAGGGAAGGCTTTCCATATCTCAGCACGATCGTTTACGATCCTATTCTCAAGAAAGAACTTCAAGTCGCCAGCATACTCATTAGTTTCAATCTGCTGTTTCTTACCTTCGATATATGGATTAGCACAATCGGGGTAAAAAGGTAGATGTAGAAAATTTAGGATTGAAGTCATGGCTTGTTCAGGATTCATGACAAGCTCTTCGTAGCTCACATAATGCAGGCGATTGAGATTAATGCCGGGAAGAATGGACTGAATATTTTCGTGACACAATGCCCAGATCATCTCGGGAATCGTGGATGTATCGCCCGAATAGCGACGTGCAAATGGAATAATTTCCTGCAACTGCGAATCAATCAACGATTTAATAACCGCTGACGGATGACGTGTAAGATAAATGAACCGTGCGAGAGGAAACTGTGTAGAAATTCTTTCAAGTGTTTCTCTGCTATAGGCATAAGATGGAGTCTTGTCAACAAGATATTGTTTTGAGAAGTTCTTGTTGATTTCAGTGAAGAAGTTCAGAGCGGGTTCTTCAGCACCGATAAATTTCAATTCAAGACGATTGGAATCATCCATGCTGATTCCATTGATTCTTGCGCGCAGTCGAGCAGTTCCACCAAGCAGATGCCTAGTTTCAGCTTGACTCAAGGCTGCGTGCCGCTGCGCGTATGTGTCATAATGAAGAAGATGCAACTCTTCAGGAGATTCGATATCTGGATGTTGATCAAGCATCCTTTGTAGCAAGGTTGATCCTGATCGGGGCGAGGACAGGATAAAAACGAGTTGATAGTCTGTTGCGACAGGACCTTGGTCCGAAAATGTTGGCTTTTGAATTAGTGATTTAAATTCGTCAAACTGTTTTATCTCAAAAAGGGAGCGTCTGTATTTGCTGTCGTTCACAGTTTGCTCTGAATATCCATTGTCAACACTTGCGCGTTGCTCGTTTGCTGGAGGACGAAGTGCCGACTGCTCAATGATATAATTGCTCAACTCTCCTATCTTTAGATCAGACACATATTGACCCTCTATAGGCATAACTAGTTCTATGAAGGACAGTCGTTCATTCCCGAGAGCTTGGCACTTTTGGAAAATAGAAACAAAATCAACTGATGTAAGTCCAAGATCAGCAATGAGTTGAGTGCCTGCAGAAAGCGTTTCGTCGTAAAAGATGTCATTATTTGCGCAGTACTCATCAATAATCTTTAAGATGTCTTGTAGCATTGTCAAAAAAGTGCTGCTTGCTGTTAACACGATTTCAGAGGAGACATGCATATGGTGGCTCACCCAAGTCTTTCTTGGGCGCCATGGGATACGCAGTTTCCATCACTGGACCTTAAGAGCATAGCTCCACGTGGTGGGAATGCATCATGCCAGTCAAGCCAAGCGGATTCACCTAAGGATCCAGAGTGCCTCATCTGGGCCCTGAGAACTGGTTTTTCTCCATTGACAGGCTTGCCTTACTGATATTCATGTAGATGTTAATCTTAATTGAAGCTTGACACGATTTTGTTTCAGTTCTTGGTGGTGCACTCAGCTCACAGTCACTTTTCGCAATGGTTATGAATGACTGCTCTTTTCTGTTCTTTGAGGCAAGTTAGATAGGTGCTAACTCCAGCCACATCCATGCTACGGAATGTCATATTTGAGCTTGCCGCCTTTTATTCTCTTAACATTGCTTTTAAGCCCTTACTTGTGGTCGGATATTTGCAGTGAAGCTTTCGAATATTCGTTAATATTTCGTCTATTGAAGTAATTCCAGCTGATAATGAAGAAACGAGTTCGTCGGAGTTGTGGTACGGCCCAAATACCCGTGACCCCTCACTGCACGCAATTGCACCCCCATGCTCGACTGACACCGATCTGTCGCTACGGCCTGATTAGCCAGAATTTGGAGGACTTCAGGGGCCTCTCCCATGCGGTTGGCAATCCACTACATCGCAGAAAGCTTCGCCAATCGTTCTGCCGGGCAACTGCTCTGGAGAATCAGCGGGGTGTTTAACGCAGCCAGCGGCGGACCCCCGATCCGCAGCACCTGTAGCAGGCTGTGGTTCTACGGCACCAGCGCTGCTTGCCCCACTGCATCGTCAGGGACGTCATTGCGCCCTTTTCGACCGTCGGAAGGGCCATGCACGCTCAGAGGCTGGGGGGTTGTCATGAATAGACAGTCCGGTCGTGATAATATTCCCGAAACTGTCTTGTCCATAACATCTGTGGAACCCCAGTTCTACCTTTCATTTTTGCGAAACTGCATCTTTTTCTGTATTGATCAGGAATTATAATGAAGTCTGATGAGAGTCGGCTGTAATCAGCTTTACAAGGCGCCTCAGTCTTTGAAATTCGAACTCCAAGGATATTTATAGTAGTTTATGTATGACAGAATTTGATAGTTTAAGGTAATGAGTGCAATATATGATCTGGCCACTGGATCAGTGGAACTTCATCTGACTTTTGGTTGGATGGGCTAAAATAAACTCCATTGAGCACAAGGTAATGAATAATACCAATCAGGTTTTGGTGACTGTTCGCCCCGTTGGAGACTGGATCAAGACCACAGAGAAGGCTGTAGCTTCTGGAGCATCTGTATGTTTGCAGACCTTTGGCTTTGAAGAACATATTGAGGAGCTTTGGAATCAATGCCTGGCCAAATTCATAACAGGCATCTTTGCTGTCTCATGCAAAGACTTCAAGACAGCTAAGGCGTTGCAGGCGATCGCTGAACTGAATGGCTCAGCGTTAACCAGATCATTGAGAGTCATTATCCCTTGGCATCGAGTCAGCCGTGAACAGATTGTTGAACTGAATGGATTGAATCCAATTCCCAGGCTGGGCTCCATTCAGGATGTAGAGCAGTATGCCAAGTCTCCCTGGGATCAACAGAATGATCCTTGTGTGATCATCGAGGGTTATGAATCGGGCGCACTCTGCGGACGTGATTCTCAATATATTCTTTTCCAAAAGGCTTTGAGTTGCCTTAATGATTGTAGAATGATTGTATCAGGGCCAATTGGGCTACTCTCATTCTCGGCACTTAACAGTCAAGGAATACATTCCATTCTACTTGACGAGCAAACACTGCTACTTCATGATTCCTATCTGCCACTGAGGACCAAGCAGTTACTGAATAGAGTCAATGGAAGGCAGTCCATTGTTTTGCGCTCAGCCTTGGATAATAATGAAGAAGTGAGATGTGTCTCGTTGCCTGGAAAAGGTGCTCCAGGGTATTTATTTGGAATTAGTATTGATGCTTCTGAGTTAAACGAAATTGCCAGATGGAAGTCTGAGTGGATATTTCCTGTTGGGGAGGGTATTGATCTTGCCAAGGAATTCTGTGTAAAATATTGCACTCTCGGCAGAGTTGTTTCTGCATATAGGTCTATTCGGGTATCTCGCGGTTTGGCTACACGACAACCGAATACAATTGCAGACCAGTTTGGTGTTAAATATCCAATAATTCAGGGCCCAATGTCACGCGTTAGTGATAACGCGGAATTTACAGCAAGCGTAGCGCGAGGTGGTGCTCTGCCTACCATCGCTGCCGCGATGCTATCGGCTGAAGCGCTTGAGAAAATTCTGGTAAAGACAGCTGAATTGGTTCCAGATTTACCTTGGGGAGTTGGACTACTTGGATTTATTGATTCAACACATTTGCAATCTCAAATCTCCGTTCTGAAGAATTCTAGTGCAAGTTTTTGCATCCTCGCCGGAGGGACTCCAGCACAAGCGAAGGAGATTGCATCTAAGAATTTACGTGTGTTTATTCATGCACCCACTCCTGAATTGCTCGAGTTATTCATAAAAGAAGGCTGGAGAGACTTTATCCTTGAAGGACGTGAATGCGGCGGACATATAGGTCCCTTGAGTTCTCTGAATCTTTGGGAACGATCTATCAAAGTTGTGCTTGAGCAAAGTCCTGCTGTTGGTCGAGAGGTCTGTTTGGTGCTGGCCGGGGGGATTCATGATCAGACTTCTGCATCTTTTGCTGCATATATGATAGACGATCTAGCTAAGGTTGGTGCAACGTGTGGGTTACTTGTTGGCTCTGCTTATCTTGCTACTCGTGAAATTGTTCAAGATAAAGCGATAACTCCAACATATCAGGAGGTTACGATCGAATGTACCAATACTGTCTTCTTAGAGACATCTCCAGGGCATCAAAGCAGATGCGCCGATACAGCATTTTCTCGAGAGTTCAATGCCAAGCGTGATGAGTTGGTCAGATCTCAGGTTCCTGTCAGGGAGATTTCTAATCAGTTGGATCGATTAATTTTAGGACGCCTGAGACTGGCTTCCAAGGGTTTGCAGCGAGGTGAGAATGGTTTGCTTCAGGTTACAGAAGAGGATCAACTTGAGTTAGGAATGTACATGCTTGGTGAAGCTGTCTGTCTGATTAATAACCAGACAACCATTCACCAATTACATGAGAGCATTAAGGCAGGCTTGGAAACACCAAGCAAGGCAGCGGAATTCGAAATTACTGAACGGGCCTCTATTCGTGAAGCTAATGAAATTTATAGAGGGAGTCTGGATATCGCCATCATTGGAATGTCTTGCAAGCTGCCTGGCGCTAACAACCCTGAACAATTCTGGGACTTGGTCGTTCGTGCTCGAGGCCAGATCAAGGAGATTCCAGAAGAGCGTTGGTCCATTGGCGACTTTTATTCAGCTGATACCAAGGATCCAAATAAAATACATTCTAGGTGGGGCAGCTTCTTGGATGCTGTTCAGTTTGATCCAATTGAATTTGGTATTCCTCCGCAATCCTTGTCTTCGATTGATCCAGCCCAGTTATTAGCACTTGTTTGTGTGAAAGACGCTCTTCACAACGCAGGCTATTTTGAAGATAGTATTTATGATCGTGAATCTACGTGCGTCATCCTTGGCTATAGCGGTGGCCTTGGCGAATTGGGTCAAGGCTATGTAATGCAGGCGGAACTGGCTCCTCTTTTGAACAGCCATCCTCAAGTTGAACAGTTGCTGCCAAAGTGGACTAGTGATAGTTTTGCGGGTATTCTTCCAAATGTTTCGGCAGGTAGAGTTGCAAATAGATTTAATTTTGGTGGCACCAATTGTACTGTTGATGCTGCATGTGCATCCTCTCTGGCTGCTTTAGACGTCGCCGTTAGTAAGCTTAGACAGGGTGATGTCAATATGGCTGTTGTCGGAGCAATTGACACGCTTCAGTCTCCTTTTGCCTATTTCTGTTTTTCGGAAACTCAGGCCCTTTCCCCAACTGGTGAAGCCAAGTCGTTTACCAATGAAGCTGATGGCATTGTTCTTGGTGAGGGTGCTGGAATCCTGGTACTCAAGAGGCTCGAAGATGCAGAAGCTGCTGGAGATTCAATCCATGCCGTGATCAAGGGCATTGGCAGCTCGAGCGATGGTCGTGGCAGGACGATGACTGCCCCGTCCCATCAGGGACAGGTTCAGGCTTTCGCCCGAGCCTATGAGGACGCTGGCGTGAATCCAGCCATGCTTGGTTACTACGAGGCTCATGGGACAGGTACACCTGTTGGCGATCGATCCGAGATCAGAGCGTTGACTACATTCCTGGAAGCCAAGGGAAGTCAGAGTTCTCACTGTGCGGTGGGTTCAGTGAAAACTCTGATTGGTCATACAAAAAGTACTGCCGGATTAGCGGGTCTTCTGAAGGCCACACTAGCCTTGAAAAATAAGTCAATACCAATCCATAGCAGAGTTGAAGAACATATTGACGAAGTGGTAAGTTCTGAGGCTGTTTATCTACCTACTGGAAATCTTCCTTGGCTCAAAAATGAGTCATGTAAACTTAGAACTGCCGGCGTCAGCGCTTTCGGATTTGGGGGGACCAACTTTCACGTTGTATTGCAGGAGTATGTACCGGAACCTGTTGTAGATGCTGAAGAAGTAATTGAACAGCCCAAGATTGCCTGTGGATGCAGGCTTCTTTATTTTACTGCCGATGGTGGCAGCCTTGTTCAATCTATCCATTCAGCATTGACCCACTCCCGTCAGATTGAGGAGGAGTGCGCTCTGAATGGGTATGCCACATCTGTGAATCAACTTATTGCAGACACAATTCAGAGCCAAGATATCTCTACTCACCTTCGTAGCGTTGCCAAAGACTATGCCATCATTTTAGTTGATCTCAGTGAGTCGGATATTGCTGACAAGCTGGATATTGTTCACGACCTTCTGCAAGGAAAGAAAGATTATTCTGACCTGATGCGTCAGTGGCTCGTTTGTCAGTCAGAATCGGCTGGACTTCAGATTAAATCCAAGAATGCTGACGAGATTGCTCTTTTGTTTCCAGGCCAGGGTTCTGATTATCCCGGAATGGGCACAACATGCATGGGAGCGATGCCACTTCGTTCCCATGAGCTGCTGATGCAACTTATACCGGACTACTTGTCACGCGCAGACGTCCTTGATCATTATCTCTTTTGCAAACAAGAGAAGGGCAAGGCTCCTGCTGCTGAACTGAAACAATCATTGCTAGCGATTACTGAGGTCGCATACCTCGAAATTCTTAATCATCTTGAAATCCCATGGTCATTGGGTCTTGGTCATAGTCTTGGCGATTTTGTAAGTCTTCATGCGACGGGATGGATGTCAGACAGACAGCTAGTCGAACTACTGCATTCTCGTGGCCAAGCTATCAGCAATTTCAAAAAGGACGGCTATGGCATGCTTGTCCTGTTCTGTTCGGCTGATCAAGGCAATGAATTACTAAGTTCGGTCGCGTCACACTCAATTACATTGGCCAATATCAATTCGCCAACACAAATCGTCTTGTCTGGTCCGCGCTCTGACCTTGAAATTATTGAGGCTACTTGCTTAAGGGGTGGTGTTTCAACCCAATGGATGCAAGCCAACCAACCATTCCACTCTGTTTTGATGCAGCAATGCAATGCTATCTTTTCGGATTGTTTGGGTGCCTTGGAGCTTAAGGCTGACCTTCCACATTCACGTCAGTCAATTCTTAGCACGTCCCCTCGGTCCGGTCCTGTTACTAAGGAGAACATTAGAGACCTCATCAGATCACATATGACTTCGGGAGTTGACTTCATTGAGTCTGTAAAACAGGCTGAAGCCCTTGGTTGCTCCTTCTTTATTGAAGTAGGACCAAAGAAAGTCTTATCGAAATTGGTTCGATCTTCTATTGATTCTCTTGATTCAAATGTAGTTTCTCTCGACGGTCCTCTAGGAACAGAGGATTTCTTGAGATCTATCATGCAGATTGCCAGTCATGGAGTTCCTTTGAACTGGACTAGGCTGAGTACAATGCTTCAGCCTGCTGAGTCTCTATACTTGAACCACTCTTCAGTAGGAGTTTCCAATGCAGTTTCTAAAAGGCCTGGCTACTTATACTACGTTAATGGTGCCCATTCATGGAAATCTAGATATAAGTTAGAGAGTAGTCCTCAGCATACTGTGCACCATGCTTTGTCGGAGATTGCAAGGCCATTTATTGAGCATATACCTGCTCAAAATATTCCAGATACACTTCTGTCGCCATCTGTTCAATCGCACTCTTCCAACCACCAAGTCGCCCTAATGAACCAACCCATCCAGCCCACACAGTCCAGCCAGCTCAGCAGCCTTCGGCTCGAAGCATTTCGCACATACCACGAAACGCTACGTATGATGATTAATTCACAGACACAAGTATTTTCAGCATTTTTAGGTGGCTCGCCACAGCATTCTGCCTCTCTTGATAATCCTGACTTTATTTATACCCAACAACCATTTTCTGACCCGACTGTTTCTTCGGATGCCATTTCATATTCCACACCTGAGGCAATTCATTTCACCACTCCGGTAACCCCTTCCAGCAACCAGAAACAGCCTGTTCAATCCTCCGCATCTTCATCCCAGTCGAATGGCAACGGAGGAGTCATCCATCATCAAACTCCATCTCCAACTTTAACCAATCCTGTTCCAGGTCCTCAACACAGCCAAGCAGTAGAGGTTCAGGTCCCTTCGCCTACCAACGGAAATGGTTCAATAGCAGCAGAATCAACGAAAATCCGTAACCTTGACGCAGGTAGCATTTTATCCCAGCTCACTTCTCTTTTGTCTGAGAAGAGTGGTTACCCAATTGAATTGCTTGATCCCGATCAAGATCTTGAGTCTGATCTTGGGATTGACTCGATCAAGAGAATTGAAGTCATGGGAGGTTTAATGTCTACACTGTCAGATGTTTCTCCTGAAGCCATTCAAAGCATTCAAACCGGCACTCGAGATCTAAGAACCCTTAGGGATGTTTCTGAGCAAATTGCAGCTATTCTCAATGGATCTGCTGATCGTGAAGTTGCTGCAGAGGTTTCTCAGCCGGGAAAGTAGTTGGCGGGATAGATGAATTAAGGCATGATCATCTATCCCACTTTGATAGTGTCTCTTATCCACTGACAACCCCGAGATCTGGGAAATGTCTAGTCAGTAAAAGGCACCATTATGTGATACTTGCTCCCGAGAATAAGCAGGACTACTACTCAAAACTATTCAATGGTGTAACCCAAGCTCTGATATTTCAAGCCTCCATCTCCTCTTCATCATTCTCACTTCCTCCTGATCTAGCAAATCACGCTCTTCAGCCTTCCGGTCAAACTATAGTAGGCAGTAAGAATGACATCACTTTTATAGTTCATTTAGACGACTTTGGACAGGACCTTAATGCACTAGCGCATTTTGAACCAAAAGATGCTGCTTCTTCTCTTTGGACAGTATTTGATAATATACGTACCATTTTGTTTGCGATGGTAAATGACTCTAGAAGTTTTCGTTTGATTGTCATTCATAATGGTCATGGTGATTTCGGTCGACGCTCTACTGTTGATGATTCTTTTGAAGATTCACGCCTTAGCTTGACATATATATCAGCACTTTCGGGCATGCTTAAATCAGTTGTATCAGAATATCAATCTATACATTCAACTGTTATTGATATTCACCGTGATGTGTTTGAGTCTGACGATGCGTTAATATTTTTGGATTTTATTTGCTCCCTTGAGGATCCCGAACATGAGTATACTATTAACAAGTCTGGTTTGCATGTTCATACCATAACCCCACATCAGTCGATTTCAGACTTCTCACTGAGTTTAGATCATTGCACGTATCCAGAGTGCTTATTGGCGCTCGGCGGAGCCCGTGGTATCGCTGTCTCAGCTTTAGAAAAGATTGGCTCCAAGCAGACCTCCTTGGTTATCGCCGGCCGATCACATCTCTCTCTGCCTAAGTGGTACGACTCTTCTTTTACGGTACCCCAGCTAAGATCCCATTTGATTCAACTTCATCGGGACTCGGACGAAAAGTTTACTCCGGCTATCATTGAAAGGGAGTTGAGAAAGATACTGTCTTCTTTGGAGGCAATTTCAACAATCGAACGTTTGTCAAAGCTCTATTCTTCGGTAACGTATATTCAAGTTGATTTCCTTGATTCGAATTCTCATCAAGTAGTCTTAGAGGCTTTGTCCGCAAGCGACTTAAAAGTTGATGCAATTATAAACGTAGCCGGTATTATAGAGGATTCATTGGTAGCAAAAAAGAATCGAGAAAGTTTTGAACGTGTATTGCTAGTTAAACTCAACGCATTGAAGCTTACCTTCCAGCTTATTGAATCTCATCCAGTTGTCAGGCTTCTGAATTTTGCTTCAATTGCCGGTAAAACTGGTAACTTTGGCCAATCTGATTATGCTTCTGCTAATGAGCTAATCAATGCAGGCAGTTGGCTTTCAGCACGTTCCTACCCTGGACTCAAAGTCAACTCTATGAACTGGGGACCATGGGCATCTGCTGGTATGGCTACCAAGGAGGTCAATGAGGCTTTTTCTGCAAAGGGAATAATTCCAATTCCACTTGATGTTGGTGCAGAATGCATTGCTTCATTGCTTACTACGGATTGCATTCTTCCCCTTGAGGTGACCACAGGTCTTTATGACTCTTCAAAATTTACTCGCTCCGACTATGATATCGAATCTATATCGAAAAATTATCCTTTTTTAGGCAATCATGCTTTATCCCTTTCAACCACCAGTAAGGATGATTGCGATTCTCAAGTTTATAAGTTTTGGCTTGATCCTAATTCTCTTCCTTACCTGAAATCCCATTGTAAATTTGGTCGTCCAGTGATGCCTGCAGCGGCTTCCTGCGTCTTCGCTCTTGAGGCCTATCAGAGAGTCAATAACTCGAAATCTCTTCAGTTAAGTGATTCTATAATCCGGGTTAGTACTGAAGTGTTGTCTGGCATCGTGTTTGATAACTCTGAACCACGTGAACTTCTTTTTGAAGTTGCAAGGGGAGTCGATCGTTCGCTAGAATGTAATCTTAAGCATGTTAATTCTCAGCGACTCTCCTACCGAACACAGGTGCAGGAAATTTCTAAGCCGGAACTAAGCAATGGTCTTCTTTCTGCACTTTCCTCTGGCCTATCCGATCAAGATGGTTCTATTATTATTGATCAAGCTGAAATTTATGACAAGTACTTATTCCACGATGGCGTCTTCAGAGTCATTAATAGCCCGTCCATAATCTTGCCTGATTCAAATATTATTTTATCCACGTTAGTGTCTCATGGTACATCTAAGCTGTTGGGTATTGCTCAATCTGTAGAAGGCTTTTTGGACCCTTCACTTTTGGATGGTCTTCTTCAAATGGGCTTGGTTATCCTTAGAGAGCTGTACCAGACAAGTGCATTGCCTAATCGCCTTGTTGTCGACATTTATGAAGCACCTGTCGCTGGTCGTAAGTACATAGCAAGTGGTCGCGTAATTGACGTCAATAGCTTGACAAGCAAAGCCTATTATGAAGGTATTATTACCTCTGAAGATGGCATTCCATTGTTATGCATATCTCATTCGGAAATGACTCATTCTACAAGTATGATTGATTAGTGGTGCTTTTTGCGACTCGTTTTGTTGTCCTACTAGGTTGTTAAGTCTACGAATAGCTGTGAATTCTCCTGGGTCCTGGTTTCAACGTCCACCCCAAAGCCTCACAGTTGGGGCCGCCGCATGGTCTACCGTTAGCGGTGGCTGGAGGGCTGGACCGTGAACCACAAGCGGATGCAACGGCTCTGGCGAGAGGAAGGCCAGCAGCGGTCTACCTACCCCCAGGAATAGAAAGCGGGCGCGGCCCGCCGACGGCTCGGTGAGGCGTCATCGGGCCCAGCATCCCCACCA
>Ga0075481_10000631_pt1 | contig 13306 bp, 16 predicted proteins | sample DEB08_DNA_11_FD_76337 | JGI IMG/M metagenome (GOLD analysis project Ga0075481, IMG submission 76337) | Aqueous microbial communities from the Delaware River and Bay under freshwater to marine salinity gradient to study organic matter... | ecosystem: Environmental > Aquatic > Marine > Coastal ... | reverse complement strand
GGTTTCGATAGGCATAAAAAAAGGGAGCCACTTGCGTGACTCCCTGTAGATCAGAATGTTTGGTTGATGTCTTCTTTAATAGAGATACCGGCTGACCAAACCCACCAGATAGATGCGCCGATCATGGATCCAGATAACAGGACACCGGTATATGTTGCTTCCATATATGCCACATAGGTAAGCATCGTGACAGCCGAGCCAAGAATGTAGGCCAAGATTAATCGAATCATTTTGTTTCCTTTAAGATGTTAGAAAAGAGGGGACACTTGCGTGTCCCCATGTTGGTTTAGATGTTATCGACCAGAGCCATAAACTCGTGGTGGAATCCACATATATGCGAATACGCGACCAGATGATCCAGAGCCTCGGTTTGTTCCTCGGCATCCATATCTTCTTTAGCAGCCGTCTTGCGATAAGAAGCGAACAGTATTGAGGCTTCGCGTTGTGCCTCGGTCTGTTCATCCTTTTCGCGTCTTACCAAACCTTCGCGGATGGATCGCATACCATCGTTCATGGCCTTCTTGATGTGCGTCATGGCGATCTGCACCTCAGTATTGAATCCCTGAGCCTGCTGTTGCGTTGCCGTGTGATGGACAAACAACAGCGCTTCAAGGTTTTTCAGTACCGATTCGGGCATCGGGCGGTCGTCATTCATTTGCAAGAATGCTACCCGCTTGTGATATGCACCGGTCGCCACTGCTAATTGCTTGGCCTGAAACCGCGCCTTATCCACTAAGAACATCGGGTCATCTTTGGACGGGTAGTTCGTCGCCTTGGGCGCAAACCATTCCTCGGCAGTGTGATCATTGTCCAACAATGCCTTGCATGTTGCCGCGACTGTCTCCGCCTTATAGGTTTTGGACTCAGCCGCCACCAGTTCAGCGCCGCCGACGTTGCCGAGTAATTCACACTCCAGCTCGGTCAGTTCAGGGCGGTTGTCGCCAGCAATTAGTGCAGCGGTTTGTTGCGCGTTTGCGTCGCGCTCGACGTTAGCTTTTTTAGCCATAGTTTATTGTTTCCAATAGTGTGCGGTAGACGGTACCGCGACCGGTCGAGAGGTCATCCGCCCGACACAATTAGAATCCCACGGGTTTGCGGTTTTGCAATAGGCAGCACCCGAAACCTTGTACGGTCGTACAAAATACCCACCCTACCCCCACCCCGCCGCTGTGCTGCTGTGACTCCATGTGCTGCTAGTATTACTAATCTCCACGAATAACTAGCATTTCTGCCAATTTGCTACCCTTTTTTGAGGCCGTTCCCTACTAATCCCCACACAGGAAACCCCCCACCCCAAAAATAAAAGTCCCCCTGAAAAAAATTTTTGTTATATCTGGTGGTTTTTGGTGTATATTCGCGCCAACGGCTACCAGCCAGCGACACAATCTAGTCTTCGCCTATGACTCTATTTATTGCACCTGAAATCGGCGTGCCCTTTTCTGATGAGGTTCCATACGAAGACCTTAGAGATAAGGCTGAAGCTGCGTGCAATACAGCCTTAGAGTTATCCGAATACGGCCTAGATGTTGAACCCAACAAAGACGACAAAGACACCGCTGCAAAACTTGCTGCGGCTTATGCTGAAGACCCTGAAAAAACTTCTAAGAAAGCTACAACGAAGAAGATTTCGACCCTTACACCTGCCTCCATCATACTTACCAACAACATACTCCAAGAGTTCGGACACTCTGTTGCAGAAAACGCAACGCAGCTCCGGCACTTAGTCACTAACAAACTACTGCTGGAGTCGGAGAACGACGACCCACGCATTCGTATACGTGCCTTGGAGTTACTGGGTAAGATCTCAGACGTAGGTTTGTTCGCAGAGAAGACGGAAGTAACCATAACGCACCAGTCTACGGACGATCTACGTAACAAGTTACGAGGTAAGCTGGAGAAGCTGGTCGAACCAGTGATGGATGTAGAGGATGCAGTTATTCTTGATGGCGAAGCTATAGACCTAGAAGAGATACTAGGGCCAGAAGAATACGATGATTGAGGCCGTTCCCGATTTTACCGAGGAAGAAGTCCAGAACATGCTGGACAATCTCGATGCGTTCTCTGATGAGGAAGTTGTTGAGATCAACCGCATCGTAGACGAGCTTGCAGCACGTCAGGCTAACCAAGAAGCCTACGATGATCTGATAGAATTCTGCAAACGGATGCAGCCAGACTACATTGTAGGTAAGCACCACCGCATTTTGGCGGATATGTTGATGGCTATTGAGGCGGGTAACAAGGATCGCATCTGTGTGAACATACCGCCACGTCACGGCAAGTCCCAGCTTGTCTCTATCTTCTTCCCAGCGTGGTTTTTAGGGCGAAATCCCGGCAAAAAGGTAATGATGGTGTCGCACACCACTGATCTGGCTGTGGATTTTGGCCGAAAGGTACGGAATTTGATCTCCACAGACGCCTATCAGGCTATTTTCCCCACCGTACAGCTTGCCAGTGACTCAAAATCGGCTGGTAGATGGAATACTAACGTCGGCGGTGAGTATTATGCGTGTGGTGTTGGCTCTGCACTGGCTGGTCGCGGTGCCGATCTGCTGCTAATTGACGACCCACACTCGGAACAGGACGTAATTAACGGTAATTTTGCTGTTTTTGAGAAGGCATACGAGTGGTTTACCTTCGGTGCACGGACTCGTCTGATGCCGGGGGGCCGTGTTGCAATAATTCAGACCCGCTGGCACCAAGATGACCTGACGGGGCGTGTTGTACGTGATATGACGCAGAATGACAGGGCAGATGAGTATGAGATTGTCGAATTCCCAGCCATACTGGAGATTGAGGACGAGGAGACCGAAGAGGTAGTGGAGAAACCGCTGTGGCCTGAGTTCTTCGACCTAGAGGCGCTGCTGCGGACTAAGGCGTCCATGCCTACATTCCAGTGGAACGCGCAGTACCAGCAGACACCCACGGCGGAAGAGGCTGCGCTGGTCAAGCGGGAGTGGTGGCAGCTCTGGGAGCAGGAACGGCCTCCGAATTGTGAGTACATAATCATGTCACTGGACGCAGCGGCAGAGAAACACAACCGTGCTGACTTCACGGCGCTGACTACGTGGGGTGTATTCCTGTACGAAGAGACGGGGGCATATAACATCATCCTGCTCAACAGCATCAAGCAGCGGATGGAGTTTCCAGAGCTGAAAGAGTTGGCGCTGGAGGAGTACAGTGAGTGGGAACCTGATGCGTTCATTGTGGAGAAGAAGTCATCGGGCACGGCGCTGTACCAAGAGATGAGGCGTATGGGACTGCCTGTCTCAGAGTATACCCCCCACAGGGGATCAGGTGATAAGTTAGCACGTCTTAACTCAGTATCTGATATTGTAGCGTCTGGTTTGGTGTGGGTACCCCCTACACGGTGGGCGGAAGAGGTAGTTGAGGAGATTGCTGGATTTCCGTTTATGAGCCATGATGACTTGGTTGACTCCACGGTCATGGCACTCATGCGTTTCAGGCAGGGCGGGTTTATACGCCTACCGACAGATGAGCCTGAAGAACAAAGATACTTTAAGTCGCGACGGGGCGGCTTCTACTAGAGATACATTATGGCTATTGAGAAAGGTTTATACGCAGCACCCGAAGGCATTGATGACGAGCTAGAGATGGAGGGTGACTCTGCTCTGGAGATTGAGATTGTAGACCCAGAGATGGTCACACTGGACGACGGCAGTGTAGAGATCACAATCATCCCCGACGCTAACATCTCAGACATCACATCGTTCGACGCCAACATTGCGGACTTCTTAGACGACGGACAACTTAACGAGTTAGCTGATGATCTGGTAGGTCTAGTGGATGCTGACATCGACAGTCGTAAGGACTGGGCCGATACGTTTGTTAAAGGTCTGGATGTACTGGGCTTCAAGTACGAAGAGCGTACTGATCCGTGGGAAGGCGCGTGCGGCGTGTACTCTACAGTCCTCGCTGAAGCCGCTATTCGCTTCCAAGCCGAAACAATGTCTGAGACGTTCCCAGCCGCTGGCCCTGTACGGGTCAAGATTATTGGTGTGGAAGATAAGGACAAGGAAGAGGCGGCAAACCGCGTAAAAGCGGATATGAACTACGAACTCACTGAGCGCATGGTGGAGTACAGACCCGAGCACGAGCGGCTCCTGTACAGCCTTGGACTGGCTGGCAGTGCGTTCAAGAAGGTCTATTTTGACCCGAATCTGGGCCGACAGGTCGCTATCTACATCCCTGCTGAAGACGTGGTCGTGCCTTACGGTGCCTCTCACATTGAGACAGCAGAACGTGTTACGCACATCATGCGCAAGACTAAAAATGACCTACGCAAGTTACAAGCTGGCGGGTTCTACCGAGACGTAGAGTTAGGTGAGCCACAGCCATACCACACCGACATTGAAAAGCGTAAGGCTGAAGAAGGTGGGTACTCACTAACAGACGATGATCGCTTCTCTTTATACGAAGTACACGCAGACCTCGTTATTGAGGGTGTTGATGACGAGGATGACTTAGCCAAGCCATACGTGGTAACGCTGGAGCGAGGTACAAACGAGATTCTAGCGATACGTCGAAACTGGAACCCCGATGACAAGCTGCAACTCAAGCGACAGCATTTTGTGCACTACGTGTACGTGCCGGGATTTGGGTTCTATGGGCTTGGTCTTATTCACATCATAGGGGGATATGCTAAGGCTGGAACGTCGCTGATACGGCAACTGGTGGACGCTGGCACGCTGGCTAACCTGCCGGGTGGTCTAAAAGCCCGTGGGTTACGTATTAAGGGTGATGACACGCCGATTGAGCCGGGAGAGTTCAAGGACGTAGACGTGCCGTCAGGCAGCATCCGCGACAACATCATGCCGCTCCCATACAAGGAGCCAAGCCAGACTCTGTTAGCTCTGTTGAACCAGATTACAAACGAAGGTCGTCGTCTGGGCGCTATCAGTGACATGAACATCTCGGACATGTCGGCTAATGCCCCTGTAGGCACTACGCTTGCCCTGTTGGAGCGTACGCTCAAGCCTATGGCTGCGGTACAGGCCCGTGTTCACTACGCCATGAAGCAGGAATTTAAGCTGCTCAAGGCGATCATGTCGGAGCACGCGCCAGAAGAATATGCCTACGAGCCGATCCGGGGTGAAGTGACCGCTCGCGTGGCAGACTATATGGCAGTTGATGTCATTCCAGTCAGTGACCCGAACAGCTCTACGATGGCCCAGCGTGTTGTGCAGTATCAAGCGGTATTGCAGATGGCTCAGTCAGCGCCTCAGATCTACGACCTGCCACAGCTACACAGGCAGATGATCGAAGTGTTAGGCGTTAAGAACGCTGAGAAGTTAGTACCAACTACAGATGACATCCGTCCGACTGACCCAGTCAGCGAGAACATGAATGCCTTGAACGGTAAGCCTATGAAGGCGTTTATCTATCAAGACCACGAAGCTCACATGGCAGCGCACCAGTCGTTCTTAAAAGATCCGATGGTTGCAGCAACTATCGGGCAAAACCCTCAAGCACAGCGTATTGCTGCTGCATTGCAGGCGCACATAGCAGAACACCTTGGGTTCAAGTACCGCAAGGATATGGAAGAGAAGTTGGGTGCACCACTACCCAACCCAAACGCCGAGCTACCAGAGAACATGGAGGTCAATCTGGCCCGTCTCATGGCACAAGCTGGGCAGCAACTTACGCAGCAGAATCAACAGCAGCAAGCTCAACAGCAAGCACAGCAGAAGGCTCAAGACCCTGTGGTGCAGATGCAGCAAGCCGAGCTACAGATCAAGCAGCAAGAAGTGCAGCGTAAGGCGGCTAAGGATCAGGCAGATGCCCAGATCGAACAGGCCAAACTACAGCTACAGGCGCAAGAGAACATGCAGGACGCGCAGATGGATCAGGCTGAACTGGCTATCAAGCAGCAAGAACTGCAAATTGACGCGCAGAAAGCGGGCGCTAAACTTGCCGCAGACCGTAGGAAAGACAATACGAAACTAGATCTTGATTTACTCAAGACAATGAAGGATTCCAACAACAATAGAGGCCAATAATGGCTACAACCGTCTTAGACGTGCTAAAGGAACGAATCGAGGCTGACAAAGCCTCTGCACTACAATTTCTAGGTGGTGGGGGAGCTAAAGACTTCTCCATGTACAAAGAAGCCACAGGTTTGATTCGAGGTCTCGAAACCTGCTTGGGATATGTAGAAGACCTCTCGCGAAACTTGGAGTACGACGATGAGTGAAGCTGTTGACACAGTTGAAGCTACGGAAGAATTGGAAGCACAACTACCTACGCCTGTGGGCTATCGGGTATTGGTCGCGCTTCCGCAGATCGAAGAGACCTTCGACGGCACTAACCTGCTCAAGACGGACACGATCAAGAATCAGGAACATATCATGTCGATTATCGGCCTTGTGGTGGATATGGGCGAACAAGCCTATAACGACCCTGAGAGGTTCACGACTGGCCCTTGGTGTAAACAAGGTGACTATGTGATGTTTCGTGCCAATTCAGGCACACGATTTAAGGTTAATGGGTTAGAGTATCGTTTGATGAACGACGACTCTATTGAAGCTGTTGTAGCTGACCCTAGTGGCGTATCACGAGCGTAAGGAATAGACATGCCGTTTCAAAAAGTTGAATACAGTTTCCCTGATGAGGAACAAGATACCTCTATAGAAGTGGAGGACTCTGGTGAAGTTGAAATTGATCTCTCTGGTAACAAGACTGCGGACGAGTACGCGAATACTCCTGCTGAACCTGAAGTCGAAGCTAAGTCAGAACCGGATGAGCTGGACATTGAGGTTGTGGATGATACGCCAAAGGCTGATCGCAACCGCAAGCCATCTGAGCCACCGGCTGACGTTACTGATGATGAACTTGAAGGGTACTCCGAGAAAGTCCGAAACCGAATCAAGCACTTCAGCAAAGGCTACCACGATGAGCGTCGAGCCAAAGAAGCAGCCCTCAGAGAACGGCAAGAGCTAGAATCTCTAGCGCAGCGCCTAGTCGAAGAGAATAAGACCTTAAAGGGTGATGTAGGTACAACACGCGAAGCTCTGTTAGATCAGGCCAAACGTGTAGTTGACTCTGAGCTTAATGGAGCGAAAATAGCGTATAAGGATGCCTACGAAAGTGGTGATGCTGATAGGCTGTTAGAGGCTCAAGAGCACCTAACCACTGCCAAACTGAAGGCAGACAAACTAGATAATTTCAAATTACCTTCTTTACAAGAAGAAGAGACTGAGGTACAAGAACCTCAACCCACCCCACAACGGGTGCGTGATCTGAAGGCAGAAGCATGGGTAGAAGAAAATTCTTCTTGGTTTCATGTTGATGACGAGATGACAGCATACGCTATGGGGTTGCACCAGAAATTAGTTAAGAGTGGGGTTGACCCACGCACTGATGAATACTACGAGACTATTGATGCTCGTATGCGAAAAGTATTCCCGGAAGAGTTCGATGATGTTGTAGAGCAGCCAGAACCGCAGGAGTCACGGAAGCAATCTGCTAACGTGGTAGCTCCCGCAACGCGAAGCACAGCACCGAATAAGGTGAAGCTAACCAAAACACAGGTAGCTCTCGCCAACCGATTGGGGGTACCGTTGGAAGAATACGCCAGACAGGTTGCATTAGAAATGAGGAACGGATAATGGCTGAGAACAGAATCAAGCGTGACAGCGAGACTCGTGAAACAAAGACTCGTACCAGATCGTGGCAGCGCCCAGAGGTATTACCCTCACCTACGCCACAAGACGGCTACGAATTTCACTGGGTTCGTGTAGCTACGCAAGGTCAAGTGGATGCCACTAATGTTTCCTCGAAATTGCGCGAAGGTTGGGAGCCTGTACGGGCTGAAGATCATCCTGAAATTACTATGGTGACTGTGGAGAATGAACGCTTCGCAGATAACGTGGTGATTGGTGGTCTGATGCTATGCAAAGCTCCAGCAGAGCTAGTTCAAGAACGTACTGACTACTACAATAATCAGACGAAATCTCAAATGAGTTCTGTAGATAACAACCTGATGCGTGAGAATGATCCACGTATGCCTATATTCAACGAGCGGAAAACCACCGTATCGTTTGGTAAAGGCGGTTAATCTTAAATTAGGAGTCCATTAACATGGCTACAACTGCTGCACCTTACGGGCTAAAGCCTGTAAAACGCGCTGACGGACTACCGTATGCTGGCGCGACTTCTTCGTACCTCATCGACCCCGCTGGGGAAGGTACCAACATCTTTTATGGGCAAGTAGTTCATATCGGTGCTGACGGGTACATTGCGTTGTCAACAGCTACGGGTGCTGACGGCGGTACTAACGCACTTCCTACTGGAACCACTTTGACGGGTTCTTTGGGCGTGTTTGTTGGTTGTTCGTACATCAATGCTCAAGGGCAACAAATCTACGGTCAATACTACCCAAGCGGCACCACTGGTGTTGTTGAGGCGTATGTTGTAGATGATCCAAACGTATTGTTCCAAGCTCAACTGGATGGCGCTGCTGACCAGTCTGACATTGGTGCTAACACGTTCTTTGCTGCTGCTCAGTCTACCTCTACTGGTTCTACCACGACGGGTAACTCTACGAGCGCATTGGAGTCAACTACGGTTACAACCACCGCTGCCTTCCGTATCGTGGCTGCTGTATCGCCTATCGGTGATGCGTACCCAGACGTGTTGGTTAAATTCAATCCCGGCTATAGCAGCATGACAAATGCTGTTGGTCTATAAGTAAGGAGCTGAATAATGGCTATTTCACGCGCCCAACTCCTCAAGGAGCTATTGCCCGGACTTAACGCACTTTTCGGTATGGAATATGCGAAGTACGGCGAAGAGCACAAAGAGATTTTTGAATCTGAAAGCTCTGATCGTTCCTTTGAGGAAGAAGTTAAGTTGTCCGGTTTTGGTGCAGCCCCCGTCAAAGACGAAGGTTCTGCCATTGACTACGACAACGCACAAGAAGCGTTTACCGCTCGTTACACGCACGAAACCATTGCTATGGGCTTTAGCGTCACCGAGGAAGCGATTGAAGATAACTTGTATGACTCACTGTCATCTCGTTATACGAAAGCTCTTGCTCGCGCTATGGCTTACACCAAGCAGGTTAAAGCTGCCTCTATCCTGAACAGCGCGTTCACGGGTGCAGGTAACCCAACCTACGGTGACGGCAAAGTGTTGTGTGCAACTGACCACCCGCTAGTTTCTGGCGGAACTAACTCAAACCGTCCTGCTGTTGCTGCTGACCTTAACGAGACTTCTTTAGAAGCCGCCGTTATCCAGCTCGCTGGTTGGACTGATGAGCGTGGTCTGTTGATCGCTGCCAAGCCTCGCAAATTGGTTATTCCACCTGCACTGCAATTCGTTGCAACTCGCTTGTTGGATACCGAGGGTCGAGTTGGTACGGCTGACAACGATCTGAACGCGATCCGTAACAACGGCTCAATCCCAGAAGGCTACACGGTTAACCATTATCTGACTGATACAGATGCTTGGTTCTTGACCACTGACGTGCCTAATGGCCTGAAGCACTTTGTTCGTACCCCAATGGCTACATCTATGGATGCAGACTTTGATACGGGCAACTCGCGCTATAAAGCCCGCGAGCGTTATTCTTTTGGCGTGTCCGACCCACTTGGGATTTTCGGTTCACCCGGAGCGTAAGCTACGGTGCTTGATAAAGGGGGAGTTTCGGCTCCCCTTTTTATTGACTTGCTGAAAAGTAGGGTATACTTTCAGCCATATCGGGAAACAATCCGGCGAATCTGACAGGCCCGACTGACGACATGTAGACAGATTTGCTTAAACTCACATGTGAGAAAAACGATGGCTAAAACCACATTTTCTGGCCCCGTCCGTTCGGATAGTGGCTTCCAAATTCCAGTTGTAACTACCGCAAACTTACCTGCATTCGGCGATGTCGCTGTAGGAACTGTGTATATGGTTTCTGACAATGGTTCTGGCGACGATGAATACTGCATCGTAATCAGCACTGGCGCTGCTTGGGTAACTGCTGTTGGCGCGGCTCTTAGCTAATAGGAGACGCTCATGTCGAACTCTGATGTTCAATCAAAACGAGTCACAACGGCAGCTTCTCTTGGTGTTGGCCCTGCACGTATTCGTCAGGTTCAGGTACTAACTACGGCTGATGGCGCGGGTCGTCTTACCATTACTGATGGTAGCGGCGGCACAACAGTCTTAGATCTGGACTTCCTAGCTTCTGATTCCCATTCGGTAAACATTCCAGACTGGGGTATTCGTTGCCAAGATGACGTGCTAATTACTGCCATGACCAACATTAGCGCCATGACGGTGTTCTACAGCTAACATGCGTAGTTACTACAAGAAGTCTCCATGTGCGTCTTTTAAGAGTGGCGGCCCAACTTCCCCAGCCTCATCCAGAGGACGGCGACGTACCGCTGCTTGGACGCGCAAGGAAGGCAAGAGCGAGTCTGGTGGGCTTAATCAAAAAGGCGTGGACAGCTACAACAGGGAGAACCCCGGAAGTAAGCTGAAAACCGCTGTAACGACTAAGCCCAGTAAGCTCAAGAAAGGCTCTAAGGCTGCTAAACGGCGTAAGTCGTTCTGTGCACGCATGAAAGGTATGAAGAAACGTAACACTAGCTCTAAGACGGCGAATGATCCAAATAGCCGTATAAACAAGAGCTTACGGAAGTGGAATTGCTGAGTGGCGTACCTACAAAGCAACATTCCGTACTTCAAGTGCTGGGTGAGGAAGGAATACACCCATAACCACGAGAAGTACCACGGCGAGTTTATTCACGCTATGGCTATTGCTGTTACGACAATGCCGACCAGATGTCTTAGTTTCCAAGTGATATTTACTGGGGCTGAGACGTACGACGAGGACGATGAGCCTAACGTGCACGGAGGTGCTATGTGGGCACGTATGCCGATTACAGCGTTGGTGGGGGATACTCCGTTTGAGGAATGGCCTGAACCAATGCCTGTATGGGCTGCACAGCCTTGGGACTGTTCGTCTAGGGATCATGCGGTGTATACGCTCGACAGAGCCACACCGTGCCCTTGGCTAGCAAAGATAGATGGGGAGATGTACCCCGCGAAGTATATGTTCACGGTGGACTATACGAACAACGAGATTGCAGATGACCCTGCACAACACAAGCAGAGTCATGTGATGGAGTTACTGGATGCTGGCCCATATACGGGTAACATTGTAGCTCTACCGAATAATAGGGTGCGGGTGACACATCCCGCTTGGTTTGAAACAGGAGAAGGCGCACCAGATTTTCGTCCTTCTCAGCACATTCACTACAGCAAGTCTGATCTGGACTACACGCTGGACGTGAATCAAGTGTTTGATAATTTGTACGCGGAGTAAGTTATGAAGCCGAAGAAGATGTTTTTAGGTGGTTTGTTAGGTCGTAAGAAGAAAGACGATGATAAGCCTATGACAATGACCCAGAAGAAAGCCGAAGAAGCGAATAAACGTGCGAGAGCCGCGCAGATGCGTAGTGAGTCTAAAGCGCGTAGAGGTCGTACAGCTAGCAGGGCGGCTGTGGGTGGACAACGTAACAAGCAACAGGCTCCTATGGACGCAGAACGCGCAGCTAATATGGCTATGGTCAAGAAAGACAACCCAATGCCTAAGCGCCCTTCTGCTATCAGCTTGGCTAATGCGGCTACACCAAAGCCTACGCGCCCTGCAAAGCCACAAAAAGCGCCTACAACTGCACCGCGCCCCCCTAAAGCAGAGACTCCCGCGAAGCCAACAGCTAAGAAGCCGCCACGCCCATTACGCGGTACGGTGACTGGTAAAGGCGGACGTAATGTCGGTGAGGGTCGAGATAAGCGTGCTAACGTAACTCGTGAGCAGTTAAAAGATTCAGGTATGACTTTACGTCAGTACCTAAACTTCATGGACAAAGAAGGCAAGCGCCCACCTAAAAAAGCTATGGGTGGTGGCATGATGAAGTCGAAGATGAAAGCCAAGGGCTACAGAGCTGGCGGTGGCCCACTGAAGAAAGCCCCAGAAGACAATACGGGACTCAAAAAGCTACCCAAGGAAGTCCGTAACAAGATGGGATTCATGTCCAAAGGCGGCATGACGAAATCTAAAGGTTACGCCAAAGGTGGCGCTATGAAGACCAAGGGCTACAAAGCTGGCGGTAAAGTTCGCGGTGCCGGTATCGCTCGTAGGGGCGTGCGTCCAGCGAAGATTCGATGAGACGCTACTATAAGTCAGGCGGCAAGGTGAAGTCGGGCGGCAAGATCTGTCCGGCAGGGAAAGCGTGGGCCAAGCGTACGTTTGACACCTACCCGTCTGCTTACGCAAATATGGCAGCTTCTAAGTATTGCAAAGACCCTAGCTATGCGAAGGGTAGCAAGAAGAAAAAGAAGAGTAAGTAATGGGACAGCTTAAACAGTGGCGTGACCAGCAGTGGGTTCGTATCGGCACCGATGGCAGGATCAAAGGTGAATGCGGCACGTCGAAGAACAAAAAGAACCCAGATCGCTGCTTACCTAGATCTAAGGCGCAGTCATTGAGTCAGTCTGAGCGTTCTACTACGGCGCGTAAGAAGAAAAAGGCTGGTGCTAGCGGGCAGCAGGTGGTGTCTAACACCCCCAAAGCCAAGGTTAGAATGGCAAGAGCTGGTGGTCAGATACGCGCAAACCACAGGGGTTGCGGTGCAGTAATGAATAACAGGCGCAAAAAGACCCTGTACGTATAGGAACAGACAATGGCTACATCTGGAACAACTGCATTTGATATGGACTTCACGGAGATCGCTGAAGAGGCGTGGGAGCGTGCAGGTCGTGAAATGCGTTCTGGGTATGACCTACGTACTGCCAGACGCTCTATGAATCTGATGACCATTGAGTGGCAGAACCGTGGCATCAACATGTGGACGATTGACGAAGGCACGTTGAGTCTTACGCAAGGTACTTCTGAGTACACGCTACCCGCTGACACCATAGACTTGCTAGAACAGCAGATCCGCACAGGTAGCGGTAATGTAGCTACACAGTCAGATTTAACTATAAGCCGCATCAGCGTTAGCACATATGCTTCTATACCTAACAAGTTAACCCAAGGTAGGCCGATTCAAGTATTCGTAGAACGTCTTCGAGATGCCCCTAAAATCAACGTGTGGCCGGTTCCAGATAACGACGACTACATCTTTTACTACTGGCGTATGCGGCGTATAGAGGACGCAGGGACGGGTGTGAACACCGCAGATATGAACTTCAGGTTCTTTCCTTGTCTGGTAGCGGGCCTTGCTTATTACATTGCTATGAAAGAACCAGAGCTTATGCCACGAGTTCCTATGCTGAAAGACGCTTACGAAGA
>Ga0075481_10000617_pt1 | contig 13376 bp, 10 predicted proteins | sample DEB08_DNA_11_FD_76337 | JGI IMG/M metagenome (GOLD analysis project Ga0075481, IMG submission 76337) | Aqueous microbial communities from the Delaware River and Bay under freshwater to marine salinity gradient to study organic matter... | ecosystem: Environmental > Aquatic > Marine > Coastal ... | reverse complement strand
CCTCTTCGTCGTTCCTGCGGGATACTCCCTCCTGTTCCGCGCCTCGACGCACGCCGTCCCCGCGCCGGCCCCGCGGCCCGCGGCCGTCTGAGGGAGAAGGTTCCGTCCGCTTCCCACGAGCCCGTCGGGCTCGATCGTCCACCGGTTGATTCGTTGCCTCTTCGACAGGAGTCCACTCATGAAGTCAGATCGACGCGACCTGTTTCTTCCCAACCTGCTGACGGCGGTGCTCGCCCTCGGCGCCTTCGCGGTCCTGCCCGGCTGCGGCAACGCCGGATCCGGCGAGGATCACGACCACGACCATGCGGATCATGATCATGCCGATCACGATCATGATCATGCCGACCACGACCACGACCACGATCACGGCGACATGCACGTCGCCGACCACGAGATGCGGATGCTCGGCGAGCAGACCGTCGACGGCATGACCGTGAAGGCCTCCCGCGACGACGTCGAGTTCAGCGCCGGCGGCGAGGCTCCGATCGACGTCTGGGTCGACGGCGGCGACGGCAAGGCCGTCGGCGTCACCGCGGTCCGCTTCTGGATCGGCACCGAGGACGGTCGCGGTTCGGTCAAGGCCAAGGCCGAGATCGAGGGAGACCACTGGCACACCCATGCGGAGATTCCGTCGACGCTGCCGGATGGTGCAAGGCTCTGGGTCCAGATCGAGCGAGGCGACGAGAGTTCGACGACGTCCTTCGATCTCGACGCCTGACGCCTTTCGGCGAGTCGTCCCTGAAGAAGCAGGAGCCCGCCGATCGACGGCGGGCTCCTGTCGCAGGCGGGTCGGTGGACGATTCAGCGGATCGCAAGACGATCGAGGAGAGTCGAGCGGTCCGACAGACGCCCCGGCATGTCCTGATCGCGGCGCTCCCGATCGAGATAGCGATGGCAGGCGAGGCAGGTGTTCGTCACCGCGACGTAGTCGCCCACCAGGGCCTCCCGGTTGCCGGCGCGGGCGTCGGCGGCGAGGCGGTCGAGCTGCGAGCGGAAGACCTCGCCGAGCGCGACGTAGGTGACCGTCTCCTGCACCCGCCACGAGGCCCGTTCGCTGAGGGCCCGCATCGCCTCCGCGCTTTCGGCGACCTTGACCAGATCGCCCACGGCGAGGCCGTTGACGAGCTCGCCCGCGAGCAGCAGCTTCGCCTGCATCAGCTCCTGCACGTCGCGAGCCCCGTGCGGGCTGCTCGGCGGGGCATCGTGCCCGGCCTCGACCGAAGCGGACTGGACGGTCGGCGACTCGTCGGCGAGCGGAGCCGGACCGCGGCAGGCGACAAGCGTCGAGACGAGGACCGACGTGGCGACGATCCCGGCCTTGCGGGTGGACGGGAGGTTCATGGCGATCACTGGAGGGCTCCGTGTTGAACTCGGTGGCGACACCTGCAGTGTCGGTCACTTCGCTCCGGAACTCGATGGGGCGGACTCCCCCTCCTCGACGGCATCGGTCGGCGTGTGTGGTTGCACATCGTCGAGGGTCCGTTGCAGGAACGACTCGATCGCCGGAGACTCGCGCTTGATGAAGTTGGTGGTGCCGACGGCGATGCCCTGCAGCATCATGCCCACCGCGATCGAGGAGAGGATCAGGCCCATGAAGCGCACGAGGATCTGCTCGACCTGTGGGGTGATGATCTTCCGAAGCAGGCTGCTGCCGGCGAAGCAGAGGAACATCGTCGCCACGAGAAGCGTCGTGCCGAGGGCGGTGCCGATGTACCCGCCGTCTCCCTGATGGGCGGCGGCGACGGTGACCACGGTGGTGATCGAGCCGGGGCCGCCGAAGATCGGCATGGCCAGCGGCACGATCAGCTTGCTCGACGCCTCCTTCTCCTTGTCCGCGATGGTTTCGGCTCCGGCGGGCGTCTGGTGGGTGGAGTTGTCGCCGCCGTGGAGCATCTTGAGACCGATGCCCAGGACGATGACTCCCCCGGCGATCTCGAAGGCGGGCATGCTGATCCCGAAGGCCGAGAGGATCGCGGTGCCGCCGAAGATCGAGCCCACCAGGATCACGAGGATCGAGAAGCAGGTGATGAACGCCGCGCGAGTCCGGAACGAGGCGGGGGTGTTCCCGACGACGCTCAGAAAGACCGGCGTGTTGCCGATCGGATTCATCATCGCGAACAGGGCGAGATAGGCGGCGATGGTGGCGGGGATCAGGTCCGGCATGTCGAACAAGGGTCGCCTCCGGGAGCGTCGGGTTGCGGGTGCACCTGGAAATTTGGACGATAACGCGAGCAGTTCGTCTCGTCAGGCAAGCCAGGAGAGTCCATGTCCGCCCCGAAGCTCGAACGCAACCTCGGTGCCCTTCCGATGCTGGCGATCTCGACCGGCGCGATCATCGGCAGCGCCTGGCTGTTCGCTCCGATGTTCGTGGCTCAGGTCGCCGGGCCGGGTGCGATCTTCACTTGGCTGATCGCGATCGGAGTCTCGCTGCTTCTCGCGCTGGTCTACGCGGAGCTCGGCGCAACCTTCCCGGTCGCGGGCGGTCTCGCTCGATTCAGCTTCTTCTCGCACGGAGGCCTTGCCGGCTTCGTCGCGGGCATGGCGTGTTGGCTCGGCTACGTCGCGATCGCTCCGATCGAGGTGCAGGCAATGGTGCGATACCTCGCCGACGAGTGGCCGTGGCTGCTGGCGGCGGAAGGCTCGAAATCGCTGTCGGGATCGGGATTCGTGCTCGCCTCGGGACTGCTTCTGGGCATGAGCGCGATCAATCTGATGGGCGTGTCCTGGTTCGGAGAGAGCAACAAGATCCTGACGATCTGGAAGGTGCTGGTTCCGGTCTCGATCCCGATCCTTCTCATGTCGCGAGGCTTCGAAGGCGGGAACTTCACCGACCACGGCGGATTCATGCCGAACGGCTGGTCCGGCGTGTTTGCAGGGGTCTCGACCGGAGGGGCGCTCTTCGCGATGCTCGGATTCCGAGCCGCGATCGAACTCGCGGGAGAAGCGCGAAATCCGCAGCGGGACGTGCCTCTGGCGCTGATCGGTTCGGTCCTCCTCACCGGCGGCATCTACCTCCTCATCCAGATCGGATTCATCGGGGCGATCCCGCAGGAGGCGCTCTCGGAAGGCTGGTCGAAGTTGTCGACCGAGGTCGCCGCGGGACCCTTCGTCGAACTCGCGGCGGCAGCGGGACTGGCGTGGCTCGTGAAGGTGATCTTCATCGACAGCCTGCTGTCGCCCGGGGGGTGCGGCCTGGTCTTTGCGAGCGCGAGTGCTCGGCTCTCCTTCGCGATGGCGAGGAACGGCCAGCTCCCCGGAGCCTTCGCCCGACTGAACCGCAAGGGTGTCCCCGCCTTCGCTTTGGGTGTCAACTTCCTCGTGGGACTGGTCTTCTTCGCACCGTCGCAGACGTGGCAGTCGATCGTCTCGTTCATCAGCTCGATCCAGATCATCTCCCTGGCCTTCGGACCGCTGGCCTTGCTGACGCTGCGGCGGTCGGCGCCGGACGTGGAGCGTCGGTTCCGGCTGCCCTTCGCAGGTCTGATCGGTCCGGTCGCCTTCGTGGCGGCGAACGTCATCGTGTACTGGTGCGGGTGGGAGACCAACCGCGTGTGTTTCGGCCTGCTGGCGGTGCTCGCGATCGGATTCGCGACGGTGCATCGGATTCGGAAGTCCGAGGTTCCGCTGGACCTCGAAGGCCTCCGCTGGCTCCTGCCGTGGATGCTCGCGATGGCGGCGATCTCGTGGCTCGGCAACTTCGGCGGCGGGACGGGCACGATCCCGGCCGGCTGGGACGTCGCCGCGATCGGCGTGACGAGTCTGGTGGTGCTGCGAATGGCGATGGTGCGTCCCGCCACCCGACTTCCCGAGCAGATGGACTGACGAGCCGGGGGACGACGTGGAGTGAATCGGGTCGCGGAGGGCTTCGCCCCCGGGTTGCCGCGACCCCGAGGGGCCCCGGTTCTGGGACCTCTCGACCCGTCCAGTCCGTTTCGGGGGGCGACGGGTTCCCCGAGACGTCGCAGGCGGCCGCGGCGGTGGGCCATTCGTCGAGCCTCCGCTGGATCGGGAGGTTCCGCCGCCTACCTTTCCAACGGACGAATCCGGTCGCCGCGCATCCCGCGCAGGTCGAGCCGGACGGCCGAGACCTGAAGCTCCCGGAGCAGATCGCTCGTGTTCGGATGTGTCGCCATGTTGTGTCTGCAATCGATCTCCGCGATGGAGCCCCCATCGTGGCAGGAGATCTCGCGGACCATCGCGATCGACCCGGAGCGCTTCGAGCAGATCCTCTGTGCGGGCCACGACGAGGTGGTTCGCATCGCGATCCTCGGCGACTCGCAGGAGATGTGTCCGGGCGGATCCGGCTGCAGCTACCTCCCCAACATCAACCTGGCGTTCTTCGATCGCATCGGCGCCATCGGCGAGACCCCGGTGCTGTCGCACTGGTCGATCGGGTCGAGTTCGCCCGCGGCGTGGTTGTGGCGGGCGGCGGTGGCCTCGCCCAACGGTGCCGCCACCACGCTGCCGGCCGCGTCGATCCTTCCGGGCGTGCGCGTTCGGAGTCACCGATCGGTCGACTCGTCGGCGCAGTCCTACGGTCTTCTGGGCATGCTGCTGCACGACGGATCCCTGAACGGAGATCCCCAGATTCCGCAGTTCCCGTACTTCGACAACGCCAGCACTCACGTCGTCGCCGAACTGGTGGCGGCGACCCGACCCGAAAGCGGAGGCGCCACGTGGCGTGCGATGCCGCGGGCGACCAGCAGTCCGAGCTACTTCGCGGCGGCGACCGGCGGAGGCGGGTTCGAAATCGATCTGTCGAGCGCGGGCGCACCGCAGATCCGCACGGCACGCACGCCGCCGCTCGACTTCGCGGGACTGCCCTACATGTCGGTGGAGATCGCGGGGAACGATCCGAAGCTGCCCACCGAGATCGTCGGCCTGCGCTTCGTCGATCTCGCCGACGAACGGGGCGTCGTCGTGCAGGGCTTCTCCAAGGGCGGCTACCGGATCGATCAACTGCTGTCGCTGCACGGCGACTCGGGATGGATGCTCGAAGGACTCGGGCCTCGACTCGCAGTGCTCCACTTCGGAGCCAACGAGACCACGGAACTCGTGGATCTGGCGACATGGGAGGCGCATCTCCGCGACGCGATCGACTGGATTCGTCAGGCGATGGGGAACGACGAGTTTCCGATCGTGCTGGTCGGGGAGGTCCACCACGCCGGACTCGATGTGGAGGAACAGGCGATCTTCGACGGCCAGCCCGCGGTGCTCGCCGGACTTGCCGAAGACGACCCGGGGCTCGCCTTCGTCAACCTGCGACGCATCACCGCGGAGCGCTACGGGTGGGGGCCGAAGGACGAGAGCTTCCTCATCGACACGGTGCACCTCAGCACCGAGGGGCAGCGCATGCTGGCGCGTGCCTTCGTCGATGCGCTGCATTCGCTGGGTCGTCTCGAAGGCGATCTCGACGGCGACGGCGAGGTGGGGCCCGCCGATCTGTCGATGCTGCTTTCGGCTTGGGGTACGAGCGGCGGAACGGCCTGCGCGTCGCGGGCCGATCTCGACGGCAGCGGCGTGGTCGACGCGGGGGACGTGGTGCGTCTTCTGGCGGCGTGGACGCCCTCGAAGCCGTGATGCCGTGGCGGCTGGTCTTCGGTACGCTGCCCGAATGAAGGCCCTGCGACCGGTCGCCGACTCAGCACGCCCCGCGGGACGTTCCCGATGAGCACGACGGACCGAACGTCCGACGCCTCGCCGCCGGACTCCGACGCCGACGGAGCGTCCGCCGAGAGTGCGAAAGGGCCGGCCGTTCCAGAGGTCCGAATCATCCACGCCGACGCGGTGGAGGGTCTGCGAGGACTTCCGGAGGAGAGCGTCCACTGCTGCGTCACCAGCCCGCCGTACTGGGGCCTGCGGGACTACGGCACGCCCGGGCAGCTCGGCCTCGAGGACACGCCCGACGAGTACGTCGCGCGACTGGTGGAGATCTTTCGCGAGGTGCGTCGGGTGCTCGTGCCCGAAGGCACCCTTTGGCTCAACCTCGGCGATTCGTTCGCCAGCACGCCGGGCGCGTTGCTCTCCTACGGCACTCGGGACGAGTCGGCGCGTCGTCGTGCCGGCGCCGAGGCGAATGCCGACGGCGATCGACCGTGCGCGGTGCTCAAGCCGAAGGATCTGATCGGGGTGCCGTGGCGCGTGGCCTTCGCCCTGCAGGCCGATGGATGGTGGCTTCGGCAGGACATCGTCTGGGAGAAGCCCAACCCGATGCCCGAGAGCGTTCGCGATCGCTGCACCAAGGCGCACGAGTACCTGTTCCTGCTGACCAAGAGCGAGCGCTACCACTTCGATGTGAAGGCGATCGCGGAGCCGGGTGTCACCGGCAAGTGGGAGGCCATGCCTCCGATCGGCGGCGTGAAGCACGCGGGACACGAGTTCCACGGCGGACGCGTCTACACCGGCAAGCGTCCGGCGTCCGACGGCATGCGGCGACGCCGCTCGGTGTGGAAGGTGCCGGTGAAGCCCTACAAGGGCGCGCACTTCGCGGTCATGCCTCCCAAGCTGATCGAGCCGTGCGTGCTTGCGGGAAGTCCCCCCGGCGGGACGGTGCTCGACCCCTTCGCGGGGAGCGGCACCACACTGTCGGTCGCGGTGGCGAACGGCCGCTCCGGGGTGGGCATCGAGATCAACGACGAGTACCTCCCGCTGATCCGCGAGCGTGTGGCGCAGGCCTCCGAAGACGCGACGCTGTTCACGTCGTGACCCACGCACCCCGCTCGTCGGCCGCGTGAGCGGACGCACATGTCCGATATCGGCGATGGTCCACGATCGTTGGGAAGGGGGCCTTGGATCGGCCGCCCTCGCGGGTATCCTCGAATCGCGGCGTCGGTTCGGCGTCGAGGAGATCGCGTCCCATGAGAACACCTCTCGCGCACCGGCGCCCGCTGGCCGCGGTCGTCCTGCTTGGCGCCGTCTTCGGGTCGGCCCACGCCCGTCAGGACGACTATTCGCAACAGGTCGTCGAGGCCTCGAACCAGCGGTTCATCGAGCAGCCGCCGGAGGTGTTCGAGTCGCTCCGTGTGATCGGAGCTGCGGATCTCCAGACGATCGTCGTCGAGGACGGCTCGGGCGGCACCCGATCGGTCGAGGTCGTGCGGCTCTCGACCCTGACGAGCTTTCTCACGCCCTACGAGAACGCCGAGCCGTTCGACCCGTTCACGGTGGACTCGCAGGGCTACTGGCGATCGAACATCTGGACGTTCGTCGCCGGCGACATCGCCGCATACCACTTTCGCAACGGCCTTCCGCTCGACGACGAGGCGGCCATCACCAGCGGCGTCCTGCAGTCTCTTGGGATGCAGGTCGGCTCGGGGTTCATGGTGCTCACCTTCTACGTGGAGCCGCGCTTCGTCACGCGCCCGTCGTTCGCGCCGGCGATCGATCAGGCGGTGATGCCGACGTGGAACGGCAAGTCCTACGAGGTCACCTACTCGCCGGGTGCGCCTGCCGGCGAGTTCAAGGGCTTTGCGCCGACGGTGCTCGAGAACGGCCAGTGGCAGCGACCCTTCACGATGTTCGACGGACCTCGGGAGTTCCCGTCGTTCCTCGACGCGTGGAGCACCATGAGCTACGAACTCGACGCCGATCGCGCCTTTCCCTACACGGGGCTCGGTTGGACGTGGAACTGGAGCGACGACGCCGGCCTTCAGGGATTCGCGATCAGCGAGTTCCTCGTCAGCGGCGACGCGACCTTCTGGTTCGACGACCTCGTTTCGCCCCGGCAGGCCCTGGAGAACGCGGCGGTCGCGTTCGGGGACCTGAACTTCGACGGAGTGGTCTCCGGACGTGATCTGACGATCCTGCTCTCGCTCTGGGGCGAGGTCGATCCGTCGCGGGGAGATCTCGACCACGACGGCACGATCGATCAGGACGACGTCTCGATCATGCTTCAGCGATGGGGGGCGCTGGCGGACCAGTTCTGACCACGGCGCCGCCGGACGATCGAAGCGGTCAGGCGATCCAGTCCCGAATCACGTGGCCGTGCACGTCGGTGAGGCGCATGTCGCGGCCGCCGAATCGGTGGACGAGGCGCTTGTGGTCGACGCCGAGCAGGTGCAGCATCGTCGCGTGGAGATCGTGGATCTCGACCGGACGATCGACCGCCTTGTATCCGTACTCGTCGGTCGCGCCGTAGATCGTTCCGCCGCGCACGCCGCCACCGGCCATCCAGATCGAGAATCCGAAGGGGTTGTGGTCGCGACCGTCGCTTCCTTGGGCGAACGGGGTGCGTCCGAACTCGCCCGCCCACACCACCAGCGTCTCGTCGAGCAGACCGCGGCGTCTCAGGTCGGTCAGCAGCGCCGCGATCGGCTGGTCCACGGCGCGGGCGTTCTGCTCGTGGCCCTTGATCAGGCCGTTGTGCTGGTCCCACCGATCGTTGCCGGTTCCCGGGCAGGTCAATTCGATGAATCGGACGCCCCGCTCGACGAGTCGCCGCGCCAGCAGGCACTGCCGGGCGTAGGTCGCGGTGGGTGCGTAGGTCGAGTCGACGCCATACAAGGCGAGCGTCTCGGGCGTCTCGCCGGACAGATCCATCAGTTCGGGAACCGAGGTCTGCATGCCGTAGGCGAGTTCCCAGTTGCGGATGGCGCTTTCGACGGCGTCGTCGCGACCGACGGCCTCCGCGAACTCCTCGTCGAGCGACGCCAGCAGGCCGCGCTTGCGTCTCTGCGCTCCGGCGTCGGTCTCGCGGGATCCGACATTGGCGATGCCGTCGCCGTGCGGCAGCAGGATCGAGCCCTGGGTCGAGGCGGGAAGGAAGCCGCTGCCGAAGCACTCCATGCCCCCCGGCGGGATCAGTCCGCCGTTGACCACCATGAACGCCGGAAGATCCTGCGAGGCGCTGCCGAGTCCGTAGGAGGTCCATGCGCCCATGCTCGGCCGCCCTGCGAGACCCGCTCCCGTGTGCAGGAAGTAGTTGGCGTTGGTGTGCTCGCTGAAGCGACTGGTCATCGATCGAACCACCAGCAGCTCGTCGGCGAGTTGGCGCACGTGCGGGAACAGGTCGCTGACCGGCGTGCCGCAGGATCCCCCCGGCGCGAACGCCCAAGGCCCTCCGAAGGTGTTGCCGTTGTTGTTGAACTGCGTTCGCTCCACCTGCATGGCGAAGGGTTCGCCGTGTTCGGCCGACAGGCGGGGCTTCGGATCGAACGTGTCCATCTGGGACGGACCACCATCCATGTAGAGGAAGATCACGTTGCGGGCCCGCGCGGGATGGTGGGGAATGCCCGAGCGAACGTCGCCGACCGAGTCCGATCCGCCGAACGCGCGATCGCCGATCAGGGCGCTGGCGGCGACCGCGCCGAATCCCGAAAGGCACGACGACAGCATCTCGCGGCGGGAGACGCCGAGCGGTCGAAACCGGCCGCAATGCCCGCGGCCCGGGGTCGAGGATCCGGTCGTCATCGCAGGAAGAGGAACTCCTTGCCGTTGAGAAGGACGTGGGCGAGTTCGCCCCACGCTGCGGAGTCCGAACCGCCGGCCTGCGAGGCGGACTCGATGAACGCGGTGCAGCGATCGATCTCCGAACGGGACGGCGTGCGACCGTAGGCCTCCTCGAACATCCTTGCGATGCGAGCGTTCGTCGAACCCGGCATCTGCGCGATGCGCTCGCCCCATGCCGCGGAGAGCTCGTGCACCAGCGGCGAGTTCAACATCGCCAGCCCCTGCGAGGGCACGTTGGATCCGGTACGCCGCCCCACGGTCGTCGTCGGAACGGGCAGATCGAACGCCTGCAGGAACGGATCTGGAAAGTTGCGGCGCACCTCGAGGTAGACGCTGCGGCGACCGTGTCCGTCGATCGGGCCGCTGGCTCCCGGCCGGCCGCGCCCGGTCATGAACTCGGTCAGATGGATCGGCACGCTCGGGCCTCCGAGGTGCGGATCGAATCGCCCCGCGAGCATCACCATGGAGTCCCGGATCGACTCCGCATCGAGGCGCCGGAGATTCGCCCGATGGGGGAGCGTGTTCAGCGGGTCGATCGACGCCGCACGAGGATCGCCCTCGATCGACATGGCGAAGGTGCTGGACAGGACGATGTCGCGGACCAGGTTCTTGACGCTCCAGTCTTGGCGAAGACGATCGGCCAGGTGATCGAGAAGCGGGGGGTTCGCCGGCGGCGATCCCAGCGCGCCGAAGTCGTCGACGGTCGGCACGAGCCCGCGCCCGAACAGGTGGTGCCAGATGCGGTTCGCCATGACCCGGGAGGTCAGCGGATGCTCGGGCGAGACGAGCCGCTGCGCCAGAGCGAGACGATCGCCGGGCGGCGCCACGGCGCCGTCGAGGCTCTCGATGTGTCCGGGCGAGACCGCGTCGCCTCGAGCATGGGGATCGCCTCGCAACCGCACATGCTCGGTCCACGAGGTGCCCGGCTCGATCGCCAGGACCGACACCGGCGCCGGGACGTCGATCGACGTCTCCCCGAGGGCGTCGACCGCGGCCCCCGTCAGCGCCGCCACCGTCGATTCCGGGGCATCCTGCTGCGGCGGCGTCGGATCGTCGCTCGCAAGCATCCAGTCGACCTCGATGAAGCCCGGCCCCGGGTCCTTCCACTCGACGTGCATTCGACGGCCGAGGTACCGGCCGAGGTCGTGGGTGACCACGGCGAATTCGTCGGGCGAGTCGATGTTCCTTATGAATCCCTCGAAGAGCAGGGCGTTGCGCTCGTCGAGGTGGTAGCCATCGACGATCACGCGAAGCGATCCTCGACCTCGCACCCGCTGGTGGAGGTAGCGACGGTCGATCGCCTGCGAAGGCGATCGCAGCGTGCCCGCGAAGGGTTCACCCGCCGCGCGACTCGTCGCCACCGTCGGCGGCGACATCGCCACGCCGCCGTCGCGCCGCTCGAGGCGGGGCCGCTCGTCGGAACCGCGGGCGAACGCCTGGCCGGTCGCGCGATAGCCGATCGGCATCGGTTCGACGAAGTCTTCGAACGTGTCCGGATCGTCGCCTTCGCGGTCCGGGGCGGGATCGCCGTCGGCCGCCGCCGTCAGCACGGCGCGGGCGATGATCGAGTCCTCGACGACGCGCCGGTCCGAAAGCGCCTTCATGCGAGCCGCCTCGATGACGCCGCCCGGGTCCATCTCGACGACGGCGCGCCGGGACTGCTTGAGGTGTGCGGACAGGCCGTAGTAGTCGGCCTGGCTGATCGCGTCGAACTTGTGGTCGTGGCAGCGGGCGCATGCGGTGGTGAGGCCCATGAACGCCTTGCCGAGCACGTCGATCTGGTTGTCGATGCGTTCGGCTTCGTCGAGAGCCACGTCCACCGGTGCGTGGGTGCCCTGGCTCAGCCACCAGAATCCCGTCAGCGTGCGGCTCTCGTCGAGTCCGGAGACCGGATCGATTCTCGGCTCGTCCACGAGGTCGCCCGCGAGATGTTCGATGACGAAGCGGTCGTAGGGCACATCCGCGTTGAACGCGCGGATCACCGCGTCGCGGTACCGCCAGGCGTGGGGTATGGCGTAGTCGAATTCGTGTCCGTACGTCTCGGCGTAGCGCACCAGATCGAGCCAGTGCCGGCCCCAGCGCTCGCCGAAGGCCGGCGACGCGAGCAGCCGATCGACCTCGTTGGCGAAGGCCTGCGGCGAGGGATCTCGCTCGAACCGATCGAGAGCCCCGGGCGACGGAGGCAGGCCCACGATCGCGTAGGACGTGCGACGGAGCAGGGTGCGAGGGTCCGCGGGCGGCGCCGGCTCGAGTCCGGCCTCCTCGAGCGACGCCAGCACGAACCGGTCCAACGGATCGCGAACCCACGCCTCGTCCTCGACCGTGGGCGGCGCCGGTGCCTCGATCGGGCGCCAGCTCCACGCCTCGTTGTAGGTGGCGCCCTCCTCGATCCACCGCTCGATCAGCGCGATCTCGGCCTCGGGAACCGGCTGCCCCTCCGAAGGCATGCGCAACTCCGGATCGTCGGAGCGCATCCGGAAGATCATCTCGCTGGCGTGGGGGTCTCCCGCAGCGATTGCGACGATGCCGTCGCCTCGATCCCGAAAGGCGTCGTGCGGATCGTCCAGACGCAGGTCCGCCTCGCGAGAGGAGGCATCTGGACCGTGGCAGGTGAAGCAGCGAGCCGCGAGAATCGGTCGGATGTCGCGGCCGTAGTCGACGGGCGGAGCTGCCGACGCCGGCCAGCAGACGCCGGACACGGCGGCGCCGGTGGCGGCGAAGACGAGTCGTCGAAGGGGTCGGGGACTCGCGCGTGTCCGCGTCACATCGACAGTGTCGCCCCCAACGAGGGTCGGGGCAAGCGTTCTCCACGGGATCGCTCGAGGACCCGGGCGTGCCGGTGGCCGAGGCCCCTGCGGCCGCGAACTACTCCCACGTGGCGAGCAGGATGGTGAGATCGGCGCCATCGACGCCGCCGTCGCCGTCGAGATCGGCGGGGCAGGGTGCCTTCTTCGCGCAATCGCCCCAGGCCGAGAGCAGGATCGTGAGATCGGCGCCGTCGACGGTCCCGTTGCCGTCGAGGTCGGGGCTCGGTTCGCCGCCGTTGCGGGCGATCGTGATGTTGTCGAGACGCAGGTCGAAGTCGGTGAAGCCGAAGAAGAACCCCGGCTGCAGCGTGGTGAAGACCGCGACGTCGACGCCCGAAAGCACCTCGGCGAACGTCACGTTCGGAGGCAGGATCGGTTCGAAGGTGTCGGGATCCTCGGCACCGGTGCCGCCCCATCCCGACGGCAAGGTCTCGCTCGAAGGATCGAAGGCGACCGAGTAGGTCTGCCAACTTCCATTCGCTGCGGCGGAGATGTTCGCGAACAGATACCAGACGCTGGTGTAGGGATAGCCACCGGAGGCGGTGTCGAAGTCCCGCAGTTCGACCAGCCACGGCCGGCTCACCGCCTGTCCGAAGAATCCGATCTCGTCGACGCGGATGTCGATCGAGATCTCGATCTCGTCCGCGGTGGTGTAGTCGCCGAGAAACGCCTCCGACGCGCCGTTGGTGAAGGAGATCCCGAAGTTGTTGAAGACCGTCCGCAGGTTCGCACCGGGATTGCCGCCGGTGGACTCGATGAACGTGCTGCCTCCCGGACCGCCGGGTCCGACCCAGCCCTCGGCCCCGTCGTCGAAGGTGACGGTGGTGACCTGACCCTGCGCGATTCCCGCGATCGCAAGAACCAACAGTGGAACAGCCGTGATCGGGATGGTGCGCCGCGCTGCTGGTCTGCGATCGGTGACATGGTGCATCGGAGCACTCCTGAGTGGATGGGTGGAGTTCGATCGGCCGCCTGTGCCGCTGGCCGGGTTCGCCCACGGCCCTCGTCCGGCGTCGGCCTCTGGAGTCGGTCCCGCCGAACGAAGTATGCCTCCGGAATCTGCGCGACACCATGGTCCGACCTGCGTTTCGGCCAGGATCCTCGGAGATGGTGGCGGAGGCG
>Ga0075481_10000614_pt1 | contig 13411 bp, 9 predicted proteins | sample DEB08_DNA_11_FD_76337 | JGI IMG/M metagenome (GOLD analysis project Ga0075481, IMG submission 76337) | Aqueous microbial communities from the Delaware River and Bay under freshwater to marine salinity gradient to study organic matter... | ecosystem: Environmental > Aquatic > Marine > Coastal ... | reverse complement strand
GTCTTTACCTAGCAATATCCGTAACCTTATTAGCAATCACGGTATTCGTAACAGCCATCTGCTTTCTGTTGCTCCAACAGGAACTATCAGTCTGTCAGCCGACAACGTATCCTCAGGGATTGAACCAGTCTTCTCACATTACTACGATAGAACTATCCAGACCTTTGACGGACCAAAGGTTGAACGAGTAGAAGACTACGGCTATCGTGTGTTTGGGGTGAAGGGTAAGACTGCAGACGAACTGTCTGTGTTCGATCACGTCAAGGTACTGAACGTTGCCTCTCGTTTTGTTGACTCAGCCTGTTCTAAGACGTGTAACGTAGGTGAAGATGTAACGTGGGAAGAGTTCAAGCAGGTGTATATGGATGCCTATGATGGTGGTTCATCTGGTTGTACCACATTCCGTGCAGCAGGTAAGCGGTACGGTATCCTCAATGCATCTACATCTGAGGACGTTGTAGAGGAGCCACAGGTAGAGGAAACAAAAGACTACGTAGATGAAGGTGGTGCTTGTTACTTCGATCCTGCTACTGGCTTACGTCAGTGTGAGTAGGAATAGGCCAAAGAAACTGGGTACTGTCCCATCACCCTGCGTGAAGGTCTGTCGTATAGACAATGATGGCTTTTGCGTGGGGTGTAAAAGAACTCTTGACGAAATACGAGAATGGTGTATAATGTCAGAGTACGAGCAACAGAAACTCTTGTTTGAGTTAAAGTGGAGACAAGATGCAACTTGATCTATTCAATGAGCCAGTAATTAATAACCTAGACCCTGATCTTAGGGTGTGTACTAAATGTGGAGAAGAGAAGGACATAGAGTTATTCCACGTACCTTACTACAAAAGTGATGGCTCTCCTAGCCACAGTCATACTTGTAAGTCTTGTAAGAATCACTTCAGTTCAACAGTAAATACTTTGAAAAAGATATACCCAAAACCTGAAGACTCTAAATGTGAATGCTGTGGAGACTTCACAGTCAAGCTAGTGCTAGACCACAATCATAAGACTAATGAGTTTAGGGGGTGGCTATGTACAAACTGCAACCAAGCTTTAGGTAAACTAAAAGAGGATGTAGATGTATTAATGAAAGCAGCGAGGTATCTACGTGAACGATCCAGTAAATAAACCAGCGCACTACAATCAGGCTGGCATCGAATGCATTGACGCTATCGAAGCTATGACTGAAAATATGTCGGGGGCTATTGCACCACAAGCAGCTAACGTACTGAAGTACATGTGGCGATGCGAATACAAGAATGGCTTAGAGGACATCGACAAAGCTATCTGGTATCTCAATCGAATGCGACAGCGCTGGGTAGAAACACACAAATAAGTGTTGACAGTGTGTGTTGACTTTGATAGAATATACACACATGCCCAACAACGGAGTGGTTATGGCTTTCAATATAGAAGAAGAAGCTAAGCGTTTCATTGAACATAAGCGTGTACAGTTCATCCAAGGATTAGACGATGCAGCGTCTGACTTAATCCATTACTTAGATGATAACTTACACAATGCTGATGAGAAGGATTACGCTATCAAGGCTCTAAAGGAAGCTGTGTTATGGTCTCGAAGTTGTGCAACCAAACACGGCATAAAGTAGTTAGCTTGCTAACACTGTAGAACTAGAAAGGGGGGCAACTAAGCCCCCCTCTTTTTTTACCTAACTCCTATAGCTTTCTGGAAGTCTTTCTCTTGTTCCTTTTCTAGCTTGATATAAGCAATGAGGAACTCAATAGTCTCTGTATCTAGCTTAGATGGGTCAGGGTCTAACCCCATATCGTTAAGCATAGTCTTAAGAGCGTTCTTTCCAATCAAAGAGCTTTGCCCTAGTTGATACAACAAGAGAGAGCGATTGTCTTCTACACTGAAGGAGTTCTCCAAGATGTCCAGCGCCTGTTTCTTAGAGTTAAGCACAGCCTGATTAAGTAGCTTCATCTTCTCTTTACTTGAAGAAGACTTCCATCTAGGTGTATCCAAGAACTTAGAGACGTTGTAGTTCAAGATCGGAGTGATCATACGGTTCACATCATTCATAGCTTTAGGTATGTTAGTACGAATGTTAGTACGCCACTGAGGTAAACCTACTTCGTTAAACGCTTCTTGAATAGGCGACTGTACCGTCTCCTCTCTGTAACCAAAGATACGACCAATAGGAACACGATCTGGTTCAGATGTAAGTGTACGCTCCTTAGCCTCAGGCTTAGTGTACAGGTCCATAGCATCCAGTAGTTCATCTACATAGCGTACAGAGTTATTGACCCACTCACTGCCTTGCTTACGGTCTGGGGATACGTAGTTCTGGCCTCGTGTCATAGCTACTACTTGGTTTACTGGGTCAATAGGACGAGTGTAGCCTGACATATACATAGCTGTAGACTTAGTGACAAACTCTTTCAGAACTTCTTTAGTCTCGAAGTCATCAGACGTAGCAAGATCAATAAGCATATCGTAAGACATCTTGATACTGTCGCCTAGCTGACGGGTAAGCTGTTGTGGACCAAAGGTAGTTACAACATCTTCTACCAGCGCACGTGGAACTTCACCATCACGATGTACATGAGCAGCCATACGACCAATAGCCTTGTAGAAGCTAAAAGGAAAATCGTATAAGCGATTGCGGATTGAACCGTCTGAGCTACGTTCTTGATACCAAGCAAGGCCATCCTCTAAGTTCTCCATTTCATATGCGGCTGATGCTCCGATAAAGCTGATACCTACAGCTGACTTAGTTAGTAGTTCCATAGGGTCACGAGTAGTACCAGCTATGTATTTGTGCGCCAGACTGATACCTGAGTAGTCCATCATGTGGCCTAGCGTGTTGTTAAAGAACTGACCAAACGGAACCATCGCACCAACTAGAGGGTACTTACGTAGGTCTTCAACTACTTTAGCTGCGAACTGTAGCGTACCTTTTGTGCCACCATAAGGCTTAGCGAATACGCTACGTAGTGCATCATCAGCTGCTTCACTTACGATCCGTGAGTACTCATCACCTTGCATCTTCTTCCACAGGTTAGGGTCTTGTAAGAACTCAGAGTAAGTAACCCCATACTCAATACGAATACGCTTATCAACAGCATACATGAACTCCTGCGTCTTAGTTAACATGTCTTGTGCTTTAACGCCGTAGATAGTCTGTAAGCCATCCATAACTTTGTCAAACATGTTACGGTTAGCAATAAGGTTATCAGCACCTTCAACGCCAGCTTCTTTAGCTAGCTTACCGAAGTCCTCGAAGCCAACCTCTTTAGCTAGAGCTTCTAGTTCGATACCGCCAGACAAGTAGCTGAACATCTTCTTCTGTGCTTCAGGGTTATACGCAAAGAAGTCCATCGCTGCTTCGTACGTCATGTGTGGATCAAGCAGGTTGCGCATCTTCTGTGCTTGTAGTTTATACATCAATCCAGCTTTGTTAGCGTACTTAGCTGCACCCTCTTTGTTGAACATAAGAGAGTTAAGTAATGCCCCACCACCATACAGCGTACCACGTAGTACATCAGCTGAACTCTGTAGTGTACTTGCAGTCTTCCAACCGATCAAGTTGAGGGCAGTAGTACCAGGGTGTGTAACAAGCATACGGATAAGGTTACGCTGCAAGTAGCTAGTCTTGTTAGAGAAAGCCTCACGTACACGCTGAGACACAGGCATAAGCTCTGTATCCATTAGCTCAGTAAGCATCTTATCAGGCTCAGCCTTGGGGATGTACTGCAGTGTCTTAGCTGCTTGAGCTACAATGTTTAGTTCCTGACCAGCTTTACTGAACACCTGTGCATCCATGTCTAACGCCTGAATGAAAGACTTGCCTTGGTACTCAGGTACAGCTTTACCTAGAGTCTTACGGAATGCCTGATCAATCTCTTTCTGTACGCCTGTAGGCATCTCTTTAACGAGGTCCATTAGCCAGTTAGAGAAGTTATCCTCTTCAGTACGTCTTGTCCAGTTACGCACACCGTGCTTAGCTAAGATTTGAGCTAGACCTTCAGTCTTTGTAGCCTCATCACCTAAGTAGAAAGCCTTACGGATTTGTGTAGCTTTAGGTACAGTCTTATCACCGCCAATCAAACGGATCAAACTACCACGCTCTACTTTATCTGCAAAGTCTTCAATGTTTTTCGTGAAGTCAGCTAGAGAGTTTTGAAATCCATCTAGGTCTAGGTCTTTGACTGACTGTCCTACGTCTCCTGCAAGCTTACGAGCATCAGCTAGACGTGTGTTGGCAGTGTCAAACATCATAGCGCCTAGCATGTCTGTGTCTGGATCACCTGCACGGCTAAGAGAGGACAGCCCCATAGATAGCCCTGTACCAAACAGACCACCAGCCGCAGCAAGAGAGCCTTGAATCATGTTGTACTCTGTCTGTATACCTACTTCTTTCATAGCTTGCTGATACACAGCATCCATAGACACACCAGCTACAGTATCAGACAACCCTGTGTAGAACGCTTCCTTACGTGCAACCTTCTTAGACGCATCTTTGAAAGCTTGTGACTTAAGTACCTTACCAATCTGTTGACGCTCAATCTGTTTAGCTGCTTGCTTAGTTCCTTCAGTGATACCTTTACGCTTAAGAATCTGAGCTACTTCTTTCTTGACTCCCTCTTTAGCCATCTGCACAGCTAACTTACTACCGCCTCCAGTAACCAATTTACCTACACCTAGAGACACAACGTTAACTGGGTCAACGATCAAGGCTCTACCGTAGTCGTATACAGCGTCTAGCTTCTCCATGCCAGACGTACCCTCAGCAAAGGCTCCCTTCATAGAGTCAAACGTATTGTACGCTGCAGCTGCTTCAGCTTTACCTACATCGTCTAAGCTGTTGAGGTAAGCCAGTTCACTGACTGTAACGACAGACTGACCAAAGTTAAACTTACGCATAGTGTTAACATACGCATCGACAATCTCTTGACGGCTGTGCTTGTCTTCAGTCATACCAAAGCGACGAGACATGTAAGGACTAATCTTAGCGAACACATTATCGTCAGTCAGGTCACGTACACCTTCAGGCGCTGGGCCTTCAAGTGTAGGAATAGCTTCTTCAGTCTGCTCTTCTATGTTCGGACGGTCCGAAGACAGAGGAGTAAGGTATTTAGTGAAGTCTGTAGGGTCATCCTCTACAGGCTCCACTGGTGTTAAGTACTGGGTATAATCAACCATAACTCTACCTTATCGTTTATTCAGTGAGTCACGTAAGTCGAATAGAGAGTTCAGTAGTTTATCCTTTGATTTAGTATTAGGTAGTTTACGTGTAGCTTTAATCAAACGTGTGACATCAGCAGCTGTTACTTTACCTGATGATACTTTATTGTTGAACGCTTCAGCAGCTTTAGATGAACCGTGTACACGATCAATCAAGTCACCAAACTCAGCTTGTCCTAGCTTAGGTGCAGTACCGCTACTTGGTGGAGACATCAAGCCTGAAGGTCTAGCTTTCTTACCACGAGTAGTCATCTGTTCTGCTACCATACTTGCAGGTAGAGTTGGGTCAGCGTCAGTACGAGTGTCACCTAGCGGTGCTCTTGTTCTAGTCTGTGCATCAGGAGAGTCACTACGAGGGTAGCGTACATCATCAGCAGTACTACGTAAACCTAAGTCTTGAAAGCCTACTGTGCCTACAGTACGAGGGTTATACTCAGTCTCTTCCTGAGTGTAGAAGTTGTAGATGTCGTCTAGTTTTTCTACTAAGGTTTTACCCGAGATAGGGCCACGATATAGTTCATCTGTAGATGTGTCGATTAGTTGCTCTTGCTCTAGGATAGTCTTTAGTTTTTCTACCTCTTCTCGTGATGGAGTTCTTCCCATCTCGTCCATCTTCTGTACATAACCTAGCATAGCTTGATCTACTTCGAGTTCCTGTACTTTTTCTACAACCTTTTTAGCTTTTTTAGGTGGTATGTTTTTGCGCTCTTGAATTAACTCTTCTAGCTGTTTATACGCAGGAGTGTCTGACGCTCTAGTGAAAACATCAGTGAATGTCTCTAGGTCTTCTGTTGTTTCTGCAGCCTCACCTAAAGTGTCTACCATAGCGCCTACTATCATAAAGCCTAAAGTGTTAGACGGTGTATCTGTTAGCTGGCGCTGGGATAGAGGTCTAGATGGCATAGTGTAGCTATACTCGTTTACTGCTTTGGTAAACTTACGCCACGCATCCATACCTTGACTTCCTAGTTTTTCTAAGTGATCAGGTAGTCTATCAAGTGCAGCATCTATGTCGGGGGCAGCTTCAGGTATATCATCACGCTCACGGAACCCAGGAGCACCACTCATGTCACCTAAGCCTGTAGTTTTAAAGGCGGTATCAACCTCCTTTATATCATCACGCTCACGGAACCCAGGAGCACCACTCATATCACCTAAGTCTGTAGTTTTAGGTGCTGCTGCAGCCTCAGGAGGGCTAAACGTTTGTACTGCGCCCCCACCAATCTGAACAGAAGCACCAGCAGGAATATTACCAGCAGCTGCAGCTGTGTTAAACTCTGCAGTCGTCTCAAACTCCATTACTGCATTGCCTGTCTGAAGAGTTATACCTTCACCTCCTGGAGGAGTAGTAGTAATTATAGGTGCAGTAGTAGCAGCAGTAGACCCAGCGCCAGCAGCCATCTTAGCTTCATCTTCAGCTTCAGAGAAGTAGTCTGTGTAATCTACTAAGAATGGTGCTAATAAAGGGTGACGAGTTACAACTCCAGGAGTCTGACTCTCTAAAGTTTGAGCAAAAGTAAATAGGGACGGGTCATACTTTTTAGCGTACGTACCAATACCATTAAAACCCTGTCCTTTTAAAGCTTCTAAGCTACTTATATTGTCTAGGTAGTTTTTAGCATTAGGGTCATTCTTGTCTAACTTAGCATACTCAGACTTGACAGTGGCAATCTTAGCGTCTACAGAAGACTCAAACTGATCCATAAGAGCAGTACTTGTAAAGTTAAGCATCTGACTATTGGGACGTTTAGCAGGCAAGTTAAGATCAAGAGCCTCACCTGGCTTAGGACCAGACGTACCCATAATGCGATAGATGTCACGTCCTGAGTATCCGTTTACGTACAGATCATCAAGTACATCCTCTTCCATCATGTTAGCATCTAAGCCAAGCATAGCTGAGAAGATGTTACGCTCACGTTGTACTGGATTATCAGATGTCTTATACAAGCCCCACGCACGGTTGATGACTGTCTCGAAGTCTTCATCTTTGTTGTTAGCTACATAGTCAGAAGCTTTCTTAACTAGGGTAGTACGTTCTTCTGGAGTCAAGTCAGTACGTGAGTCTATAGTAGCCTTCAACTGAGCTAGACCTTGAATACCACTCTTATCTAATACATAACGTACGTCTTCTTTTGGCACACCAGCTGTGATCAATGAGTTCACAACACTCATACTCTGTGCTGCTTTGTCTTGACGATCAGTTACTGCACGAGTTCCGTATGTCTGTAGGTACTCTTGACGCTTAGCTGCACGATCACGAAAGTATTCTCTGTCGTTCTCAATGAGCTTAGCCATCGTAGTGCCAAACCCTGCCATAAATCCTGCTGCCATAGTATTAACCTCTCGCCATTAGGCCACGTTGCTCAGGCTGTGGCATTTCTTCTTGTTGTTGTTGCTCTACAGGTGCTTCTTCCATAGCTGGTTCAGCGCCCATCATTTCGTCTTGACCTTCAGGTTCTGACATACCTTCCTCTAGCATATCAGCAGACTGACGCATAAGCTCTGCACCAGAGTCATCCTCGTCTGTACCCTTAATCTTGTCTAGCTCTTTACGGATAAGCTGAACAACTTCTTGGTCACGCTTGAGTTGCTTCTGCTCTTCTGTCTCACCTTCGCCTAGCACATAGTCAATGCCTGCTTCCTCAGCAATAGTGATAAGCTCTTCACGTACGACAGGTCTAACTATAAGGCCTACGTCTACAGAGTGAATACCCTCCATCTGTGCTGTAGTGATGATACCCTTAGTAAGAACTTTAATAGGCATACCCATCTGCAAGAGCATCAATAGATTGTCTAGTGTCTCAGGTTTGTTTAATCCATCCAAGTGAAACTTAACTGCCTCATCAGGGTTAACAATCTCAGGAGGTCTTTCCCAAGCATAGTTACGAGGTTCATCAGTTAAAGATTGGCCTGGGACAGGCGCACCGAATATATCTGCCATCTGTTATTTACCTTCTTATGCTTAGCGATAGTAGTTCTTGAGACTGCCTAGCGTGATAGGCCCGTTCTTACCTTTACGCCATCCTGGGTTTGCGTTCCACTCATCTGAGTTTACAGCAAAGACGACTGTATTGTCTGGCTTACCTTGTAGGGCTTTAGCTTTGCCTGGTGCTGCCTGCATCACAGCTAGAGGTACAGAGCCATCATACCCCCAGCGCGACAAGTATTTATCGTATGCAGCAACTTGTTGAGAAGGCTTCATGCTAGCAAGATTGTCATAGTCTATACCTGCCTCTGACGCAGGAGTTTCACCAATCTGAAACAACCCTTTGTAGCCTAGGCTGTTTGTTACATTTGCAGTCCAGTTAGATTCACCGTCAATGATCTCGTAAACCTCACGTGTAGTAATGTCATATTTATCAGCAAGACGTTGTACAGAATCCTTGAACTCACCATCGCCTGATTCACGCTGTAGTTTAGTAGCATTTTCCTCAAAGCTAAGTGTACCGCTGTCACCTTTTAAGCGAGGCTTAGGTGTATACTCAGGAGGACGTGACGCTACAGCATCTTCTCCGTATTCTACATCTAAATCACTATAGTCGTCAACCTTTTGTGGAACTTTTTTTGTAGAAATTATTTCTTCTAAGATCGTGTTGATGAAGTTCGGGTTACCTGTAGTCTCATCAACTTCAGCCCAAGTAGAGTCAATGTTAGCTAACTGCTGTTGTGTTGTAGCCTTAGTGCGGCTACGTGATGCATCCATAATACCGTTTGCCATTATTAGATTCCCTTTGTGATGTAGTCCATAGCACCTTTAGCTAAGGTAGCTGTAAGTGTACCTTTACCCATAGCGTCTGCATATGCCGCTTTTTGTTCTCCAGTCATCTCAGCAATAAGAACATTAGAAATACGATCCGCAGAGTTCTCAGCTGAAGTAAAAGAGTAGCTCATAATATCACGCTCACGTTGCCAATATTCGTCTATGTTTTTAGATGTCATGTTATTCATAGTACGAGCATACTCGGCGTTAGACTGGTTCTGTGCAGCTGTGTTAATAGTAGCTATATTCTGTCTCCAAGCTGCGTTAGCTTGAGCTACTACAAGACCATTCTTAGCGTTGAACTGATCACGTTGCTCTTGCAGACTACTATTATGCTGACGCATTGCGTTAACACTATCTACGTTAAACTGAGCGATAGCGTTAGATTGACTAGAGTTAAACTGATTGACTTGCGTTTCTAAGTTAGCAAAGAACTGATCTGTCTGAGTCTGACTTGCAGCGTTAAACTGGCGAGATGCGTTCTCTGCAGCCTGATCGTTAAATAAAGCTTGAATGTTTTGCTGAGACTTGAAGATAGATGTTTGTTGCTCATTGTTTAAGTTAGCCATGTCCATCTGTAGGAATGCATTAGCTTGTTGTACTGCTGCTTGTTGCAAGTTACTTAGATTAGCCATGTCCATATTAGCTAGAGCAGAAGCTTTAGCCATTACGACAGCCTGAGAGTTAGATAGGTTAGCTAGTTCCATCGTGTTAGCTGCACGAGAGTTTTCCAGAGCAATCTGCTGTTCAGCAGTAAAGTTCATGTTTGCTACATCAGAAATTTTACCTGCGTTAATAACACGGGCTTGGAAGGTTTGGTCAAACTCTTGTCCGATAAACTGGGCACGTTGTTGTGCAGCTAGCATCATACGAGACTGACGGTTAGACAAATTTTGAGCTTCAAACTGTGCGTTAGTTGCAGCGTCTGCTTGTGCAATAGGTAGTGCAGACTCCATAGCAGCTTGAATGATAGCTTGACCAGCCATACTTGAAGCACCAAGACCACGTGCAGCCATAGTAGCTGTAGCAGCCCTCATAGCTCCTGCAGCCCAAGGAGGTGTTTGACCCCCCTCAAAGTCAGCCATAAGATTATCTAGCTGCCCTGCTACAGTAGCTTGCTTACTTGGTGTAGCTTCAGCATACTGTATTTGTTCTGCAAACTTAGCAGCTTTCTCAGCTTGACCTGAGATTTTATCTAGATCAATAAGTTCACCTTCTTCAATCTCACGTGCTGCTGGAGCCTCTACGTCTATAGAGGTGCCTTTCTGAGCTTTTATTTCTTCACTGTTCATTAGCTCAGAATCAGCTGCCGTCATAGTTGCAGCTTTAGCTTTAGCTTCCTCTGAAACTTCACCTTCTGCAGCTGTGAGTGCGTCTGTCTCTTTCTTTACGTCAGTTGCGGAAGTAGTAGCACTATACGTAGTAGCGTCAATCTTATCAGCTACATCAGCCTGAGTCACCTCTTCAACTTTAGCAGCCTCTTGTATATTAGCTTGAGGAGTCAACTGACCTGCATCCTCAGGGATCATATCAGCTGCAGTTGGAGTTATCTTAGCTACAGTAGATTGACGTGGTGTCATCGTTTGAGTGATGGTATCCTGAGCCTGCTCCGCAAAGTCTGTAGTGAATGTGTTAGGTTCTACTGTCTCTTCTTCTTCTTCGGTTGAACCTGCTGAGTTATCTACGCCTTCATTTGCATACACTACACCGCCACGCGCCATAGCTACACCTACAGCACGAGCCTTAGCTTTCAACCCTTCAGTACTACTCATAAATGCTTTAACTGAACGAGGGTCACCTGAGCCTGTGTAGCCGTTCACTTTGGCAATAGCTAGAAGAGCCTTGCCCATAACGTCACCGCCCTCGGCGTAGCCCTGCTGTTGTACATAGCCACCTGCAGCCATACGAGTAAAACCTGGAGGTACAGCAATGATAGGCTTACCGTTCATCTCAGTGATCATCATCTGAGCGCCGTACTTGTTGCTATACATAACGTCCTTGACACCACTACCGATAGTCTCACCTGTACCTGGCATTGTGTTGACTAACTCAGGAGCTACGTTACCTTGTGTGCCTGTGTAGCTAGTCTTGTAAGTCAAAGTCTTAGGCACAGCACTCTCAGTAGCACCACCAGCTGGTACTGTGTATGTACCACCCTGAGAGTCAGGTTGACCAATCACAGTAGTAGCACCTGGAGTCACACCTTCTGGACCAGCCATAGCTGCTTTCTCTTTAGCTAAGTACTCTTGATTTAGTCGGTAACCGCCTGTAGGGACCATCACAGTTTCACCTGTGTTAGGGTTAGTAAAGCTCTCTGCTGCTTGTGTTACTATAGCGTCTGGGGGAGGAGCTATAAGCCAAGGTGGAACACTGAAGCCTGGTTTTGTCTCGTCCATTCCACCAGGATACCCGACTTCTGCGCCTTCTTTTGGTAAAGGCACAGCTTTCATGTGCTCACCTTTATGTACAGCTAGCGCATCAGCAGATGTAACTTTGCCATCACCGTCCACGTCAAACCTTGGGTCATACTCAAGTATACCTGTAGCTATTTTAAGAGCAGTCTCAGCGTCTGCCTTATACTTATCATACATACTTAGGTCTTGATTGTATGTAGGAGGTGTAACAGGCTGAATAACTACTCTAGGTTTACCTGGGTCAGACGTAACGACTTCACCTGGTTCAGCTAAAATAGGAGTAGTGTTAGGAGTAGTAGGTACAAAAGGCTCAAACACTTCTTCAGTTTGATTTTGAGTTGAGTCGTCTACTACAACTTCTTGTTCATCTCCCTCTACAGAATCAACTACTTCTTGCTCTTCCTCTACAGGCTTCTTACCTGCTTCGTAAAAACCTTTAGCGTTAAGGTAAGATAGAGCATCATCCATGCTGGAGAAGACATACTTTCTTTTGTTTGTATTACCGCTAGAGCCAAGAACAGTATTATTACTAAGATACGTACCGTCCATCGTCTTAAGATAAAACTTACCGTTTTTCTCTTCTATTTGAGCCTCATCGCCCTTTTGAATTTGTATCGCCATAATGTTTATACCTTAATGTCTTACGGTTTAGTGGGCCAGTCAGCGTCAGATAAGTTAGGCCATTCTGCGTGAGTAGTAATGTCACGTAGAGCCTGACGATAATCTATCTGTGCTTGTGTCATAGTGTGATCTGATAAGGCCCACCAATCTGTTTCAGCTAGTAGGTCATTTCTTGTACTACGATTAGTCTCAGAAGCTTTAGCATCTAGGGTAGCTTGATATGCAGCTTCATGTTCTTCTTTAGTAGTTGTAACACCGTCTTCATCTGTAGTATCAGCAAACATGTCTACTGCTGTGTACTCAATCATCCAGTAGCCACCGTCTTTTAATGTAGGTAAGGCATTACGTTGTACACGTTGGTAGTCATTTAGTGTAGGCTTTGGCCCTTCTAGTACACCTACCATGCCATACTTCTGCATAATACTCTGTGTGATGTTCTTAGGGAAGGACACATTAGGGTGATCCTTACGTAAGTCTCCGAATGTGTATGGGAACTTAACTACTGTTCCACCGTTTATTTTAGCATACATGTTGTGTTCTCCTTGTTATGCTATTGCGTAAAAGATGTAGGTTCTACCTGATGCGTTTACATCACCATAACTCCCATCGTGATTAAACTCAAAACCAACAGGATTAGGGTCTATGCGATCTGTAGAAGTAACTTCTGCCGCTGTACTGTTTAGCAACAAGGAAGGATCGTTACCTGAGACAATTCCACGCTCACTGTCCCATAAAACCCAGTTACCAGCATCAGATGCTGCCTTTACTAACACAAAACGTGCGCCGTTAGTAAAGCCACAGTCAATAACATTCTGTGTAGTACCTGTCCCAGTATAACTCCCCACCTTAGAGATACCATCTAGGCTTGCGAATAGGTAGGCTATGTAGTTGTCATTGCTGGCGTTTACCCTTGAACCATTCCCGACAGTAAAATTGCTATCAGTAGGTGCTGTATCATTCCAGAAGTTTACACTATCAACTCTTGCGTCAGTAGAGTTCAAATAAAGACGATAATCTTCAGGTGCAGATGCATCTACTCCTGAGTGGTAAACTGCCCATTCATTTGATGAGCTTCTATCTTTCACCCAAATCATCTCAGGTGCAACGCCAAGGTTATGGCTTACAGTACGCCCTGCTGTTCCGTTCCCCGTGTAAGCAACGACATCAAAGTAGTTGGGGGCACGTCTCCACATCCAGTGAATATAGTCAGTACCCCAGCCACTTGAGTTAAGACCTGTCATATCGTCAAACAAAATAGCAGTGTTAGTGGTTTCAGCGTTAGTTCTATTGGCTGAGAGATATTTTCCGCCACGCAGCCTGTCTCTAACGAAGTGGTCACTAGCTGTTGGTGTAGTTTTGGTAATGACTGCATCTACAGGAAATGTGCCATTAATACTATCTTCGGCATAAGAC
>Ga0075481_10000609_pt1 | contig 13456 bp, 11 predicted proteins | sample DEB08_DNA_11_FD_76337 | JGI IMG/M metagenome (GOLD analysis project Ga0075481, IMG submission 76337) | Aqueous microbial communities from the Delaware River and Bay under freshwater to marine salinity gradient to study organic matter... | ecosystem: Environmental > Aquatic > Marine > Coastal ... | reverse complement strand
GACCCGGTGCGCCTGTTCACGGCCTCAGGCACCGGGTCGATTCCGGTGGTCGTCATCATCGACGAATCCGGGTACATCGTCCACCGGCAAAACACGGGCACCCCGACCGACGGCTGGGAAGGCTTCGATGCGGCGGTCGAGCAGGTCATCGTCGAGGGCGGCAGCACGATGGTCGACGAACGCATTGCGTGGACCGAACCCGAGACGTCCCTCACGGCGGTGTTCGTGCTTGGTGCCCTGCTATCCATCCTGGTGTACTTCTCGCCCTGTGCCTTCCCGGTCCTTCCCGGATTCATCTCCTACTACCTCTCGCTCGGTGCGCGTGAAGACGAACTCATCGCCGAAGAGAAACTCAAGTCGCGGATGCCCAATTCGGCCGTCATTGGCCTTTTGGCCGGCCTCGGCATGCTGACCTTCTTCCTCATCATTGGCCTGGTCGCTGCCGTGATGGGCGAGGCCTTTGCCCGCTCTGGATTGATTCACTACATCGCCATCGCCGTGGCCGTGCTGCTCATCGTGCTCGGTTCCCTGATGCTCATTGGCATCACCTCGCACCTGATGGGTTTCGTCCAAAAGTTCGTCGACCGCTATTCGACCACCGAATCCGACGCCACCTTCACCCCGCGACGCAACATGTACCTCTACGGATTCGGATACGCGGCGGCCAGCATCGACTGCACCGCCGCCGCGGTCTTGCCCTTCGTCGTCTTCTTGGCCACGCTCGGACGCACCGCTGTGGTCACCGGCCTGGCCGGCTTGATGCTCGGTCTGCTCGTGCTGATGATCGTCGTCGTGGTGATGGTCGGGTTGGGCCGCCAGATGATGATCAACGTCCTGAAGCGCGCCACGGGGATGATCAAACTCGTCGGCTCGTGGATGATGATCATGGCCGGTGTCGGCCTGACCCTTTTCCTGACCAATCAATCCGCCGTGGCGGCCGTCTTTGGCTGAAGCATGGCCATCCGCTTGGTGATGAGCCACCAGCCCAACGTGCCGGTGATGGTGCCGCTGATGGCGTCCCAGACGTAGTGCTGTTCGGTGGTGAACGTCGAGAGGATGACCAGCACGACCACGAGGCCGACCACGGGCCGCCGAATCGTTCGCTCCTCCGCCGAGGACCAGCGGTCCACCAGGCCGGCGAGGAGGATCACGTGCACGACGTGCAGGCTTGGCCACGCGTTCCACGGATGGTCCGAACTGCGGATGACCTCGAGCAACCATGCGTCGGTTGGGGTTTGCGAGCGCGGCACTTCGGCCGGCACGAGGACGAAGAACAGGCTGTGCAGGACGGTCCACCCGACCATCATCGGCACGATTCGATCGAGTTCAGCCATCCGTTCTTCGTGTCCAAAGGCCATCGCGGCCGGGACGATGTAGAGCAGGAAGAAGCCGAGGTAGATCACCGTCGTCCACGGCAACAGCGGGACGTGGGCGTCCACGGGCAAGGCGATGGCGTGGTCTTTGGTGGCGTTGGCCGCGTTCCACAGGTTCGCCAACACGTAGGAGCCGAGGGCAATCACGCCGAGTTGGAAGAGGTGGAACAGGAGACGACGCCCGTGGTGGTGCCCGGTCAAAGCGCCCCCTCCTTCAGCCGACCCGCCTCCATGAGGAGGCACCGGTCCGCGATGGCCTTGGCTTCATCGGCATCGTGGGTGACGTGAACGGCAGGAAGCCCCCTCGCCTTAAGCACGGCACGGACGGTGTCCACCAACCGCTGCCTCAGGGTCCCGTCAAGCGCCGAGAAGGGCTCATCGAGCAAGAGGGCCTTCGGTTCAGCCAACAAGGCCCTGGCGAGGGCGACCCGTTGCCCTTCTCCTCCGGAGAGGCCCTCGATGCTACGGGGTTCAAAACCCGCCAATCCCACCTCGTCGAGGGCCGCTGAGATGAGGGCATTTGCCTCCGGTTTCGGGACGCCACGAGGGACACCAAGCTGCAGGTTCCCCCGGACGTCGCGCGTTGGAAACAACACAGGACGCTGGAACAGGAACCCAATGCCGCGTCGTTCGGTGGCCATCTCGGTCAGGTCCTGACCGTTCAGGTACACATGTCCGGATTCCATGGGTTGCAATCCGACGATCGAGCGAAGCAAGGTGGATTTGCCACACCCGCTTGGCCCGAGCACGGCCACGATTTCACCGGCCGAGACCGAGAGGTCGAGCCCATCGAGGACCGCCGGTCCATCGAAACGAACCACGGCTTTCCGCACCTCGAGGTTGCTCATCTCATAGCCCTCCAAGCACGCGGTCTTCACGCCATCGCTCGAGCAACAGCATCAGCGTCATCGTCACGGTGCCCAACACCACGGCGACGGCCATCGCCGCAGGCCGGGTGGTGGGGTCGAAGCCCGGGCGGGCCAACCACGTGTCCACGAGCACCGCAAGGGTGGAGGCGTCGGTGGACCGCACGATGACCCATGAGGCGCCAAATTCGCCAAGGGAAAAAGCGAGGGCCAACCCTGCGGCCACCATGGCGGCAGGCCGCAACATCGGCCAGCGGACCAGTGCAAATCGACGCCAAGGTCCCAACCCCAACGTGGCGGCACAGGCCTCGAATTCCGGTTTCAGGCGTCGCATGGCGGGAAGCAAGACCCTGACCACGATGGGCAGGACGAGGGTCGCATGGGCGACGGGGAGCAGCCAAGGTGAAGCGAGCAGGCCCGGCGCCAAACGAAGCAGACCGAGCAGCGATCCAAGTCCGACCATCGCGCCGGACACCACGAGGGGGACCATCGACAGGAGGTCCACGCAACGGGCAAATGCACGCCTTCCGTCCCGCTCGGCCCGATGCACCTGCGTGGCGAGGTACCACCCTGCAGGCAACGCGAGCGCCACCGTGATGGACGCCGTTTGCAAGGTGGACCAGAAGGCTTCCATCAGCGTCACTCCACCTGAATCGCCTTGGAAGGCCCGGCGCCAACCGTCGAGTCCGAGGGTCCACCCATCGGGCGTGCGCACACGGAAGGAAGCCAGTCCGATGAGCATCAACGGCGCCACCGCGAAGAGGGCCGCGCCGACGGTCAACGGCCATCGAAGCAGCGGGTGCCCCCACACGCCTGCGGCGAGCCCCCTCCGCACCGCATCGCTTGAGGCGGCGTCGAGCGCGAAGCGATGCCGCCGTTGCATGGTGTTCACCACGGCCACCGCGACGAGCAGCACGGCCGCTTGGGCCACGGCCGCTCCAAGCACCAAGCGGCTGAGGTCAACGCGGTAGCCGGGGATGCCTGCCCCGCTGCCTTGCTCGGCCAGCAAAACCTCCAGCGTGAGGGTGTCTGGAGCCAACCAACGGACCAGCGCCAGCGAGGTGAACGCGAAGGTGAACGTCAGGCCTGCGGCCGCGGTCAATCCCGGTCCAAGCAACGGCCACCACCACGTTCGCGCACGACCGAGACGCGTTTGTCCCCCGGGCAAGAGGCGAAGTTGTTCCAAGTACCGGGGATCGGCACGCGAGACGCTTGGCTCGACGATGCGTACGGCGAGCGAGAGGTTGAACCAGACCATGGCGACGAGCAACAACACGGTTCCGGGGCCCGCTTCTGGCCAGAGCGACCAGCCACGTACGACGGGACCGTGTTTGCCGAGGAGGTCCATGAGCGCCAGGAAGCCCACGGCCGCGACGATCGACGGGCAGACAAAGGGGAGGGCGATGAGTGCGCGAAGGCGTCGCCGCCATGGGTCCCTCATCGCCGCCAAAGCCAGGGCCACAGGCGTGCCGAGAAGGACCGTGCCCACGGCCGCTAGCGTGGCCAAGCCTGTGGCGGTGCGCAGGGCTTCCCGTCCGGACGAAGGGAGGTCGAAGACGGCTTCAAGCGGGGAGGTTCCGGTGACCGCCCACAAGCGGTCCACGGCCAACATCATCGGTCCGAGGATGAACAGCGCGAGGACCGTCAGCGGAACGGCATGCGCCGCACCCGCTCGAAGGGGTTGCACGCTCAGCCCTCAAGCAAGGCACTGAAGGCGGCGAGCATCGCTTCCAGCGTCGCCACATCCATGCCGCCAAGGGCAGCCGTGGCTTCCTCCGGGACGACGCTGTGGTGGCGGTAGCCGTTGGATTCTGGAAGATCGGCGCCTTCGAGCACGCTGTACATCAGGTTCTCATACGGCATGTTTGCGTTGGCTTCAGGGCTCACCAAGTGGGCGAGGAAGGCCTCGGCTGCCGTGACGTTCGCGGCTCCGGCCAACACCGCACCGTACTCGATTTGGTGGTAGACGGCACCAGGCAGCGCGAGGGCGGTGGAGGCAGTGCTGTTGTCGCTGTAGTAGGCTTCCACGCCGGGCGAATGGCAGTACGACACCGTGGCGGCAGCGTCGCCAACGTGCCCTTCTTCCCACACGCCGTAACCGCCGCTGTAGTGAATCTCGTAGGCCTCGGACCAACCCGTGGTGACGATCGGATCGTTGAGCAGCATGGCTTCCCACCATGGCCACGCGTCGTCACCAAGGCCTTGCAAGGTGGCCAAAAAGAAGGCACGGCCTGGCGAGGAACTGAGCGGCGACGGGATGGCCACCTTGCCGGTCCACGCTTCCTCCGTGAGGTTCCACAGGCTCGTTGGCATGGATTCCACCGCGGCAGAATCCACGTTCAGGCAGATGTAGCCGTGGTCAAAGGGAACACCGTGTTCGGTCAGTGCGGCACCTTCCGACAGGACGTCGCCGTCAAGTCCGGCGAGGTCCACCCCATGAAGCTGAATCAGGCAACGGTTCACCGCGAAGGGCAGGTAACTCCCGTCGAGCCCCAAGGCCACGTCGACCTGCGGAGCGCCGCCGTAGAGCAGCACCTGTTCAAGGATGCTCCCCGCGTCGTCGGCCCGGATGAGTTCAACCTCAATGCCCGTGCCGTTGGTGAAGTCCTGGAGGAAGGATTCCGACAACGAAGCAATGTCGTAGGTCAACACGCGCAGCACACCGTCGTCGTCTCGGACGGTGGCTTCGAATTCGCTGCAGTCCTCCAGCATGAGCAGGTCTTCGCCAAGGCAACCGCTGAGGCCTGCGCTGACGAGCAGCAACACGACGAGGACGGACCTCATGCGGTCGCCTCCGTGACCTGAAGGACGGTCATCAGGCGGTTCGCCCGATCGACGACGTCAAGCGGGTGATGGCCAATGACGTACAGCCCCGGTTCCCAACCGTATCCGCCCTTGTCAAGCACGACGTCAATGGGGCCATCGTGGTGCTTGAGCACACCACGTGGTGCCTCGGCAACGTTCCATTCCAAAGCGTTCAGGGCGCGGTTGATGATGTCCATTCGGGGCCCGTCGGCGTGGGCGGGCGCTCGAAGGTTGAGCACGGCGGTTCGCTCTGGGTCGTAGGTTCGCACGTCCATCAGCAAGCCTGCAAGGCTCTTGGACGCCCCCATGACCGGGGTTGAATGGTGCTTCAGGGCGCCGTTGACGACGGTGATTTTGCCCGGGTACGCGGCCACCTCTTCCGTCGATGTGGCGTGTTCGGCGCAGGCGGCGAGGTTGAATCCGACGGCAGGAATCCAAGCCAGCAGGCGCACAGGATCCAAGCGGCCACGCGCCCACTCAAGCCGCCGAAGCAAGGCCAAGTCGGCTTGGTCCCCCGTCAGGTCGGTGCCCGTGAGCGACTTGTCGTAGCGGAGGGTTTGGTTTCCTGAAAGCTGGAGTTCCACGATGAAACGTTGGCGCAGGACTCGGACGTCTTCGCCGTTCAAGTCCAGTGAATTTGCGAGTTCGTTGGCCCAACCGTCGATCATGACCTCATCGGCCGAGGGTCCCATCTCGGGCGCATCGCGGTGGTATTGCCTGGACACGGTCGATTGTGTGGTCCCCAGGATGTCCGCAATGTTGGCCTGAGACCAGCCGCGCGAGCGGAGGCCGAGGCCGATTTGGTGATGCAGTCGTTCAAGCCACGTCGCAGCCGTTTGCCCAAGCATGTTCTGTGATTATGCCGGCGGTATTTAGGTTGAATGATTCGTCATGCAACATGCATTATGGTTTCATGACTCGTGTTGACGTTACACGGGTGAAGGGCGTGCTTCAAGGGCCTCCGATGGTCACCGTGGTGCATGGAGGAAGAAGGGAAGCGCTTCCTCGAGTCGGTGCTCGGCGAAGTTTTGGCTCACCTTGAACCTCCAAAAGACGGAAGGATTCGTCACGATCGAACGCCCTCCAGCCTCCGAAAAACCAGCGATCTGAATCTGCCCTTGGTCGGAGCAGGCCTTGACCGTGTCCTCGACGACATCCGGACCTACCTCCAGGGGGCGGTTCGGACCGACCAGCCCGGCTTCATGAACCCGCTTTGGGGAGGCCTGACGCCTGAAGGGCTCGCAGGTGAACTGGTCACGGCCGCAACGAACACGTCGATGTACACGTACGAGATTGCGCCATTGGCCAGCCTCATCGAAACCGCGGTACTCGACCGCATGCGCCAGCATCTTCGCATGCCATCCGGTGCAGGCACGCTGACCACGGGTGGCTCCAGCGGCAACCTGATGGGCGTGCTGTGTGCGAGGCAAGCGGCCCTTCCCGCTTCAGGCCATGACGGATTTGACGGTCGTTCATGGTGCATGTTTGTCTCCAAGGAAGCGCACTATTCTGTGGCCATGGCCGCCAACGTTCTGGGCCTTGGTCGTGCCAACCTCATCAAAGTCGACACCGACGGGAACGGGCGGATGGACCCCGTCGCGTTGGATCATGCCATCAACCGAGAACGGGACCTTGGTCGAACACCGTTGTGCGTCGTGGCGACCAGCGGCACCACCGTCCGGGGTGCTTTCGACCCCATTCAAGGCATTGCGGACGTGTGCGAAGAACACGGCGTGTGGCTTCATGTGGATGCTGCGTGGGGCGGTGCCTGCCTCTTTTCGGCCACCCACCGGCACCTGATGGACGGCGTTGAGCGTGCGGACAGCGTCTGCTGGGACGCGCACAAGATGATGGGTCTCCCCTTGGTGTGCAGCGCCTTCATCGTCCAGCGGGAAGACGTGCTCCGTGCAGCGTGCGCACACGGCAACGAAGCGCATTACCTCTTCCACGACGACGCAGAGCAGCAGGACTTGGGCCGTCTGTCGTTGCAATGTGGACGTCGGAACGACGCGCTCAAACTCTTCCTCGCATGGCGGTCCCGCGGCGATGCAGGTTGGGGTGCCCTCGTGGACCGGTACATGTCCCTCGCTAGCCATTTGGCGGACCGTGTTTCCCGTGAGCCAAGCTTGGAGTTGGTCGGAACACCTGCATGGACCAACGTCTGCTTCAGGCACGTTCCCGATGGCGTGCCCCATCTCGGCGAGACGATCGACGCGCACAACGCGGCGTTGCGTGCTGCGCTGCTCGAGGAAGGTCGGTTCATGGTCAGCAGGTCCGATTTGGACGAACGCGTCGTTCTTCGCTCGGTCATCGCCAACCCTGCCGTGGAAGAAGCGACCTTGGACGCCCTCGTCGATGCCGTGCTTCGGTTGGCTCGAACCATGCCGGTCGAGTCCAAGTCACAGGTTGAAGAACCGCGAGCCTGACGTCTTGGCATGAGCGACGGGCCACTGGTGCGCACCCCTCTCTACGACGAACACGTGGCCCTCGGTGGCCGCATCGTGGATTTTCATGGCTTTGAATTGCCCATTTGGTACAGTTCCATCTCGGAGGAACACCTCGCCACCCGAAGCGGTGCAGGTTTGTTCGACGTGTCCCACATGGGCCTCTTCCGGTTCGCGGGTGCTGGCGTGCGCGACTGGCTGCAGACCCTTGCCACCCAACGCGTCTCCGCCGTGCCCCCTGGTCGATGTGCGTACACCCACTTCATGGACGATGAAGGCCACATCATCGACGACATGATCTTCGCCGTGGTGTCCGAGGAGGAAATCCTCGGCGTACCGAACGCGTCGATGATCGACGTCATGCACGGCTGGTTCACCAAGCATCTCCCTGTGGACGGCACGATCTCCCTCGATGACCAATCGGACGCCACCGCCATCCTTGCGCTCCAGGGTCCACATGCAAAATCGGTGCTCACCGCCGTGCTGGGTGACGATGCTCACGTGGGCCGCTTCCGTTGGTCGCCGTTGGACGGTGCAGCCTTGGGCATCACCGGCTTCATTCAAGGGACCGGATACACCGGCGAAGCAGGGTATGAGATCCTCGTGCCCAACGCGGACGCCGCACCGCTTTGGCGCGCGCTGATCGAGGCCGGAGCAACGCCGGTGGGCCTTGGTGCTCGCGACACGCTCCGTCTTGAGAAGGGCTTCCTTCTCTCGGGAGTTGACTTCCTTTGGCCGTCCTTGGCCACCTCCGAAGCAGAGGCTTTCCTCGCCCGTGATTCGTGGGAGTCGAACGTGCCCTTTGGTTGGGGCTTCGACCACGCGCACCCTGGCGCAGAGAAGATGCGCAGTCACGGTGAGGAAGAAGCACGCTGGTGGGGTGTGCGCTACCTCGAGAAGGGACCGCTTCCACGACCCGGAAAGCCCGTCACCGACCTTGACGGCGCGCCGATTGGACAACTGACCTCAGGCGCTCCAGCGCCTTCGCTCGACAACGTCGGCATCGGCATCGGTTACCTCGCTGGTGTGAGCGAAGGCGACGAAGTCATGGTGCAGGCCAGTCCCCGAAAGGCGGTGCGTGCCGTGGTCGTTCGCCCGCCCTTCGTCTGATGCTTACGCCAGCAAAGCCTCGATGGCATCCAGCCACCTTGTGCGCATGCCTTCTGGCATCCGTCCTGCACCTTCTGGAACGGCAAGACTTCGCGCGTTGTGAAGCGCGGCAACGAGGGCCTCAGCATCGTTCCAGGCGCACGCGGCGCCGAAGCCCTCCTTGCGGGCCAGTTCGCCCATCAGCACGTCGGCGTTGACCACGCTTGGAACACCGCGTACCGCCGCTTCGAACATCCGAACGGGCAAGGCTCCGTCAGCGATGTTGCCACGCCTTGGATCGTACAGCGCGATGGCTACGTCCACGCCGTCGTGCAGCCGATCAAGGTCGTCGTGGGCAAAGGCGCCCTCAACTTCCACCTCCAAGCCGGAATCAGCAAGCCGCTGCCGTGCCGCTTCTGCGGCCACGCCGTCGCCTGCCCAGCGCAAGACGGGGCGTTGGTCTTCAGGCATGGAGGAAATGGCCTGAATCACCAAGTCGACGGTGGCAAGGTCACGGACCCGTCCAAGGCAAGCCACACGCCATGTGTCATCGGGTGTGGCAGACCGGAAGCTTCCGTCGTTTGGACGGTTCTCGAGCACCAAGGCGTCACGGCCCCATGCTTCCACTTGCTGCTGGAGGCCGGGATGGCCGCCCTTGGAGAGGGCACCGCTGGTCGTGACGACGAGGTCGGCATGCGGTAGCCCTTGGCGGGTGCGTTGTTCCAACCAGCGGCTTGCCAACCGCCGGTCGAGGCGGTTCGGAGCCCCGATTTTCGCCCAGGTGTGCCGAAGGTCGTGCATGTCAAACACGGTCGCCATGCCCACCTTGCGCAACCTTCTGGCGAGGGGAAGCGTGTCCGCATCGTGGCACACCACGAGGTCCGGAGTGGTTTCTTCGCATGCTCGCAGCGCGCTTTGCCGGAACTGCCGCAAACCGCGGAGCGTGGCAAAACTGGCCCCGTAGGTGTGTTTCCCGAGGTGATGCCGAACGACGGTCACCCCATCCACATCGTCGAGGGGCGGGTGTTCTTGCCTCCGATCGAAGGCATGCACGGTGACGTCATGGCCCGCCTCCACCAGCCAGCGGGCCTGCCGCAGCACCCGCGGATCGGGGGCGCAGGCGTTGGTGACGAGCATCGCCACCTTGCCCATGTTGTGCGACATCCGGTGGAGGCCATGAGGATTCGCCGTGCTGTGTCCGAATGACGATGATTAAATCCGGCCGATATTGGTCTCGACTGAGGTGGCACGATGGTCGACCAACTCCCCAACCTTGGACGCGAAGCCGAGATGCTGAGTGCGATGGGCTACGCGTCCATGGACGATCTGTTTTCCGACGTCCCCGTGGACGTTCGAATGCAGGAGGACCTTCCCCTTCGTGGTCCACAAACCGAAGAGGAAATCATCGCCGATGCACGCCGCTTGCTCGGCGCCAACGTCCCCCTCGGCACCATGGCGTCCTTCATCGGGGCGGGGCTCTATCGAAACCACGTTCCTGCTGCGGTGTTCCAACTGGTCACGCGCGGCGAATTCCTGACGGCCTACACGCCGTATCAGGCGGAAGTCAGCCAAGGCATGCTCCAAGCCATGTGGGAATTCCAGGGCCTCATCAGTGAACTGGTTGGCCTCCCCGTCGCCAACCTCTCGGTGTACGACGGATCCTCCGCAGCGGCGGAATCGATCACGTGCGCCGTTCGCGTGCACGGGCGAAAAGCCACCCAGAAGGGCGTCGTCTACGTCTCAGAATTGGTGCCGCCCGACCGCTGGTCCGTCATTCACAACTACACCCAAGGCGGTGGCATCGAACTCCGGAAGCTCCGGCACTTGCCCGACGGTACGTTGGACCCCGACTCCGTCGCCGAAGCCGCCGGCTCCTGCGCGGTGTACGTCGAACAACCCAACCCGCTCGGTCTGCTGGACGCAAGCCTGACCGGTGTGAAGGACATCATCGGTGAACACACGGCGTTCATCGTCGGGGTCAACCCCGTCGCCCTCGGTTTGTACGAGGCACCGGGGCATTATGGGGCCGACATCGTGGTGGGCGAAGGCCAACCTTTCGGCTCACCCATGACCGCTGGCGGCCCGATCTACGGCATCTTTGCCTGCTCCAAGGCCTACATGCGACAGATGCCCGGACGCATCGTTGGTCGGACGATCGACGTCGACGAACAAACGGCCTACTGCCTGACCCTCTCCACCCGTGAACAGCACATCCGCCGCCACCGGGCGACCTCCAATCTCTGCACCAACGAGACCCTCATCGCCCTCATGGGGGCCATGCACATGGCCTTGCTCGGCCCTGAGGGCGTGCGTAGCCTTGCGGTGCGTAACGCTGCAGCCCTCCATGCGGTCGTGCAAGCCTTGCAAGGCGTGGACGGCATCGAACTTGTTCACCCGACAGGGCATCATTTCAACGAAATCGCCGTCCGGTTGCCGGCACCTGCGGCCGCGTGCATCGAGGCCTTGGAAGCACACGGCGTCTTGCCGGGCTTCGACCTGGGCCGTTGGTCGGAGGAGCGTGCCGACCAACTGTTGGTCACCGCGACCGATCAAACCCGTCCTGAGGACATCGAACGGCTCGCAGCGGCCATGACCGCTTGGTGCTCGGAGGTGGTTGCGTGAACAACCTCTGGGACTTCACGGGTGCGAAAGGCGCCGGTTACGCGCAACCTGCACCCTTGGTGCCCGAATCTGAACTCAACTTGGCCACCTCCCTGCTTCGCAAGGATGCTCCCCGTTGGCCTCGCCTCTCCGAGCCGGAGATGGTTCGCCATTACACGAACCTCTCCCGTCGAAACTTCGGCATTGACACTGGGTTTTACCCCCTCGGTTCGTGCACCATGAAGCACAACCCTCGCGTGAACGAGGTCATCGCACAGATGCCCGGAATTTGCGACATTCACCCGCATCAACCCGAGCACCATTTGCAGGGCCTGTTGTCGATCTTCCACGAGATGCAGCACATGCTGGCCGTGTGTGCAGGCATGGACGCAGTGACCCTTCAGCCCGTTGCGGGTGCCCAAGGTGAATTCACCGCTGTGCGGTGCATTCAGGAATACTTCAGGGCCCGAGGCGAGGTCCAGCGCACCCGTATCGTGGTGCCGGATTCGGCCCACGGCACCAACCCTGCCAGCGCGGCCATGGCCGGTTTCGAAATCGTCGAAGTCCCGTCCACAGAAGACGGTCGAATCGACCTCCAAGCGCTGGAAGCGGTCCTTGACGACACCATCGCAGCGATGATGATCACCAATCCGAACACCCTCGGTTTGTTCGAAACCGACATCGCGGCGGCGTCAGAACTCGTCCACGGTGTGGGCGGCCAGATGTACTACGACGGTGCGAACTTCAACGCCATCATCGGCCGAACTTCGCCCGGTTTGATGGGTTTCGACGCTGTGCACTACAACCTTCACAAGACCTTCAGCCAACCCCACGGTGGCGGCGGCCCCGGCTCTGGCCCCATTGGCGTCAAGGCACACCTTGCACCCTTCTTGCCCGGGCCAGTCGTGGACGTCCGCAAGGCCGAGGAAGGCGAACGCACGGTCGAGGTCGGTCGTTGGTTCCACTGGCGCGAGCCGGAGCACAGCATCGGCAAGGTGCAACAGTGGCACGGAAACGCGGGTGCCGTGTTGCGGTGCTGGGCCTTCTACCGCCGCTACGGGCGTGACCTTCGGACGATGTCCGAGCACGCCGTGCTGAACGCGAACTACCTCCGTCATGCCATCCATCGTGAGGCCAAGGAAGCCGGCGTTGACCACCTCTTCGTGGACGGAGCACGCACCGACGTTGCCAAGCACGAGTTCACCCTCTCCATGCAACCGGCCAAGGAAGCCGTCGGCGTGACCGCCATGGACATCGCCAAGGGTTTGCTCGACCTTGGGTACATGGCGCCCACGGTGTACTTCCCGCTCGTCGTCCCCGAATGCCTGATGATCGAACCCACCGAGACCGAGGCCAAAGACACCCTTGACCGATTTGCCAAGGACTTCGTGGCCGTGGTCGGCACCGATCCCGCCACCTTGCACGCCGCCCCCGTCACCACGCCTGTTCGGCGTGTGGACGAAGTGTATGCCGCGAGGAACCTTTGCTTGCGGGTGCCGGAAGACGACCTCTGAGATGCACCACGTTGAAGTGGACGCTTCCAGAAGCCAGTTCAATGGCCACCTGGGAGCGTGACCGCTCAACCCCGAACGGCCCCTCCTTGCTGTTCCCAATGGCGTGGTCGCCACTGTTCTGGCTCTGCGCAGGCATCGGAGAGATGTTCAGGTTCGAAGAAGCAACCGTGGTGTTCGTCGGGCTTGGAGCCGTCGCCACAGGCTATCCGCTCTTCGTCCTCAGCGAAGCACGGCCTTTGGTCCAGCAGAAGGCGCGGTTTGGCATCGCTGCGTTGGCGGGTTTGCTCCTTCTATGCTTGCTCGCCCCTTCGATTCCGCCTTGGGCCTTCGCTTCGTCGGGTCTTGCCATGTGGATCATCGGCGCCCGCACGGTTCGTTCCGGCTTGTCCATGCCCCGTTGGCGGGCGCTCGTGGAGGTGGACACCCTCGCGTTGGGCTCCGAATGGCGACGTCAAGAGGGCCTTGGCGGGGGATATGTCCGTGTTCTCGAAGGGACCCAAGGCCTCCTGAGCGTCATCGGTGCAACGCACGTGTTGGACCTCACCGGTCCACACGAGGAAGCATTGACGCCTGTGGAGTTCGGTCTGGACGACCATGAAGAGGCTTGACGTCGCGCTCCAAAGGCATGCAGCACGAGCCGGTCTCACACCACATGGCTCGCCTCGGCATGGTGCGCGATGGAGGTGCGGCCATGCGAGCCATCGCTGCCGGGGCTGCCCCTCGCTTGCGTCAAGTCGGCCTGGCGTTGCTTCGGTCGGACCTTC